>Ga0182013_10001316_pt1 | contig 34177 bp, 38 predicted proteins | sample 612S2MmetaG_FD_120487 | JGI IMG/M metagenome (GOLD analysis project Ga0182013, IMG submission 120487) | Permafrost microbial communities from Stordalen Mire, Sweden - 612S2M metaG | ecosystem: Environmental > Terrestrial > Soil > Wetlands > Permafrost | place: Sweden: Stordalen | collected... | reverse complement strand
CGCCGGCGTCGCGGGCTGCGGCTCGAGCTCCTCGCCCGGAAGCGCCGTCAACCCGGCCGGTGCGGTTCCCGCGTCCGCGCCGGTTTACGTTGGCGCGATAGTCCGCCCGGAAGGCGGCGATAAGACGGCGGCTCTCTCGGCCGGCAAGACCCTCTCCCACCAGGCGGACCCCTACTCGCGACTGCTCGTGGCGCTCCAGACACCGGGCTCTCCGGCGCTCAGCTTCGGGAGCGACGTCGCGCCGTGGCTCGGCCCGCAGGCCGGCATCTACCTCACGTCGCTCGCCTCATCCGGACCGGTCCTCTCACTGCTCGAGCAGGGACTGCTCGGAAGCTCTCGGGCGTCCGGCACCTATCCCTTCGGTAACGGTGGCGCGCAGGGCGCGATCGTGATGGACACCACCGACTCCTCGAAGGCCCAGTCGTTTCTGGACTCGCAGGCGCAGCATGCACAGGCGCATTCGGCCAGCTACAGGGGTGTCAGCTACCAGATCAGCAGCGGCGGGGTCGCGTTCGGCCTCGTGGACCACCTGGCGGTGATCGGCAGCGAATCGGGGCTCCACGGCGTCATAGACACCACCCTCGGGGGCTCGTCGCTTCTGGATTCGCCCAGCTACTCCAAGCTCCTCTCGTCGGCTCCGGCCGGCACCCTCGCACACGTGTATTCGAGCCCGGCAGCCAAGGCAGCGGCACCGAAGGGCATCGGCAGCCTGGTCGGGGTTCTCGCCGGCGGGCGCACGGCCAACATCTCGCTCGTGCCAGCGACGAGCTCCATCTCCGTGTATGCGGACACGCTCACCGGCGGTGCGACGACCGGCGGCGGTCTGCTCGGCTTCGACCCCGAAGGAGCCCGCGCGCTGAGCGACCTGCCCGGTGAATCATGGCTCGCCGTCGGCCTGGGCAACGTGGGCACGTCGCTGAGCCTCGATGTCTCGGACCTGCAGACCCTCGCCTCGCTGGTCGGCTCCGTCGGGGGCAGCAGCGAAGGTCAGTCCTCCGGCCTGCTGAGCGTCAACTCGCTGATCGAAGGGCTGATCAAGCCCCTGGAGGTGCTCGGCGCCGACACCCCCGAGGCCAGGCGCGACTTCGCGAGCTGGATGGGACCCGCCGGTGTCTTCGGGGCCGGCTCCAGCCTTCTCGAACTGAAGGCGGGCATCATCATCGACTCGAAGGACCCGGCCGCCTCGACTGCGGCGGTGACGAAGCTCGCGGATCAGCTCAAGGCGCAGGGAGCCAGCATCGAGCCCACCGTGGTGCCGGGCACAACGGCATCGACCGGCGCCAGGATCAGCGGCCTTCCGCTCCCGCTCGTGATCGCGGCGGGCCGCGACTCGACGGGGCAGGCGAAATTCGTCATGGGCCTCGGCGAAGCCGCTGTCACGGCGGCGCTCAGTCCGTCCAGCACACTCGGCAGCTCAGCCTCCCACCAGGCCGCCGAGACGGCACTCGGGGAAAGCACCCAGCCCAACGTGATCCTCGAATTCACGACGCTGATAAGCCTGCTCGAAGGCGTCGGCCTGACGCAGGACCCCACCATCGCTCCGCTCGTGCCGTACCTGCACTCGCTCACGACACTCTACGGCGGAGGTCACCAGCTATCAGGGGAAATCGACCGTTACAGGCTGGTGCTCGGCCTCACGCAGGGCGGCTGAGGACGCTCAGCCGCCGGGTGTGGCGGGCGGCAGCCTGGGGGCGTTCAGCACACGGTAGAAGCGCAGGTGTCCGCCGCTCACCCTGTCCACCGCATACACGGTCGAGCTCGTTTCACCGTTCGGCCTTATCGAGAAGGGGCCGATGACGGCGTTCGGCGCGCGTGTGGCGAAAAAGCGCGCCGTCACCGCCACGCGATCGTTGCCCTCATCCCCGGCGCTGCGGATCGCCTCGAGCACGGACCTCATCGACTCGAAGCCATACAGAGCCCAGGGCCCGCCTTCGGTGCCGAACCTCGCGCGGTAGGCGCCGAGGACCTGCTGCGCCGACGGCGGATACATGCCGACCGGTAGCAGCGGGGTGCTCAGGTAGGTCTGTGTCTCGGCAGATCCGATCTGTGAGGCGAAGGTTTCGCTGGCGAGGGAGCTCGAGCCGAACAGCAGCAGCTTTGGGTCGGCCGCGTGAAGGGCCTGCCACAGCGCCACGGGTCCCGGCCCCTCGTCGGCGGCCAGGAATACGGCCTGCGCCTTGCTTTCGACGATCTTTTCGACCTCCCCGGTGAGGTTCGCGCCGCTCGGCATCGCGAGACTGTCGTGCGCCTTGACTGCGATTCCCTCGCCTTCCGCGTCGCCCGCGACGATCGTGGCCAGCGGGACCTGGAAGGGGTCCTGGTCATCGACCACATACACGCTGTTGACCCCGAGCGAGTTCATCAGCTGCGCCTGGGCGGCGGCCTGCACGGCGTCGCCCGGCTGCAGCCGCGCGAACGTGCGCTTGCCGCTGGGGTAGAACCGTTCGGGCTCGTCCTGGCCGGCGTCCAGAGCCGAGGTGAGGCCTATGTAGGGACTGGCGGGGCTCACCTGGAGTATCCCCACCGAGTTCATCAGGGGGAGCGAGACAGCCGTCGCACCTGAGTCCAGGTCTCCTATGTAGGCGATCGTGCTTGGATCCTGGGCGGCCGTCTTGGCGTTTCCGGCCGTGACCCCCGGATCCCACAGCCCGGTGGTCGCGTTGGAGTCGTCGAGCGAGAAGAACGCCACGCGGAACTTGCCCGCATGCCCGTTGGACTCGGCGAGCGCCAGCTTCTCACCATTGACTATCTGGGCGGACGCGGCCGCCATCGGACCCTGCAGCGGAAGGCTCGAATAGACCGAGAGCGGGCTACCGATCGCGTCGGACTCCGAGCCCGAGATGCCGCCGCAGCCGGCGAGCGGGAGAACCGCGGCGGCGAGAGCTGCTAGGCCCAGCCAGCGCGCAAGCACCGCGTTCTAGCTGCGCCGGCCGGGGAGATAGCCGGTGAGGATTCGCAGCGCGGCACCGATCAGGACGATGATGGTCGCCAGGTAGAAGGCGTCGGTGCCCTTCGCGCCGAGCGCCCAGAGCACGATCCATACGATCAACCCCGCGGTCACGGTGAGTATCAATCCCATTGGCGCGGAATCCTATCGAGCCGGGGCCAGGCCCGCCGCGAGTGCGCCCACGAGCGCCCCGACGGCCGCCGCCGGGTCCGCCGACTCCGCGGCCTCCCGTACGAGTCTCGTGCCGACGATGACTCCGTCTGCGCCCGCATCCGCGGCCTGCGATGCCTGTTCGGGGGTGCCTATCCCGAAGCCGAGCGCCACCGGAGCGCTCGTGCATGCCTTCGCCCGCGAGATGACCTGCTCCAGCTGGCTCGACAGCGCGGAGCGCTCACCGGTGGTGCCGACGACCGAGACCGTGTAGAGGAACCCCCTGGCGCGCGCGCCTATCGCAGCCATCCGCTCGGGCGTCGTCGTCGGCGCCACGAGCGGGACGAGCGCGAGGCCCGCGTCGTCGCATGCGCTCAGGACCTCGGTCTCCTCCCCCTGCGGCAGGTCGGGCACGATCAGCCCGCAGGCGCCGGTCTGCGCCAGGCGCTCGACGAACGCTCCAGCTCCCGGAGCGAAGACCATGTTCGCGTAGCACATGAGCACCACCGGGACGCTCGACGAGAGCCCGCGCGCGACCTCGAGTACACCCCCGATGCTCGATCCGGCGGCGAGCGCCTGCGTTCCCGCCGCGTGGATGACAGGCCCGTCCGCGAGCGGGTCGGAGTAGGGAACGCCCAGCTCGATGACGTCGGCGCCGGCGGCCACACACGCTTCGCCGATCGCCAGGGATTCCTGCAGCGTGGGAAATCCGGCCATGACATATGGCATCAGGGCTGCGCGCTTGCCGGATCCTGCGAACGCGTCGGCGATGCGGCCCGTCCCGGTCGCCGCGGGCGCGCTCACGCGTGGTCTCCGGCGAGCACCTCGGCGAGGTCCTTGTCGCCGCGGCCGGACAGGCAGACGAGGTCCAGCTCGCCGTGCTCCTGGGCCATCACCCACGCGAGCGCATGCGCGGTCTCGAGCGCCGGGATGATCCCCTCCAGCCGCGCGACCTCGCGGAAGGCCGCGAGCGCGTCGCGGTCGTCCACCGCGACGTATCGCGCGCGGCCGCTGTCACGCAGGTGCGCATGCTGGGGCCCGGCCCCCGGATAGTCCAGGCCCGCCGAGACCGAGTGCGCCTGCACGATCTGGCCCTCCTCGTCCTGCATCACCGCCGAGCGGGAGCCGTGGAGAATCCCCGCGCGGCCTCCCACGGTCAGCGGCGCCCCGTGGCGCGCAGTGCCCACGCCCTCCCCGCCGGCCTCGACCCCGACCAGCTCGACGCCGGGGTCAGCGATGAACGCCGCGAAGATGCCCATCGCGTTGGAGCCGCCGCCGACGCACGCGATGATCCGCGAGGGGAGCCTGCCCTCGCGCTCGAGGATCTGCGCCCGGGCCTCGTCGCCGATGACCCGCTGCAGGTCGCGCACGAGCGCCGGGTAGGGCGCCGGGCCGACGACGGAGCCGATCACGTAATGGGTGCTCTGAACGTTCGTGACCCAGTCGCGGATCGCGGCCGACGTCGCCTCCTTGAGCGTCTGTGCGCCGGCGTCGACGGGCTGGACGCTCGCCCCGAGGAGTTCCATGCGCTGAACGTTCGGACGCTGGCGGATCGTGTCCTGCACCCCCATGTACACGACGCACTCCATGTCGAGCAGCGCACACACCGTCGCGGTCGCCACACCGTGCTGCCCGGCCCCCGTCTCGGCGATGATCCTGCGCTTGCCCATGCGCTTGGCGAGCAGCACCTGCCCGAGGGCGTTGTTCAGCTTGTGCGAGCCGGTGTGGTTGAGGTCCTCGCGCTTGAGATACACGGGCCTTCCCGCGCGCTCGGAGATGCGCCGCGCGAGGTAGAGCGGCGTGGGGCGCCCGGCGAAGTCGCGGAGCAACAGCTCGAGCTCGGTGCGGTAGGAGGGGTCCTGTCTGGCACCGAGCCACGCCTGCTCGAGCTCGGCGAGCGCGGGCATCAGCGTCTCGGGAACGTACTGCCCTCCGTAGGGCCCGAAGCGATGCTCGACCACCGGTGGCGACGCGTCGCTCATGGCAGCGCGGCCGCGGGTGCGGCGGGGGCGAGCGCGTCGAAGAGCGCGCGGAGCTTCGCTGGATCCTTGTGGCCCGGCGCGGACTCCGTCCCGCTTGCGGTGTCGACCGCGTAAGGCCTGGTGGCCTCCACGGCGCGTGCGACGTTCTCGCCGGTCAGGCCGCCGCTCAGGATCAGAGGGATCCTCGAGCGGCGCTCGGCGACCAGACCCCAGTCGAATGTCTCCCCTGTGCCGCCGCGCATCCCCTCCCGGCCCGTGGCCCGCGAGCGCGCGTCGAGCAGGTGAAAGTCGACGTGGAACCGTTCGAGGTCCCTGATGTCGGCGGACCCGGAGACCTGGGCGGCCTTGATGATCCGCGCCCCGGTGCGCCGCGCGACCTCGCTGCAGAACGACGGTCCCTCGTCGCCGTGGAGCTGCACGAGCGTCAGCCCGAGCTCCTCGGAGACCTGGACGATGCGCGGCAGCGGTGCGTTGACGAACACGCCGCACAGCTCGACGCGGCGTCGCAGCGCTGCGCAGATCACCCCGGCCTGCTCAAGCGAGCAGCTGCGGGGGCTCGCGTCATAGAAGTTCAGCCCGATCGCCCATGCGCCGAGCTCCACGGACAGCTCGGCGTCCTGCATGCTCGTGATCCCGCAGATCTTCACCCTCGGGGGCACATGCAGGTTCGCGACAGCGGGCTGCTCGGGGCCGTGGCCCTCGTGCGTCGATGACATGCCTGAACGGTAGCGGGCGCCCGGCCCGGGCCGCTCTAGCCTTCCGGAGTCGTCGGGTTCGGGATCGAGTTGGGACGTTCGCCGAGCGTGACACTGACGTTCATCCGGTTGTAGCCGCCGTGCCCGTTGGCGCGCTCGATGCCGAGCGTGATGGTTTCGCCGGGTTTGTGCGCCTCGATGGCGTTGGCGAGTTCTTCGGAGCTTCCGATGCTCTTGCCGTCGACGCTGAGGATGATGTCGCCGCCCACCTCAACTTCGCCTTCTTCGGTCTTGGTGCTGACCGAGCCGCCTTTCAGGCCCGCCTTCTGGGCGGCCGTGCCCTTCTGGACCGTCTGCACGAGCGCGCCGCTGCTGACGGGGAGGTTCAGGGCCGACAGCGAGCCGTCGATCGTGACGGAGGTGAGACCGAGGTACGCACCGCGGATCGTGCCGCCCTTCTCGAGGGCCGCGAGCTCGGACTTGGCCGTGTTGATGGGCACCGCGAAGCCGATACCGACGCTGCCGTCGCCGCTGCTGCCGGTCTCTATCTGCGAGTTGATGCCGATCACGCGGCCCTGGCTGTTCAGGAGCGGGCCGCCCGAGTTGCCGGGGTTGATAGCGGCGTCGGTCTGCAGGACGTTGTCGATCGTGAAGCCGTTGGGCGCGGTGATCTGGCGCTGCAGCGCGGAGATGACACCCGTCGTGAGCGTTCGCTGAAGGTCGAACGGGTTCCCGATCGCGTATGCGGGTTCGCCGACTTCCACGGTGCTCGAGTCCCCGAGCGTCAACGGGTGCAGGGTGAGGCCGTCGGTGGGGATCCGCAGGATCGCGAGGTCATTCGAAGGGTCCTTGCCGACGACCTTGGCTTCGACGGTCTTGCCTTTTTCGAAGCTCACCGTGACTTTGATCGCGTTCTCGACGACGTGGTAGTTGGTGAGGATCGTGCCGTTGCTGTCGATCACGATGCCCGAGCCGGTCGCGACACCCTGGCGCGAGCTTTCGCCGCCGAACAGGTTGAGCGTCGATTCGGATTTCTGGATGATCGTCGAGGTGACGAACGCCACGCCGGGCGCGTTGTGCTCGTAGATTTCGTGGGGTGTGAGCCCGCTCGTCGTGTGGGCGACGTTCGATGCGGACGCCGAGGAGGAGGGCGCAGAGGACGCCTGCACCGTCGTGACGGTGGTCGTGTTCGAGCCGAGGCCGCCGAATGCGGCGATCACGCCGGCGACGATGGCGCCGCCGATCAGGGCCGAGACGAACGGGATCGCGAACATGCGCTTCACGACCGAGAAGGATGATCGGTCTTGGTCAAGCAAAAATAAAGGCCGTCAACGAACGGCCACGAGAGCTCGCAGCGCGGCGGTGGGATCCGCTGCCCGCATGAGGGCCTCCCCCACCAGCACGCCGCGCACACCGTGGGCCGCGAGCGACGCGACCTGGCCCGCGTCCGAGATCCCAGACTCTGAGACCGCCGTGACGGAGCCCGGTACATGTGACATCAGACGTTCGGTGCGGCCCGTATCGACCGTGAAGTCCCTGAGGTCCCTGTTGTTGATCCCGACGAGCTCTGCCCCGGCTTCGAGCGCGAGCTCCAGCTCGTGTTCGTCGTGGACCTCGACCAGCACCTCGAGGCCGAGCGAGCGCGCACGGGTGTGCAGCGACTGCAGCTCGGGACCCGAGAGCGCCGCGACGATCAGCAGCACGGCGTCCGCCCCGGCCGCTCTTGCCTCCATCAGCTGGTATTCGTCGACGATGAAGTCCTTGCGCAGGAGCGGCAGATCGCAGGCTGCCCGCGCGTCACGCAGGTCCTTCAGCGACCCGGCGAAGTTCGGTCCCTCGGTGAGGATCGACGCGGCCGCCGCGCCGCCGCTCACGTAAGCCGCGAGGACCTCGTGCAGGTCGGGGCTCTCAGCCAGCGCCCCCGCGGATGGCGAGCGGCGCTTGAACTCGGCTATCACGCCCATTGCCGGGCCGGAGAGAGCCGCGATAAGCGACCTTGACGGTTCGGGTGAATCCGTTGCGCGCCGCTCGAGCTCGGCACGCGGGACCTCTCCGACCCGGCGCTGGAGCTCCGCCCGCGTTTCCGAGATGATGCGCTGCAGCACCGTTGCCTGCGACGCGCTCACCGCGGCGTCGCCTCGGGTGCGAGCGAGCTGCTCAGCTGCACGTAGCTCTCCAGGGCCTGCGCGGCCGCGCCCTGTGCGACCGCGGTCCTCGCAGCGTCGACGCCCTCGGCGATGGTGTCCGCGCGGCCGGCGGCGTAGATCGCCGCGCCCGCATTGACGAGCGCCAGATCCTCACCCGCCGGACGGACCCTGGACGCGGGGTCGGCGGTGAGGATCGCGAGCGTGACGGCAGCGTTCTCCTGCGGCGTGCCCCCTGGCGCCGGCTCCGCGACACCCGAGCCGATGCCGACCTCCTGAGGGGTCAGCACGTAGCTGGTGATCTGCTCCCCGTTGACCTCGATGACGCGCGTCGGGGTGCTCGCGGAGACCTCGTCGAGGCCGTCCTCCCCGGCGACGAGCAGCGCCCTGTCCACCCCGAGGCTCGCGAGAGCGCCCGCCATCGGCTCAAGGAAACGTGCGTCGGAGACCCCGACCAGCTGTCGTCGTGCCCCCGCCGGGTTGGTGAGGGGGCCGAGGATGTTGAAGATGGTGCGTACCGCGAGGTCGCGGCGCACGGGGACGACGAAGCGTGTGGCCTGGTGGTGTGCGGGAGCGAACATCAAGCCGAACCCGGTCCGCTCGATGCACTGCGCGACCTGTGCCGGCCCGAGGTCGATGCGAGCGCCGAGGGCCTCGAGCAGGTCCGCGGAGCCCGAGCGGCTCGTGGCCGAGCGGTTGCCGTGCTTGGCGACGGCGCAGCCAGCCCCGGCGGCGATCAGCGCGGCGGTGGTGGAGACGTTGAACGAGCTGCGTCCGCCTCCGGTGCCCGCCGTGTCGACAAGGTCGGCTCGATCTACGGGAACGTGCGCCGCCAGCTCCCGCATCGTGCGGGCGAGACCGGCGATCTCCTGCACCGTCTCCCCCTTCGTCCGCAGGGCGATGAGAAAGCCGGCTATCTGGGTCTCGGAGACCTCACCGTGCATGATCTGTGCGAGGACGTCCGAGGCCTCCTGCGCGGTCAGGTCCTGGCGCGAGGCGAGCTTGTCTATCGCCCGGGTGAGGGTGGGGTTCGCCATGTTCACGGAGTAGGTCGCCCGTCTCAGCCGGGTGCGCCGTCAAGGAAGTTTTGCAGCAGGTCCCTGCCGTGATCGGTGAGCACCGACTCCGGGTGGAACTGCACGCCCTCCGCTGGGAGCTCACGGTGGCGCACCCCCATCAGCACACCACCCCCTCGCGCGGACTCCTGAAGGCAGTCCGGCAGGTCGTCGTCGACGATCAGCGAGTGGTAGCGCCCGACGGTGAGCGGGGACGGCAGACCAGCGAAGATCGTGCGGCCGTCGTGCTCGATCACCGTCGCCTTGCCGTGCACGGGCGGGTTCAACCTGACTCGCCCTCCGAACGCCTGCGCGAGCGCCTGGTGCCCCAGGCACACGCCGAGGGTGGGTACACCCGATTCCGGCATGCGCCGGATCAGCTCGAGGGTGATCCCGGCCTGATCGGGCGTGCACGGACCGGGCGAGACCACGCACCGCTCAAAGCCCTCGGCCAGTAGCTCGTCGACGCTCGCGCGGTCGTTGCGCACCGTGCGCACGTCGGCTCCGAGCTCCCCGAGGTATTGCACGAGGTTGTAGGTGAACGAGTCGTAGTTGTCGAGTACGAGGACCTTCATGACCAGTCCGGCTGTGCGCACGCGAGCGCTATCGCCCGCAGGGCGGCGCGGGACTTGTCGACTGACTCCCTGTACTCGTAGTCGGGCTTGGCGTCCGCGACCGTCCCGCCCCCCGCCTGTATGTGGGCGACACCGTCCTTGACCACAACCGTGCGGATATGGATCGCGGTGTCGAGGTCGCCGGTGTAGCTGAGGTACCCGACCGCGCCGCCGTAGCCGCCCCTCTTGACCGGCTCGAGCTCGTCGATGATCTGCATCGCGCGGACCTTCGGAGCGCCCGAGAGCGTTCCCGCCGGGAGCACCGCGCGAAGCGCGTCCATCGCGCCGACGTCCTCGCGGAGCGTGCCCGAGACCGAGGAGACGATGTGCATCACGTGGCTGTAGGACTCGATCTCCATCAGTTCGTCGACCTTCACGCTGCCGTACTCGCACACCCGCCCGAGGTCGTTGCGTCCGAGGTCGACGAGCATCACGTGCTCCGCGCGCTCCTTCTCGTCCGCCAGCAGTTCCTGCGCGATGCGCCGGTCCTCCTCGGGGCTCGAGCCCCTGGGCCTGGTGCCGGCTATGGGCTTGGTGCTGACATGCCGGCCGGTGACGGTGAGAAGCGGCTCGGGGCTCGCTCCCACGACCTGAAAGTCGCCGAAGTCCAGGAAGTACATGTACGGGCTCGGGTTCACGGCGCGCAGGCCTCGGTAGATCGAGAACGGCTCGACCGGCACGGCCGCCGACCAGCGCTGCGACGGGACGACCTGGAAAGCGTCCCCGGCGTAGATGTAGCGCACGATCCGCTCGACCATGCCTTCGAACTGCTCCTGGGGCATGTTCGACTTGAACTCGGGCATCTCGCGTGCGCCTGCCGGCGCCGCGCGGGGCACGGGCCCGGCGAGGGCCGTGCGCACCTGCCCGATGCTCTGGACGGCGCTCTCGTAGGCGCGCTCGACGTCCGGCTCCTGCTGCAGGTCGGCGTTCGCGAGGATCGTGACGGTGTGCTTGAGATGGTCGAAGATGACCAGCGCGTCGGAGAGCATCAGCGCCATGTCGGGCAGGCCGAGCGGATCCGGCGGGGCATCGCCGAGGGGCTCCACGGCGCGGACGAGGTCATAGCCGAAGAAGCCGACGGCGCCGCCGACGAAGGGCGGCGCGTCCCGCATCGGCGCCTGCCTTGTGCTGGCAAGGCGCTGCGCAGCGATCGAATAGGGGTCGCCTCCGTCGGCGAGCGACCAGCGGAGCACCGCGCGCGGGCGGAACCCGATGAACGACCAGCGCCCCACGCGCTGTCCCTGGTCGGCGGACTCGAGCAGGAACGCCGGCTGGCCGGGTGAGAGCTCGCGGAGCTTCAGGAACGCGGACACCGGTGTCTCGCAGTCCTCGATGAAGGTGTGTGTGACCCCGATCAGGTTGTGCTCGCGTGCCAGCTCGCGGGCCTGCTCGAGCGTCGGCTCGATGCTCGCGGCCGCGAGCTCCAGCGGCGCTGATCCGGGTGCGCTAGGCGCGACGGCCATCGAGCACCCGCTCGGCGTCCGCGAGCGAGCGTCCCCGGCCGGCGAGCAGCACGAGCAGGTGGTAGAGGAGATCCGCGGCCTCTTCGTCGACGCGCTCGTCGCTCTCCTCGCGCGCGGCCCTCGTCACCTCCTCGGCCTCCTCCATGACCTTCTCGCCGGTCCTTGCGGGGTCGTCGAGAAGCTGGACCGTGTACGAGCCCTCGGGCCGCTCTCGCGCCCGATCGCGGAGGGTGCGCTCGAGCTCCGAGAGTCCCTGGAACGGGGCTCCCGGCTGCAGTTGACCTCGGTGGAAGCATGTGCGCTCCCCCGTGTGGCATGCCGGGCCCGCGGGATCGACGAGCGCGAGCACCGTGTCGCCGTCGCAGTCCAGCCGCAGGGCACGCACGCTCTGTACGTTCCCGCTCGTGGCGCCCTTGTGCCATGGCTCGCCGCGCGAGCGGCTCCAGAGGTGAAGCTCTCCGCTCTCGCGGGTTCTGGTGAGCGCCTGCTCGTTCATGTACGCGAGCATCAGGACCTCTCCGGTGTTCCAGTCCTGGACCACGCACGGCACGAGGCCGTCGCCGTCGAAGGCGACCTGGTCGGCGATATCGCTCAGGGGCGTGCTCATCGCACCGATTGTAGGTACAGCCGGACCGGCGCGGATTGAGGCAGACTGCCGCGCATGCATTCGCTGCTCGACCGCGAGCTCATCTTCATCACCGGCAAGGGCGGGGTCGGCAAGACGACGATGGCGGCAGCGATCGGCATCGCCGCAGCCGAGAGCGGGCGCCGGGTGATCGTCGCAGAGGTCGGCGACCAGTCCCGTGTGCCCGCCATGTTCGGGCGCCACGGTGTGTCCGCCGGCGCGGAGGTCGACCTCGAGCGCGGCCTGTCCGCGATCACGATCGACCCCGATCGCGCACTGCTCGAGTGGCTGCAGTCCGTCGGAGGTCGCGTCTCCGGGAGGCTGCTGGCCTCGAGCGGGACCTTTCAGTACTTCGCCGCCGCCGCACCGGGCGCGCAGGAGCTCGTGAGCATGGTGAAGATCTGGCAGATGACCAGGAGCGCACGCGAGCGCCGCAGGCGCCACGACCTCGTTGTCGTGGACGCTCCCTCGACGGGGCATGCGCTGGGGATGCTCGGCTCACCGCAGACGTTCGGGGCGATCGCCCGCGTCGGTCCGATCGCGGGGCAGACACGGCAGGTCCGCGACCTGCTCTGCGACCCCGACAGGACCGCATATCTGGCTGTGGCGCTGGGCACCGAGATGGCTGTCACCGAGGCGCTGGAGGTTCAGGACGGGCTGGACCGCCTGCTCGGCCGCGGGCTGGACGCGGTCATCGTCAACGGACTGATGCCGCGCCGGTTCAGCGCGAGCGAGATGCACAGCATCGCCGCGCTCGACTCTGCCCGCGCCAGGGACCGCGTGCAGGACGGGGACAGCACCGCAACGCCCGCGGCGGTGCGCCGCGCGGCGGCCCACGCAGCTCGAGCCGTGGATGTGCGCTCGCGAACACAGCACAACCAGATGGCGCGCCTGCGCAGACGCGAGTTCCAGGTCCTCGGCGTGCCGTTCAACTGGGGTACCCGTCTGGACCTGCGTGCGCTGCGCGGGATCGCGGAGGGGCTCGCGCGCAAACTTCAGCACGCCGGCGAGGAGGCCTCTAAGTGATGCCGAGCCTGTCCAGCAGGCCCTCGTCGCCCCGCCAGTCTCGCCGCACGCGAACCGACAGGTCGAGGTGGACCTGACATCCGAGCACCCGCTCGAGCTCGCGCCGCGCGGCCGTTCCTATCGCCTTGATCATGCGCCCGTGCGCACCGATGATGATCCCCTTCTGGGAGTCGCTCTCGACCCAGATCAGCGCCCTCACCCGCACCAGGCCCTCGCGGACGCCTTCGACCTCCTCGACGATCACCTCGGCGGCGTGAGGGATCTCCTGGAAGGTCCGGCGGATCACGGCCTCGCGAATCAGCTCCGCGAACAGCACGTCCTCGGACTGATCCGATGAGGAGCCGGCCGCGAACATGAACTGCCCCTCGGGCATGAGGCCCGCGAGATAGCCGACCAGCTCCGCCATACCGGTGCCGCGACGAGCCGAGATCGGGAAGACCTCCGCGCCTGGAACGAGCTCCGAGGCGTGCTGCAGCACCTCGGCGAGCGGACCGCGGGCGAGCCTGTCGGCCTTGTTGACCGCGACCGTCACCGGGACGCGGGCGTCGGCGAGCGTCTTCGCGATGAAACGATCGCCGGGCCCGACGCCCTGCTCCCCGTTGAGCATCAGCAGCGCCGCGTCCGAGCCCTCGAGCTCCTGCTGCACGCGTTTGGCCATCCTTGAGGTGAGCGCGTCCCGCGGGCGCTGCACACCGGGCAGGTCCACGAGGACGATCTGGCTCTCGCCGCTCTGGTAGACGCCGCGGATGGCCCTCCTGGTCGTCTGCGGCCGGTCGGAGACGATCGCGACCTTCTCGCCGACCACCGCGTTCACGAACGTCGACTTGCCGACGTTGGGGCGCCCGGCCAGCGCGACGAACCCGCTGCGGCTCATGCTCGCGCGGCGAGGAGCAGTTCGCGCTGGAGTGCGAGCATCTCGCCGTCGTCGCTCTCGTGGTCCATGCCCAGAAGGTGCAGCATGCCATGCACGACCGCCTCGCCCACGTCGCCGGTGTGCTCGGGGCAGATCACGATGTCGCCGAGCTCGCGCGGCACGTCGCCCGGCGCCGGCTCGGTGCCGTCCATCGGGAAGGACAGTACGTCCGTGGGACCCGCTTTGCCGCGGTGCGCGAGGTTCAGCTCGGCGATGTGCCCGGCGTCGACGAACTCGACTGCGACATGGCCATCGTGCACGCCGCGCCCCGCGGCCGCGAGCTCGCAAAGCCTCGCCACCTCCGCGACGTCCGGCGTGCGCGGCATGAGCGCCAGCCCGAGGACCTCCACGTCGATCATCCGCGGATCAGGCGCTGCGGATGGCGGCGCGGCCATCGCCCCTGGCCGCGGCCCCGGGGATCTCAGGCCTGTCCGCCTGCTCGCTGTGGGCGTCGTACGCCTCGACGATCCTCTGGACCAGCTTGTGGCGAACCACGTCCGCTCCGGAGAAGCGCACGAACTCGATCCCCTCGACGTCTTCGAGCACGTCGCCCACGACGATCAGCCCCGAGCGCTGCTCGCGCGGCAGGTCGACCTGCGTGATGTCGCCCGTCACGACCATCCGCGAGCCGAACCCGAGCCGCGTCAGGAACATCTTCATCTGCTCGGGGGTGGTGTTCTGCGCCTCGTCGAGGATCACGAAGGAGTCGTTGAGGGTGCGCCCGCGCATGAACGCCAGCGGCGCGATCTCGATCACGCCGCGCTCGATGTGCTGTGCGACCTTCTCGGGGTCGAGCATGTCGTGCAGCGCGTCGAAGAGGGGCCGGAGGTAGGGATCGACCTTCGCCATCAGGTCTCCCGGCAGGAAGCCCAGACGCTCGCCGGCCTCGACCGCGGGCCTGGTGAGGATGATCCTGTTCACCTCGTGGCGGGCGAGGGCGGCTGCGGCCATCGCCACCGCCAGGAAAGTCTTTCCGGTCCCGGCCGGGCCGACCCCGAACGTCACGGTGTTGCGCCTGACGGAGTCGACGTAACGCTTCTGGTTGACGGTCTTGGGTGCGACGCGCAGGCTGCGGTGGCTCCACACCACGTCCTCGAGAACCCGCGCCGGTGACTCGTGGGCATCCAGCGCGCCCGTCACCGCAGTGATCGTCCCCGGCCCGATCTGATGCCCGCGCACGATCAGGTCCGAGAGCTCTCGCACGACACGCTCGCCGGCCTGCGTCTCGCTCTCCTCGCCGTCGAACGTGATCAGGTTCCCGCGCAGGAAGACCTTGCAGTCCAGGTGCGCCTCGAGCGCGCGCAGGACAGCGTCCTGGCTTCCGGCGAGCTCGGCCGCGACTTCGTTGGTGAGCTCGATCTGCGTCCTCATCCTGAGAGGGCCGAGCGCACGAGCGCCGATACGCGCTTTCCGTCGGCGCGGCCGTCCACGGCGGCCATCGCGACCTTCATCGCCGAACCGAGGTCCTTCTGGCTCTGCGCCCCGCTCTCCTTGACCGCGCGCTCGACGATCGACTCCAGCTCGGGCTCGGACAGCTCGGCGGGCAGGTAGCCGGCGATCAGCTGCGCCTCGGCCTCCTCTCCTGCCGCGAGGTCCTCTCGGCCGGCCTCGCGGTAGGCACCCGCGGCCTCCAGACGGCGCTTGCGCTCGCGGCGCAGCACGGCCAGCTCGTCCGATGAACCCTCCTTTTCGGCCTTCTGGAGCTCCGAAAGCACGAGGCGCAGCGCCCCCACCCGCTCGCGCTCACCCGCTCGCATTGCGCTCTTCAGATCGACCTTGACCTGCTCGATGATCTCCATCCACTGATCAGGATACGCCGGTCGGCCGATGACGCCGGGACGATCCTGTGAACAGCGCCCGCAATCGAGCCGGCCGGCGTCACTCGTGCCTGAGTGGCGTGGCGCTGTCCAGGCGCCCCGGCGACGATGCGTCGCGGCCGAACAGCAGCGCGACGTTCCAGTCGAGCAGCAGGCGCAGCCGGCGCCCGACACCGGGCATCAGGAGCAGGTGGTAGGTGCGTGCGATCAGCCATGCGGGCCGTCCGCGCCAGCCGATCCCGAGCGTGATCGCGACAGCCTGGTTGCGCCCGAGCTCAGCGACGACGCCCTTCGTGCGGTAGCGGAAGGGTCTCGGCCTCCCACCCGCGAGGGTCGCGGCCACGTTGCGCGCGACCAGGCGCCCCTGGCGGATCGCGTGCTGGGCGGTCGGCGGGCACGGCGCGTCAGGCCGCGCTGGATTCGGGACCGCGGCGCAGTCGCCGATCGCCCACACCCCCGTGTCATGGCGCCCGTCGGGAGCAAGGACGGCCATCGTGCGGTCGACCACGATGCGGCCCTGCTCGTCCCGCGGGAGCCCGAGATGCGCGACGACCGGGCTCGGCTTCACGCCGGCGGTCCACACGACCGTCCTCGTGGAGATCTCCTCGCCGTCCGACAGCTTCGCCGAGCTGCCGGTGACGTTCTCAAGCGTGGTGTTCGTGAACACCTCTATTCCCCTGCGTCGAAGCTCGTGTTCAGCGAACTCGGCGAGACTGCCCGGAACCTCCTGCATGATCCGCCCGCGCGCCTCGACGAGAACCCAGCGCATGCCCTGGGCGCGGCAGCGCGGATACAGCTCGATCGCCTCGACGGCGAAGTCCTGCAGCTCCGCGAGCCCCTCGACGCCGGCGTAGCCCGCGCCGACGAACACGAAGCCGAGGTAGGACGCGCGTCGCTCGGGATCTTCTATCGACTCGGCGATGTCCAGGCACGTGAGCATCCTGTTGCGAAGCGCCGTCGCGTCCGAGAGCGACTTCAGCCCGATCCCGTGCTCGGCGAGCCCGGGGATCGGGAGGGTGCGCGAGACCGACCCGAGCGAGACGATCATCTGGTCGTAGGCGAGCTCGAGGGGCTCGCCGTCTATGCGCTGCACGTTGAGCACCCTGCGCTCGGGGTCCGCGCCGCGCACGCTCCCGATGACGAGGTCCGTCCTGCGCAGCTGCGAGCGGAGCGGCACGACGACATGCCGCGGGTCGAGCGCGGCCGCCGCGGCGCCCGGCAGCAGGGGCGTGTACAGCAGGTAGTTTGCCTCGTTGACCAGGGTCACACGGGCGCTCTGACTGGGCAGCAGGCGCTCGAGCGCCCGTGCCGCGTAGAAGCCCCCGAACCCGCCGCCAGCGATCACAACCTGCCAGGCCACGCATACACAATAGGCTGCAGTCCGTGAACAGCCCGGTCTACGAGCAGGCGCTCGCGCCATTCCTGTCTGAGGCGCAGAGCCTTCTTCCCGCCGGCGCACCGGTGATAGACGCCCACACACACCTCGGACTCGACGAGGATGGGCGATCACTGACACTCGAGCAGCTCATCGGGCAGCTCGATCAGGCCGCCGGCGCGCGTGCGTGCGTGTTCCCCCTCCACGACCCGGAGCGGCGCCCCAGCTACAGCGTCCCCAACGACCGGGTTCTGGCGTGGGCGGCGGAAAGCCAGGGAAGGCTCGTGCCCTTCGCCCGCCTTGATCCCGCGGAAAGCCCTGTCGCGGAGGCCGAGCGCTGTGTCAACGCGGGAGCGCGCGGACTGAAGCTCCACCCGCGCGCCCAGAACTTCCAGTTCGACGGCCCCGAGATGAACGACATCTTCCGCTTCGCCGAACAGGCGAAGGTGCCGATCCTGATCCATGCGGGCCGCGGGATGCCCCCTGTCGCGAACGGCCTCGCGGACCTCGCATGGCACCACCCGGATGCGGTCCTCATCCTCGCCCATGGAGCGATCTGCGACCAGGGCATCGTCACGACGCGCCTGGCCGGCCATCCCGGCGTCCTGTACGACATCTCGTGCTTCTTCCCGGTCGACGTGATCGAGCTCTTCGCGCGCGTCCCGGCCGAGCGGATCGTGTTCGCTTCGGACCCGCCGTACGGCCTGCCCGCGTCGACGCTCTACCTCGCGCTGCGCGTCGCCAGACAGGCCCGCCTGGACGACGCCGCCACACGACTGATGCTCGGCGGGACGATGGCCAGGCTGCTCGACGACGGCGAGTTGCCCGCCGCCACGGTGCCGCGCCGCGGGGAGGAGATCATCTTCTCGGGCCGGCTGGCCCGCGTGTACGGCTATTCGAGCCTCGTCGGGCCCGCGCTTTTCACCGGAGCGGCCGAGCAGGGCAGAGCGATGCTCGACATGGCGCTCGCCGCCTGCCGGGACCCCGAGCCGGGCTCGGTGGGACACGCACTGGACACGGTCGGAGCCGCGCTTTCGGCTGCCAGGATGCTGCTGGAGAGCGAGGAGATGCCACGCGGCGCATTCGACCTCGTGTACAGGTCAAACGCGCTCCTGGCGACGGAGATGCTCGACCGCCACTGATCAGGCGCCGGACATCCAGACGGCCGACCACTCGCCGCTCTGAAGCCGCATCCTCTCCCTCAGCCCGCATCGTCCGGCGAAGGCACCGGCGATCTCATCGACCTCCGGCGTGAGCAGGCCGCCGGCGACCAGATGGGCGGGCCTGGCCGGGAGCGTGCGCGCCAGATCCGCGAGAAGCGGGCGCAGGAGGTTGGCGAGCAGCACCGGCGCCGACCCCGGCGCGTCCGAGGAGCCCAGCCACGGCAGCGCGTCGGTGCGCAGGTCGAACCTGCGGACCTCGATCTCCCTGCCGTTGACGAGCGCGTTCTCGCGTGCGGCGTCGACGCTCTCGAGCTCATGGTCGAGCCCGAGCACCGGATCGAAGCCGAGCGAGCTGGCTGCTATGGCCAGGACTCCCGAACCGGTTCCGACGTCGAGCACCGGCCCGCGGGCGCTCTCGCTCGCGGCGAGCTCGAGCAGCAGCGACAGGCACAGGCGCGTGCTGGCGTGCCCGCCCGTCCCGAATGCCTGGCCGGGGTCGATGACGATCTCCTGGACATCGCCCGCGTCCAGGGCAGCGGGTTCCCACGGCGGGCGCACGCGCAGGGACGGGATCCCGCACGCGGGGCTGTCGATGAGGACCGGGCGGTGGAACTGCTTCCAGCGCTCCTGCCAGTCGTCCGCGATCTCGCTGCTCGATACCTGCACGACGCCCCCGCCGGCCATCGCGTCGAGGTCGGGCAGCCCGGGAAGCTCGCCGGGCGCACCGTAGACGGCGTACTCGACGACGCCGGGCCCCCTGGACTCCTCGACGCCCGCGGGCGCGAGCTCCAGCAGTTCCGCGAGGACGACCTCGGCGCGCTCCTCGGGTACGCGTATCGCGAGCCGGATCACGCGGCCTGGCTGCCCAGGGCGCGGCGGAGCTTCGCGAACATCGACTCGTGCGATCGCAGGTTCTCGTCGGTCAGGCTCTCGCTCAGCTCCTGCAGCAGACGGCGCTGTTCGTCCGTGAGCCTGCGCGGAATGAGGACGTTCACGAGGACCCGCAGGTCGCCCCGGCGCCCTCGTCCGAGCGCGGGCATCCCCTCCCCGCGAACGGTGAGCACGTCTCCGGGCTGTGTGCCGGCGGGCACGTCCACGTCCATCTCGCCCTCCAGCGTCGGCACCGTGAGCTTCGTGCCGAGCGCAGCCAGCGGCGCGGCGACATCCAGCGCGGTCAGCAGGTCGTCGCCTTCGCGGACGAAACGGTCGTCTTCGCGCACGCCGACCATCACGTACAGATCCCCGGGCGGCCCGCCCATCTCGCCCGCGTTGCCCTTTCCCTTGAGCCTGATGCGCTGCCCGTCGGCGATGCCCGCGGGTATCTCGACCTCCAGGTCGCGCCTTCCGTTGACCCTGCCCCTGCCGTGGCACTCCGAGCATGGCTGCTTCGGTGCTCGGCCCTCGCCGTTGCAGACATCGCAGATCACGGTTCTGACCATCTGGCCGAACGGGGTGCGGGTCACGCCCTGGAGCTGTCCCGCGCCTCCGCAGCGCTCGCATGTCTCGATCGGGGTTCCGGGCTCGGCGCCGTTTCCGTTACAGCGCGCACAGCGGTCGACGGCCTCATAGGCGGCGTTCACGGTGACTCCGTTGGATGCTTCGACGAGGTCCACCTCGACGGCCACCGCGAGGTCGCCGCCCTGCGCCGGCCCTCCGCGTTGGCCCTGGCCTGCGCCGAAGAAGGCGCTGAAGAGATCGCTGATGGAGCCGAACGCGTCGAAGTTCGGCGCGTAGCCGCCGGAGCGCAGGCCTTCGTGGCCGTAGCGGTCGTACGTGGCGCGGCGCTCGGCGTCCGAGAGGATCTCGTATGCCTCCGCGGCTTCCTTGAACTTGCTCTCGGCGTCGGGGTCGTGCGCGTTGACGTCGGGGTGCAGCTCTCGGGCGAGGCCGCGGAAGGCTTTCTTGATCTCCTGCTCGCCTGCGTCGCGCGGGACGCCGAGAACCTCGTAGGGGTCGCGTGGCACGGTGCTCATGCGCCTGCGTACGCGTCCTCGACGAAACGCGAGAGCTCGTGCGCTGCCTCGCGCACCGTCGCGATCGCCGCGGCATAGTCCATGCGCACCGGGCCGATCACCGACACCGTCCCCAGCTTGCGCTGGGCCATCCCGTAGCCGGTTGCAACGACCGCGAGGGAGTGCAGAGCGGGAAGCTCGTTCTCATGGCCGATGCGGACATACACGCCCTGCTCGCCGAGGGCGCTGCGTAGCACCCGCAGGAGCGCGACGCGCCTCTCGAGCAGGCCTATCAGCTCGTTCACCTTCGTGGAGTCCTCGATCTGGCCGGCCTCGAACAGCCTCGCGGTGCCGTCGACGTAGAGCGTGTCCTCGCCGCCCGAGGCGAGCTCGGCGAAGGCGGGCGCGAACCGGTCCAGGAAATCGAGCTCGTGCGCCGAGAGGCCCTGATCGACCAGGCGCTGCTGGAGCATGCGTGCTCCGAGGCCGAGTCCCACGAGCCGCTCGTTCATGTACTCGCCCGCCCACGAGACGAGCCCCGGGTCGACCGCGCGGTCGAAGGTGGCGAGCATCTTGGAGACGGCTCCGGTCGAGGTGATGATCACGACGAGCACGACCTGGGGCTGCAGGGCCAGCACCTCGATGTGCCTGACGGTGGCGGTGTTCATCGACGGCGCGGAGACGACGGCGAGCAGGTTGGTCATCTGCGAGAGGGCCTGGGTGGTCGAGCGCATCGCCTCGTCCACCTCTCTGCGGATGAGTGACAGCTCGAGCCGGGGTCGCACCAGCGCGGCCGCGTGCTCGGGGCTGAGCAGGCGATCGACCACGTAGCGCTGGCCGGCATCGGTGGGCACCCGCCCCGCCGACACGTGCGGGTGGGCGAGGAGCCCGTACTCCTCGAGCTGGGCCAGTTCGTTGCGGACCGTCGACGGTCCGCAGTCGAGGCCGGGATCACCAGCTATCGATCTCGAGGCTACGGGCTGGCCCGTGCGCAGGTAGTCGTCGACGACGTGCGACAGGATCCGCTCCTGGCGGGGAGTGAGCATGCGGCTGATTGTAGGCGCCCACCGGGCGCCCGCCGCTGCGGCGCTAGAGCTCGAGCTCCGCGAACGCGTTGCGGATGATCTGCTTTCCCGACTGTTCGGCGACGGTGTCGACCACCATGCGGGTTCCCTCGCGCTCGCGCACGGTGCCGGTGACCACGATCTCCTGCTCCGGGACCCCCATGCCGCGGAACTGCACCGACAGACGCCGCAGGTGCTCCGGCCCTCCGGCGGCCTCGGTCTCGGCGCGAGCGACCTGCGCCATCGTCCACAGGCCATGCAGGATGCGGCCGGGAAGGCCGACGGCTCGCGCGAACTCCTCATCTATGTGGATCGGGTTGAAGTCCCCGGACGCTCCCGCGTAGCGGACCGTGAGGTACTTGTCGGGGGTGACCCTCAGCTCGGGGATCGTTTCCCCGGCGTTCAGCTCGGCCATCGCGCTCACACTCCCCTGACGATGTTGGTCCAGGTTCCGCGGCACACCTGCTCGCCGCGCTGATTCGTCGAGATCGACTCGAACACGTAGTAGCCACGGCCGTCCGCTTCGGATATGTCCTTCACCGAGGCGACCGTGGTTATCTCGTCGCCCGCAACGACGGGTGCGCCCCACTCGAAGTCCTGCGCCCCGTGCACCATCATCGCGAAGTTCAGTTCGATGTCCGGGTCGAAGATGGGTGGCCCGACAGCCGGGCTGCTGTAGACGACCGCGAACATCGGTGGCGCGACGAGGTCGCTGTAGCCGGCGGCGCGCGCAGCCTCCACGTCGAGGTGGACGGGATCGCTCTCGCCGACCGCGCGAGCGTACTCGCGGATCTTCTCGCGGCCGACCGCGTACACGACGGGGTCATATGTCTTTCCGATCGCTTGCGTGTTGACGGGCATCGGTCGGTTTCCTCGCTGGTCGCGGTCTTGGGTGAGTCGCGGCGCCAGTTTACGCCTGGTCACGGTCTCGCCGCACCCAGGACAACGCCGCAGGACCGTATGGCGCTGGGTGTCCGGCGCCAGCCGGCGAGTCACCGGCGCGCCACCGACGCGCCGGTGAAGTGCCGCGGCTACCGGGCCCCGTTCGCGGCACGTGCACCCGTCAGCTCCGCCTCGCCGCTTGCGTCCTGCCCGGTTGAGTGGATCCCCTCTCGCTCGCCCGGGCTGTCCAGGAACTGGATCGTGTCGGCCACGACGCTGACGGCCTGACGGCGGTCTTTCTCGGCCGTCTCCCACTCTCTCCACTGGAGCCGGCCGTCGATCGCCACCCGGCTGCCCTTGCCCAGGTAGTTGCTGACGCTGTCCGCCGAGGACCCGTACACGGTCACATCGAAGTAGTTCGGCCGCTCCTGGAACTCTCCGTCGTTGTCCTTCCGGCTCGAGTTGCACGCGATCCTGAGCGCGCAGACGCTGATCCCGTTGGGAAGCGCCCGCAGGTCGGGGTCGCGCGTGAGGCGCCCGACGAGGACCACCCGGTTGATTGTGAAGCTCGACATCGCTGCTCTCCAGTCGCTCGGCTTTGACCCCCGGCTCCAACCTACGCAGCGGCTGCGATGGCTCTCTGGGGCGCAGGGTGCTCGGCGCGTCGAGCGCAGCTCAGAGAGCCGGGAACCGGCGCGGTGATGCGAAAGCCGATCCGGCTGCGCGGTGACCGAACCGGCGCACGCCCGCTGCGTTCGACGCGCCGACGCCGCGGGCCGGCGCCTCACCGCAGCCGGTATCCGACGTTCCTAACGCCGACCACCCATGCCCCCGCGCCGAGCCGGCGCCGCAGCCGGCTGGCATGGCTGTCGACCGTTCTCGTGGCGCCCGCGGCGCGGTAGCCCCACACGGCTGCGAGGAGCTCACCGCGGGTGAACACCCGATCCGGGTCACGCGCCAGGTGAAGGAGCAGCGCGAACTCCATACGGCGGAGCAAAAGTGGAATGCCCGCGACCGAGCACGAGCGCGCTGCGACGTCAATCGACAACTGGCCCACCTCGATGAGCCGCGGGGCTCTCCGGAGCGCGGCGCGCCGCAGCAGAGCCCGCACGCGCGCCCCGAGCTCGAGCAGACCGGCTGACAGAGAGAAGAAGTCGTCGGCGCCCGCCTCGAACGCACGGAGCGCGTCCACCCCGCCCGGCGTGCAGCCGAGGACGATCGTTGCGAGCCCTGGGTCCCATGCCCCCGTCGCGCCGGACGCCCTGATCTCGCAGAGGAGATCGAGCGCCCCGCGCGCAGAGCCGAGATCTCCGAGGATCGCGAGGGCAGGGCGCCGGCCGCATGCCATCACGCGTGCGTGCTCGGCGCAATGCGCGCGGCTCACCGCAAACCCGTCGAGGCTGAACGCCTCTGCCAAGAGCAACGAGGTACGGGGGTCGGCGGATACGACGAGCAGCTCGATCGGCGCGGGGCCGGTCAAGCGGCTTCAACCTCCAGGGGACTGATGTCAAGGCCCTGTCTCGCGATGAGCCCCAGCACATCGCTGTGGACCCAGGGGGTCGGTGTCGACTGTCCCGCGTCGGGCAGCAGGCCGACGCGCCGTGCGAGCCAACTCGTGTCGCCGCTCTGGTTGCCCTTCCGGTCGCGCTTGGTACGCCCGCAACGGATCGCGATCTCGCTCATGCTCAGACCGCGCCCTTCGATCCTCGCGAGAACTGCCTCACGCAGCCGGCGGTTCAGAACGATCGGGCTCTCGAGGACCCTCGTGAGCTCGGCCCGTAGGACGCCCCTGGAGACCTCCCTGCCGCAGTGGTGCGCCAGCACGCGCATCGTGAGGCTCAGCACCGGCTCATAGCTCTGCACTCCCGCCACCACGTCTCGCACGCTCACCGGACGCGAGCCGCCAGAGGGGTCGATTCGCATCCAGCGCAGCTCGGGGACCGACATGCCCGTCTCGGCGAGCTCGATGCCGTAGCTGCAGCCGCTGCCCTCCAGGACTGCGGCCTGCGGCTGGGGAGCGGCCGGGGCGAGGTCGGCGGCCTCGATCCGGCGGGCCGGCGCCTGCTCGTGAACGGCGCAGCGGAGCCTGCGACTCTGGCAGTCCGCTGCGTAGAGGGCACCCAGCAGGTCGGCGTTCCCGGACGGCTCCTCCGGGAAGAGCTGGGCGACGAGCACTGGTTCGCCGCTGGCGCCGGCCGGGCGGTCTATCACGAGCACCGTGCCGCCCGCCCCGTGCTGCGCGACCACCTCTCGCTGTCCCCGCGTATCGGTGAACTCCACGAGGCGACGCTCGCCCTGCGACCCTCGAAGCGAGGCGTTCTCGGCGGCGGACGACCGGCGTTTGCCGGAGCGTCGGTGGCGGCGCTGGGCTGACGGGACTGCAGGAACGATCGATGTCATGGCTTCCTCCTGAAGCACTCGGGCTGCGGTCCGGCGTCTGCAGGACCTCCCACGGGACGTGGTCAACTGGTGAGCTGTCGAGCAGGGATGCGGGATGCCACCCCCTGCAACCGCGCGACAGCGCGCCGCGCCGCCCACCCTCGCCTGAGACCGGGAATATGATCGGCTTCGTGTCCACCGCCCTCCCTTCGCCACCACTCGAGCGACGGCCGCGGTGAGCGAGCTCGTTCAACGCGCGATCGATGCCCACGGCGGCAGCGATCTCTGGGAGAGCGCCGACGAGATCACCCTCGAGCTCTCCGCGGGAGGCCTGGCATTCGCCACCAAGTTCCAGGGCAGTGCGGTTCGCGCCACGAACGTGCGCATCTCCACCCGCGCCCAGCGCGTGGTCTTCGAGGAATTCCCGCGCGAAGGACGCCGTGGCATCCTCGAGCCCGACGGCTCGGTGCGCATCGAGACCAACTCCGGCGAGGTGCTCGCTAACCGATCGGATCCGCGCGGCGCCTTTGGCGACGCGCGTCATCGTCTGTGGTGGGACCGCATGGACATCCTCTACTTCGCGACGTACGCGATCTGGACGTATGTGTGCTCGCCATTCGTCTTCGCGGGCGAGGGGTACGAGCTGTCCGAGCTCGGCCCCTGGTCGGAGGAGGGTGAGCAGTGGGAGAGGCTGGCGGTCAGGTTCCCCGCCTCGGTCCAGACCCACTCGCCGCAGCAGGTCTTCTATATCGACCAGCAAGGCCTCATCCGCCGCCACGACTACACCGCCGAGGTTCTCTCCGACAGGGCGAAGGCGGCGCACTACAGCATGGATTTCGAGACCTTCGACGGCCTGGTCCTGCCCACCCGTCGACGCGTGTACCCCCGCAAGCCCGATAACCAGCGCCGCGCGCACCCGCGGCTGGTCTGGATCGACGTGCCGACCGCAGCGGTCCTGCGGGCCGCCTGAAGCCCTCCGGCGCATCGCCGGGCACTCCGCGCGGGGGTCCCGTGGCCCGCGCGACGCCGGTTGCGAGGCTGCCCTCCGGCGTGCTCGTCGTCGGGGCTATCGCCTCGCTGCAGTTCGGAGCCGCTCTTGCGGTGACGCTGTTCTCCCGTGTGGGCCCTGCGGGCGTCGTCCTGCTGCGGCTTGGGTTCGCAGCATTGATCCTGTGCCTGCTTGGCCGGCCGCGTCTTCGCGGGCTCTCCTCCGCGGAGATGATGCTCGCCTGCCTGTTCGGGCTCGTGCTCGCCGGCATGAACCTGTGCTTCTACGAGGCGGTGAGCCGGATCCCGCTGGGCATCGCGGTCTCGATCGAGTTCGTCGGCCCGCTCGCCGTCGCGATCGCGGGGTCACGGCGACCGAGGGACCTGCTCTGGGTTGCGCTCGCGGCCGGCGGGATCATCGCCCTCACGCATGGCTCCTCCGCGCCGCTGGACGACCTCGGGGTCGCACTCGCGCTGGCCGCCGGCTGTCTGTGGGGCCTGTACATACTGCTGAACGCCCGGCTCGGGCGCGCATTCTCGGACTCGACAGGGCTGACGCTGGCGATCTGCGTGGCCGCCGCCGTGATGCTGCCGGTGGGGGCGGCGACGGCGGGCTCGAGCCTGCTGAGCCCGGAAGCGCTGGCCGTCGGCTGCGCCGTCGGGATACTCGCTTCGGCGATCCCCTACTCGCTGGAGGTCGAGGCTCTGAGGCGCATCGCGCCCGCCGCATTCGGGGTCCTCATGAGCATGGAGCCCGCGATGGCCGCAACGGCGGGATTCCTGGTGCTGGGGCAGGATCTCGGCGCGAGGGCCCTCGTCGGCATAGCGTTGGTCATCCTCGCCTCGGTCGGGGCCTCCCGCGGATTCGCAGGAACCGCCCCCGTCGCCCAGTGAGCTCGCTCGCAGCGCCGGGGTCCTAGTAGAGGGCGTCGAAGATGTCGCGGTAGCGCTCGTAGACGAGCGAACGCTTGATCTTCAGCGTCGGCGTCAGCTCGCCGCTTGCCTGCGTGAGGTCGTGATCGAGGATCGCGAAGCGCTTGATCTGCTCGATCCGTGCAAAGCGCGTGTTTGCTGCGTCGACGTCCTCCTGGACCGCCGCCCTGACGCGCGTGTCGCGAGCCATCTCCGCCGGGTCGGCGCTGATGCCGAGCTGGGCGGCGAGCCGCTCGGCGGCGTCGGCGTCGAGCGTCACCAGACACACGAGGTAGGGCCGCCGGTCGCCGTAGACCACAGCCTCGGAGATCCATCGGGTGTCACGCAGCGCGTTCTCGATGTTCGCCGGCGCGACGTTCTTCCCACTGGATGTGATGATCAGGTCCTTCTTGCGCCCCGTGACGGTCAGATATCCGTCACCGGAGAGCATGCCGAGGTCGCCGCTGTGCAGCCACCCCTCGACCAGTACCTCGGCCGTCGCCTGAGGGTCGCCGTGGTAGCCGGCGAAGACGTTGGGCCCGCGCATCAGGATCTCCTGATCGTCGCTGCAGGTGAGCTCGGTCCCGGGGAGCGCCCGGCCGACGGTCCCGAACCGGGGTGCCCCACGCGGGTTGAGTGTCGCGGTGGCGCAGCTCTCGGTCATGCCGTAGCCCTCGAGCACGGTCACGCCGCAGGCGTCGAAGAACTCGAGGATCTCGCGATCGATGGGCGCGGCTCCCACGAGCGCCATCTTCAGGCGCTCCCCGAACAGCGCACGCACCCTGGACAGGGCGATGCGGTCGGCCAGCGCGAGACGCGCGCGAGCCAACCCACTCGGATCCCTGCCCGCGCGCTGTGCGCTGCTGGCTCTGCGCCCCACCTCCAGCGACCATGCGAACAGCGCACGCGTATGCCGGCCGCCCCCTTCGACGGTGCCGACGACGCCGCTGTGCAGCTTCTCGTAGATGCGAGGTACCGCCACGAAGTGCGTGGGCGCCGTCGCGGCCACCTCCTCAAGGATCCTGCTGGAGTCTCCGGACCAGTACACGAGCGTGCCCCCGACGTCCAGCACGACTGTCTGCACGAGCCGGGCGAGGACGTGCGCGAGCGGGAGGAACATGTAGACGACCGGCTGGACGTCGTCGAGCTCGAGCTGTCCCCTGTTCATCGCCGTCGCCGAGAGGAAGTTCGAGTGGGTCAGCATGCACCCCTTCGGCGGCCCGGTCGTCCCCGAGGTGTACACGAGTGTCGCCACATCCTCGGGTGCAACCGCCGAGACACGCTGCTCGACCTCATCCGGATCAACGCCGGCGCCTCGCTCGCAAAGCGAGCTCATCGTCATCGCCCCGTCAGCGGAGCCCCGAATCACGACCACGTGTCGGAGCTCCGGCACCTGGTCTCGGATCTGGGTGATCTTCCCGACCTGGTCGGGGTCCTCGCAGAAGACGAGCTTCGCACCCGAGTCCGCAAGCACGTGCCTGCACTCACCCGCGGAGTTCGTGTCGTAGATGGGCGCCAGCACCGCTCCGGCGCACATCACGCCTAGCTCGCACATCGTCCAGCTCGCGCTCGTCGAGCACAGGAGCGAGACGACGTCGCCGGGCTCCACCCCGGCCGCGATCAGCCCTCGTGCGATGTCGCGGCAGCGTTCCCCGAGTTCCGCGTAGGTGACGCTCAGCTCGCCATCGGGGCCCGGGTAGCGCAGCGCCGGCTGCTCGCCGCGCTCCTGCGCCGAGAGCACCAGGCGCCCGAGGGTACGGGCGCCGGTGATCCGCTCGGCGACAGGACGCACGGCTTGCGCAGCCTGGGAGTGGTCGCTACTTGCCGTCGCGGGGCCCGTCGATGACCTTGCTGGCACTCTGGACGACGCTGCGCAGGAACTCGTACTGCGAGCGCACGAGCTTGTCCGCCATCTCCATCGCGGCGTCGACGACCTCCTCGCGCTTCTTGGGCCGCTCGCCGAGGGACGGAAGCATCTCGTCGACGGTGTCGACGAACTTACGCACGGCGTCGATCGCCGCGCGCTGCCCGGACTGCAGCGACTTCAGGACCTCCTCGGAGACCTCAGAGGTGCGGTCCACCGCACTCACGCGCCTGGCTTTCGAGGCTTTTTTGGCGGTGGTTTTTTTCGCAGCGCTTCTTTTCGCGGCCGGAGCTTTTTTCGCCGTCGTGCTTTTTGCGGTGCTCGCCGCTTTGGCTTTCGTGGTTTTCCTGGCGCTCGCCGCCGTTTTTTTGCCTGCCGGCGCTTTGCGCGGTTTTGCCTCTGCCATCGGTTTCTTCCTCCTGATCGCGGGCCCTAGCCCGGGTCTAGTGCATTGGTGCGAGCCGCATGCGACCTCAAGGGCCGGATTGCGAAGAGCTGCACATCCGCTGCAACCGTACCCGACCCACGTCCCAATCCATCCGTAGATATTCCGCGTGAGGCCAAGCGCAAGGTACGCGTGCCCCTGGACGAGCGATTCGTGGCCTGGCCTGCCCGGGGCGGGACGCTGGCTAAACTCGCCGTCAAGCACGGCACGCGTCGTGAGCCATCGTCCAACGCGAGGAGGCCGTCGTGAAGGCTGTGAGATTTGACCGCTACGGCGGCCCGGATGTCCTCGCGGTGCGGGAGGTCAAGGACCCCGTGCCCGGAGCCGGCGAGGTGCTTGTACAGGTGAAGGCGTGCGCGATCAATCCTGGGGAGATCGGGATCCGCGAGGGGCTGTTCGCCGAGCGCTCACCCGCGAGCTTCCCATCCGGGGAGGGCAGCGATCTCGCCGGCCTCGTCCAGGCGCTCGGCGACGGCGTCGGCGAGTTCTCCGTCGGGGATCCGGTTTTCGGCTGGACCGATTCGCGGGCGAGCCACGCCGAGCTCGTCGTCGCTCCTGCAAGCCAGCTCGCCGTCAAGCCGCAGGGCATCTCGTGGGAGGTCGCCGGATCGCTGTACGTCGCCCCGATGGCCGCATACGCATGTGTGAGGGCTGTCGCTCCAAAGCCCGGCGAGAGCGTGGTGGTCTCAGGTGCGGCGGGCGGAGTCGGAGGTGTCGCCGTGCAGCTCGCTCGTCGCACCGGCGCAACGGTGATCGGCCTGGCGAGTGTCCATAACCACGACTGGCTGCGCTCCCGCGACGTCGTTCCTGTTGCGTACGGCGAGGGGCAGGCCGACCGGGTCCGCGAGGCGGTGGGCGGGACTCCTGATGCCTTCATCGACACGTTCGGCGTCGGCTACGTCGACCTCGCCATCGAACTCGGCGTGCCCGTCGAGCGCATCAACACGATCAAGGAGTTCTCGGCCGTGGAGCGCGTCGGTGTCAAAGCTCAGGGAACGGCGAGTGTCGCGAGCGCCGAGGTGCTCCGTGAGATCGCCGCTCTGGTCGCAGACGGCAGCGTCGAGATCCCGATCGCGAGGACATACCCTCTTGGCGACGTTCGGGAGGCCTACGACGACCTCGCACTCCGCAAGACACGCGGAAAGATCGTGCTGATCCCCTGAGCGCAGCGGCTACTGCCGGTTGGCGATCGTCATCGTGAGGCCGATGACGAGGAAGAGGATCACCACCGCGACGATCGTGGCGAGCAGCCCTCCCACCCCGTAGACGTTGGGCACCACGGCGACGATCACGAGGGCGCCGATCATCGCCGGCAGCCCGATACATCCGTATCCCCTTTGTTCGTTCGGAGGCTGCTCGCTCATCGTCGGCGAGTATCCCGCACCGGCCTGCGCGGGCCGCGGCCGAGTTCAGCCGGGCTGCACGCCGGCCTGGCCAGCGAACGCAGCGATGGTCCCGGCCGCGATCCTCGCGCAAGCCGCGACCGACTCCCAGTCGACGGCCTCCGGGAGGTCGCTCGGGTGGTGATAGTGAGGGAAGTAGCCGGGCCCCATCGAGAGCACGGAGGCGGCCCGCAGGCCGCGGTGCACGGCGAGGACCGGGTCCGTCCATGCGCCTATCCTCCAGCGCTGCGGCGCGGGCTCACCGACGATGGCGGCCGCGTGCTCCACGAGGGCGACGTCCCGCTCGGCGTACCGCTGTTCACGCATCGCTCCCTCTCCGGTGCAGACGATCGGCGTGCCTGAACCGAGCGTGTCAAGCCCGAGCACGAAAGTGTCTACGCCCAGCCCGGCGCCATGACGGTCGAGGAATGCGGCCATACCGCCCATCCCGGCCTCCTCGCTCCCTGGAAACACGAACACCACTTCGGTGTGCTCGAGGGGCTCAGCACACACAGCCCGCGCCAGATCGAGGCATGCTGCGACTCCGCTCGCGTTATCGCACGCCCCGGGAACTGTCTCGCCGCGGCCCACGTCGGCGGCGACCGCGCAGGCCACCGCGAGGATCCCCGCGGCGACCGCGCGGGCCCGGCGACCGAGCGAGCTGCGTCGCCCGAGCAGAGACCCGGCTGCGGCGAGCAGCAGAGCGACCTCGAGCGGCGCCATGAAAGGGTCGACCTGCCGCCGGCGCATGTGTCTGGCGCCACCGGCCGCGACCAGCCGCGGATTCCAGACCACACCCGTGTTCGCCGCGTCGTGGTGGGCGACGAGCACGACGGCCGCCGACCGCTCTGAACGCGCTCTGACCCGCGCGACCACGTTGGCGCCCTCGCCGCCGGGGAGCAGTCTGCGCACCCATTGGCTGCTGCCGCTCACCTCGCGCTCGTAGGACCACAGCGTCGCCGCGGCAAGCAGGCCTCCGGTCAACCCGCCCAGCCGGCACGCACCGATTCCCACGACATTATGGACGCCGTGAGCGAGCGCGTAGCTCGGCTGATACCGATACGCCTCGAGTTGGACGTCCGGCACCCCGACGTCGGCGAGGCGCCGCCGCAGCCACGAGGCCGACTCGCGCTCCCCGGACCGCGCGGATGACCGCGACATGCTCGCGAGCGCCTCCACGTCGCGGCGCATGGCATCCATGTCCGGGTGGTAGCCGGCGAGCGGGATCGCGTTCATGGGTGTTACGTCCGGGTTGGGCTGTTGGCCCTGTGCGCCATCGGACATCGCATTATCCGGCACCATCCGACGTCCTGTTTGCCGATCCGCGCCTCGAACAGGTGACACACGCGCGGTGATGCACGCGGCGCTTTGATGAGCGGCAGCACTGTCACGCTTCCCCAGTTCGCTCGATTGGCCAGCCAGCCAGGATCTTGGCAACTGTGTATCTTTTGCCGCGATTGGGTCCTGGGAGGGACCGTCTGCCCGAGGCCACTCGGCCGCGGGGTCATGGACACGGAACGGAGGCTCGACATGGTTGGAGGAACTAAGCGCCGCGGCGCAATGTTCGTCATTGCGGTTCTCGCAGCAGGGGTCATCTCAGCGCTGGCAGCAGGGGCGGCCAGTGCGGAAGTGGTCTACAACAACATCCCGAGCTCGTTGCCCGGGAACTTCGCATCGATCGGTCTGGCGGCGACGTCGACAACCGAATTCGGCGGCGAGGTGGAACTCGCCGGAACAGCACGCAAGTCGCCGACGGTGACGGTCGTGATGAGCAGTTGGTCATGTCAGAGCGGCAACTGGAACGAAGACAACTGCCTGAGCTCGAAGCCGTCGAAGGGTTTCAGGGTCCCGGTCACCGTCCGCGTCTACGCGGCCGCCGAACTGTCCGAGGGTCCGGTCGCAGAAAAGACCAAGACCTTCAAGATGTCCTACAGGCCCTCCGCAAGCTCGAAATGCAGCGGCGGGACGTGGTACGACGAAACCTCGAAAGAATGCTTCAACGGCTACGCATTCCCGATCTCGATCAAGCTCTCGAAACTGAAGAAAATGCCGCAGAAAGCCGTAGTGACCATCTCCTACCCGCACTCATCGGGGCCGGCTGAGTCGCTGAACGTCTCCGTCAGCGAACCTGCTGAACACACCCTGTCGGTGGGCACGGACCCGGTGGAAGAATGGTTCGCGAACTCCACCAACGCGGAAATGTACTGCCCGAAAGCTACTGATGTCGGCACTCTCGGATCTGAGCAGGGCGTTGGCTGCCAGGGCGAAAACTACCAGCCGGTATTCGCAATAAGCGCCGAAGCGTAAACAGGCGCCGGTAAGCATCAGCATCAGCAAACGACTGCCCGGGGCGGAGTTCGCTCCGGGCAGTCGGACGTTGTGGGCGTGACTGGCATCGCGTCTCGATGGCGAAGCCCGTCGAGGTTCGCTAGGAAGCGTTGGCTCGCAAAAGCGCGCAAGGGCGTCCCCGACGCAGAGAGGGAGAGCTACGCCGGGGACGGTGTGGCGTGACTCGGGGGCGGTTTCGTGGAGGGTGACCCCCGAGTCGAAACCCCGGCCTCCGTGACGGAGCGCAGCACATGATGAACCCCCCACAGGACGGTTCCGTGCGTCACAGTCGCAGCGCCCTCACGGAAGCCCCCGACGTTGACACGTCGACGGCTTATGCCTAGATTGCCTGGGTATGGCGTCCGGCGAGGTTCAGGGACATGTCGATGGGATGCTGCTGGCCGTCCTGAGCGCCGGGCCGCTGCACGGCTACGGCGTCACGGAGGAGCTCAGACGCCGCAGCGGCGGCGAGTTCGATCTTGCGGAGGGAACGATCTACCCGGCGCTGCATCGCCTGGAGTCCTCGGGCCTGCTGATGAGCCGCTGGGAGGTGGTCGGTGGTCGCCGCCGGCGAGTGTACGAGCTCTCGAGCGCCGGTCAGCGCGCCGTCGTGGACCGTGTAGCCAGCTGGCGGGCGTTCAGATGCGCCGTGGACGCGGTGTTCGGCGGCGAAGCGCTCAAGGCCGGCTGATGCAGGCAGCCGATCCGATCGATGCCTATCTGCGCGAGCTGAATCACAGGCTCCGCGTACGAGGAAGGAGGAGGCGCCGGATCTTGGCTGAGGTTCGGGCGCACCTGCTCGACGCCGCCGAAGCCGAACGGTTGACTGGCACCGAGCAGGCCGTAGCTGCGCAGCGCGCGGCGGCGCGTTTCGGCCGTGCCGCCGAGAACGCCGGCCAGTTCAACGCCCTCGCGGCTCGCCGCGGCGCGGTCCTCCGACGGACCCTGGTGCCATGGATTGCCGCGGTCGCGCTGACGTTGATGGCGACCGCAACGGTCTGGGCGTCCCGCGCCGGAATGGTCCCGCTGCAGCAGGCACCCGCGCATCCGTCGCTGCGGCTCCGCTGTTCGCAGCGGGCCGGCGCGTTTCCGGCGGCGCGAGGTTCCGGCTTGAACGCACGGCGTGCTCGACTGGCGTGCGGCCCGGTGGAGGCGAGCGGGCGATGAGTCCTCGGCCGGGCCGTCAGGACAGCCTCGAGTCCGCACACGCCAGCAAGGCGACTGGCGCAAAGTCGGGCAGGAAGGACGCCGCCGAGCCCGGCGGGAAGAAGACGAAATCGACCACCGCTTCGATCGTGGAGCTGGTCGTGATCATCGCCGTGGCTCTGGGCCTGGCGCTTGGCATCCAGGCTTTCGTGATCAAGCCCTATCGCATTCCCAGTGGCTCGATGGAGCCGACGTTGATCGAAGGACAACGCGTACTGGTGAACCGCATCTCGATGAACTTCAGCGAACCGCATATCGGCGGGATATACGTCTTCCACCCGTCGGCCGGCGCAGAACAGGAGCAGTGCGGGCCGATTGCACACATGGTCACCCCCGGCGGCGCCGCATGCGCGGCCCCGGTGCCCCAGGAGGCCAGCGTCACCTTCATCAAGCGGCTCGTCGCCGGTCCCGGAGACGAAATCTACGTAAAGGAAGGCCACGTCTTCCGCAAGGCGGCCGGCACGAGCAGCTTCGTCGCAGAGAAGGACGCCTACATCGAAGCCTGTGGCTCGAGCCCGGAGTGCAACTTCCCCGATCCGATCAGGATCCCCAGCGGGCACTGGTTCATGATGGGCGACAACCGCGGCAACTCCGACGACAGCAGGTACTGGGGGCCGGTACCCACCGGATGGATCATCGGGCAGGCCGTCGCCACCTACTGGCCCCCCGACCGGATCGGAATCCTCTGAGCCCTCCCGCCGCGGAGCTCGGGACGCCGCTACCCGGGAGCCGGCACCCCGGCCCATGATGAGCACCCGGTGTGCCCGCCGAGCCTGCGGCTCCCGGTACCGAACCAGGAAAAAGCTG
>Ga0182013_10001309_pt1 | contig 34285 bp, 27 predicted proteins | sample 612S2MmetaG_FD_120487 | JGI IMG/M metagenome (GOLD analysis project Ga0182013, IMG submission 120487) | Permafrost microbial communities from Stordalen Mire, Sweden - 612S2M metaG | ecosystem: Environmental > Terrestrial > Soil > Wetlands > Permafrost | place: Sweden: Stordalen | collected... | reverse complement strand
GCTCAGCCTCTCCCCCGCCGACATCGGCTCAACCCTCCAGGTGATCGTGAAGGCAACCAACACCACGGGCACGGCAACCGCCACCACACCCATCACAGGACTCATCACGGGCCTGCTGCCGAAGAACACAGCCCTGCCATCGATTTCAGGACTACTCCTGAACGGACAGCTGCTGAGTGTCACCTCGGGCTCATGGAATGGGACACAGCCCATCACCTATACCTACCAATGGCAGCTCTGCAACGCGCTCGGCGGATCATGCGCGAATATCAGCGGCGCGACAGGCCCATCTCTGCAGCTCGCTCTCGGCGACGTCGGCGGACTGCTGGACGTGGTCGTCAAGGCGACCAATGTGGCAGGCTCGACCTCGGTCACGAGCCCGCTCACAGGCCTGATCGGGCTCTAACTGACCTGCGCGGTCCCCGTGCGGGCGAGCCGAGTGCGAGCTCGCACCGCCGCCGAGCGGCGGGATGCCACCCGGACAGCCCGGCGCGCCTAAGATGAATCCGATGGGCATTACCGTCGAGGAGCTTGGTCCGCCTGACGTGGCTGCCCTGGGTTCGCGCGTCGCGGCGAACATCGCCGGCGCGGTGAAGGTGCCCGAGGGCGTCCTGCGTGAGGTGCTCGTCGCTCTGATGGCGGACGGGCATGTGCTGATCGAGGATCATCCCGGTGTGGGTAAGACCGCGCTTGCCCGCGCGCTCGCCCGGTCGATCGACGCTGATTACGCGCGAATCCAGTGCACGTCGGACCTGTTGCCCTCGGACGTCGTGGGAACGAACGTCTTCAACCAGCTCGAAGGGCGTTTTGAGTTTCGCCCGGGCCCGGTGTTCGCTCACCTCGTGCTCGTCGATGAGATCAACCGGGCCTCGCCCAGAACCCAGTCGGGGCTCCTCGAGTGCATGCAGGAGGGCCGGGTGACCGTCGACGGCGACAGTCACCCGCTGGCACGTCCGTTCATGGTGCTCGCGACGCAGAACCCCGTCGACTATGAGGGGACGTATCCCCTGCCGGAGGCGCAGCTCGACCGCTTCATGGTGCGCGTGTCCCTGGGATACCCCTCGCCGGCCCAGGAGGCCGAGATGCTCTCGGTACACGCAGGGGGCGACCGGGTTCTCGACCTGAGCCCCGTCACGTCGGTCGCGGAGATCAAGCTCGCCCAGAGCGCATGTTCAGAGGTGCATGCGAGCGCGCCGCTGCGCGAGTACGTCGTCGCCCTCGTCGGTCACACACGCCGTGATCCGCGGGTGGAACTCGGCGCCAGCCCGCGGGCGGGGCTGATGCTGCTGAAGGCGGCGAAAGCGAGTGCGGTGCTCGACGGCCGCGACCACGCGCTGCCGGATGATGTGAAGGGGATGGCAATCGCCGTTCTGGCGCATCGCCTGATGCTCGCGCCGTCGGCTGTCGGCACGGTGCCCGAGCAGGTCGTTCGCGAGACGCTCACGACGGTCCGAGCCCTGTGAGCCGCGCACGGGAGCTGACCCTCGTCGGGGCGCTCCTGTGCTTGACCGCGGCCCTGTTCGGCGTACCCGCCCTCTACATGCCCGGGATTGCCGCGTTGCTGGGATCGGCCCTCGCCGCCGTATGGGTGAGGGCCAGCACGGCGCGCGCCGGGCTGGCCCTGCGCTGCGAGGACCTGACGGTGCAGGAGGGCGAGAGCGTGCAGATGTCCGTTCGCGTGCGCCGCGGGCGGACTCCATTTCCGGGAGCCGTTCTCACGCCGTGGCCCGGTGCACGGGCGATCCCCGTCCGCGGGTCGGAGGAGATCCGAGGTCGAACTGCGCTCTCGCGGCGGGGGCGCCACACGGTGGGCCCCGCAGTCCTCAGCGTCGCTGACCCGCTCGGCCTGTGCGCCGCTGACATCCGCTCTGATACGGCGGAGGTTCTGGTGCTCCCTCGCGTGCACCGCGTTGACGAGCGCGACCTCGCGCTCATCGGCGGCACCGGGCGCTCATCGCGGGAGACGCCGCAGGAGATCGACTCGTTGAGGGCGCACCGTCCCGGAGGGCCCGCGTCGCGCATCCACTGGCCGACCGTCGCCCGCTCCGGCGTGCTCATGGAGCACAGCCTCAGGCCGGAGGATGACCCGCGGGTGCTGGTCGAGGTGGACGCGATGCGCCCCGAGTCCGGTCGTGCGCTGGATCAGGCACTGAGCGCCGCCGCGTCGCTCTGCGTGCATCTCGCCCGCCACGGGGGATGTCTGCTTCTGCTGCCGGACGACGCGCGGGCGGCTGTCATCAGAGCCGACCTTCGAGGCTGGCCCGGCCTGCACGCGCGTCTTGCGCTCGTGCAGGCCGGAACGAGCGCTCCCCGCATCCGCAGGAATGTCCGAGCGCTGACGGTGATCCACGTGACTGCCGCGAGCGGCCCGGAGCCGGCGATCGGCGGCCCGCACTACCGGGTCGCTCCAAGCCCTCTGCCGGAGCTGGGGGTGGCGTTCAAACTGGCAGGCTGTTGCTGCCAGCAGGTTCACGGCCGTCATCTGGCACGGTCCGCATGAGCGCCGCCGGCGCCACGGCAGGACTTCGCCGGCCGGCCCGCGTCGTGAGCGCCGCTCGTCCGAGCCGCAGGCTCTCTGCCCTCGCGGTCTTTGCGTTCTCGCTCACGAGCCTCCTCGCGGGTCTTCGCTTCGCCGGGCTCCTGGAGCAGCCGCCCGTCCTAGCCGTGGCGGGCATCGTCGCCTGCGGCGCCGCTGTGGGGGCAGGACTGCTCGCGAGCGCTGCGGCACGCGCCCCGCGCGGCTTCGCGGTCGCGGCGCGGTCCGCGACCGTGATCGCCGGTGCCTACGTGGCTCTCCGGCTGGCGGGCATCCCGGCGGATGACCTCTGGCCTTGGCGGTGGTCCACGCTCGCACAGCGCTTGAGCAGCGGGGTCGGCGACATGGACGGCCTGTGGCCGTATACGGGCGGGTCCCCGCAGGCACGGGAGGCGATCATGGCGTGTATCGCGGTGGCGGTCGTCTGCGCGGCTGCACTGGCGTTCTGGCCGTCGGCCCAGCGGGTCACGGGGCGCCGCGTGGGCGCACTGATGCTGCTCCTGACGCTGTACGTGATCGCGGCGAGCAACGAGTCCCGCACCGGATGGCAGGTTCAGGGAGCGCTCATGCTCGCCGCGCTGTGCGCCTGGGGGTGGGCGGCGCGCGGGAGCCGCCGGGCATTCGACGGGCGTGCGGCGGCGTGGATGATGACCGGCGCCGCGATTGCGATCGTCGGCGCCGGTCTGCTGTCGGGCGCGCGTCCCCTGATCGACTATTCGGCCTGGAACCCGTTCGGGCAGGCTTTCACGCCGACGAGATTCGAATGGAACCAGACATACGGCCCGCTGCGATGGCCCCATTCCTCGGAGACGATGGTCGACGTCACCTCCTCCGCGCCGATGCTGTGGAGGGCGACCACACTCGACCGTTTCGACGGCACCCGTTTCCTTCGCTCAGCCGATCCTCCGCTTGAAACGAGCGCGATCACAGCCGAAATGCGCGACCGGCCACGCTGGATCAGACGTGTGACGTTCACGGTGCGCGGGTTCGCGAGCCGGGCGCTGCTCAGCCCTGGGCAGGTCCTCGCAGTCTCGATCAGCGGCGCCTCGGTGCCTCGGCTGCTGCCGACCGAACCCGATGGGACCCAGGAACTCGCAGCCGAACCGCAGAGCGGCGTGAGATACGCGGTGACGGCGTACGTTCCGCGGCCCACAGCGGCCGAAATGCGTCTCGCATCTGCAGATTTCCCGGCTCCCTTCAAGCGGTATGTCGAATTCGACCTGCCGTCGGCTTCGGGGGCTCCCCTGCCCGTCTCGTCCTCCAGCCCGGCGGGGGTCGCCCGCATACTCGCCTCGCCCTATGCGGGCGTGTACAGGCTCGCACGCCGCCTGTCCGCTGGAGCACCGGGCGAGTACGGTGTCGCGGCGCGCATCGAGGGCTTCCTGCGCGGCGGCCTCTTCACCTACGACACGAATCCACCGACGGGCCGCTTCCCCCTCGTCTCTTTCCTGCTGGACTACCGCACCGGCTACTGCCAGCAGTTCTCGGGGGCGATGACGCTCATGCTGCGGATGGACGGCATTCCAGCCCGCGTCGCATCGGGATTCACGAGCGGCCTGCATGAACGCGGGAGCGATCGCTACCAGGTGAGCGCCCGTGAAGCGCACGCCTGGGTCGAAGTCTTCTTCACCGGTATCGGCTGGGTGCCATTCGACCCGACTCCTCAGGCTCCCGTCAGCCTCTCCGGCGGGGCGGCCGACGCGCAGATGACCCCGGCCGAGCGCGCCGCTGCCCTGCACCGGCTGCTGCCCTCCGCCGCAGACCCCGCGCTCGCCCGCGCCGCGCCGCGGGCCGGCAGGCGGGGCGGCTCGGACGAGGCTCCCCTGCTCGCCGGCGCGGCGGTGCTGGCCGTTCTGATCCTCCTCTGCACGCTGCGCATACTCGCCAGCAGGCGCCGCGCGGCCGCGGACCATCGGGCTGACCCCGCGCTCGCCGAGCTTTCGCGCGCCCTGCCCCGCATGGGGATCGCGCTCGCCCCGGGGGTCACGCTGGCAGAGATCGAGCAACAGCTCGAGCGCTCCTACGGCCCCGGCGCGGGCCGCTACGTGAGGGGGATTCGCGAACGCCGCTACGCACCCGCCGGCGCACACGTCACGCTCGCCCCCGGTGACAGGCGGGCGCTCCGCAGGGCGCTCGCCGCTCACCGCGGCCCGTTCGCCCACCTTCGCGGGCTGCTGGCCCTGCCGCCCGGATTCCTGACTTTGCCCGCGGCGGGCCGCGAGGAACGGGACGGTGGGGTTCGCCCCGCGTCAAGCGGTTGGCTGCGGTGATTGCGGCGATCCGAGTGCTCGGGCTGAAGACGCGAGCACGCATCCGCACACCTCCATCTCCAGTCCGCTCTGGAGGTCCCTCACCCGCGGGACGCCCCGGGGGACGGGGGCGCTACCCTGCACCGATGGCCCTCAGCGACGAGAGGTACATGCTCCTCACGACATTCCGCAGGGACGGTACGCCCGTGTCGACCCCTGTGTGGGTGGTCGGCATCGATGACGCCACCGTCGGCTTCTGGACGAGCTCCGGGTCCGGCAAGGCCAAGCGCCTCGCGCACACCGACCGCGTGAGCGTTCAGCCGTGCGACGCCCGCGGGCGGGTCAAGGAGGGGTCCGCGAAGCTCGAGGCCACAGCGAGGATGGTGAGCGGCGGCGAGCTCGACGCGATCCGCGAGCGCGTGGTCGCGAAGTATGGGTTTCAGACGAAGATCACGAAGGTCCTCGGCACCATCGGAGGGCTGATCCGCGGCAAACGGATCCCGTATGGCGACACGGGGGTGATCGTCACCCCGGTCTCCTCCTGACGCGTCCCGCGCTGGAGCTACATGCAGCTGTAGAGAGCGTCGAGGAGCGCGCGGTTGCGCGGGTTCTGCCACCGCGGTCCCAGACCGTGGTTCGGTGTGTAGCCAAACGCGATACGGGCGTCGGGATCCGCGAATCCCAGCGAGCCGCCTGCGCCGAAGTGCCCGTAAGCGTTCGGGCTGGGACCCAGCGGACGCTCGGGCTGCGTGAGCTGGAATCCGAGGCCGAACCGCGACGGCCGGCCAAGTACCGCGTCGAGGCCGCATGACGCCTCGCTGGTGGCGGCGGCGAGCGTGGCGGGCGCGAGCGGGCTCGCACCACGGGTTCCCGCCAGCGCGCCGTAGATCGCAGCCACGGCCCTGGCGTTGGAGTGACCGTTGGATGAGGGCATCTCCGCCTCCCTCCACGCCGCCGTGTTGACGGTCCCGTCGCCGGAGAGGCCGTGCGGGTTCATGTACGCGTGCGCGGTCATGTTCGGCGGGGCGCCGGGCTGCAGGCGCGGCATCTGCGGGAACAGGAACTCGGCGACGCGTCCGTGCTCGCGGGCCGGGAGCCCGAAGTGGAAGTCGGCGCCGAGCGGCTCCGCGACGTTCCGCTGAAAGAACACCCCGATCGGCTGCCCGCTGACGCGGCGAACGATCTCGCCGACGAGGAAGCCGAAGGTGTTCACGTGGTAGCCGTGGCGTGCTCCAGGCTCCCACCAGGGTTCCTCGCAGGCCAGCCGCGAGGTCATCTGCTCCCAGTCGTACATCGCGTGCGGCGCGAGCCGGCTCCTGAGCGCGGGCAGTCCCGCCCGGTGAGCGAGGATCATCCGCACCGTCGTCGCCTGCTTGCCGGCGGCCGCGAACTGCGGCCAGTAGTCGGCCACGGGCCGGTCGAGCTCGACCTCGCCCTGCTCGACGAGCATCAGCAGGCAGATCGCCGCCATCGGCTTGCCGACCGAGAACACGTCGACGAGGGTGTCGTGCTGCCAGGGACGTGTCCGTGCGCCGTCCGCCCACCCTGCCCAGATGTCGGTCACCACGGTCCCGTCAACGCTGACCGCGAGCGCCGCGCCGAGCTCGTCGTGGTCCACGAAGTTGGCGCGGAACGCGTCCCTGAGCGCGCCGAAGGCGCTGTCGCAGCGACCCTCGATCGCGGGTGGCGTGCCGCTTGCCTGTGCGCTCACCTGGGGAGCTCGCCGCGGCCCGACCGCCGGTGTTCCCTGTCCAGATGCCGCGCACGGCGGCGGTTCAGGTGAGCCTCGACGGCGTCCGGGTCCGGGTCGGGCCCGAACAGCAGCCTCGCGTTGCGCCCCAGCGGGATCAGCGTGGCGATGATCACCCATATCGGCCAGAACTGTCCTTCGCCCCCGTTCGCGGCCCAGATCGCGATGCAGACGGCGGTGAGCCCTACCGCGCCGCCGCTCTCCTGCAGGAGGCGTCGCTGCAGACGCGTCCGTCGCTGCGCGAGCGCCCTGTCGACGGTTGCGGGGCTGACCGGCAGATCCTCCTTCAGAGCGTTCAGGTCCGCGCGCGTGCGCGCCTGGTATGCGGCCCCGAGGCGCTCCTCGAACTCCTCTGAGGTGAGCCGGCCCGCGAGCATGTGTTCGCGCAGTTCCTGGACCAGTGCCTCCTTGTCAGTGTCTGCGACGCGCAGCTCGGGCCGCTCGCTCATGAGCTCAGGTTAATGCCTGCGCCCCGCGGCATCAGCAGATTCGAGGAAGCTGCTCGCCGATCTGCAGGTCGATCACGCGGACGCCGCCGATCCCGGTGCGGCCGGTGACGAGTCCCGCCGGTCCATCGGAGACGGAGCCGACGACGCACGCCTCGACGCCGAGCGGCTCGCGGCGCATCGCCTCGAGCACCGCCTCGACGCCACCCGGGTCGACGATCGCGGTGAGGCGCCCCTCGCACGGCACATACAGCGGGTCGAGCCCGAGAAGCGAGGACGCCGACGCGACGATCTCCCTCACGGGAATCTCGCGCTCCTGCAGCTCGATGGCGACTGCGGACGAGTTGGCGATCTCGTTCAGCGCGCTGGCCAGGCCGCCGCGCGTGGGGTCGCGCAGGACGCGCACCGCGCCCGGCGCGGCGGCGAGCATGGCTGCGACGAGTTCATGCAGCGGCGCGCTGTCCGAGGCGAGCTCCCCGGCGAACTCGAGGCCCTCCCGCACGCTGAGGATGGCGATCCCGTGATCGCCGATCGGGCCGCTGACGAGGACGACGTCGCCGGCCCGTGCGCGCTCTGGGCCGATGTTCACCCCGTCCGCGAGCACCCCCAGTCCGGTGGTGGTGATGAACAGCCCGTCGGCGCTGCCCCTCTCGACCACCTTCGTGTCGCCGGCCACGACCTCGACGCCTGCGGATCTCGCCGCAGCCGCCATCGAGGTGATGATCCGCCCCAGCACGTCGATCGCGAGGCCCTCCTCGATGATCAGCGCTGCGGTGAGCGCGAGCGGGCGGGCGCCCATCATCGCGAGGTCGTTGATCGTGCCATGCACCGAGAGGGCTCCGATGTCGCCTCCTGGGAACTCGAGGGGGTGCACGACGTGCGCATCGCTGGTCAGCGCGAGACGCCCCCGGCCGGCGTCGAGGACCGCCGCGTCCGCGAGACGGGTGAGCGTGCGGCCGCCGAATGCCGGCAGGATCAGATGCTCGATCAGCTCGGCCTGCAGGCGGCCCCCGCCTCCGTGGCCGAGGATCACGTGCTCGTGGTCGCGCAGCGGCACGGGGCAGGTCCACTCCTGCAGGCGCGCCCCCGCGTCCGCCTCCTCAGGCAACGCGGGCACGGTCGGGGTCGGGCCGGGCGCCACGGTAGCGGTAGTAGGCGGCGCAGGCGCCCTCACCGGAGACCATCGTCGCGCCGAGCGGCGTGCGCGGCGTGCACCGGGTGCCGAAGAACTCGCATTCGCTTGGCCGGATCAGGCCCTGGAGCACCTCTCCGCTGCGGCAGCCGGCGGCCTCCGAGGTCCGGATCGACCCAACCTCGAACCGCTGTTCCGCGTCGAAGCGCGCGTATCCCCCGCGCAGGCGCCAACCACTCGCTGGTATCTCCCCGATCCCTCGCCATGTGCGATCAGTCGGCTCGAACACGCGCTCGAGCACCTCCTGCGCCGCACGGTTGCCGTCCGGGCGCACCGCCCTCGCATAGGCGTTCTCGACCTCCGCTGTTCCCGCCTCCAGCTGGTGGATGGCCCTGCGGACCCCCTCGAGCACATCGAGCGGCTCGAACCCCGTGACGACGATCGGGACGCGGTACTCCAGTGCGAGCGGACGGTACTGCTCGGTCCCCATCACGGTGCACACATGGCCTGCCGCCAGGAACGCCTGCACACGGCACGCCGGCGAGCGCAGGATCGCCTCGATCGCGGGCGGGACGAGCACGTGCGAGACGAGCATCGAGAAGTTCACGAGGCCGAGGCGCTCGGCCTCCAGCGCGGCCATTGCGTTGGCGGGTGCGGTGGTCTCGAAGCCGATCGCGAAGAAGACCACCTCGTTGCCCGGGTTCTGCTGGGCGAGCGCGACCGCGTCCAGCGGCGAGTAGACGATCCGAACGTCGGCGCCCACGGCGCGGACCGAGAAGAGGTCGCGCTCGCCGCCCGGCACGCGGAGCATGTCGCCGAACGAGCAGAAGATCACGCCGGGTGTGGCTGCGATCGCGAGTGCCCGGTCGATCATCTGCACGGGGGTGACGCATACCGGGCATCCAGGACCGTGGATCAGCTCGACCTGCTCAGGCAGCAGCTGGTCGATGCCGTTGCGGATGATGGAGTGGGTCTGCCCGCCGCAGACCTCCATGATCGCCCAGGGCCGTGTGACGGTTCGCTCTATGTCTGACAGCAGGCTCCTTGCCAGAACGGGATCCTGGAACTCCTCGAGGTATCTCACCGGGGAAGACTCCACCGCTCGCGGCTGCTCATGTCAAGTCGGGCTGCCGGGCGCCGCGCTCACGGCTCGCTCGCGCACGCGCTCGCCACAGCTGCCTGCCCGAGCGCCAGCCCTCCGTCGTTGGCCGGGAACCGTTCGGCCGTCAGCACGCGCATCCCGGCCGCCTGCAGCTGCAGCGTGATCCCGTCCAGCAGGAGCATGTTCGCGAACACCCCTCCCCCGAGGGCGACGGTGTCCGTGCCAGCCTGCTGGGCGAGGCGGAGGGCCGCGAGCGCGCTCGCGGTGGCAAGACCGGCATGGAACCTCGCCGAGATGTGCGCGCTGGCGGCGCCGCGCAGGACGTCGCGGGCGGCCTCTCTCATCAGCGGCGCCGTGTCGAGCACGAGCGGCGAACCGGCCGTCAGCCCGACGGGATATCCCTCCACGGCGCCGGCCCGTGCGCCCGCGGCCTCGAGCTCGACCGCGGCCTGGCCCTCATATGTCGAGGTGTGGCGCACGCCGGCCAGGGAGGCGACGGCATCGAACAGGCGGCCTGCGCTCGTCGCAGTGGTGCACCCCGCCCCGCTCTCCAGCATCCGCGCCAGGACCATCCGCTCCTCGCCGGTGCACGCCGCGACACACGGCAGACGCGGGTCCCACCGAACACCGGCCACATGCAGGTGTGCGAGTGCCACCCTCGCGGGGTTCCGGACGGCCGCATCCCCTCCCGGCAGCGGGACGGCGCGGAGGTGGCCCACCCGCCTGAACCCGCGGTAGTCGACGAGCAGCATCTCACCGCCCCAGATCGTGCCGTCGGGCACCCCGTAGCCGGTGCCGTCGAATGCGATGCCGAGCACCGGTTCGCCGCCGTCCAGGCCGTGCTCGGCCATCACCGCTGCGATGTGCGCGTGGTGGTGCTGGACGGCGAGCGGGGCGGGCATGCCCGCGCCGGTGGCGACTCGGCGCGCCCAGACGGACCCGCGGTATCCCGGGTGCGGGTCGCACGCCAGTGTTCGAGCCGTGACCGAGGTGACCCGCTGCAGACGTGCGGCGGCGCGCTCGAGGGCCTGCAGCCCGCCGGGGCCGTCGAGGTCACCGATGTGCTGTCCGACGATCACATGCCCCCGGTGCGCGAGCGCGGGCGCGCACTTGACGTCGCCGCCGACGGCGAGCACGGCCGGCGCGCGCGAGGGCCCGCGCAGCGTGAGCGGCACCGGGGTCAACCCGCGGGCGCGGCGCACGGCGAGCGTGCGATCACCGTGCACGCGCACCACCGAGTCGTCGCACGGCGCCGCGATCTCCCTGTCATGGCCGAGCCACATGTCCGCGATCCCGGCCAGAGAGCTGCGTGCGTCGGGGTCGGACGTCGCGATGGGCTCGTCGCTGCGGTTGCCGGACGTCATCACGAGGGCACCGAACGGCGCACCCGAGAAGAGCAGGTGATGCACGGGCGTGTACGCGAGCAGCAGGCCGGCGAGCGGGCTGCCGGGAGCCAGCGCGCTCGCGGTCCTCGCGCCGTGACGAGCCGGCACGAGGGTGATCGGAGCCACGCTGGACTGGAGTAGCCGGGCGGCGCTCTCGCTGATCTCGCCTAGCCGCCGAGCGGCGTGGACGTCGGGGCACATGACGGCGAACGGCTTCTCGCCGCGACCCTTGCGCCGGCGCAGCTGGGCGACGGCGTTCTCGTTCGCCGCGTCGCACGCGAGGTGCCAGCCGCCGATGCCCTTGACCGCGACGATCGCACCCTGTGCGAGGGCCGCCTGCGCGCGATCAAGCGCGGCGCGGTCTCCCGTGACGCTCTCGCCGTCCGGCTGCTTGAGCCAAAGCGCCGGCCCGCACCCTGGGCAGGCGATCGTCTGGGAGTGGAACCGCCGGTCCGCGGGATCCTCGTATTCAGAGCGGCACGCGGCGCACATCCCGAACGGCGCCATCGTCGTGTTTCCCCTGTCGAACGGAAGCCCGAGGGCGATCGTGAAGCGCGGCCCGCAGTCGGTGCACGAGATGAACGCGTGCCCGGCCCGGCGCGAGGCTGGGTTGCGCATCTCGGCGAGGCATGCGGGGCAGGTCGCGGCGTCCGGCGGCACGCGCGCACCGGTTCCCGTGCCGGTGCTCGCGACTATCCAAAAGCCGCCCGCCGCAGCCGGCTCGAGCAGCTCGATCTCGACCCCCTCTATGACAGCCAGCGGCGGGTGTTCGGAGAGCATCCGTGCGGTGAACTCGTCGAGGGTGACCGCGGGCCCCTGGACATCCACCACCACCCCCGCTGTCGTGTTGCGAACGTGGCCCTCGAGGGACATCTCGCCGGCGATCCTGTGGACGAACGGCCGGAACCCGACGCCCTGGACGGCGCCCCGCACTATCAGCCGGCGTCGTTGCAGAACCTCCACCGCAGCGAAGGATCGCACGCCGGCTCTCAGACCTGGGAGACTGGGGCTGTGTGCCTCGCGGTCCCCGGCAAGCTGTTGAGCATCAAGGGCGATGACCCGCTGCTGCAGATGGGCACGGTTGACTTCGGTGGGATCCGCAAGCAGGTCAGCCTCGCTTACGTGCCCGGTGTGCGCGTGGGGGAGTATGTGATCGTGCACGTCGGCTTCGCGCTGGAGGTGCTGGACGAGGCGAGCGCGCAGCGCACTCTTGATCTGTTCCGCTCGCTCGGCTCTCTGCAGGAGACGCTCGGCGCCGAGGCGGGCTAAGCGAGCTCGCGCCGGAAGACGACGCGGTTCTCCCCCGGGCCCGAGTAATCCGCCACCTCGCTCACGCTCATGCCGATCGAGCGGTGGAAGGAGATCGACTGGGTGTTCTCGGGTCGCGTGTAGGCCTTCAGCGCGACGGCGTCGCGCTCGCGAGCCAGCGCCTCGAAGTTCTCATACAGCGAACGCCCGAGCCCGAGCCGCCGGTGCGAGGAGCGCACCGCGACCAGATGCGCGTATCCGATGCGCCCGTCGAGCGTCACGAAACCGAACAGGTATGCGACTATCGGGCCGTCCTCCGAACGGATCACCACGGACGTCTGGCCGAACTCGTGGACGAGCATCGGGTGGTGCAGGTGGGACATGTCGCGCTCGCCCCAGAACTCCCGCTGCTCGCCGGTTATCGCGACGAGGTCCTCGATGGTGGCGCGGCCGACGGCGTCGCCCACTACGTACCCGTGCCGGTGAACGTCACCGCCACGTAGCCCCTGCCGTCGTTGCTGTTGAAGAGATAGCGGCCCGTGAAGACACCGGCTTCGGTCGGCTGGAAGGTGACCGTCACGTGGATGAACGTCCCCGCGTCGAGCCTGAGCCCCTCGGGCACCGGTTCGGTCACCGAGAACATGCCGAGCGGCGCGATCGCGCGGCTGATCGTCAGCGGCACCGTCCCGCTGTTGCCCACGTCGAAGCTCGCCGTCGTGCTCTGGCCCACGGGCACGCTCCCGAGGCTGATCGACGCGGGATCGACGGCGAGGCGGGGCGCCCCGGTGACGGCCGTTGCGCTGACCGGCACCGTGAGGGTCCCCTGGCTGGTGGCGAGCTGGAGCGTCGAGGGGTAAGTGCCGGCGTGGCCGGGGTCGAAATGCACCGAGGCGGTCACGGCCTGGCGCGGGGCCAGGACGGTGCCGGCGGCGGGCAGGCCGGTGACGGTGTATGGGCCGCCGGGGCCGTTCGCGCCGAGGAACGTCTCAGGTCGGTCCCAGCTGTTGCTCAGCGTCAGCGCGAGCCCCTTGCCTCCGGCCCCCGTGTCGACGGTCCCGAACGCCAGCGGCTGTGCCGAGATCAGCAGCCCCGGCGCGGTGCCGTAGCCGGATACGGTCACCGTGCGTGTCCCGGCGCTCGTCGGTATCGAGAGCTCCCCCACATCAGGGCCGGCGTGTGCCGGGGTGAACGTGACCTTCACCCGGATTGTGCCTCCGGCCGCGATGTGGGCGCCGAGGGGCTGGCGGCGCACCCGGAACACGGTCCGCCCCAGTCCTACGGTTCCCGACCCGCTCGGATTGGCCGGGCCCGCGGTGAGGACCTTCGCCTTCGGGTGCGCGGCGGCGCGTGCGCGGCCGCGCGAGGCGGTCACCGCTGCGATGCCGGGCGCGCCTTCCTCACCGGAGACGGTGAGGGGACCCGTGATCTTCAGCGGCGTCGTGGCGGAGATCGACAGTGTCAGCGTCTTGCTCGCGCCGACGGCCACCTGTCCCGCGTCGAGCGCGGCTGCCTGCACGGGCGCCGCGGCGGAGGAGCCGTACGCGATCAGATGCCCGTCCCGTGTGCCCACGTAGACCCGGCCGTCGTATGCGGTTGGAACCGCGAACTTCGAGGCGGTTCCGATGTGCGTCGACCAGAGCAGCGGCAGGTTGGCTCCGCTGGGAGCCGCCGAATAGGCCCGCAGTTCCGCTTTCCTGCCGCTCAGTCCAGATGCGTAGACGACCCAGACCACCGCGCTGCCGGCGGTCGTCCCGCTGCTCGTCACCAGTGGGGATCCGGAGGTGTAGCCGAAGGATTCGGCGCTGGTCGCCACAGAGGTCAGGGCGGGTGCCCCCTGCCCGTTGAGCCCGTAGCTGAGTGCCCGCAGGTAGCCGCCGCCGGCGCTCTCAAGTACGTAGACCCAGCCACCCTGGCCGCCGTAGGCGGCGGGATGCCCCCAGACACCGTCGAACGGTCCCAGCGTCTGCAGCACCGCGTCCGTTTTCCCGGGTCCCTGCTGGCTGCCGCCCATGTTGTCGGCGTCGACGAGGAAGATCCGCCCGTCCTTGCCCACCTGGACGACAAGATGTTTATGGGCGGAGGTCCCGAAGTATTCGGTCGGCAGCGCGACCGGTCCGCCGGAGCCGAGGTCTTCGTCGTTCTGGTCGAGCGTGGGCGCGTTGCTCGGCGAGAAGAACTGCGTCGGTTTGAGTTCGCCGCCGCTGCCCACCGTGAGTCCGATCACCGACTCCGAGAGCGTGTCCGGCGGGTCGTTGGAGGGCGCCGCCGTCGGGGAGACCCCGTTGCCGGAGGTGACGATGATCCTCCCGGGTATGTCGGAGACGAGCCCTCCCCCGCCCTGCCATATGCCCGCCTCGGAGTTTTCGTCGGTGCCGGTGCCCGACTCGTCACTCCACATCGTGGTGATCTTGTGGGCCGACGTGCTGACGCCGACCACGATTCCGCGGTAGGGGGCGATGTCGCAGTCGGATGCGAACCCCATGTAGACGACCCCGTTCAGGAGCAGCAGGCCGGGGCGCTGCATCTGGTAGTTGTCGTTGAACGGCACTCCCGGTGTGTTCACGGGCGTCCCGGAGATGCGGACCGGGAAGCCTTCGACCTCCTGCCCGGTCGACGCCGAGAGCGCTTGCAGGTACCAGTGGGCGTTCGAGAGCCCACTGCCTTCCTGAAGGCGCGTCGTCATGTAGATCGTGCCCGTCGACGGGTCGACCACCGGCGTCGATGTCGAGCCGATGTAGGGCTTCAGGTCGGAGCATCCGATCGTCGACGCTTTGAACGGGTTGCCGAACGTGCGGCTCCACAGGATCGCGCCGGTGCTGCCGTTGATCGCGTAGGCCTTCGCCCTCTCGGTGGTCACGATCACGTCTCCATTGACCACGAGGGGTTGTGCGTACACGGCGCCTTCGACCTTCGTCGAGAAGAGCTTGCCGAACGACGCGGACTGGATGGCGGACGGGCTCAGCCCCGGCTCTTCGGGGTCCCAGTTGTCGCGCAGGTTGTTGTAGCCGGCCGTGAGCACGCCGGTGCTCGAGCCTCCGGCCTGCGCCACGAGCGCGTTGCCCGCGAGCCCGAGGACGGCCAGCACCAGTACCCCTGCGACTACAGCGACCCGACTCCGTCCGTCCCTCATCCGTGCCTCCCTCTCTCAGTCCGTGCACCGCAGGGTAGCCGACCGCGGGGTATCCGGTGTTTGCAGCGCGTGAAACGTGCCCTTTCGTCCAGACGAGCTCGCTGCCGCGCCCTGCAGAGCAGCCGATCAGCAGGTCAGCCGACTCCGCGCGCGAGATGCCAATCGACCGCGTCGCGCAGCGTCTGCTGCAGGGGCCGCGAGGTGTAGCCGAGCTCGGCTCGGGCGCGGCTGTCGTCGTAGTACCAGCGACGCTCGCTCATCAACGCCATCTGGAGCGTCAGCGGTGGGTCCCCGGCCACGCGGTCGGCGGCCCTGGCGAGGGTTCGCGCGAGCGCCGGCGCGAGCTTCACCCGCGGGCCGGGTCGCCCCGTGATGTATGTCAGCAGCCCGAACAGCTGCTCGAACGTGATGTTCTCGCCGCCGAGCAGATAGCGCTCACCGATGGTGCCGCGCTCCATCGCGAGGAGCAGTCCCTCCGCGGCGTCCCGCACATCCATCGCGTTGTGTCCGCCGTTGATGTAGGCCGGGAGGCTGCCCCGCAGGAATCCCGCGAGCAGGTCCGAGCTCGATTCGTACACGTCGCCAGGCCCGTAGCAGAAGCACGGGTATGCGAAGACGAGGGGCATCCCGCGGCTCGCGTGCCCGCGCGCGATCAGCTCCGCCTCGCGCTTGGCCTGGACGTACGGCACGTCGAGACCCGACAGACCCCACTCGGCATCCTCGCGTACCGCGATCCCGTCGCCCCCGCCAAGGGCGAATATGCTCGCGAGATACACGATCCGCTCGACCGCGTCGCAGTCTGCGGCGGCGTGCAGCAGGTTGACGGTGGCGGTCACGTTCACGTCGTGCATCCGCTGCCTGTCGCGCTCGCGCAGCGAGATGCTCCCGGCGATGTGGTGGATGCGGGTCACGCCGCGCAGCGCGGGCGCGAGCGTCGCCGGGTCGAGCAGGTCGCCGGTGTGGACCTCGAGCCCGCGCGCTCCGGTGTCGATGCCGACGTCGGCGAGCCTCGCCGGCGAGCGGACCAGCACCCTGACGTGCTCGCCCCGCTCGAGCAGCAGTCGGGTGACATGCGAGCCGATGAAGCCGCTCGCCCCGGTCACCAGCGTCGTGCTCAGGACGCCCGTCTCCGGCGCGCACGCTTCGGCCGGGCATCCCTGGCCGCCGCCTGCAGTTCCGCCACCGAGCCGCTGACCTCGCCCACGAGCTCCTGAAGGTCATGCACGTGGTCGCTGTCGGCGATGATCGAGATGACGGCCCGTCCGTTGTAGGAGACGATCGCCACGGCCAGCCGCTTGTCCTCCGCGAGGAACGCAACGGGGACGAACGAGCGCAGCTCGCGGCCGAGGACGTACACGGGGAACTGCGGCCCGGGCACGTTCGAGAGCAGCACGTTGTAGAGCATGGTGGAGAACTGCAGGCGCGAGGCCTGCGCGAGGATCGTCGGCGGGGCGAGTTCCTCGACGGCCGCGATCGCATCTGCGCCGACGGCCTGGCCGGACTCCTTCAGGCCCGCCATCGCGCGCGTCACCTCCCGCAGGCGCTCCACCGGATCTTCGATACCGACCGGCAGCGGCGCGAACATCGCCACGATGCGGTTGCCGAGGGCGCCGTGCTCGGCCTCGGTGCGGACGGAGACCGGCACGCAGGCACGCAGCCGGAGCCCGTCCACGAGCTCGCCGTGGGTTCGCAGCCATCGCCGGATCGCCCCCGCCATGACAGCGAGGAAGACGTCGTTGACGGTACCGCCGAGCCCGTTCTTGATCGCCTTCAGATCCTCGAGGTCGACCTCCATCCACGCGATGTCCCGGTGCGGTCCTATCGGACCATTCAGCGCGGTGTGAGTGGCGCGTGTGCCCATCACGGCCGCGATCTCGCCCAGCCCGCCGATGATGCGGGCGGCATCCGAGAGCGCCCGTTTCGGTGTTGCCGCGAGGGAGCCCGCCTGGTGGAGCAGGCGCATGGGCGTCAGGGCGACGTCGCGTGCAACGCTTGCGGCGAGCTCCGCCGCGGTGGGCGGAGGCGGCGCCGACCAGCTCTCGCGTGGGCCGTCGGCGAGGGGCGGCGGTGAGGCGTCGATGTCGAATATCGCCGTTGTCAGGTCGATGCCGCTGACCCCGTCCACGACGGCGTGGTGAGTCTTGTTGATCAGCGCGAAGCGCCCTTCGTCAAGGCCCTCCACCACCCACATCTCCCACAGCGGCTTGGTGCGGTCCAGTCGCTGGGCGAAGATGCGCCCGGTGAGGCGGCGCAGCTCCTCCTGCCCACCGGGTGCGGGCAGCGCCGTGTGGCGCACGTGGTAGGAGATGTTGAAGCCGGGGTCGTCCACCCAATACGGCTTGCCGAGGCTCAGCGGCGGCTTGGCCAGTCTCTGGCGGTACCGCGGCACCAGGTCCAGCCGAGACTCGAGGTGCGCGATCATGTCGGCCTGCGACGGCGGCGGCCCGTCGCATATCAGCACGGCGCCGACGTGGAGATGGGCGCCGCCCCGCTCCTGGTCCAGGAACCCAGCGTCGACCGCGGTCAGGCGATCCATGCACTGCTCCTCGCGGGCTCGGGCTCGGGCGCGCGCGGCTCTCTCTCGGGCGGGACCGCGCTCAGCATCCGCGGGATCCTACGCGCTCGCGCCGCGGCGGCGCCTGAGCGTTCGCGCCCCGCCCACTGAGCTCAGCGTACGATCACGGAGTGTCAGCTCATGCAGGCGCCCAAGATCGTGAGCCGGGCCCGATCGCGGCGCTCTCGGATGTCGTCGAGTTCCTGCGCACGCTCCCTCCGTTCGATGCTCTCTCCCAGGCCGATGTGGAGCGTGTCGCCGCGTCCACCGAGATCGAGTTCTTCCCGGCCGGATCGACCATCTTCTCTCAGGGCGCACAGCCGGTCGAGCACCTGCGGGTCGTCCGCACGGGCGCGGTCGAGATCGTGCTCGCGGGCCGGGTGCTCGACCTGCTCGCAGCCGGCGAGCTCTTCGGTCACTCCTCCATGCTGTCCGGGCTGCCGCCCGGGTTCGCCGCGCGCGCGCTGGAGGACACCCTCTGCTACCGGATTCCCCAGGAGGTCGCGCGCTCCGTGCTCGCGCGGCCGGAGAGCGTCGGGTTCGTCGCGCGTTCTCTTCTGGAGATGCACGCGAGCGCCCCGACGGCGCTGACCCAGCGCCGGCCCGACGGCGACCCGTCGGGCCAGCCCGTCGGAGCGCTGATTCGCGACCCCCCGGTGCTGTGCTCACCGCAGACGAGCATCCGGAGGGCCGCGGAGATGATGACGGCGGCCGGCGCCAGCGCCGTCGTGGTCGAGCTGGGCAGCTCGCTCGGGATCCTCACCGACCGGGACCTGCGCTCGCGCGTCGTCGCCGGGGGACTGTCTCCCGACGCGCCGGTGTCGGACGCCATGAGCGCTCCTGCCTACACGGTCGAGCCGGACCGCCTGGCAGGCGATGTGCTCCTCGAGATGCTCGACCGCGGCATCCGCCACTTTCCCGTCGTGCGCGCGGGCCGCGAAGTCATCGGTGTGGTGGAAGCAGTCGACCTGCACGCCGTCCAGACGCTCTCCTCGTTCAATCTGCGCGCTGAGATCGCGAGGGCGGGCAACGTGGAGGCGGTGGTCCGCGCCGCCCGCGGGCTGCGCCCGGCCGTCATCGCCCAGCACGACGCCCGCGTCGCGGCCTCGAGCATCGCGACCATGTACTCGGTCCTGCTGGACGCCCTGACGCGCAGGCTCATCGAGATCGCGCTGGCGGACGCCGGAGCACCTCCGGCCAGCTTCTCGTGGCTTGCTCTCGGAAGCCAGTCAAGGCGCGAGGCGACGCCGGGCTCGGACGCCGACAGTGCGATCGTGTGGTACGGCGAGGTGCCGGAGGAGAGCATCCGCTCGTTCCTGCACTCGCTCGCGAGCACCGTGGTGGCGGGCCTGCAGGAGTGCGACATCCGCATCGACAGCCATGGCGCGAGTGCGTCGGAGCGACTGTTCGTGCGTTCGCTCGACTCGTGGCAGCATGCGGCGAGGTCCTGGATCGAGAACCCGACGCGTGAGCAGGCGCTGATCCTCGTCTCGGTTCTGGTGGACAGCCGTCCCGTGTGGGGCATCCACAGGGGCACGCCGCTGTCGGACACCTTCCGCTCCGCTCAGGCGCGGCCGGACCTGCTGCGACTGCTCGCGCGCTTCGCCCTCTCGCACAGGCCCCCGACGGGTTTCATGCGCGGGCTGGTGCTCGAGCATGATGGTGAGCACCGGGGGCGCCTGGACCTCAAGAACGGCGGCCTGCTCCCCGTCGTCGACCTGGCGCGCTGGGCGGGCATGGCGGCCGGCGTGACGAGCGCCTCGACGCAGGAGCGTCTGCGCGCCGCGCGGGACGCCGGGACGCTTCCGGTCGCTGACGTCGAAACCCTCACCGATGCGCTCGAGCTCTTCACCGAGCTGCGGCTCGAGCACCAGGTGGAGCAGATGCGCGAGGGGCTGCAGCCCGACGACCATCTCGACCCGCGCGAGCTCAGCACGCTCACCAGGAGCCACCTGAAGGAGGCGTTCAGGGCTGTCGCGTCGGTGCAGAAGCGGATAGCGGCCGAACTGGACATCCGCGCCCGATGAGCGACGCCCGCCCGGCGCCCGGGGCCGATGCCTACCGCGCTCTGCGACCGCCGCCGGACCGCACGCCGTGGCGCCAGGCGCGCTTCTGCGCGGTCGATCTGGAGCTCAGCGGTCTGGACCCGCGACGCGACGAGATCCTCTCCTTCGGCGCGATCCCGATCGACGAGGGGCGCATCGTCCTAGGATCGGCGACACAGGGCCTCGTGCGCCCTTCGGGGCCGATCAGCGAGTCATCGATCAGGGTCCACGGGCTGCGGGTCGCGGACCTCGAGCACGCGCCCGCGCTGGATGAGGCGATCGACCCGCTCCTGGCGGCGATGGCGGGCAGGATCCCGGTCGTCCATGCTGCCGCGGTCGAGCGGAGCTTTCTGACGCCGGCCCTGCGCCGCCAGGGCCTGAGGCTGCGCCGTCCGATGGTCGACACCGCGGTGCTCGGGCTGCTGTGGCTCCATGAGCGCGACGGACGAGACCGACGCCACCTCACGCTCGCGGAGCTCGCCGGCGAGCTGGGGCTGCCCTCCCACAGGCCTCATGAGGCGGCCGGAGACGCGCTCACGACCGCGCAGACGTTCATCGCGCTGGCGTCCCTGCTCGACGCGCGCTCGCCCGAGAGCGTGCGCAGCCTCGTTCGCGCCGACAGGCGCGTTGAGAGGATCCGCGCGTTCCAGATGCCCTAGCGCCGGCCCATCGGGGCAGGTGCCCTGGCGCGGACGTCTTCGCCGAGAGCCTCGGCGACCACGCGGTGGTACTCCTCGAGGTCGAGCAGGAACGAGTCGTGACCCCAGGGGGAGGCGACCTCGACGTGGCGGGCCTTCGCGGCGCACCTCTCGAGCTCGGCGACGATCGCCCGCGAATGCTCGCTGCCGAAGCGCCAGTCGCTGTCGAACGAGATCGCTACGAAGCGCGTCGAGGCACCCGCGAGGTCCGGCCGGTCGCCCGAGAACGGCTCGAAGTAGTCCATCAGCCTGGTCAGGTAGAGGTAGCTGAGGGCATCGAAGCGCTCGACGAAGCTCTCGCCCTGGTGGTCCAGGTAGTGCTCCACCTCGAAGTCGCTGGCCATGCTCATCGGCGCGAACGCCCCGTCACGGCGCGAACGGTCGAACTTGCGCCGCATCGACTCCTCCGAGAGGTACGTGATGTGGCCGACCTTGCGGGCCAGCGAGAGGCCGCGGGCGGGCCGTGAGGGGCCGTCGAGATAGTTCCCGTCCTGGAAGTCGGGGTCGCTGAGGATCGCGGCGCGCGTGACGGCGGTGAAGGCGATGTTCTGGGCGCTCAGGCGGGCGCTGGCGCAGATCATGACCGCCCGCTCGACCTCGCCGGGATGGTCGAGCGCCCATTGCAGCGCCTGCATGCCGCCGAGCGACCCGCCGATCGCAGCGTGGACATGCGTGATGCCGAGATGGCTGAGCAGCGCGCGATGGACGGCGACGAGATCCCGCACGGTCAGCAGCGGGAACCCGAGGCCATACGCGCGGCCCGTGGCCGGGTCGACGCTCGACGGCCCGGTGGTGCCCGAGCAGCCGCCGAGGAGGTTGGGGCAGATGATGAAGAAGCGGTCCGTGTCCAGGGGGCGCCCCGGGCCGATGATCGTGTCCCACCAGCCCCGTCGCGACGGGTTGCCGTGATGCCCGGCTGCGTGGGCGTCGCCGGTGAGCGCGTGGCAGACGAGCACCGCGTTGGCGCCGTCGGCGTCAAGGCTCCCGTACGTCTCGTATGCGACCTGCACCGGCGCGAGGCTCACGCCGGACTCGAGCTCCAGCGGGGCGTCCCGGTCGAACAGGACGACCCGCTGGGTCTTCACGCGGCCGACGCCGCCCCCGCTCATGCCGTGATCAGCGATCGGGTTGCGGCCAGGGCCTGCTCGAGGTCCTCCACGATGTCGTCGATGTGCTCTATGCCGACGGACAGGCGAACGGTCTCCTGGGTCACCCCTGCGGCCGCGAGCTCCTCGTCATTCAGCTGCGAGTGTGTCGTGGACGCGTTGTGGATCGCCAGCGACTTCGCGTCCCCGATGTTGGCCAGGTGGCTGAACAGTTTGAGGTTCTCGATGAACGCGCGGCCCGCGTCGGCGCCTCCGCGCACGCCGAACGTCACGAGCGCCCCGTAGCCGCCGAGCAGCACGCGTCCCGCGACCTCGTGGTAGGAGCTGGACGGGAGCCCCGGGTAGTAGACCCACTCGACCGCCTCATGGTTGTCGAGGTACTCGGCGACCGCCTGCGCGTTGGAGTTGTGGCGCTCCATGCGCAGGGGCAGGGTCTCGATGCCCTGCAGGAAGAGGAACGCGTTGAACGGGGAGAGCGCCGCGCCGGTGTTGCGAAGCAGCACCGTGCGGGCCCGGCCGGCGTACGCGGCGGGTCCGAGGGCGTCGGTCCACACGACGCCGTGGTAGGAGGGGTCGGGCCGTGTCAGCCCCGGATAGCTGTCGGCGTGCGCCGCCCAGTCGAAGTTGCCGCTGTCCACGAGGGCTCCCCCGATCGAGGTCCCGTGGCCTCCGATGAACTTGGTGAGGGAGTGGACCGCGATGTCCGCGCCCTGCTCGAAGATGCGTGCTCCGATCGGCGTCGGCACGGTGTTGTCGATGATGAGCGGCAGTCCCTGGGCGTGTGCGGCCTGCGCCCATGCGGGCACATCCAGGACGTTCAGGCGCGGGTTGCCGATCGTCTCCGCGAACACGAGGCGTGTGTGGTCGTCCGCGAGGCGCGCGACGGCGTCGGGGTCGTCCGCGTCGGCCCACCGCACCTCGATCCCGTACTGGGGCAGGGTGTGCGCGAACAGGTTGTACGTGCCGCCATAGAGCTGGGATACCGAGATGATGTTGTCCCCGGCGCGGGCGATGTTCAGCACCGAGTAGGTCACAGCCGCCTGGCCGGATGCCGTGACGAGGGCTGCGACGCCGCCCTCGAGCGCGGTCAGCCGCTCCTCGAGGACCGCCCATGTGGGGTTCATGATCCGCGTGTAGATGTTCCCCGGCACGGCCAGAGCGAACAGGTCCGCGGCGTGCTGCGTGTCGTCGAACACGTATGACGTGGTCTGATAGATCGGCACCGCGCGCGCGTTCGTCGCACTGTCGGGCTCTTGACCGCCGTGCAGGGCGACGGTCTCGGGACGGGGGTGATCGCTCACTTTGGGCTCCTGTTGTAGGCGGCTACGGCCGTGAAACCATCAATAGCCAATTGGATTTATGGAGTTTACACGCGTGCGGGGCTCGGGTCTCGCCTCCGGGGGCTGGGTCGCGCTCGTCAGAAGGCGTGCCAGAGCAGCGGCCTGGACGCGTATCTCGGGGATGGCGGTGCTCTCGAACAGCTCTCCTCGTCGCGGGGGGCCGAGCGTGAAGCAGCGGTGCGACACGGTCCCCTCGATGTTGATCAGCGCACCCTGAGGGCTGGTCGCCAGGCCGATACCGAGAGCGTCGGCGCGGGCACGACCGCTGCGCAGCATCCGCTGCAGGAGCGGGTTCGCGCAGGGGCTGCTCACCCGTGCCGGCCCCGTCGCGTTCACGACCGCGTCGCCGGTAACCGTGCGGCCGTCGCCCAGATGCACGCTGAGTGCACCATCCGGGCCGGCGCCGACAGCGAGGACGGAGCCGGTGAGCACCTCGAGCCGGCCGCCGCCCACGAGATCCGCCAGCCAGCTCGCCGCCCGCGGAGCGAGCCTGTGGCGGTGGATGTCCCACCACCAGCGCATGTCGCTCTCAAAGCGTTCCCGGTCGGCGACGCTCAGGCCCTGCCATAGAGCGGGTGTCACGGGACGCATGGAGTCAATGACCTCGCGCCAGGCCGCGGGTTCGCGCTCGAGCCCGGCTGCGACGGCGCGCGTGATCTCGCAAAGGGGTGCTCCGGGTGTCAGGTGCAGCTCGCGAGGAGCACCGCACTGCGGGGCGTGCGCCAGCGGCAGCCGCCCGTGGCGCGAGACGGCGCATATCCGAACGTCCGGATCCTGCGAGGCGAGGCTCGTCGCGACATCCACGGCGCTGAGGCCCGCTCCGACGATCACGACCCGCTTGGCGTCCCGCTGGCGCGCGAGCTCACCCGGCGACCACGGGTCCTGGACGATCTCCGCGGAGCCCAGCTCAGAGACCGCGCGCACCGGCGAGGGGGCCGCGTTGCCCACGGCGAGGACCGCGGCGTCGGCAGAGAGCTCGCTCCCATCGCCGAGGGTGATCCGCACGCCCCCGTGGAACGGTGGCTCGACCACGTTCTCGACGCGGGCGCGAAGCAGCTGCACGCGTCCCGCCCGGTCGAAGCGCGCCAGCAGCGCCCGCAGGTAGTCGCCGTACAGGCCGCGGGGCAGGAAGTCGCGCCTGCCGACGTTCATGCCCCGCTCGGCGCACCACACGAGCAGGTCGTCAGGGTCGTCCGCGAGGCCGCTCATGCCGCACGCGGGAACGTTCAGAAGATGCTTCTCGTCGCGGGTCGCGTATGCGATGCCGCGCCCGTGCTCGGTCGGGTCGATCAGGATGACGCGCACGTTTGCGAGCCTCAGGAGGTTGACCGCGACGAGCGTTCCGCTCGCGCCCGCGCCGACGATGGCGACGACGCGCTCGCGGGCCTGCGATGCAAGCGGCCTGCGCAGCCGCCTGCCCTGCTCGAGATGCTCCCCGCGCCCGCGGGGAGTCATTGCCGGCACCCGGGTTCAGATGCGCAGTCGTCTGCTGGAGGTGTTCGGTCGGCTTGCATGAGCGGTCTCCTTACCATTTCTCACAATATAACTTGACAAACTAGGGATTATGCTGCCCCCAGTCAAGTCCCGCACGAGCGCCGTCACGCGCCGCGTCCGGCGCGCACGGCGGGACGGTGCTCTTCTAACCTGCCAGAGGGCGGTCCCGCACCCGATCACCGCCGAGGAGGAGAGCCAACATGCCCGTCACAAGCCCAGGACAGATCAACAGAGACCGCGTGGAGGAGCTCACACGCGTCGAGCTTGACGTCCTGAACTCCAGGACCCCGGGCTCGGAGGCCATGTACGAGCGCGCCCGCAGATCGCTCAGCGGAGGCGTCGCCTCCTCCTACCAGCTGCGCGACCCCTGGCCGATCTACCTCGTCGACGGCAACGGACCGAAGGTCACCGATGTCGACGGGAACACCTACTGGGACTTCCACAACGGGTTCGGCTCGATGGTCCAGGGCCACGCGCACCCCGCGATCGCGCGCGCCGTCACCGAGAGGGTCCAGCTCGGCACACACTTCGCAGCGGTCACCGAGGACACGATCGTCGTCGCCGAGAACCTCGCCGAGCGCTTCGGGCTCGAGCGCTGGCGCTTCGTGAACTCGGGCTCCGAGGCGACGATGGACGCGATCCGCATCGCGCGCGCACTGACAGGCCGCGACACGATCATGAAGATCTTCGGCTCATACCACGGCCACCACGACGCTGTGATGGTCTCCATCGGCGTGGCCTACGACGAGATCGGTGACCGCGAGGATCTCGACTCCCTTCCCTACGGCGCCGGCATCCCGAAGGCGGTCAGCGACATGACGATCGCCGTGCCGTTCAACGACGCGGGTGCGATGGAGCGGCGGATCAAGCGTCTTGAGGCGGAAGACCGCGCCCCTGCGTGCGTGATCATGGAGGCGGCGATGATGAACCTCGGCGTCGTCCTGCCCGAGCCGGGCTACCTCGAGGAGGTACGCGAGATCACCGAGCGCCACGGCATCGTGCTGATCTTCGACGAGGTCAAGACCGGCCTCGCGATCGCTCCGGGCGGGGCGACCGAGCGCTTCGGCGTCAAGCCCGACATGGTCACGCTCGCGAAGACGCTCGGAGGCGGTCTGCCGTCGGGTGCGATCGGCGCGAGCGAGCGGGTGATGAGCGTCGTCGAGGACGGGAGCGTCTACCAGGTGGGGACATACAACGGGAACCCGCTGACGATGGCCGCCTCCCGCGCGAGCCTGGAGGAGGTCCTCACCGACGAGGCCTACCGCCACCTCGAACACCTCAACGGCCGCATCCTCGCGGGCTGTGAAGAGGTGATCGAGCGCCACCGGCTGCCCGGATACTCCGTGGGCATAGGCTCGAAGGGCTGCGTCACCTTCTCACCCACCCCGATAGTGGACTACGAAACGTTCAAGGCCAGCCAGGACGCCGCCGTCACCGATCTGGCGTGGCTGTGGAACATGAACCGCGGCATCTACATGACACCCGGCCGCGAGGAGGAGTGGACGCTCTCGGTCACCCACACCGACGAGGCGATCGACGACTACGTGCGGGCATTCGACGAAATGGCTGCCGCGATCACCTCTTAGCCGCCGTCCCACGGGTCGCCGGTTCGCCGGCGACCCCTACGCGCCGCACGAGATGCTCCACGACGTCGCAGGCCTGCCCGATCGTCGACCAGTCGAGATTCGCCGCGGTGTCAGACGGCCAGTGGTAGTTGGCGGGCACCTTCAGGTCCGTGCACGCCGCCAGGCATGCGGCGCGGTAGCCGGAGCGCATCGCCGGGAGCGCGTCCGTTCCCCCGGCCCCGAGCCGCAGGCCCCTCCAGACGCCGACACCGGCCTCGTCGGCGGCCTGCTGGAGCTCCTCGCGAAGTGCCTCGTCGTGGTCGCGCATGAGCAGCATGCCCTCCCCCTCCATGATCACGAGCCTCGGAGACCCGAGGCACTCGAGGGCGACGATGCGGGTGCTCGCCGGGTCGAGCTCCTCGCGGTGGCGCGCGATGAAGCCCCGCATGCCCTCCATGAAGGACTCCTCGCTGCCGGTTGAGAGCAGCAGGACCCTGACACCGCTGACACGGTCCTTCGCCAGGCGCTCGGCGACGTCCAGCAGCACCGCCACCGCGCTCAGGTTGTCGTTCGCTCCGGGGACGACCGGCGACCGTGCGACGTCCGCCAGCAGCGCCGCGGTCGCGGCGCTCCAGAGCATGCCCGCCAGCCTCAGCCTGCGCAGGCCAGAGGCGCAGCCCAGAGCGGCGAGGGCCGGGCCGAGCACCAGCAGCCGTCCGGTCTGCGTCGAGGTGTTCTGGCGCGAGTACCAGCCGGGCGCCAGGCGGCTGAGGAGCGGAATCAGGCCGGGGTGGAACAGGAGCCCGGTGTGCGCGGCGTCGTGGTGGGCGACCAGTACGACGGTCTCGGCCGCCTCCGCGTCGCCCGCCCATGCGATGACGTTCGTGGTCTCGCGTTTGACGAGCATTCGCCTGAGCAGGTGCGCGCCGTTGTCCACATCGTCGGCCATCAGGCCTGCCGCGATCGCTGCCGCGGCCGCACCTGCGCCGCGCGCACGCCCGCCGACGGCTCCCGCGAGCGCACCGGCTGCGGCCGCCAGCCCCGTCGACTGCCAGAACCCGCCCACCGCCAGCTCGGACTCGAGCGTCGGCTGAAGTCCGCGAGCGGCGAGCATTCCCGCGAGCTCCCGCGCGGCGAGGCTCTCACCGTGGGTGGCCGAGCCCCGCTGCATCCCGGCGAGCCGCTCGACATCCCGTCGTGTCTGCGAGCCCGGCATCGGTTGCACTCTAGGACCTGCGCGCCGCATGCGCGGGCGGGGCCGCGCACGCCCGGCGCCGCGATCAGGCGGCGTTCGCTGCGCGCCTGCGGGTCCGGCCGGCCTTCGGCTCGTGCTGCGCGGGGCACAGAGCGATCAGATCTGCCAGCGAGCGCTCGATCCCTTCGCACAGGACACCCATGTCCGAGGTCGTGTCGTAGTCGCCGGTGACGCCGAAGGTGAGCGCACCGTCATAGGAGAAGATCGCTACCCCGAGCCGGACATGTCCTCCGAGGGGCACGTAGCCGACGGCCTCGATCATCCGCCGGCCGGCGGCGTAGAGGGGGTGCTGCGGGCCGGGCACATTGGTCGTGACAGTGTTGACGTTGTGCTGGGAGACGCGCGTCGCGAGTCGCTCCCCGAGGGCCAGGAGCATCGGAGGAGCGAATCCGCCAAGCGACGTCAGGACCTCTCCCGCAACGGCCTCCTTCGCGCTCTTCAGGTCCGCCATCTGAGCGCTGATCGCGGCGAGCCGCTCCGCCGGGTCCTGAACCGAGACCGGAAGCTCCGCGAAGATGGCCGAGACGCGATTGTTGTAGACGCCGTGCTCCCCCGGCGAGCGGACGGAGACGGGGACGAGGCTGCGCACGACGCGGTCGGTGCTCTCCCCGCGGGAGATCAGCAGATCGCGGAAGCCGCCGGAGATGCTCGCGAGGACCACGTCGTTGACGGTCCCGCCCATGGTGCGCTGTATGAGCTTGATGTCCGAAAGGCTCGCCCGCGACCAGCCCCAGCGCCTGTGCTGCCCGACGCGGCCGTTGAGCGAGGTCGTCGGGGTCGGGGCCAGAACTCCGCTCATGCGCAGCAGGCCGCGGGCCGCGTCCCGCACATGCTGCACCCTGTGCTGTGCCGAGCGGACGCTCTGCACCAGCTGATACGGGCTCGTGAGGTCCTCCGCGACCGAGCGAATGAGAAGCTCGGGAGCGGTGGGTGGGCGCCGCGGCCTCCACGTGTCCCGCTCTTCGGGTGCGGGGATCGGCTCGCGGTCGAGGATCACCGTCAGCAGGTCTGAGGCGGAGACGCCGTCAACGAGACAGTGGTGTGTCTTTGAGACGAGCGCCCACCGCCCGCCCGAGAGGCCCTCGACGACCCACATCTCCCAGAGCGGCCTCGCGCGATCGAGCTGCTCGGACATCAGCCTGCCCACCAGGACGCACAGGTCGCTCTCCGTGCCGGGCTCGGGGAGGGCTGTTCGGCGCAGGTGGTAGTCGAGGTCGAAATGGGCGTCGTCGACCCAGACGGGCCGCCCGATGCTGAACGCCACAGGCTGCGCGACCTGCCGGTAGCGCTCCACCAGCGGCAGACGGCTGGCGATCATCCCGCGCAGCTCGCGGTAGCTGAGCGCGGGGCCCTCGAAGAGCGCCACGGACCCGATGTGCATGTGGCTGACCGCGTCCTCGACGTCGAGGAAGGACGCGTCGAGTGCGCTGAGGCGGTTCATCCGCGGCCGCGCGGAACAGGTCCGCCGTGGATGTAGGCCGGCGAATCCTCGTGAACACCGGCTGCCGCCCCGAGCTCGCCGACGGCGTCGCCGATCTCCTTCACCATCACGTCGAGGTCGGGCACATTGTCGCGGTCCGCGATGACGCCGAAGAAGGCATCGCCGTCGTAGCTGACTATCGCCACGCCGACGGCGTGCGCGGCCGCGAGCGGGACCAGGGGCTGGATCTCGCGCATCCGGCACCCGAATGCGTACAGCGGCTGCTGCGGCCCGGGAACGTTCGTGATCGTGACGTTGAAGAGGCGTGTCGCATAGAGCGCCTGGGCGATGGTGGAGTGGATCACCGGTGGCGCGAGGCCCGCGATGTCCAGCACGGCGGTGGTGCCCTCGGCGCTGTGGCCGTCCGTCTTCAGCGCGGCCGAGCGTGCGGCGGTTTCGCGGTAGCGCCGGATGGGGTCCGGTTCGCAGACGGGCAGGTCGATGAACAGCGAGGAGATCTTGTTCCCGAGGGCAAGCTTCTCGCCGGCGGACCTGACGTTCATCGGCACCATCGCCCGCACGCCCTGCTCGGGCGGCGTCTCCCCACGCGACTCCAGGAGCTTCTTCAGCCCGCTCGCCACCACGGCGAGCACCACGTCGTTCACGGTGCCTCCGAGCTCGGCCCTGATCGCGTTGATCGCGGCAAGCGGCACGCGCACGACCTCAAACCGGCGCTGCGTCCCGATCGGGTCGTTCAGGCTCGTGTGCGGGGCGGCGCGGATCTCCTCGCGCGCGACCATCTCGAGAGCCGAGGTCGCGGTCCTGAGCGCGTCGCGAGGGTGCATCACGCCGTGCACCCCTGCCTGCGCGGCACTCGTGATCGTGTCCATCGGCAGCAGCCCGGTCCACGCGCGCACGACCCGTCCCAGTGGGTCTGCCGACCCGCCGCCGCTGTCCTCGTGCGCATCCTCCGGGCCGGGCTTGTCGGCCGTCAGTCGAGGTCCGCCCGCAGCGCGGCGGGAACGCCTCGGCTGTGTGTCGAGGATCAGGTGGCCGACGTCCACCGACCCGACGCCGTCGACCATGCAGTGGTGGGTCTTGGTGGCGAGCGCCCAGCGCCCGTCCTCGAGGCCCTCGACGATCACCATTTCCCAAAGCGGACGCAGGCGGTCCAGGCGCTGGGAGAAGAAGGCAGAGGCCCAGTCCTGCAGCTCGGTGCGCCCGCCGGGCTCAGGGAGTGCCGCGCGCGATACCTGCCGGGCGAGATCGAACGCCGGGTCAGGCCGCCACTCGGGCCACGAGAGCCCGCCGGTGTGAGGCTCCGAGAGCCGTTGGCTGTATCGCGGGAGCTGGCCGAGTCGCTCCGCGAGATGTCCGCACAGCTGCTCGGGCGACGGTGCCCCTCCCGCCTTCATGCCGTCGAAGACCATGATCGCCCCGATGTGCATGTGGGCGCTCTCGTCGGCCTCCTCGAGCTCGAGGAACGTGGCGTCAAGCGGTGTCAGTCGGCTGCTCATGATCGAATCCCCTCCCCGGACGGCATAGTGCGACCCACAGCCGGCCTCCCCGTGGGTCCTCTCCATGCCCCAAGCCGGCCGGCCGGCATCTAGAACATAGGGCCTGCCGTCCGGCTTCTCATCAGGGTGCTTCCGTCCGCGCGTTTCGGGTTATCGCTGATTGCAACGGCACGGGCGGCTGGGATGGTTGACCGCGGCTCGAGCCTGCGCCTGTGCGACCCTGGCTCCTACACGACTCCGGGAGGAACGAGATGGGCAACATCGGTGGCAGCGCGAGCATCGAGATAGATGCTCCCATGAAGGAGGTGTGGGCCGTGGTCGAGGACGTCATCACGGCGCCGGAGTGGCAGGGCGGGATGGACTCGATGCGGGTGCTGGAGCACGACGCACAGGGCCGTCCCACGCTCGTGGAGACCGAGAGCGACATCAAGGTGAGACGTATCAAGGCGACGGTGCGCTTCACGTACGAGGGCCCGACGCGGCTGACATGGACTCAGGAGAAGGGCGACATGCGCTCGGTCGACGGCGCCTGGGACCTCGAGGACCTGGGCGGCGCGCGCACACGCGCGACGTTCACGCTCGACACCGACCCCGGCCGCATGCTCGGCATGGTGATCCGCGGGCCCGTCGAGAGCGCGACGCGAGCGATGTTCGTGAACGGACGGCCGGGAGAGCTCAAGCGTCGCGTGGAGCAGCCGGACGGTTGACGCCGAGCCGGACCCCGGCGGTGGCGGGGGAGCCGACGCGGCCGCGCGCAGCGGAGTCCGCGACCGGCGCCAGCCCGACCGCATCCGGCCGGTGTGTGAGAGCTAGGGCAGGTCCGCGAGGAGCTCTGCCAGCGGCCTGCGCAGTCCCGTGATGAACGGAAGCTCGTTTTTGGTGTACAGCCGCGCCTCGGCTCCCCTGAGGTGGCGGATCAGGTCCACGATCCTTCCCACGTCATCAGCCTCGAACGCGAGAAGCCACTCGTAATCCCCCAGGCCGAACGCGCTGACCGTGTTGGCACGCACGTCGGGGTAGTCGCGGCCCATCCGGCCGTGCTCGATCAGCAGCGACCTCCGCCGATCGGGGTCGAGCAGGTACCACTCCGCGGTCCGCACGAACGGATACGCGCAGAGCCAGCGCCGCGGCGGCTCGCCCGCGAAGAATGCGGGGACATGGGACTTGGAGAACTCCGCCTCGCGGTGCACCCCGACGGCCTGCCAGAACGGCTCGAGCGACCCGCCCAGTTCGGTGCGCCGAAGCGAGGCCTGGGCATGCTGGAGCGACTCGGGTGTGGGGCCGGCGAGCCAGAACAGCAGGTCGCAGTCGGCGCGCAGACCGCTCGTGTCGTAGGTGCCGCGGATCGCGACACCCGTGCCGTCGGTGAGCGCCCGCTCGGCGTCGGAGGCTATGTCGACATGCGCGCGACCGGGGAGCGGCGCGGCTAAGCGGTAGGCGGCATACGCGGTGTACGCCAGGCCGGCTGGAAAGCCGCCGCTGCTGTCGGCCTGCTCTTGGCTCACGACGGTGGACATCGCAACAGCTCCTCTCGGGGGGTCATTGGGAAATCATCGCTGGGCTCGCCTCACCGGAACGCGGTGCCGCGCCCAGAGCCGCGAGGCTGGCGTCGGCTGCGGCCTGCCCGTCGCGTATGCAGGATGCGACTCCCACGCCGCGGTAGGCGGCGCCGCACACGCTCACCGCGGCATCGCCGAGCGCCTGCTCGATTCGGGCGATCCGCTCAAGGTGACCGACAGCGTACTGCGGCAGCGCGCGCTCGAAGCGGAAGACGCGTTGCTCGAGGGGCTCGGCGTCGAGTCCCATCGCCTGCGAGAGATCGGAGCGCACGGCCGCGATCAGGCGCTCGTCGTCGAGATCGAGGGCGCTTCGATCTCCCGCGTGACCGACCGAGCACTTGACGAGCGCCGGGTCGCCGGCCAGCTGGGCCCACTTCGAAGACGACCACGTGCACGCGGTGATCGTGCTCCCACGGTCGCGGGCGACGAGGAAGCCGCTCCCATGCGGGCAGCCCTCGAGCGCGGATGGCCGATAGGCGAGGGCGATCGTCGCCACCGACGCGTACCTGATCGCGCGCATCTCCGCGGCGGCCTCGGGGCAGTCACGCTCGAGCAGTTCGGACGCCGTGAATGCGGGCACGGCAAGGATCACGTGATCGGCGTCCAGTTGCTCCCCTCCATCCAGAGCCACGCGGACGGGGGACCCTTCGTCGGTGGCCTGCAGGTCCGTGACTGCGATGCCGGTACGGACGTTCACCGCGCCGAGGCTCTCGCTCAGGGCGCCGACCATGTCCTGAAGCCCCCCACGGAGCGTCAGGAACACCGGTGCGGCGGGGTCGCCCGGCGCAGCCGCGGCGAGTGCCCGCAGCCCCCGGACCAGCCCGTGACCCCGTCCGAGTGCGGCCTGCAGCTGGGGCGCTGTCGCGCGCATGCTCAGTTCGTCGCAGTTGCCGGCGTGGATCCCGCCAAGCAGCGGGTCCACGAGCCTCTCGAGGACCTGGTCGCCCAGGCGCCGGCGCACCACCGATCCGATGGAAACGTCCCCGGCCGGGAGACGATCGGGAAGCACGAGGTCGAGGCCGGCGCGGGCGAGCCCTGCCGGCGAGAGGATGCCCGAACGCACCACGGCGCCGCCTCCCCCGGGCACACCGGCCATCAGCCGGGGCGGGAGCGGACGCAGCTGGTCGGTCCAGACATACGCCTGGTCGGTGACGGGAGCGACCAGCTCGTCCCCGAGGCCGACCGCGCGGCACATCTCCACGCCGGCCGGCACGCGGGCCAGCAGCGCCTCGGCGCCGACGTCCAGGGGGCGCCCGGCGATCCGCTCCGTGCGGATGTTGCCGCCGAGGCGATGGTCGGACTCCAGCAGCGTGATGTCCACCTCCGCACCGCAGGAGGCGAGCCGGTGGGCCGCCGCGAGACCGGCGATACCCCCTCCGGCGACGACCACATGGGGCCGGCGGCCCGTCATCGGGGTCGCGTCGGCGTCACGCCGGCGTCTCGCTTGCCGCCATCTGCTCAAGGACGACGTCTGCGAGGGCGCCCATCACGAGCGGGTCGCCGTTGGGTGACGCCGTGCGGGCGAAGGCGATCCCGCGCTCGGCGGCGCGGGCACGGGCCTCGATGTCGAGGTCGTAGAGGACCTCCAGGTGGTCGGTGACGAACCCCGCCGAGCAGACCACGACGGCAGGGGTTCCGGCCTCCGCGAGCTCGTCGATGACCTCGAGCACATCGGGGCCGATCCACGGCTCAGCTGTGCGCCCTGCGCTCTGCCACGCCACCGACCAGCGCTCGAGCCCGAGTTTCGCGGCAACCGCCTCGGCGGTCTCGCGAAGCTCGGTGGGATACGGGTCGCCGTCGCCCAGGATTCGCTTGGGGAGGCTGTGGGCGGTGAACAGGACGTGTGCTCCTGGACGCACATCCTCATCGATCTCGCCGAGCGCGTCGCGGAGCGCTGATGCGAGGAACTCTAGATAGCCGGGCGCGAGGTGCCACGTGCGCACAACCGAGACGTGGGGCGCGCCGGGCGCGCTCGCGGCGGCAGCTTCTGCACGGGAGGTGTACTCGCCGACGCTCATGCGCGAGTAGTGCGGCGCGAGGACCACACCGATGATCTCCTGTGCTCCCGCGCCGGCGAGCTCTGCCACCGCGTCCTCTATGAACGGGCTGGCGTGCTTCATGCCGAGCGCCACGGGGATGTCCTCGTGGCCGGCGGCCGCGACCGCCTGGTGCAGGGCCTGCACCTGGTCGAGCGTGATCTGGAGCAGCGGCGACTGTCCGATCGCCTCATAACGTCGGCGCAGGTCCTCGAGCAGCTCCGGCGTGGGTGGCCTGCCACGGCGGATGTGCGTGTAGTAGGCCTCTACCTGGTCGGGCCCGGACGGGGTTCCGTATGCCATCACGAGGAGGGCCGTCCTGGTCACGACTGCGTCTCCTGCGGCGCCCGAAAGGCATGCACCTGCTCGACGATGCGTCCGAGCATGTCGGGATCGGTCTCGGGCGGCACGCCGTGGCCGAGGTTGAACACATATCCGGCGGAGGGCGCGTCGGCGAGGACCTGCGCGACCTCGGTCTCGAGGATCGCAGGCGAGGTCAGGCACGCGACGGGGTCCAGGTTGCCCTGCAGCGCGGTGCCCGCGGGCAGGCGCCGCCTGCCCTGCGGGATAGGTATGCGCCAGTCGAGCCCGACCGCGTCCGGAGCGGCGCGCCCTATCTCCTCGAGCAGATGCCCGGTTCCCAGTCCGAAATAGATCCTGGGGACACCGAGAGCCGCCAGCGAGTCCATGAGCCTTCGCACCACGGGAAGCACGTGCG
>Ga0182013_10001304_pt1 | contig 34328 bp, 34 predicted proteins | sample 612S2MmetaG_FD_120487 | JGI IMG/M metagenome (GOLD analysis project Ga0182013, IMG submission 120487) | Permafrost microbial communities from Stordalen Mire, Sweden - 612S2M metaG | ecosystem: Environmental > Terrestrial > Soil > Wetlands > Permafrost | place: Sweden: Stordalen | collected... | reverse complement strand
GGGCTTTGTGGGTAACGCCCGCATGAGCCTAAGTCCCAGGAAACACGGCCTGGGCTGAGCGGTGGCATTCATTTGCGCCGCAAGCGCCGCGGTGGAGCGCCGGAAGGCGAGCCCCCTCCGTATCTTCTTTGCTAAAGCGTGATCCCGAAAAGTGGATGCCGGTTTTCGGATAAGATCACGCTTCAACTAAAAGCGAAGAAGATACGGAGGGGGCGCCGCACCCGCTGGTGCGGCCTCTAGTACGCGCCTTTCGGCGCTCCGCCTCCCTTCTTTGGGGAGGTCTTAGGGAATGGCTTAGTGCTGCAAAACTCGGATGCTGGGGCATCGCGAGAACGCGGTCGCTTATCCGCCCCCGCGATAGCGGGGTGAGGGGGACCGCGCGAAGCGTGGTGGAGGGGGCGCGGGCGGTGACGTAACACGGAGGCTTCAAGGTGATGCAGGCGGCGACGTTTTCACTTCCTTGCAAAAACAGCGAAGCGTCGAGTCAGTCGCCCCTCCCACCGCACGTCGTGCGGTCCCCCCTCCCCGCTATCGCGGGGCGGGATGAAGTGGGCCTCGCGGAAACAAATTCACATCAGCAAACGGAGGGACAAAACCAATGCGCAGCACCAAACAAAAATCGTCCGGCTGGGTGCCGTGGGACGACCGCTACACTTACGACGAGGCGGCCGATCGGAACTTCGCATCGCACACGGCAGAGGCGCGCGGCGACTGCGTGAAGCTGCGGCTGTGGCTTAATTGCCCGGCCGCGCGGTGCCAACGCCTTCGCGGCTGCAGCCGCGACGCGGTGCGGTGCCGGGACCAGCACCAGCTGAACGAGGCGCGGGCCCAACTCGCCGCCAAAGCGCCGACAGGCGTCACGGGCATTACCAAAAGCGAAGCCCCGCGTTTTGCCATGTCGTCGGCGGAGGCCGCGGCCGCGATCGCGGCTTCGATTGCCAACCTAAAGGACCCGCTGGCGGACGACTTCCCCCTACGGGGGAAGGCGTAATGCGAAGCGCCGCGGGAGCGAGATTGCTTTTTTCACCTCTCCCGCTTGCGGGAGAGGTCGCAAGCGAAGCGGGTGAGGGTCTGGCGCGCGAGTCTCAGCCCGGCGGAAACGTGCCCTCACCCCACCCTCTCCCGCACGCGGGAGAGGGTGACCGCGGGCGTCGCGAGAACGACGTCGTGTTTTTGGAGCGAGCGATGAGAGGCCGATGAATTCTTTAGCGCGCGGGGCGCGCGGCGGCCGAGGCGATCGGCCGGCTCGCGGCTTCGGCGATGGCCGAGCCGAGCAGTCTTGCCATGCAGGCATAGCCCCAGTCGTTCATGTGCAGCCGGTCGGGCGAGATGAATTTATCGAAGGCCAGATGCTGGACTTCGGACCAGTCGCGCATCGCCGCAAAACGCCGGAACAGATCGACATTCTCGTCCTTGGCCGCGAGCGCGATCTGCTCGGTCATGCCCGGCGTCTCGGACTTGGCGATAACCGCCGGCGCGAATTGCAGGTCGATCAGGACCACGTCGGCCCCGGTGGCTTTCAGCTCGTCGATGCCTTCGCGAAGTTCGACCGCGTGTTTTTCCAGCGGCCGATCCCGCAGCACCGAATTGGTGCCGACCTGCCAGAGCACCAGTTGCGGATGCGCGGCGATCACGTCGGCGGCGAACCGCGCCATCATGTTGTTGGTCTCTTCGCCGTTGATGCCGCGGTTGAGCACGGTGATGTCATGGCCGGGGAAGCGCTGGCGCAACTCATCGGCAAGCCTATTCGGATAACTGGCGTCGCGGGAACTGGCGCCGGACCCGGCGGTGGAGGACGAACCGATGGCGACGATGGTGAGCGGCTCGCCGCTGCCCAGACGCCGCATGGTGCGCACCAAAGGGCGATCGAAGCGCGAGTATTGAGCCGGCGCAGTGCAGTCGTCGAGCGACGGCGGAAGCGGCTGTGCGGACGGCGGCAGCGCGGCATGTTTGGTTTCCGAGATCGCCACCGCCGGCGTAGCGGCCGGCGCGCCGCCGGGCGCCGCGACCGGTATGATGGTGGGTGCGACAAAATGCGCAGCCGGCAAAGCCTGCGCCTGCAGCACCTGAGTCTGCAACATCTCGGCCCGCGCTGTTGTATGCACTGCAACAAAGGCAGGTACCGCGAGAACGGCGATAACGACCGCAGCCCTCACCCAGCCGGAGCTTATTGTTTGTTTGTTCGTAGTCATTACCGCGTCGTTTGCATTCTCACGGCGTCAAGATGAGCGGCATTGATGATTTGCGACGCCAGGGCCCAGCCGATGCACTCATGAACACGGCGCGCCATATCATACTTCTTGGTAGCGGCATAGAGGTCGAACGCGCCGGCGTCATTCCAGTAATGCATGATCGCCAGGCGGTCGAACAGGACCGCGCCGCGCTGCTGCGCCACCACGCGCATGACGTCGGCGTAGGCCGAAACGTCGAGCATGGCTTCGGTGCGCGGCGAGTATTGCATGTTCATCAGGATGACGTCGGCGCCCGCGGCTTGAATGGTCGCGACGCCGTCGTCGAGGCTGGAACGGAAGTCCTCCGGCTCGATGCCAGAGAGCGCGTCGGCGGTGCCGGCCTGCCAGATCACCAGCGCCGGCTTGTCATCCGACAGGATTTTTCCGAGCCCCTCCAGCATGCTCGCGGTGGTCGCGCGCGGCTGGACATGCGTCGTCACTTTGATATCGGCGCCGGGCAGCCGCGCTTTGAGCGCATCGTCGAGCCGCGCCGGATAGGCAAAGCTCGCGCCGTCGGGGCCGGCCAGTGCCGACGATCCGGTGCCGATCACGCTGATGTCGAGCCGATGACGCTCCTTGGCCTCTTCCGTCGCGCGCGGCAGATCGCTGTCGCTCTCGACCATGGATTGCGGCACGTCGCATTCCTCCGGCGCCGACGCCGCACGGGCGCCGCCGTCCAGACAAACGGCGACCAGAGCCATGGTCGCAAAGATCGACATGCAAAGCTTCATGCCTCGCCCCCCGCGAGGTCGGCGTCCGGTGGTCTGACGCGCGTGCTGGGACTTCGCCCTTCGATATACTTGTACCACGATACCAGACTGGCTGTCGCAATCATGATGAGAATGCCGAGAAGGCTAATGGCCGTCTGCACCAAGGGTCCGCCCGACCATTCGCTGATGATGAACTGGCCGGCGAACGCCAGGAAGACGCCCAGACAGAAAATCTCCAGCGAATGTTGCCCGCAGCGGATGGCGGGCTGCAGCCAAGGCGACTTCAATACGGGCCAATCGCGCGGCACGAACCGCACCGTGACCGCAGCGAGCGCGAGGAAATGGGCAAAACGCAACACGTCGAGATTGGTCTTGTCGATCGGATACATCCAATCGCTTAACCAGCCCGGCACAAAGCGTGCGAGCGGCTCGATATACCAGGTTAAGGTGATGGCGAAAGCAAATACCAGATATGCGATCGCGATACCGAGCACGACCCGCGAGCGCAGCACGCCGGACAGCCGCTGCGCGCCGCCGAGCGCGCACCAGGCGCCGAACACGAACAGCAATTGCCAGGCGAACGGATTGAAAAACCACACGCCGTTCGGATAGGCCGGCAAATTCCAATCGAAATTCCAGGCCAGCACATAGACCAGCGCCGAACCCGCCAAAGCGAATGCCGGCTGCCACAGCAACAGCCACAGCATCGGTGGAAAAAACAGCAACAGCACGATGTAGAGCGGCAGCACGTCCATGTTGACGGGTTTGAACTTCAACAACAGCGCCTGGAAGATCGTGATATCCGGCTGCTTGAGAAAATCGAGGATGTTCATTTCCTCGGCGTAGAGCGGATTGTCGAACGTCGCCGCCACATAGGCGATTTCGGCCATGAAGATTGTGAACAGAAAGATATGCGCCACATAGATCTGCCAGGCGCGCCGCAGCACCCGCGCGCTGGCAACGATAATGCCGCGTTCGCGCATGGCACGGCCGTAGACGAAGGCCGCGGTGTAGCCGGAAATAAAAATGAAGATTTCCGTCGCGTCGGAAAAGCCGTAATTGCGGATGGTGAACCAGTTCATGATGTTTTGCGGAATATGGTCGAGAAAGATCAGCCACAGCGCCACGCCACGAAACAGATCGAGCCGCAGGTCGCGTTCGATCGCGGCCGCCGGCATCGGAGCGCCCGCCGGCAACGGGTCGGTAAGAACAGGCCTTGCAATAATCTGCTGTGCGAACATTGGCTTTACAGACATGGCGGCTCTACAGACATGACGGCTCTACAGACATGACGGCTCTACAGACACGGCTGCGCGGACGTTTCCATTGCGGACTAGGTTCTATGATCATTTCCGCCGCAGGCGACGTGGCGACGGCACGGCCGATACACCGAGCAAGGACACCATTGCGCTATCTAATCCGGCAAGTGTGGCTTGAGAAAGCTCCTCCGCATGGTTATTGCAACTACCGGTACGACGATATTCACTTCTCCGTGGCGGCATTCCGCCGTCCGCCGAAGGGGAAGGCTTGGAGCGCACGCCAATCGGTGCGCCGGGGCGTGAGCGCGGCAAGAGGGGCGACAGGAACCGCGTCATGTATCGTGCGATGACCCGCAATATCGAGGTCGTGGTGACCCCGCGTTTCGTCGCTGACCGGTCGTCGCCGGAGAATAATTATTACTTCTGGGCCTACACGATCTCGATCACCAATAACGGCACCGAGACGGTACAGCTCAAGACCCGCCATTGGCGCATCACCGACGCCCACGGCCGCCGCCAAGAGGTTCGCGGCGCCGGCGTCGTCGGCGAGGAACCGTCGCTTAAGGCAGGCGAGTCTTTCGAATATACCAGCGGCGTGCCGCTGCAGACGCCGTCCGGTTTCATGGTCGGCACCTACGGCATGGTGACCACCACCGGCGAGCATTTCGATATCGAAGTGCCGGCATTCTCGCTCGACAGCGGCGAGAGCAAACGCACCATCAATTGAGCGGCTCTGGAGAAAATCCGGGCGCGGATCGTCCTCGTGATCCGCGTTCGACCAGCCATCGATGAATTAATGGCCGAGGCCCGCCCCCGGCACGCACAATTGCCAGCAGACCTGCTCGGCACTGACGGCAGGCGATGGCCGGCCGCCAGAAGGGCGCCGTCATTGCAGCGCAATAAAATTAATATATTAGTTATTTCAATTAGATATATGAAAATATGGCGTTTGTCTCTTGTTTCATATTGCGTTGCACAAAAAAGGCTAATTTGATCGCCATATTGATTCGCAATGGAGTGGGCAATGAGAGAGTGGGCTGCGATGAACGGGACAAAGCTTGTCCGTGTAGGTTTGGCACTGATCGTGGTGCTGGTCGGGGCCGAATACGTGCGCGCCGCCTCCAGCCATCGTGACGCTATCGGGCCGGCCGCCGAATCCGCCGTGCCCGCCCAACTCGCTGCGGCGGAACTCGATCCGGTTTTCATGCAAAAATTGGCCGACCGCTCGCGCGCGCGCTACCAACGTTCGCACCCGCTGAGCGCGCAGCCTTAGGCGTTGGCCGCGATCTGGTGCGGCGCGAACACATAAGTAGAGCTGCAGAATTCGCAGGTCACGGTAATCCGGCCATCCTCGACCATGTCGTCGCGATCCTGCTGCGAGAAACTCTTCAGCATGTTCTCGACATTGTCGCGCGAGCATGAGCACTGCGCATTGACCGGCGCCGCACGGAACACCCGGACCCCGTGCTCGTGGAACAAGCGGTAGGCCAGCCGCTCGCTCGATAGCTCCGGATCGATCAGTTCGATGGCATCGACGGTCGCGACCAGCGAGCGGCCCGCGACCCAGGCCTCGTCCTCCGCGACCACATGGGCCGCGGTACCGGGCGGCGCATCGCCGGGATCGATATCGGCCTGACGCTGGCGTTCGACCGAACTGGGCAGGAACTGCACCAAGATGCCGCCAGCGCGCCATTGCCGGCGCACACCGTTTTCGCCAGCGCGAAACTCTTCGGCGACAGCGAGCCGCACCCGGGTCGGAATCTGCTCGGAGCGCGAAAAATACTCATGCGCAGCCCGTTCCAGATCGCCGCCTTCCAGCGGCACGAGCCCCTGATAGCGGCTCATGTCCGGCCCTTGATCGATAGTCATGGCGAGATGGCCGTGGCCGAGCAATTGTCCGGGACTAGCCGCATTGGCTGAGATCGCTGCGGCGACGCGGTCGGCATCAAAGCGCGCACAAGCCCGTACTTTGCCGGGCGAGGTGAAATCGACCACCAGCATGCGCACCGGGCCGTCGCTCTGCGTCTGCAGGATGAAGCGGCCCTCGAATTTAAGGCTCGAGCCCAGCATGATCGTGAGCACGATCGCCTCGCCGAGCAGTTTTGCCACCGGCCCGGGATAATCGTGGCTGGTCAGGATGGTATCCACCGCCGGTCCCAGCCGCACGATGCGGCCACGCAGATCGAGCGTCTTGACCGCGAACGGCAGGATCGTGTCATCGAGTCCCGTTTGGGCGGGCTCGCGAACCGGAACGGCGAAATCGGGATCATTCATGGCCATGAAATATAGGCGATAGCGGGCAAATTGTGAGGGCTTGACGTGGTTGCCGTAGTGCGGCTGCCGGAGGCCATTTTTGGCACAATATGTCGAGGATATTCCTTGGTGCCGGCCTCAACTTCCATTGACGTGCAGGCACCACGCCAAAATGCCCTTCTGGGCGTGCAGTCGGTTTTCGGCTTCGTCGAACACCACCGAATGCGGCCCGTCGATCACCTCGTCGGTGACCTCTTCGCCGCGATGCGCCGGCAGGCAGTGCATGAAGATGGCATCCGGCTTGGCCCGCGCCATGAGCCGCGCATTGACCTGATAGCGCTTGAGCAGATTGTGGCGGCGCGCACCGTTGCGGTCGCCCATCGAGACCCAGGTGTCGGTGACGACGCAATCGGCGCCTTTGACCGCCTCGTCCGGATCGCTGCCGATGCTGATCGCGGCGCCGGAGGATTTTATCCAGTCGAGCAACGGCTTCTTCGGCGCGAGTTCCGGCGGGGTCGCCACGCGCAGGCGAAACGCGAAGCGCTCGGCGGCGTGCAGCCAGGAGGTCAGCACGTTATTGGCATCGCCAGTCCAGGCCACGGTGCGGCCGCGGATCGGGCCGCGATGCTCCTCGAAGGTCATGACGTCGGCCAACACCTGGCACGGATGCGAGCGCCGGGTCAGACCGTTGATCACCGGCACCGTGGCATGGCGCGCCAGCTCGGCGACCGCCTCGGGATCAAGCGTACGGATCATGATGGCATCGATATAGCGCGACAATACGCGCGCCGTATCGGCGAGCGTCTCGCCGCGGCCGAGCTGCATCTCCTCCGCGGTCAACAGGATGGTGTCGCCGCCGAGCTGACGCATCGCGACCTCGAACGAAACGCGGGTGCGCGTCGAGGGCCGCTGGAAAATCATCGCCAGCGTCTTGCCGGCGAGCGGCCGATCGCGCTTACCCTTCATATGGGCCTTCATGGTGCGCGCAGCCTCGATCATCCGGCGCAAGTCGGCTGACGGAATGTCGATGAGATCGAGGAAGTGGCGCACGGAGCTCATTGGGCCGCATCCTTTTTGCGGCTCAATCGGGCGCAGGCTCGGTCGAGCCGCGCGACGCCCTCGGCAATTTCCTGTTCGCTGATGATCAGCGGCGGCAATAGCCGCACGACATTGTCACCGGCGGCGACCGTGAGCATGTGTTCGGCGCGCAAGGCGTCGACCAGATCGCCGGCCGGAACCACCGCCTTGAGGCCTATCAACAGTCCCTCGCCGCGCACTTCTGCAATCACTCCGGGATAGCGATCCTTAATTTCGGCGAGCCGCTGCTTGAACAGGAGCGCAATCCGCTTGACGTGGTCGAAGAAGCCGGGAGCCAGCATGACGTCGAGCGTGGCGTCAGCCGCACTCATCGCCAGCGGATTGCCGCCGAACGTAGAGCCGTGGGTACCCGCGGTCATGCCCTGCGCCGCTTCGCGCGTCGCCAAGCAGGCGCCGACCGGAAACCCGCCGCCCAGCGCCTTGGCCAGCGCCATGATGTCGGGAGTGACGCCGGTGCGCTGGTAGGCGAACAATTCGCCGGTGCGCCCCATGCCGGTTTGCACCTCATCGAATACGAGCAGCAAGCCCTGCTCGTCGCAGATCTCGCGCAACGCTCTGAGGAACGAGGTCTCGACGGTGCGCACACCGCCTTCGCCCATCAGCGGCTCGATCATGATTGCCGCGGTCTCGCTGCCGACCGCGTGCTTGGTCGCTTCGAGGTCGGCGAACGGCACCTGATCGAAGCCCTCGACTACGGGCCCAAACCCGTCGAGATATTTCTTCTGCCCGCCGGCGGCGAGCGTCGCCAACGTGCGGCCATGGAACGCGCCCTCGAAGGTGACGATGCGGTACCGCTCGGGATGGCCGGTCACCGCCTGGTATTTACGCGCCGTCTTGATCGCGCATTCCACGGCTTCGGCGCCGGAATTGCAGAAGAAGGCGACGTCGGCAAAGCTCGCGGCGCACAGCCGCTGTGCCACTCGCTCGGCTTCCGGTATCTCGTAAAGATTTGAGACGTGCCACAGCTTCTGCGCCTGGGCGGTCAGCGCCGCGACGAGATGCGGGTGGGCATGACCCAGCGCGTTGACGGCGACGCCGGAGGTGAAATCGAGATAACGCTCGCCGTTCGTCGCCGTGAGCCATACGCCCTCGCCCCGCTCGAAAGCGAGGTGGACACGCGCGAAAGTCCCCATCAGGTGCGATGTCACGGCTTAAGTCCGCGAATGCTGCGCGCAATCCGCGCAGCCAAAATGAAATGTGCCGCCTCTCCGGGCGGCACGGAGCGACATTCTATGTCCGCGCGCCTCACTGTCAACACACGATAATTAGGCACTACGAACTCGTTTTGTACCCAGATCATCCACACGCGCGGAGGAATATGTGGACGGTGCGATGCGCGACTCTTGCGCCCGACTCCCGCCATATTGTAGCCTTTTGGTTGTCAAGTACGACATCTCGTGCGGCTGACGGTTTTCTCGAGCGTTGGTGAAGCATTGCGTGTTGGGTGGCTGTACGCCGCCTGGCCCGGTGAGGGATTCCCGAAAGGATATCCCGATACCGCTTAAGGAGGATTTGCATGTCGTGGACTGACGAGCGGGTCGAACTGCTCAAAAAGCTGTGGTCCGATGGTCTGTCGGCGAGCCAGATCGCCGCCGAGCTCGGCGGCATCACGCGCAACGCCGTGATCGGCAAGGTGCATCGGCTCGGCCTGTCCGGCCGCGCCAAGAGCACGTCAAGCGCCGCGCCGCGACCGCGCAAGGCACGCGCGCCGTCGCATATGTTGCGCATCGGACGCCCGGCGATCCGCGGCAACACCGCCCTGGCGCATGCTTACGAGATCGAATCCGACGCCGAACCGGAACTGATCGACAACATCATTCCGATCGGCCAGCGCCGCACCATTCTGGAACTGAACGAGCAGACCTGCCGCTGGCCGGTCGGGGATCCCGGCAGCAGCGACTTTTTCTTCTGCGGCGGCAATACGCTCACCGGGCTGCCCTATTGCGCCTATCATTCGCGAGTCGCCTATCAGCCGGCCAGCGATCGGCGCCGGGACAAGCGCCCGCTGCGGTGACTTCATTCCGCTCACTGCCGCGTCGGCTGAAATCCAGCCGGGACCCGGATTTCCCAGGGATAAGCAGGTGATTGCTCAGCCCGCCGCCCGGCCGAAACGATCATCGAGCGAATAGCCGGCGCCGCGCACGGTACGGATCGGATCGGTGCCGTGGCCGCGGTTAAGCGCCTTCCGCAAGCGACCGACATGCACGTCGACGGTACGCTCGTCGATATAGACGTCGGAGCCCCACACGCCGTCGAGCAATTGCTCGCGCGAAAACACCCGGCCGGGGCGCTCCATCAAAAATTCGAGCAGGCGGAATTCGGTCGGACCGAGATCGACCGGACGACTGGAGCGCGACACGCGTTTCTTTTCGCGGTCGAGCTCGAGGTCGCCGATGGTCAGTACCATGGCGACGCGCTCGGGGCTGGCGCGGCGCAACAGCGCGCGCACCCGTGCCAACAGCTCCGGCACCGAGAACGGCTTGACAATGTAATCGTCGGCGCCGGTGGCTAATCCGCGCACCCGCTCGCTCTCCTCGCCGCGCGCGGTGAGCATGATGATCGGCAGCGACTGGGTCTGCGGACGCGCCCGCAGTCTTCGGCACAGTTCGATGCCGGACAGCCCCGGCAGCATCCAGTCGAGCACGACAAGGTCGGGCGCGGTTTCCTTAAGCCGCGTATCGGCGTCGTCGCCGCGCGCGACCGCATCGACTTCGTAGCCCTCGGCTTCGAGGTTGTAGCGGAGCAGCGTTGTCAGCGGCTCCTCGTCTTCCACGATCAGGATGTTGGCTCCCATCCCGGTCTCCTATGTGTGCAACGGATTTATTTCTGCAAAAGACCCGCCGGAAAACTCGTGGTGTCGCCCTTAGGACGCTGATCAGTGATTGGCCGACCCTCCACCATGTAATAAACAGTCTCGGCGATGTTGGTAGCGTGGTCGCCCATGCGCTCGATGTCCTTGGCGCAGAACATCAGGTGCATGCAGAACGTGATGTTGCGCGGGTCCTCCATCATGTAGGTGAGGAGCTCGCGAAACAGTGACGTACACATCGAATCGACTTCTTCGTCGCCGTGCCAGACCGCGAGCGCTGCCGCCAAGTCGCGGCTGGCATAGGCATCGAGCACCTGTTTGAGCTGCGCCAAGACCAAAGCCGACATATGCTCGACGCCGCGGATCAGCTTTTGCGGATAGAAGTCGCCGTCGAGCGCGACGACGCGCTTGCCGATATGCTTGGCATGATCGCCGATCCGCTCAAGGTCGTTGCACACCCGCATGGCGCCGACGCATTCGCGCAGATCGATGGCCATCGGTTGCCGCCGGGCGATGGTAAGGATGGCTTTTTCCTCGACCTCGCGCTGCAGCGCGTCGATGGCGGGATCCATGGCGATCACGCGTTCGCCGAGCTCGACGTCGCGATCGACCAGCGCCTGGACGGAATCGGCAATCTGGCGTTCCACAAGACCGCCCATCTCGGCAACTTTGCGGGTGATCTCCTGCAGATCGCTGTCGAACGCCTTGGCGGTGTGGTCGACCCTGGTGGTGAATTCGGTCATGGTTGTTACCCAAAGCGGCCGGTGATGTAGTCCTGGGTGCGCTGATCTTGCGGCGCGGTGAACATTTTGCTGGTCGAATCGAATTCGATCAGCTCTCCGAGATACATGAAGGCGGTGAACTCCGATACACGCGCCGCCTGCTGCATGTTGTGGGTGACGATCACGATCGTGTAGTCGTCGGTCAGTTCGTCGATCAGTTCTTCGATCTTGGCGGTCGAGATCGGATCGAGCGCCGAGCACGGCTCGTCGAACAGAATCACTTCGGGGCGCACGGCGACGGTGCGGGCGATGCACAGTCGCTGCTGCTGACCGCCGGACAGGCTCTGGCCGTTGGCGCTAAGCTTGTCCTTGACCTCTTCCCACAATGCCGCGCGCCGCAGCGAGGTTTCGACGCGGCCGTCAAGCTCGGATTTCGGCAGCTTCTCATAGAGCCTGATGCCGAAGGCGATGTTCTCGTAGATCGACATCGGGAACGGCGTCGGCTTCTGGAACACCATGCCGATCCGGGCGCGGAGCAGATTGAGGTCCTGTTTCGGCGACAGGATGTTGCCGCCGTCGAACAGGACTTCGCCGGTGGCGCGCTGATGGGGATAGAGGTCGTACATCCGGTTGAGCACGCGCAACAAGGTCGACTTGCCGCAGCCCGACGGGCCGATAAAAGCGGTGGCCTTGTTCTGGTACAGCGGCAAGCTGATCGATTTCAGCGCCTTCGACTCGCCATAGAAGAAATTGAGATCGCGGATCGTGATTTTTTCGGCCAGGCCGGTGCGTTCGGTCGGCGCATGGCTGACCGCCGGAACGGAAACCGAAGGCGAGGGAGAGGCAGCACTCATGCTCATGACTGTTTTCCCGATGGGACAAGGGCGCGCGCGGTGATGCTCAAGGCCAGCACCGTGAGGGTAATGATGAGAGCGCCGGTCCAGGCCAGCGACTGCCAATCGTTATAGGGGCTGAGCGCGAACTGGAAGATCACCACCGGCAGACTGGAGATCGGCTGGTTGAGGTTCGTGCTCCAGAACTGATTGTTGAGCGAGGTGAACAAAAGTGGTGCGGTTTCGCCGCTGATCCGGGCGACGGACAGAAGCACCCCGGTCACCATGCCGGCGCTCGCGGCGCGATAGCAAATATGCCTAATCGTCAGCGAGCGCGGCAAACCAATCGAGGTCGCGGCCTCGCGCAGCGCGTTCGGCACCAGCGTCAACATGTCTTCGGTCGTGCGCACGACCACCGGAATGACCAGGACGGCGAGGGCGACGGAACCCGCCCAGCCGGAGAAATGCCCCATGGGCGCGACCATCACCTCGTAAATGAACAGGCCGACCACGATGGAAGGCGCGCTGAGCAGGATATCGTTGATAAAGCGCACCACGCTGGTCAACCGGTCATAGCGGCCGTATTCGGCCATATAAGTGCCGGCGAGGATGCCGATCGGCGTACCAATCGCAACCGCGATGAATGTCAGGATCAAACTCCCGAAGATCGGATTGAGCAATCCACCGCTCGCACCGGGCGGCGGCGTCATCTGCGTGAAAACCGCGAGCGATAATCCAGTGAAGCCCTGCCAGAACAGCGAGCCAAGGACCAGCGCCAGCCAGCCCAGTCCGATCACGGTGGCGACCAGTGCCAGCACCATCGCGATGGCGTTGGTGCGGCGGCGAGTAGCGTAGCGAGCGGCCGTGACCTTCGCTGATATGACCTGATCCGGCATGGCGTCACCCGATCCTGCGCTCGATGCGCATCAGCATGTAACGCGCTATCGCGAGCACGATGAAGGTAATGACGAATAGGATCAGGCCGAGCTCGATCAGCGCCGAGGTATAGAGATCGCCGACCGCCTCGGTGAATTCGTTGGCGATGGTGGCGGAGATGGTGGTGCCGGGCGCCAGCAATGACGCCGAGATCCGGTGCGCGTTGCCGATGACGAAGGTCACCGCCATGGTTTCGCCGAGCGCCCGGCCGAGGCCGAGCATGATACCGCCGATGACGCCGACCCGGGCATAGGGCAGCACGACGTTGCGCACCACCTCCCAAGTGGTGCAGCCGACGCCGTAAGCCGCCTCCTTGAGCACGGTGGGCACCGCTTCGAACACGTCGCGCGAGATCGAGGTCACGAAGGGCAGCACCATAATCGCGAGTATGAGGCCCGCCGTCAGCATGCCGATGCCGTAGGGCGGCCCGGCAAACATTGAACCGATTCCCGGCACGTTGCCGAGCGTATTGATCAGGAAGGGTTGCAGCGTTCCTTGCAGGAATGGGGCGAACACGAACAGGCCCCAGATGCCGTAGATGATGCTCGGGATGCCGGCGAGCAGCTCGATCGCGATGCCGATCGGCCGCCGCAGCCATGGCGGGCATAGCTCGGTGAGGAAGAAGGCGATCAACAAGCCAACCGGAACCGCAATCAACATGGCGATGAACGAGGTCACGACCGTGCCGTAAATCGCCGGTAGTGCGCCGAAATTGTCCGTGACCGGATTCCACCGCTCGCTAACCAGGAAGCCGAAGCCGAACGTTCTGATCGCTGGGAGCGAACCGGCAATAAGCGAGAAGATGACGCCGCCGAGAAGCAATAAGACGCCGATCGCCGCCGCACGCGTCAGATAACGGAAGGCGGCATCGCCGAGGCGCAGCCGATTAAGAACCCTGGCGCGCGTGACCGCCTCGGCCGAAACGAGCATTCTGCTCTGCAACGCAACATCAGCCACAGATCGTCTCCCCGCCGGCTCCATCAAGGCACTCCTCCAACGAACGACGGAAGCGCCTACTCAAACGATGTACCGGCTGCAGCACAAGATGCCCGTGCGGCAGCCGGTGAAATAACCGCAAGGCACTGAGGTGGGGTGCCTTGCCGTGAGTCATCTGTAATCAGTTCGAGGTGACGTGGAGCGGCTTGCCGCTACCGTCCTTGATCTCTTTGGACCACATCGCCTCGATTTCACTGACAACCTTGCTGGGCATAGGCACGTAGTCGAGTTCCTCGGCCATCTTGGCGCCCTTGGAATAGGCCCAAGCGAAGAACTTCAGCGCCTCGGTCGCGGCGGCCGGGTCCTGCGGCTGCTTGGGGATGAGGATGAAGGTCGCAGCCGTCATCGGCCATGACGTGGCGCCGGGCTGATTGGCCAGAATCACGCCGTAACCCGGGACCGAATTCCAATCTGCATTCGCAGCGGCCGCCTGGAAAGCGTCGCTGGTCGGGCCGACGGTCTTGCCGTCCTTGTTGATCATTTTCGTGTACGTCATCTTGTTCTGCAGCGCATAGGCGTATTCCACGTAACCGATCGAGCCATTGGTTTGGGCGACATTGTTGGAAACGCCCTCATTGCCCTTGGCGCCGATGCCGACCGGCCATTCGACCGACGTGTTAAATCCGACCTTCGAACTCCAGTCGGGGCTGACCTGCGCCAGGTAGTAGGCGAAATTGAAGGTCGTGCCGGAACCGTCCGAGCGGTGGACGACGGCGATCGCTTGTGAAGGCAGCTTGGCTCCGGGGTTGAGTTTCTGGATCGCCGGATCGTCCCAGGTCTTGATATCGCCCAGGAAAATCTTGGCGAGTGTGGGCCCGTCGATGACGAGATCGCCGGCCTTAATTCCCGCGAGGTTCACGACCGGCACGATGCCGCCCATGACCATGGGAAATTGCACGAGGCCGTTCTTTTCGAGTTCATCGCCCTTGAGCGGCGCATCCGACGCGCCGAAGGTGACGGTCTTCGCCTCGATCTGCTTGATGCCGCCGCCCGAGCCGATCGATTGGTAATTCAGCCCGACGTTCGTCTCTTTCTTATAGGCGTCAGCCCATTTGGCGTAGATCGGATAGGGAAACGTGGCGCCGGCGCCGGAAATGTCCATGGCGGCGGCGGGAAGTACCATCGCGGCTAAGAAGCCAGCGACAGCCATTGTCTTGAGATGTTTCACTTGATCGCTCCTGTTACTTGAGTTCGGGCGACGCGGATCGCTGACCCACGCCGATTTAACGTCCGCGTTGGGACGCCATCGCTCAGTTCACCGTCTGTCAGAAACGCGCTGCAATGGGAGACGCGTGTCGAGGCTGACCCGCAGCGGCGACATCGTTAGGTTCGGCACGCAACCGTTCTATGAGGCCTGCATGACAGTTAGATGACAACGCAAGGTATTGAAGCAGCGACAATTTATCGCGGAATTGCAGGAACCGCGGTGGGCAAGTGGATGGTAAACGTGGCCCCCGCGCCAGGCGCGCTGTCGATCGTCAGCCGGCCGCGGTGGCGGTTGAGGATGTGCTTGACCAGCGCCAAGCCGAGTCCCGTCCCGCCCTGCGCGCGACTTTCAGTCACGTCAACGCGATAGAAGCGCTCGGTCAGCCGCGGCAGATGTTCAGGCGCAATGCCGGGGCCATAATCGCGCACGCTGACTTGCGCCTCGGGCTGGGCGTCAGCGGACATCGCGAGCTTCAGCGTGATATCGACGCGCTTGCCGGCGGCGCCGTATTTGAGCGCGTTCTCGATCAAGTTCTCGAAGATGCGAAGAAGCTCGTCGTGATCGCCGAGCACGGTCAGCGCGTTCGCCGCTTCGATATTGACGGTTACGCCGCGGTCGCGCGCCAGCGTTTCAAGACCATCGACCACTTGCCGGACGATCGGGACGAGATCGACCGCCGTGTCCGGCCGGCGGTGGGCATTAAGCTCGATGCGCGACAGCGACAACAGATCGTCGATCAGGCGCGCCATGCGCCGCGCCTGCTCCTGCATGATGGTGAGAAAGCGCGCCCGCGCCTTGGCGTCCTCGCGAGCGGAACCCTGCAGGGTCTCGATGAAACCGAGCAAAGCGGCGAGCGGCGTGCGCAGCTCGTGGCTGGCGTTGGCGACGAAGTCGGCGCGCATTTCCTCGACCCGGCGCAGCGGCGTGAGGTCGTGAAAGGTCATCAGCACGAGATCGGGCTGCGTTGCGCTCGGCTCGCGCTTGACCGGCATGACGATGGTCTCGAACCAGCGGTCGAGCGGCACGCGCTCGAAATAAACGACACGCTGCTCTTCGCCCTCCGCCGCCGCGCGGCCGATCGCTTCGATCAATTCGGGCATCCGCAGCGCGAAAGCCACCGGCTCACCTTGCCGCAGCGCCGGCGCGAGCGCGCGGGCGCGCTCGTTGAGCGCCAGCACCCGGCCGTCGCGGTCGAGCGCGACCACGGGATCCGGCAGGCCGGCGACGAGGGCGCGGAGCAGATCGTCACCGCGCCCGGAAATTGTAATCGGCTCCACTTGGCGATCCTGTTCCTGGCCGGAGCGCACAGTAAGTATGGCGGCAGCCGCCACGATGACAAAGCCAGCGACCGCGTAGGCGGCCGGCAGAGCGCCGACGATCGTAAACGCCGCAAAAACCGCCGCCGCCGCGACGATCACGAGCCGCCCCCCGCGCCAGCGCTGCGCGGCGACGCCTGCCCGATCTCCAGCCAAGCTCATAACAGCCCCCGTGCCCGCGCAGTCCCCGGCGGATTATGATGGGTCGGATTTTGGCCTGACCCGGCCGGTCGTCCGATGCTGCGGCGCATGTGCGTGAGACCCTCGCCGATGAGATATGCGGCGCGCAGCGCGGCTGAGCAAGGCTTCGCGAATGCCCAGCACCCCGAGCGAGAGCGCGAATGGGATAATGTAATAGAGCAATCGGAACAGCAGCAGTCCGGCCAACAGGTCTTCCTTGTCGAACTGCCACAGCGCCACCATCATGGCGGCATCGAACACACCGAGACCGCCGGGGGCGTGGCTGGCAAAACCGAGCAGCGTCGCGGCAACAAAGATCACCGCCACGGTAACAAAGCCGAGATTGGGCTCGTCCGGCACCAGCATGTACATGGCGGCGGCGCAGCAGCCGAGATCGACGATGCCGATCGCGATCTGCAAGAGCGTCAGCGAGCCGCCGGGCAGCGTGACCTGCCAGCCATCGCGGCCGATCACGCGCGGCTTGACCCAGACCCAAGCGACATAGCCGCCGAGCATGGCAAGTATCACCAGCGCCAATGCGCGGTTCGACCACAGCGGCAATTGATCGAGCGCGCGAGCGGCTTGCGGCGCATCGAGAATACCTAAGCCGAGCACGGTGGCGTTACCAAGCCAGAACGTCAGCCCGGCGACGAAACAGATTTTGGTGACTTCGATGACGCTCAGGCCCCAGCTGGAATAGATGCGGTAGCGCACCGCTCCGCCGGAGAACACGCTGGCGCCGACATTGTGCCCCACCGCATAGCTGGTGAAACCGGCCAGCGCCGCGACGCGATACGGCACCTCGAGGCGGCCGATCGCCCGCAGCGCGAACAGATCGTAAAAGGTCAGCGTCAGATAGCCCGCCGCGACGAACAAGCCGGCAATGATCAGCGTGCGCCAGTCGGTTGCCTCGAGTGCATCGATCAATTCGTCGGGGTCGATGTCGCGAAGGATGTGATAAAGCACCACCACGGCGACCACGATCATGATCAGGCTGAGTACAAGACCGATCCGGCTGAAACCGACCTTGCGAATAAAGTAGAGCCCGGTCCCGCGCAGTCGCGTCAACATACCGCGCTCCGGACCGGCTGCTTGCGCATCCATCGACAGTCTCGTTCCGCCACCTCGTGCGGTGGATCTGAAGGCCCTACAATCAAACGGTACACTCGCCGAGAAACTTCACATCTAGCGCATTGGCAATGTATATTTTCTGGCCCCCAGTAGCAGATGCAGCGCGCCGGGGCGAGTGCGACAAGGGCTTTCCACTGGCCCTGACCCACTGCGCGGTGTTTGGCCACACCCCATCTGCCAGACGATCGCACGGGCTGCTATCCTCACGTCGCCGGGACGGTGCCGCCGAGGGAAACGTCAAGGAACGTCGCCTAGAACACTTCGTCGAACGCATTGAGAGGACACAATGAAAGAGCATGGCATCGCACGACGCACCCTGATCAAAAGCGCCGGCCTCGGCCTTGGGACCGGATTGGGTGCAGGCTTGGTATCGGGGTTTGGCCCCGCGCAGGCCGAGCCGGCCGCTGCGGCAACAGCGCCGACCGCGATCTGGAGCCACGACTATTGGGCCCAGAAGGGCGACGTGAAGCTTTACATGTTCCGCAAGCGGATCGGAGAGCCTACGGCCGGCGCTACGCCGCTCCCCGTATTGTTCCTGGTGCATGGTTCCTCGCTGTCGGGGCTTTCCACCTACGACCTTGCCGTTCCGGGCGGCGGCGAATACTCGCTGATGGACGTGTTCGCCCGCCACGGCTTCGATGTATGGACCATGGACCATGAGGGCTATGGCCGCTCGACGGTGACGTCGGGTAATTCCGACATCGCCAGCGGCGTCGCGGACCTCAAGGCGGCGATGGCCGTATTGCAGCGCGAGACCGGCCGCAGCAAGTTTCACATCTTCGGCGAATCCTCGGGCGCCATTCGCGCCGGCGCATTCGCCCAGAGCGAGCCCGAACGGGTGGATCGCCTCATCCTCGCGGCTTTCACCTATAAGGGCGAAGGCGCGGCCGAGATCGCACGACGGCGCGATAACCTCGACACGCTGCGCGCCGCGCCGCGGCGTAAGCGCGACGCCGCCGCGATCCGCTCGATCTTCAGCCGCGACGGACATCCGACCATCTACGATCCGGCGATGGTGGAGGCGCTGGTCGCCAAGGAAATGCAGTTCGGCGACACGATCCCGGCCGGAACCTATGTCGACATGGCGGCCAACCTGCCGCTGGTCGATCCGACCAAAGTGAAGTCGCCGGTCTTGATGACGCGCGGCGAATGGGACGGCAATTCGACCGATGTCGATCTGCTCGATTTTTTCCGCCAATTGCCGAACGGCGACCGTCAATACGTGATCCTGCCGAATACCGCGCACAGCCAGGGTTTTAGCAAAAATCGCGCGCTCGCTTGGTACGCGATGAAGAACTTCCTGACCGAACCGACGCCGGCGGCGAGCTGAGACGCGGCATTCCGGGACGCGGGCGTAGCCCGCGAGCCCGGAATGATGATTTAGGCGAGTTCCCCACCTACGAAAAATTCCCGCAGTTCCCGACAAGTCTCCTCCGGCGCTTCGTCCATAAGGTAGTGGCCGGACGACACCGACCTCGCGCCGCGGATGTCGGCGGCATAACGCTGCCAGATCTCACCAGGATCCGGCTTGCGATTGCGGCCGACGCTGCCGGTCGCGCCCCAAAGGATCAGCGCCGGACATGTGATCTTGCGTCCCGCGTCGAAATCTAATGTGTCCATGTCGAGATCGATGCCGGCAGTGGCGCGGTAATCCTCGCACATGGCGTGCACGGTCGCCGGATTACGCATGTAGCGTTTATATTCTTCCAACGCCCGCGGATCGAAGAAGCTTAAACCTTGCTTGGTCTTGGCGAGCTTCTTCGAAATGAAGAAATCCGGATCGGCGCTCATCAGATGTTCGGGGAAATCGTAGGGCTGGATCATGAAGAACCAGTGCCACGAAAACGTGGCCCAGGATTTGGTCACATTATTGAAGAGATGATGCTGCGGAATGATGTCGAGGATGGCCGCGCGAGCAACCGCTTGCTCATGATCGAGGCACATGCGGTGAAGTACGCGCGCGCCGCGGTCGTGGCCGGCGGCATAGAAGCGATTGTGGCCGAGCGCCGCCATGACCTCGATCTGATCCTGCGCCATGGCGCGGAACGAATAGCCGGAGTGATCGTCGCCGCCGGGCGGCTTTTCGGAATCGCCATAACCGCGCAGATCGGTGGCGACCACGGTGAATTCTTGCGCGAGCCGCGGCGCGATCCTGTGCCAGTTCAGATGGCTGAACGGATTGCCGTGCATCAACAGCAGCGGCGGTCCCTTGCCGCCATACACGGTCACGATGCGCGCGCCGGAGGTTTTGATTTCGGTCCGGGTGAAATTTTCGAACATGCGCTTACCCACGTTTCGGTTTGTCGAGGCCGAGTTCGCTCCAACGCGCTTTGACGGCATCGAGGTCGTCTTTTGCCGGCCACACCGTCGGCGGAAAGCGCGCGCCGCCGAGATCGGGGTCGGGGTCGTAATCGAGATTGATGGTGGCGTCGATCAACACCCGGTTCCACTTGCCGGTGCCGAATTGCGTGACATTGCGGTCGCGGCGGCGCGTTGACGGATCGAGCCCGGCGCCGAACGTCCCCGGCATGATGACGATGTCATCCTCGCCGGCATTGACGCGATAGGCAATGGCCCAATCGACCGCAGCGTAATCGTGAATGTCGATGTCGTCGTCGACCACGGTCACGTGCTTATAGCGCACATGCGCAGCCGAACTGCCCCACAGCGCATTTGCGACCTGCTTGGCCTGGCCGCGATAGCTCTGCTTGATCTGCACGAGCGTATTGACGCCGGCCTGCACTGGCGGACACCACACATCGGTCACGCCGGGCACGCCGGCGCGGTCCAGCACATTCCACGCAGTCGCGGCACGCATGATCGACGAGCACACGCCGTTCTCGGAAAAACTGCCGGGCATCGATCCTTCGATGGTGCCGCGCAGAATCGGATCGGTGCGATGCGTGATGCAGGTGACGTTGATGGTCGGCTTGGGCGAGCGGTCGCCGGCAACATAGCCGGTGAACTCGGCGAACGGGCCTTCCATCGTGTAGCTCTCGGGATCGATGCCGAGATAGCCTTCGATGACGATCTCGGCGCTCGCGGGCACGTGCAGGTCGACGGTTTCGCATTTGACCAGATCGACCGGCGCACCGCGGATGGCGCCGACCACGTCATATTCGCAGACGCCTTTGGGGACCGGCGAACCGCCGACAAAATCGAGCGACGGCTCCCAGCCGATCGCGACCGCAATCGGCATTTCCTTGTGGCCTTTCTGCTGCCACGCGGTGACGTGATGGCCGACATGCTGGGCGCGCCACATCAGGATCGGAATCTGATTCTTGCTCGCCACCATGCCGCGATAGACGCCGACATTCATCACGCCGGTGTCGGGATCCTTGGTAACCACGCCGCCATAAGTGAGAATGTAGCGACCGCCGTCGATGCGATTCCATTGCGGCACCGGGAACTCATAAAGATCGACCTCGTCGCCTTTGACGATATTTTCCTTGACCGGACCGGTCTTGACGATCTTGGGCGGAATGCCGGTCGAGAGCACGGTGCGGCCGAGCTTGACCAATTCGCGCGGGTGGGTGTCGGGCGGCAGGCCGAGCAACAGTGCGAGACGGCGATAACTGGCCAAGCCCCCGGTGAACACCTGCCGGCAACGGCTGTTGGCGCCATAGTCCCGGATATTATTGAACAGCAGCGCCGGGCCGTCGGCCGCGCCTTGCGCCAGCCGCGCGATAGTGCCGAGCTCGATATTCCAATCGACCTCGGCATCGATGCGCCGCAGCTCGCCCGCCGAATCGAGCGCTTTCAACCAGCCGCGCAGGTCGCCGAACGCAGCCGGCTTTCGTTCGCTACTCATTCACTTGTCCCGCTGTCGGAGCGGGTCGTTTTGCGCTGTCACGGCGGGTCCTGTCAATTCGGACATGCCGGCAATCAGTCCAAGCGCGCCACAACGACCAGGCGCTTGATCTGATGATTCATATAGGCCCGAAGGAATGCATCATAATCCTTGAAAGACACGCAGCCATTCGAATCGCCGTTCGGACCGAGCATGTAGCTGTGGGCGAGGAGACCGCTGCGGCCAAAGACTTTTGTCTCGTCGACGGGGATCAGGCGCAGCGCCTGCACGCCGTGGAAAAGCGCTTCCCGCGGTTCGAGGTCATAGACATCGGGCGGGGTAACGCCGCGATCTCTTGCGTCGGCGTGGCGAGGATCGTCGAGCATGCTGCCGTAACCCGAATGCGCTTCGAGCGCGGTGCCATCCGGCATGTAGACCCGATGCGCGGAGATATCGTAAACGGCGGTCCACCGATCGTAACGGCCCGATGCGATGCTTGCCCCATCGCCCAAAGCGCCGTCTTCCGGCGCGGCATAGGCGAGCGTCAGTGGCGAAGGCCTGCCGAAAAGCCTCTCGAACAATGACGGCGTGTCGGCTGGCTTGTTTGCAGCAGCCCGAACTTCATGCGCGGCGGCGCTGAGCGCCGCCATCCGCGGCAATCGAAGCTGCAGCGGGGGCGCTACGCTCTGCGCGACTTGATCGCCTCGCGGCGACGTCGACGTCATTTGCTGTGTTTGCGGGCTGGTGGATTGGCTCGACGCCGATGCTACTGCCGTTGCTGGTGGCGCGCTCTGCGCAAACGTCCGGGGCGAAAGCCCTAAGGAATAGTGCGCATCGAACAGACGCGTATCGAACAGGGCCACGCGGTTGTTCGCAGGGGCCGGCGCCTTCGGCTTGACGACGACGAGCTTGTCGCCACGCGTGCCGGCAAGATCGATCTGAGAAGTCGCGGTTCCGGCGAGATTGCTGCAAATGGTCCAGGCGCATAGCAGCGCGACGCACGCGAGACCCGCGCCCGCCACAACCCGTTGCGGCCGCGAATTGCGTGAACGTCCATGATCGTAGTTTCCGGCATCATAACGCCACTCGGTGCCGAACGTCATTCCCCTCGCGTCCAGAATTGATACCGCTCCGCCAGGCAGCGTCCGAAGGCCACGTCAGTGGCCCATTGCAGCGGCGAAGCGAGTAAGACCGCACCCCGATCGACCGTAGATCGCTTGAAACATCCCTGAGGAATAATTGAGGCGGTTTTAGTTAAATGCAGGTTAAGCGCGGCTCGATACGGGGCTCACCGAACCGCGCGCAGAAGCGGCAAGCGCAAGGCAAAATTGCAGCAATCCGGAGGCGATTTTAGCGCTGGACGATCGCAAACACCCGGAAGCCGCTAAACCGTCTTGTCGACGAGACCGCCCGTGCCGGGCGGAAGCGGCGCTGGCGACGTATCGTGGGGCTCGGTTAGGGGCTCGGTCCGGGGATTATCGGTGTCGCGATCATCCTGGGGCTCACCCTTGGAAGACCGCCGCGACGATCCCATCGTCGGCATAATGCTTTGAATGCCGATGCCTGAAACGCCTATTGGGTTGCGCGTGTCCGACATAATCGCGCACGGTAGTCTGGTAGGTCTGAAGACCGCGCAACCGAATTGCATGCAATCCGCGGCAACGGCGAGAGGCTTTGTTCACGAACAAGTTGCCTCCCGCCGTTCCATGCGCTGTACTGTTTCCCCCAAACTTCCAGGATCGAGTGGCAGGACGCCGTGAGGCACTTGGAGTTTGCCCGGAGGAGAACACGATGAGCACCGGCAGTCCCCTTTCCCTCCCTGAGCTTGAAGACCGCATCGCCATAGCTCGCGACAATATCCGGCAGCTGATCGAACAGGGCGCCGGTTCCTCGGGCGCCGAGGATGAAGCGCGGAACGCAGACCGGATTGCACAACAAACCGAAGAGCTGGAAAAGCTGACCAAGCAACGCGATGCGCTGCTGAAGAAGTGACAGCGAGACATTTTCGCGCCAGGCCGTGCTGTCATGCTGCCCAGCAAGCCGCGGATCATACTCACTCCGCTTTCAGTCCCGCGTCCTTTATGACTTTCCCCCATTTCGCCATTTCGGCCTTGAAGAAGTCGGCGCACTGCTCGGGAGAATTGCCGATCGGGACGTAGGCCATCGCCGCGAGTTTGTCCTTGACGTCCGGTTGCGCGAGGCTGGCGACGATCAGCCGATGAAGCTCGGCAATGATGTCCTTGGGCGTGCCGGCAGGCGCCGCTACTGCGGTCCAGGTCGAGCCCTCGACTTCGGGGAAGCCGGCCTCTGCCATGGTGGAAACGTCGGGCAGCGTCGGCGCGCGCGTCTTACCAGTCACCGCCAGCGCGCGCAGACCGCCGCTCTGAATCAGCGGCACCGCCGGAGCCAGCGCGCCGAACGACATCGGTGTATGGCCGGCAACGGTCGCTTCGACTGCGGTGCCGCCGCCGCTGAACGGCACGTGCACGAGGTCGAGGTTGAGTGAATGCTGGAACAGCGCGCCGACGAGTTGCGGTGGCGTGCCGGTGCCGGGCGATGCATAGCTGAATTTGCCGGGTGTCGCCCGAATCAGCGCAACCAATTCCTTGACGGTGTGCGCCGGCACCGATGGGTTGATGGCGAGCACCACCGGTGTGGCGGCGCCGACCGTAACAGCGTCAAAGTCCTTCAGCGGATCGAAGCCCGCGTTGCTGAAGAGATACGGGTTGTTGGTAAGGTTGCCGCCGGTCACCAGAAATGTGTAGCCGTCCGGCGCCGACTGCGCGGCGCGGACGGCACCGACATTCCCGCCGGCGCCAGGAACGTTCTCGATGTAGAAATTTTTCCGGTCTGTTCGGTGAGTTTTTGCGCAATCAAACGCGCGAACAGATCGGTGGGGCCGCCGGGCGCGAAACCAACGACGAACTTTACCGGCCTTGCCGGCCAGGTTTCCGCCGCGGCGGTCGGCGCGGCGGCCCCGGCGAGGCTCGCCGCAATCAAACAAAACGCCAAAGCCGAATGTTTCTTCATGCCACATCGACTCCCACGCATTGAAGCTAACGCAGCGCCGCTGACGGAGCGTCACTTCGGCAGCGGCTTGCCATTGGTCTCCGGCAGGAACGGCGCCACGCAGAAGCCCAGCACATAGATGCAGGCAATGGTCATCGCGGCGCGGCTGAAGCCGCCGAATTGCACGATCAAGACGCCGGCGAACAGCGGACCCAAGAAGGCGATGAAGCGCGGCGCGTTGAAGGTGAAGGCAAGCCCGGTGGCGCGTGAGCGCGTCGGGAACAATTCCGGCAGCCACACCGGCATCCAGGAATATTGCCCGAGCGTGAAGAAGGCATTGACCGCCGCCGCCACCAACAGCAGCGTCAGATCCTGCGTCCACAGAAACAACACCGGCGTCATCACGAAAGCCAAGGCGAAATAGAGCATCGTGATCGGCTTGCGGCCAAAGCGGTCGGCGAGGAAGCCGAGGCTGCCGTAACCGAGAATGGCACCGAAATTATACGCCATGCCGGCGTAGCTCGCCCATTGTGCAGCCGGCAGACCGGACTTGGCGGCGACGGAAGCGATATAGGGCGGAACCCAGGACGAGATGCCCCACCAGGCGAGCGTCGTCGTGAGCGACATCAGGAACACCAGCATGGTCCGCCGCCGTGTTTCCGGCTCGGCAAACAGGTCGGCGACCGTGAAGCGGGTCAGTGCGTGTTCGTTCGCCGTCAGCACGGCGCCTGCATCCTTGCGCGCATTGGCGGCGCGGCGCTCCGCGTTGACCTCTTGCCAGGCCGCCGATTCGTCGATCGAATTTCGGATCCACACCGTCAGCAAGGCCGGCAGGATACCGAGGAGAAACATATAGCGCCAAGCCCCCGGACCGAAGCCGGAGACGAACAACCACACGAACGAGGCGAGAAAAAAGCCCATACCCAGGCCGCATTGCATCAGGCCCGCGCCTTTACCCCGCGCATTCTCCGGCCACAGCTCGGCCATCATCGAGGAGCCGGTTGCCCATTCCGACCCGATCGCGATGCCGACCAGGAAACGAAGCAGTGCGAACGATATCCAATTGAACGAAAAAGCGGTGAGCCCGGTCAGCAGCGAATAAGCCAGAATGGCGTAGATCATTGTCCGCTTGCGACCGATGTAATCGGCAATAACGCCACCGCAAAGACCGCCGATGCCCCAGCCGAGCAGCGTGATCGCCACCACCGTGCCGGCATAAGCGGGGATTTGCGAATATTGCGAGGCATCGAGCAGCGCATGCATCGCCGGGCCGATGGTGAGGAACAACGCATAAGTCTCGTAGCCGTCGAACAGCCAGCCGAGATTGGCGGCAATCAGCGTGCGCCACTGGCTGGGCGTCAGCGAGCGATACCAAGGCACAGTGCTGGCGGTGATGTCCGTCATGTCGTCCTCCCCCTTATTCTTCCCGGTGAGCGGCAGGTTGGCCCTGCTTCAGCGCAGCGTTGGCTGCACCGTAGTCGCTTCGTCCTTATTTGAGAGCTTAGCCTAAGGATTGCGCGCGGTCACGGCGCGTTGACCGCCGGGCTCGCGAAAGCCGCGGCCAGCCGCGCGGCAAATTGTCGTTCCATGTCCTTGGCCTTGGAGCGCAGGACCGGCTGGCCGAGGCTGCCGAGTTTACCGGTCAGACCCGTCTCGACTTCATAGTCTATTTTGGTGCCGGGGCTGCCGTCGATGTCGGCGTCGCTCAGCCTGGTCAGCGAGGTCCCGGTCAGCCGACCGACGATACCGAGCGGCGTACCCTCAACCTTGGCCGCAATCTCGCTCGGCTCTTGCGCTCGGGTCACCTCGACCGTGACCTTGAATTTGAATTTCATGTAGGCAACTTTGGTCTCGAATACCGCCGCATAAGCATCGGGCGCGGTCTCGGTCAACTCACTGACGCCGTCGACGCAAGAGGCAAAAAAGCGCGCATCGCGCACCGCCTTGTACACCTCGGCGCGCGGCGCCTTGACCGTCAGTTGTCCGGAAAATTTCATCGCAACTCCACTTGTCGCGGGCTTTAAGCCCGTAATGCCGTCAGCATGTCTTTGATATACTCGTCGGCGCTCGAAATCACGAGCATCGTGGCGTAGGGACGCAATTGCGCGAGCATCTTGGACAACGCTTCGTCGCTCGCCCCCACCCTACCCTCCCCCGCAAGCGGGGGAGGGTAGGGTGGGGGCGCCAAGATGAGGGCTGTCGTCATCACATGCTTGAGGTTGCAGGCTTCCCCGATGATGGCCGCGGCCGCGGCATTCTCGCCGGCGTTCGCCACCATGACGACGAGATCGGCGGAATCAACTTCGGCGACCAGATCCTTGGTGCGGCCGGCGAGATCGTTGAGCCAGCCGCCCATCGAAAAACGCTCGCCGTGACGCGGCGCCGAGGAAAACGCCGACGCCGTCAGGAAAGTCGCAGATTGCCATGGCGCTTGCGCCAGCTCCTTGACGGCGCGCTCGCTCGGGTTGTCGAGCGCAATCACCTTGACGGCGCGCGGCTTCGAATTTGGCGCGGCGATGCGGAATCTGGCTTGCGCCGCCGAACTCATGCGGGCCGATTCACTGTCCATATCCGCTCTCCCGACGCCTTGTGCCTATTATAGCGGACTGCGAAGCATATTTCATTATGCGCCGCGCCTTGTATAACGGCGCGTTGCCATCGTTCATGCCGGAAAGACCATGTCCGCCGCGCCGCACAACGCCGACACCAAGCGCATCGAGCTCTGCGGCACAACCGACGTCACCCCCGGCGCGGCGCTCAAGGTCGAGATCGCGGATTTGACACTTGCGGTATTCAACGTCGGCGGCGCCTTCTTCGTTACCGACGACCCGTGCACCCACGGGCCGGGTTCGCTGTCGGAAGGCACGATCGAGGACGACATCGTCGAATGCAATTTCCACAACGGCCAGTTCAATATCCGCACCGGCGAAGTGGTGTCGCCACCCTGCATGGTGCCGATCCGGACCTACCCGGCGCTGGTCGTGGACGACAAAGTCACGATCGAGGTGTGAGGAATCAAAAAAATCGGGAGAATGGGATACTGCCCATCTTGAGAGAAAGCGTCGCGAATTTCAGTTGACGAAGCGCATGGCCCCGGCTTGTTAGACGCCGACAAAATTGCTCGCCAACAGGACTCCTGGAGGATCGCCCCGATGTCGAGAAGCAAGCCGCCGTTCCGCGCCGACGTGGTCGGCAGCCTGTTGCGCACCGCGCCGTTGAAGGAGGCGCGCGCCAAGCGAGAGAGGAGCGAAATCAGCGCGGCGCAACTCACGGAAGTCGAAGACCGCGAGATCGAGAACATCATCAAGAAGCAGGAAGAGATCGGGCTGAAGCTCGCCACCGATGGCGAATTCCGTCGCTCGTGGTGGCATTTCGATTTCTACGGCGCGCTCGATGGCGTCGAAATCTACGAGCTCGATCATGGCATCCAGTTTCAAGGCGTGCAGACCAAGCCGCGCAGCATCCGCATCAAGGGCAAGCTCGGCTTCTCCAATCACCCGATGCTGGAGCACTTCAAGTTTCTAAAAGCTCACACCCGCGCTGTGCCGAAAATGTGCATTCCGAGCCCGGCCACGCTGCATTTCCGCCTCGAGCCCGACGCGGTCGATCCCAGAATCTATAGCGATCGCAACGCCATCTTCGACGCTCTGGCCAACACCTATCGCCAGGCCATCCGCGGCTTCTACGACGCCGGCTGCCGCTATCTGCAATTCGACGATACCGCCTGGGCCTATTTGTGCTCGCAGGCCGAGCTGAAGAAAGCGCGCGACCGCGGTCTCGATGCCGACCGCCTGCAGCAAGACTATGCTCGCGCCATCAATGCGGCGCTGGAAGGCAAGCCAGCCGACATGGTGATTACCACCCATGTCTGTCGCGGCAATTTCCGTTCGACCTGGATTTCCGAAGGCGGCTATGAGCCGGTCGCGGAAGTCATGCTCGGAAAGTTAAACTACGACGGCTATTTCCTCGAATACGACACCGCCCGCGCCGGCGGCTTCGAGCCGCTGCGCTTCCTGCCGAAAGGCAACAAGATCGTCGTGCTCGGCCTCATCACCACCAAATCCGGCACGTTGGAGAAAAAGGACGACATCAAGCGGCGGATCGATGAAGCGACCAAATTCGCAAGCCTCGATCAGCTGTGCCTCTCGCCGCAATGCGGCTTCGCCTCGACTGAGGAAGGCAATGTGCTGGCCGAAGACGAACAATGGGCGAAGCTGCGGACGGTCGTCGAGCTGGCGGACGAGGTCTGGGGCTGAATTCAGCTGTTCCGCGCCAAGCCGCGACCGCGCCGCTGGCTAGCGTCGACTTTGCCAATCCGCACAGGTTCATGGTATTTTCGAGCGGTCGGGCCGGGTGCGATCCGCAACGGACGCGCCAAACAGGGGAACCAGAGTGTCGCTGATCCCAAGACTATCGCTGATTCAATGTCACTGATCCACGACGCCGAGCTTTGGGAAAGCAGGTTTGCCGCTCTTCCACTCGCGAGCTACGGCCCCGACGAGACCGTGTTCGCCGAAGGCACCAGCACCGGACGGCTTCTGATTCTTAAAAGTGGGGCGGTGAGCATCGTCAAGGGCGGCACCGAGATCGCCAAAATAGCGCGACCTGGTGCGGTGTTTGGCGAGCTGTCCGCGCTGCTCGATCAGCCGCACACTGCCGATGTGCGCACCTTGGAAGCGTCGGAGTTCCATGTCGCCGACGCCGCCGCACTCCTCGTGCAAGACCCGGCCGCGCTGCTCTACGTGGCGATGAGCCTGGCGCAGCGTCTCGACGGCGCCAATCACCTTCTCCTTGAGCTCAAGAGCGAGCTGCAGGCCGGAGAATCACCGAGCCTGATCGGCAAAACAGTCGAGAGGATCGAAGGCATGCTGAGCGCCATCGGCTCCGGCTACATTCGTGCCGGAGCCGGTTATTCCATGTATCCGTTTGCGTAACGTCGTCGGTCAGCTTTGCGCAATCACACTCTGACGGCTCAGCCGCTTATGCACATGCACCATCAGCGCCATGGCGAATAGCGGCGTCGCCAGATTGACGATCGGGATCGAGACGAAACCCGCGATGAAAAGGCCGCCGAGATAAACGGTCGTGGCGTAGCGTTTACGCAAGGCCTTGGCCTCATCCGGCGGCCGAAAGCGCATAGCGGCGAGTTCGAAATATTCGCGCCCGAGAATATAGGCCGTGGCGAGGAAGAAAATCACCGCGCCGAAGCCGAGAAAGATCATGAGCGGGGCGGCGCACAGATAGATCACGACCGCGAGCAGCACCGTCTTGATGCCTTCCCACATGGCAAGCCACAGCGGCAGCGCCCGGCCGGGCGGGTCGCCGGGATAATGCTCGCGTTCCACCTCGGCCCCGATTTGGTCGGCAAAAAAGCTGGCCACAAAGGCCGTCACTGCCGGCATCAGGAAGACGCTGCCGACGATGATGCCGAGGCTCGCGGCAATCGAGACGAGCCAGGCGATCGCCGATACCGGCAGGTGCGCGTGCGGGCCGAACGTAGTCTCGACCGTGGCGCCGCCGGCGCCGACCAGATGAACAAGCAGGCGGTCGAGCGCTATGCCGGCGACGACGATCAACGCCAGCGCCAACCCGATCGATTTCCACAGCACCGCGCGCAGCGGCGGTGCGAATATCTGTATGATCGCCTTGATTGCGTCGTCGAGCATCTTTCCCTCTCGCAAGCGGCAGAGGTAGCGACGGCGATCGACGAACACAAGGGACGACAAGCACAAGAGACAATCACGCGACGATCGCTTGCGCCTCGTCGCCCGCACTCACGGCTTGCGGCACCAGCGGGATATCTACCATCTCCGGTGCGACGCCTGGTGCAATGGCGGCCACACCGTTCAGATCGGCCCACTGCAGCATCTTATAATCGAAACCGCCTGCGATGGTCGGTTTGACGACGTTGAAATAGGGCGAAATGTCGAAGTCGCGCGGGCAGTAGAGCGAGGAATGGCGGATTTCCATGATTTCCTCGCGCGCCTGGCGGCTGCCAGTCAGCCTGATCTTCGGCAGGATCGGATAACGCACGGAGCGGAACGCGTCCGCGATCAGCGCCGAGCAGATCAGTCGGGTCGGATCGCCCGAGCCGAGCGCGATCAAGCGCCGGCGCCAGCGTTGCGGCACCGGCAGCGGAAGCAGATAGCGCATGAGGTCGATGATGTTTTTCAGATCGTAGGCGAAGCCGATACGCTCGACGGCATAGGCGCAGACGCGGGCGCAATCGGCTTGCGTCAAGCCGACCGGCCGGCAGATGCGAGTGTGGAAGCGCAGATATTTCGACAGCGGCGCCGACACCACGCCGTCGCCGACATTGGCCTCGATCAGAACGTCCGGCTCGCCGTCCGCGCCGACCCGGCCGGAGAGCGGTCCGACATAGAGCGCGGCATGCGACCAGGTCGATTGGGTCAGGTATCTGATAATGCCGGCGATCCGGTTATTGCCTTCGACCAAAAGCACGTCGCCGGGCTGCAGCGACTGGCGCAACGCATCGGGATCGCTCGGCGTGAACGGCTCGTAGCCATTCACGGGCCTTTGCAGGTAGCGGGCGATCAACCGCCCGACGCCATCGAGCGTCCTGCTCATCGGATCTCTTGCGACCTCCCAGCCGGATCGCGCGGTATCGCCGCGTCATTATTCGTAGGTATTTTATGCCATGTCTCTTGCAATTTGGTTCACATGCTTGCCCGCGCCGTTGAGCGATGCTTAAGCATGGCGTTTGCCCGCGATGCGTCGTTGGTGCAAGCTGGGTTCAACTGCAAGCAATTGGAAACCATGCCGCGTAAAGCTGTTCCGCGACCGAACCGACGTTCGTTCCTCGCCGCCTCGGCCGCGCTCGCCGCGCGTTCGGCACTCGGACCCGCATTTGGCGCCGCCGCGCCGTCCTCCGGCCCGGTCGACGTGGTGATTATCGGCGCCGGCGCGGCCGGGATCGCTGCGGCGCGAAAGATCGCTGCGTCCGGCCGGCGCTATCTCTTGATCGAAGCAGCCGATCATATCGGCGGGCGTTGCGTCACCGACCTCAAGAGCTTCGGGGTACCCTACGACCGCGGCGCACACTGGATTTATCTGCCCGACCTCAACCCGGTGACCAAGCTGGCGCCGCGCCGCGGCCTCGACGTCTATCCCGCGCCGCAGAGCCAGAAAGTACGCATCGGCCGGCGTTTCGCGCGCGAGGGCGAGCTTGAGGATTTCTTGACCGCGCAGGTCCGCGCTACCCGCGCCATCGACGACGTCGCGAAGAAGGGGGATATCCCGAGCGCCCAGGCGATGCCGAACGATCTCGGCGATTGGCGCGGCACGATCGAATTCGTGCTCGGCCCATACAACTGCGCCAAAGACCTGGCGCAAGTGTCGTCCTTCGACTTCGCCAAGGCAGCCGAGCGCAATGCCGCGGCATTTTGCAAACAAGGCTTTGGCGCGTTGCTCGGTACGCTCGCTCAGGGCCTGACGATACAGCTGGCGACGCCGGCGAAGATCATCGACAATCGCAGCGGGATTACGGTGGAGACGGCGAAGGGCGCCATCAACGCCCGCACCGCGGTCGTCACCGTGCCGACCAGCGTCGTCTCCTCCGGCGGCCTGCGATTCAGCCCCGAGCTCGGTCACCATCAGATCGACGCGTTCGGCCGGATGTCGCTCGGCAGCTACGATCACATCGCGCTCGAACTCCTCGGCAATCCTTTAGGCCTCGAGAGCGACGATCTGGTTTTCGAGAAATCGGCCGATACGCGCACCGCGGCGCTGCTCGCCAACGTGTCCGGCACGCCGCTGTGCCTGATCGATGTCGCAGGCTCGTTCGGCCGCGATCTCTCAGCGCAGGGCGAGGCGGCCATGTTCGACTTCGCTTCGGAATGGCTCGCCGGGCTTTATGGCGCGGAAATAAAGAAGACGATCGGCCGTAAGCATGCGACGCGCTGGAACAGCGAACCGTTTGCGCTCGGCGCGTGGTCGGCCGCCGTGCCGGGCAGCCAGTTCGCACGACGACAATTGCTGGAACCGATCGCCGACGACGTCTGGTATGCCGGCGAGGCCGCGCACGAAACTTTGTGGGGCACCGTCGGCGGTGCCTGGGAATCCGGCGAGCGCGCCGCCGACGCGGTGTTGCGCCGCCTCGGCCCACTCAAACAATCGGCTCCGGCGGAGGCGGAAGCCGCACCGAAGCGCAAGGTCAGCCACGTGGTCACCCACCCACGCGCCGAGCGCCCAGCGCCGCGCCGCGAGGCCACCGAGCCGCAATACTACGGCGGCACGCCTAATATCATGCGCGAAGAGCGGTAGCTGGATGAAAACTGGTTTTGAACACATCCCTACGACGCGCTAAGTTTCGCGAAGGGCCATGCGTCGATATTTCGACCCAATCAGATAGACTCGGCCAAACGTTCAAAAGATTCCTCGACAAGACTCATATGATGGAACATCGCGGTGTGTGCGGCCGCGGCGTCGCCCGCTAGAATTGCTTCGATGACCTTCTTGTGTTCGTCGTGCGAGCGGGGAAGGCGTCCTTCAGTTCGAAATTGCGCGCGGCGAAACGGCGCTAGCCGCCGTCGAAGTCCGGCCGCAAAGTCGGCAATGATTTCATTGTGAGCACCCAGATATATCTGCGTATGGAACGTGAGGTTGGCGGCCGCGAACCCGTCCCCGTCATCTTGCAGAACCAATTCGAGCATGGATTCGTGAAAGCTTGCCAGGCGGCGCCGTTCCAGAGGCGTCATGCTCATGGCTGACAGGCGCGCGCAGGTCGCCTCGACCTCCGCCATGGCGCCAAAGAGCGTCTCGATTTGCGCCGAGGTGGCCCGGACCACGGTCGCGCCGCGCCGCGGCTTGATGTCGATCAATCCGGTGGAAGCGAGTTGCCGTAACGCTTCGCGCACAGGCGTGCGAGAAACCGCGTAGCGTTCCGCCAGCGTCTTTTCGTCAAGCCTGAGTCCTGGTCGAAATTCGCCGGACAGGACCGAAGCTGCAATCGCGTCCGCGAGCCGCTCTGCTCGGGTCATACCCTCAGCCGTGTCCGTTTTCATGCGGAACCGATAGCACGGCCAAAGCTGTTCTGCACAGTTTTTATGCATGCAATATGGATTATAAGCATGCATTTTTCTGAGATTGTATGCAATATAGGCCTGTAATAGGCTTTCTGCCGCCCCTTCGCGGTCGTGCAGCTTGCCGCAGCGCCGGCGCTGAAACGTCGTTTTCGCAGCAGCGATATGAAGCGAGTTTGGACCCTCTCGACTTGTTTTGAGCATTTCGGTGCCGCCCGCTCCCGTCAGCACTTTGGTGGATCGGCGATAAGCGATGACGGCGGAACCGTCGTTGTGGCGATGTGGGAAGACGAGATCGTTCGCGAAGACAGCCGGGTTTTATATCGATCTCGATTTGGACCGGCGCTGAAAGGGAAGTCGCAAAGAGTAAGCCTGCAATGGCGAACCCATCTCAAATGGGCGATTGCTCACTGCGACGGTTGCGTCCGCGTCGTAGTCCTGACGGCCGAAGAAACCCAGGCCAATCCCAGGGTCATCCGTTCCTGTTATCCGGACGATGCCTTGGTCATGAAGATCACTCACTTCGACGCGAAAACCGGATCATTCCAAGCCTGCTCCGTAAGCCGGGGTGTCTTCGGAGCAGTAAATGCCTCTTTCTGATGGAGTCGATAGTTCTCAAGGTGGAAGCACATGCCGAAATCAAGTCCGATAACAAGAGACCACGTTCTCGATGCGATGACTTACGTGGGAACTGATCCGGCTCTCTGGCCGCTCCGCTCCCGACCAAAGCTTTATGTCGTGATCGATCCCAGAAACGGCGCTTCGCTGCCGCCGAAGCTCGTCTTGGCCACAGCCGCGCAAATGGCG
>Ga0182013_10001303_pt1 | contig 34352 bp, 39 predicted proteins | sample 612S2MmetaG_FD_120487 | JGI IMG/M metagenome (GOLD analysis project Ga0182013, IMG submission 120487) | Permafrost microbial communities from Stordalen Mire, Sweden - 612S2M metaG | ecosystem: Environmental > Terrestrial > Soil > Wetlands > Permafrost | place: Sweden: Stordalen | collected... | reverse complement strand
GGCCCGGCGGATGCCACGACAGGTGCCCTCCAGCCTGCGGACCGCCGACTCCCTACTGATCCTATGGACTCTGTAGGCTAGTGACTTCACAAGTACGACCCCCATCGACATCCCCACGGAAGGAACCTCACCACCATGTCCCCTGTCAGCACCCGCTCCCGTGCACCCTGGCTCGTGTTCGCCGCCAGTGCCTCGGCCCTCGGCCTCCTCGCCTCCACCGGTGGCGTCGCCGGTGCCGGCGCCCCCAAGGTCGACGCCACCCACTACACGGTGGCCTGCAGCGGGCTCACCTCCGCCACGGTCAAGTTCTCGCAGCCCCAGACGACCGCCGGTACGGCGACGCCCAGTTCGGCCACCGACACCCTCAAGGCCAAGTTGTCGGGCTGCACCGTGACCCCCGCCGGTTCGGGCACGGCCGTGTCCGTCAGCGGGGCGACGCTCTCCGGCGCCCTCAGCAACTCCTCCAGCTACCACAAGTGCGGCGGCTCCAACGGTGTCCCGATCTCCATCACCGGGAACCTCACCGTCAAGTGGAAGACCACGCCCAAGCTGACGGCGTCGTCGAGCGTCGTCACCGGTTCGACGGCGACGATCACGATCGACACCGTCCATTCGGCCGCCACCTTCGCCGTGGCCGGGTCCAGCACCACGGGACCGTTCCAGGGCACCGACTCCGGTGCCGGGGACACGCTGACCGGCTCCACCGGCGCCAATTCGGTGACGGGCATCGCCACCGCCTGCGCCAGCAAGGCGGGTCTGAAGGGACTGACCCTGTCCAGCCCCTTCAGCGGCTCCGCGCTCGTCCTGGGCTGAGCATCCCGCGGGGCCGTCCCGGCCCGGAGCACCGTTCTGAACGGCACCCACCGACCGTCGTGCCCCCACGGGTGCGACGGTCGGTGGGCATCCGGCTGACCCGGATCCCCGCGAATTCCCCCTGATACTGTCGGGCGATGGCCGGCGCCGAGGACGAGGCTGAGCGCCCGGCCGGATCGCTGGCGGATGCGCCTCCCGGGGTGCTCAGCGGCTACCACGAGCGGATCTTCCGTGGTGGCTCGGCCCTGACCCGCTGGGCCCACAACAGCCGCCGCGACGCCGTGCTCGAACTGGTCGGCGGTCGCGTGTTCAGATCGGCGGTGGACGTCGGCTGTGCCGATGGTTGGCTGCTCCGTGACCTCTATGACGGCGGAGTCATCGAGACCGGCATCGGCATCGACAACGAGCCGGTGATGCTCGACTCGGGCCGGCTCCGCTCGTCCGGCTACCCGGGCCTCTCGTTCGCGGCTCCCGGCGACGTGGACCCGTCCCGGGGTGACGTCGATCTCGTGCTCTGTCTGGAGACCCTGGAGCACGTCGGCGATGTCGACGCCGTCGTCCGTCAGATCACCGGACTCGTCGCGCCGGGGGGAACCGTCGTGGTGTCCGTGCCGATCGAGGTGGGACCGGCGCTGCTCGTCAAGCAGGCGGGGCGGTGGTGGGCCAACCGGGTGAACGACTACGGCTACGAGCGGTACCCGTGGCGCGAGCTGCTGCGGGCCGGAGTCGGGTGGGACGCCGGCGGGCTGACCAGCATGAACTCCTACAGCCACAAGGGGTTCGACTACCGCGAGGTCCGGTCGATGCTGACGGGACGGCTGCAGCTGGTGCGGACCGTCTACAGCCCCCTCGGATGGACGGGGCCCTGGGGGGCGAGCACCGTGTTCTGGTTGCTCCGGCGCCCCGGGGTCTCCGAGGTCCAACCCGGGTAACCGGTCCGACCTCCGGCGAGCGACCGGTGCCGGGGCGACCGGTCGGCCCCGTCCCGGCCACGTCGGCCGGCACGGCCGTCGAACCGGTGGACCGCCCCTTCCCGGTCTTCCGCCTCCCGGGTCGTGACGACATCGCCGTCGGTGTCGCCACGGCCGTGAATTCATAGTGATTATGAATTGCAAGGTCGTGCTCCGATGCTAAATTGCAGTTCAGAACATCAGACGGCCGCCTGCGGGTGTCCCCCGTGGACCCCGCGGCCGAACGGAGCGGAGGTTGCGATGCGGATGGCTGAGGGCAGGGGGCCGGTCGCTCCGGAGGTCCGCCCGTGAAGCGGGCGGCCGGCGACATCCGGGCGGACCGCACCGCCCCGGACGGCCAGCCGGAAGGGGACCGCGACCGAGCGAGCTGGGGCTTCCTCGCCATCGACGGGCTCCCCGACCTGGAGAGCAACCCGGTGGTCGCCGAGGACCACCACCGGTTCGACCTTCCCCGGCTCTCCTCGGGCGACGTGGCCGCCGGTCTCAGCCCCGAGCTGAAGGACGAACTGGGGAGGCGACGGGCGGAGCTCGAGACCCGACGGGCCCGGGAGGTCCGCCAGGCCGCCACGATGGGCGGGGTCCGGGAGCTGTCCGTCTACGAGCTCGAGGCGGCCGAGGCCATGACGGCCCGGCGCGACGCCGCCGTCAACCTGCAGACGGTCCTCGCCGACGACATCGCCCAGTACGACGGAGGGATGGCGGCCATCCGGGCCGGCCTGGCGAAGGACATCCTCGTGCCCGCCGTCGGCGGGACCATCCGCCGGAGCGTGAGCGACGCCATGAGCGAACTCGAATCGGCCCGGCACCGCTTCCGGCTCGCGCTGGTGGCCGTGGCCATCGACAACGGCATGACCGCCGGGCAGGTGGGTGAGGCGTTCGGCTTCTCGCGCCAGCTGGCCAGCCGCTACCTCAAGGAGGCGCGCGGCAAGTGGCCCGAACTGGCGGGTGGCCGCTGACGCCCTCCGCAGACCGACCCGGGCCCCCGACGCGCGGACGCGATCCGGTCCGGTGGTGGCGCCTCTTGCGATCGGAGACGGGGCACTGGGATACTCGGCCTCCGACGGCGTAGGGATCCGGAGCGGACGGCGGGCCGAGCGCTCGGCCCATCGACGGCACGCGGGGGTGGCGGAACATGGTGGTCGGGGCTGACCGGGAGAAGGTGGCGGTGCTCGGCGGCGGCGTCGGCGGCATGGTGACGGCGTTCTGGCTCACCAGCACGCCCGAGCTCCGTGACCGCTACGACGTGACCGTCTACCAGTCGGGCTGGCGGCTGGGCGGCAAGGGGGCGAGCGGCCGCGACCTCGACCGGGGCGGCCGCATCGAGGAGCACGGGCTCCACATCTGGTTCGGCTTCTACGACAACGCGTTCCTCACCATGCGCCAGTGCTACGAGGAGCTGACCGTCCGCCGCCCCCGGGGTGCGTCCTGCCCCATCCGGGACTTCGCGGGGGCGTTCGCGCCGAGCCCGGTCATCGGCCTGTACGAGTACTACGGCGGCGCGTGGCTGTCCCACTCCTTCGAGCCTCCGCCGCGCGTGTCGCCCCTCCATCCCACACTCGGCGAGATCGGCCCGCTGCCGTCGCTCTGGCACGTCCTGGCCAACGGGATCGTCTGGGCGATCGACGCCTGGGACGCCCTGCGGGCCGAGCTGCAGGTGCCGGGGCACGAGATCCCGAAGCGGGTGCTGCGGCGGTTCCTCCACTGGTCGGAGCACTTCGAGGTCGACCTCGACGAGTTCGACGCCGGCCTCAAGGAGAAACTGCTCGACGTCGTCCAGGACCTCGGGGCCGACTTCGGCGACCTGGGTGGACGCGTCCACGCCGCCGAGGCCGTGGGCCACGCCCTCAAGGAACTGATCGTGCGGCCGCTGGTGGACTTCAAGCACGAGCTGTGGGAGCAGTACGTGAAGGCCCGCGTCGACCACGCCGGCCTGCGCCTGTTCTTCACCACCTTCGACACCTTCCTCACCGCCGTGGTCGGCATCCTCGACGCCGACGTTGCCACCAACGGGTTCACCTCCATCGACGGCTACGAGCTCTCCGCGTTCCTGAAGGCCCACGGCGCCGAGGACTTCACGCTCGAGCTCGAGCACTCGCCCTTCTTACGCGGCTGGTACGACGCGGCGTTCGCCTACCGGTTCGAGAACGGCGCCGCGGTGCCCGACCTGGCCGCGGGCACGGGGGTCCACGGCATCCTCCGGCTCCTCGGCGGCTACCGCGAGCACGTGGCCTACAAGATGCAGGCCGGCATGGGGGACACGGTCTTCGGTCCCTTCTACGAGGTCCTCCGCGACCGTGGCGTCCGCTTCGAGTTCTTCCGGGAGGTGACGGGGCTCGCGCTCTCGGCCGATCGGACGAGGATCGACGGGATCCGACTCGTCCGCCAGGCCGAGCTGCAGCAGGGCACGGAGTACCACCCCCTCGTCGAAGTCGCCGGACTCCCCTGCTGGCCGAACGAGCCGGTGTGGGACCAGCTGGTGGACGGGCCGGCCCTCCGGGCCGGCGGGGTCGCCTTCGAGCACGGCGGCCGCGCCCCGGGCGCCGTCGAACAGGTCCTGGCCCACGGTACGGACTTCGACCTCGTGGTCCTGGCCATTCCGGCGCCGGCGCTGGGCGCCATCTGCGCCGAGGTCGCCGACCAGGTGCCCGCGTTCCGCACGATGCTCGACAACTGCCACAGCGTCATGACCCAGGCCGGCCAGGTGTGGACCACCACCCCGCTCGACCAGCTCGGTGCGCGATTCTGTGGGAAGGCCATCGCCACGAGCTTCGTGGAGCCCATCGACACCTACTGCGACATGTCCCACCTCCTGGACCGGGAGACGTGGGGCGACCACCCGCCCCTCGGCGTCGCCTACTTCTGCGGGGTGATGGCCGACCAGGCGTCCCAGGCCGCGGCCGACGCCGAGGTCGCCCGGGCCGTGCACGACCTGCTGGCGGGCCATGCCGTCGAGCTGTGGCCGAAGGCGGCCCGGGCGGACGGCACCTTCGACTGGTCCGTCCTCTTCGACCCGGCCGGGGGTGACGACCGGTCCCGGTTCGACGCCCAGTACCTGCGGGCCAACTTCGAGCCCACGGAGCGGTACGTGCTGTCGACCGCCGGCTCGACCGTCCACCGCCTGCGCGAGGACGCCCTGGTCGTCGCCGCCCGGTCGACCGATCCCGGACCGGGGATCGCCAACCTCTACCTGGCCGGCGACTGGACGCTCAACGGCATCAACGGCGGGTGCGTCGAGGCGGCCACCATGTCGGGGATGCGGGCGTCGCGGTCGATCTGCGGCACGCCGGCCGACATCTCGTCCGAGAACGTCGACTGGCTGACCCGGGTCGAGCAGTGACGGTGCCCGGACCCCCGTTCCTGGAGTACGGCGGGCTCACCTCGGTGCCCGGGCCGTTCGAGTGCTCCGACGTGACCATCTACCTGTTCGGGCTGCGGGCCGACCCCGACCTGCTCGCCGACCTGTGCGCGACGGTGCTGCACGACCCCGACGGCACCATGTCGTACACACCGCTGGGCGAGTTCGTGATGCTCTCGTTCGGCTCGATGGTGGTGCGGTCGCTCAGCCAGTCGCGCTCCCCGCTCTTCGGCACCGCCTACGCCGACATGGGGACCTCGGCGGAGCGCCACGCCGCCATCTGGGTGCCGACCGCCGCGGGCCACCGCGCCGACCACGCCGACCTCATCGACCGGATCTCGTTGTTCATCCCGGCGATGTGGGTCGACAATCCGGTGTCGCTCCTCGGGGGCCGCGACATCTACGGGATCGCCAAGCAGTGGGGTGAGCCCACCATCACGACCGGGGACCGCCCGTCCTGCTCGCTCGACGTCTTCGGCGGGGCGTTCGGACGGGACGAGACGTCGGGACTGCACCCGCTCCTCGAACTGACGCCGCAGGCCGGCGTGCACGTCGGCGAGGCGGTCGAGGAGCTGGCGGCCGAGGCCGGCCGGATCGCCGGTGACGCCCTCGGCCAGCTGCTGCGCGGCACGGTGACCCTGCCCGACGAGGCCCTGTTCCGCGAGGCGGCGGCCGCGGTGGCCGGTCACCAGCTCCGTCAGGTCGGGGCCCGCCAGTTCCGGACGTCCGAGCAGGACGGCCTCGTGGCCGGCGCGGTCGAGCTGGTCGAGCTCACGACGACGTTCGGGCGGTTCCACGCCCGACTCCTCCGCCACGGCTTCGACTTCACCCTCCACACCCTGGCGAGCCATCCGCTGGGTCGGACGCTCGGACTGTCCTCCCAGACCGTGCCGTTCGGCCTCGAGGTCACCGGCCAGTTCGTCCTCGCCTCCGCCTGAGCCGCGCCGGAGCCGTTCCGGGCGACGTCGGCCGGCGTCGGCGGACCTACGCCGTCACGAACTCGGCGATCCGTCGCTCCACGCCCGTGTAGCCGAAGCCCCGTGCCAGTTCCAGGGCCCGGTCGGCATAGGCCGCGGCGGCCTCTGCGTCCTCGGGCCCGCCTCGGGCCCGGTGCATGCGGGCCAGCTCGAGGCAGGACCGGGCCTCGAAGAACGGCGCCCCGAGGGACCGGTGCGCGGCCAGGCCCAGCGTCAGCAGCCGCTCGGCGTCCTCATGCCGCCCGAGCACCGCGCTCAGCGCCCCGCGGTAGTGGTCGAGCGACCCGAAGATGTTGACCCCGCTGCAGATCACCTGATCGGCGAAGGACGCCAGGCGCTCGATCAGGATGGCGGCGGCGGCGGTGTCGGCCAGCTGGATGGCGGTCTCGCACCACAGGGCGATCGTCGTGGTGGCCAGCGGGTCGAAGGGGTGGGCGAAACGCTCCGCGGCGCCGGCGGCGAGCAGCGCCCGGGCGTCGTCGGCCCGGCCGATGTCCGCGTAGATCCGGGCCAGGGCGGCCTGGAAGCTGTCGATCTCCGGCGTGGCCTGGACCATCTGTTCGATGAGCTCGACGAGCTCCACGTCCCGGCCCTGGTGCCAGCGCAGGTCCACCATCTGGCCCCCGTAGATCGCCAGGGCGTCGGGCTGGCCCGTCGCCATGCCCAGCTCCAGCGCCTCGGCGGTGAGGGACTCGGCCTGCTCGATGTCGCCGTCGAGCAGGGCCTGCCAGCTCTGGGCGTAGGTCGTCGACCACAGGAGCATGGGCTGACCCGTCGAGCGGGCCTCGTCCGGGAGCCGCCTGCGGCACTTGTCGAGCAGGGCCCGGTCGGCCGCCTCGGCCGCCACCATGGCCCGGTAGAAGAGCGCCCAGAACCGGGCCACCGGGTCGGCCAGCGCCTCGGCGATGGCCAGGGTCTCGGCCGTTTCGGCCAGCCGCTCCCCGACGTCGGCGGGCATCCAGATCCCCACCCGACGGAGCAGGACGTCGAAGAGGGTGGCCGGGTCGTCGACCTGCCGGGCGATCGCCAGGGCCTCCTCGACCAGACGGGCCCGCCGCTCCGGGTCGCCGTCGTAGGACCGGTCGGAGGCCAGGTGGGCGAGCAGCCGGGCCCGCTCGGGCGTCGGCGTCGGACCGACCCGGTGGAGCGAGGCCTCGAGGACGTCGACCCGCTCCTGGTCGATGGTGCCGGTCGTGCTCTGGATCTGCCGGGAGTTGGCCAGGGCGGCGGACACCAGTGTGTCGACGTCGTCGAACTCGAGGGCCAGCCGCGCCGCCTCCAGGAGGGTCGCCCGGTAGGCGAGGTCGCCGGTCTGGCGCTGGGCGTCGCCCAGCTTCGCCAGCACCTGGGCGCGGGTGACCCCGGTCTCGTCGCCCAGCGCGTCGAGCGCCACGCTGTACCACCGGACCGCCTCTTCCGGGTTGAGGGCGGCCACCGCCTCCTCGGCGGCCCGGCTGGCGTAGCGGACGACGTCGCCCGAGTCGTCGGGCCGGGCGCTCGCCACCAGGTGGCGCGCCATCTCCGCGGCGGACACCCGGGCCGGACCGGTGCCCGACGATGCGTCGCGCTGCGCCAGGACGTCGAACACCCGGCGGTGCAGCAGGGCCCGGCGCGAGGCGCCGATGCCCTCGTAGAGGGTGCGCTGGATCAGCGCGTGGGCGAAGGTGTACCAACCCGGACGGTCGAGCGGCTCACGGACGAGGGAGACCGTGGCTGCACCCTCCAGCGTGTCCAGGAGGTCGTCGGGCGTGGTGTCGGAGGCGGCCAGCAGGACGTCGAGGTCGAAGTCCCGGCCGATGACGGCGGCGAGCGCCAGGTCGGCTGCCGAGGCTCTCCCCAGCCGGACGACACGGGCGTCGATGACCTCACGGACGCCCGCCGGGAGGCTGGCCTCCCCCATGTCGGCCGGGGCCACCCAGCCCCCCGAGCCGTCGTCGCGCAGCGCGCCGACCTCGAGCAGGTGGCGGGTGACCTCGCTGACGAAGAACGGGTTGCCGTCCGTCTCCTCGTGCACGGCGCGGGCCAGGGCGACGCCCTGGTCGTCCATGGGACGCCCGGCGATGGCGACCATCACCGAGACCACCTCGGTCGGCTCGAACCCCGGCAGGTCGATGCGCCCCACCCCGTCGAGGCGACGCAGCGCGCCCAGGGTCTCCACCAGCTGGTCGGACGTGGCCAGTTCGCTGTCCCGGAACGTCCCCACCACGGCCAGTCGCATGGGGCGGTCGTCGGCCGCCAGGTGGCGCAGCAGCTGCATGCTGCCGTGGTCGGCCCACTGCAGGTCGTCGAGGACCAGCACCACGGTCCGGTTGCGGGACAGTCCCGCCAGCAGTCCCACCACGGCGGCGAACAGCTTGAACCGCTCGGAGTCCGGGTCGACGGCCCGCACCGGCGGGAGCCCCGGCAGGCGGCGGGCGAGCTCGGGGACGAGTGCGGCGAGCTCCGGGCCGCCGTCGTCGACCAGGGCGCGCAGCTCGTCCTCCGGTGCGTGCCGTACGTAGTGCCCGAGCGACTCGGCGAAGAGCTGGTAGGGGGCGCTCAGGTCCTGCTCGCAGTGGCCCGACAGGACGCACGCGCCGTCGTCGAAGGCCCGGCGGGCCACCTCGGCCACGACCGTGCTCTTGCCCTGTCCGGCCTCGCCCGACACCAGCAGCACCGCACGCCCGAGGCCCGCGTCCGCCCGGCCGACGGCGGACGTGAGCGACCCGATCGGCTCCGTCCGGCCGATGACACCGATGTCCGGCCTGAGGCGCAGACGTTCGGGGAGGGGCACCCCGCGGGACGCCGGCCGGACCGGCAGGGTGGCGGACGACGACCGTCGTACCCCGGGGGGCACGCCGGGCAGGGTCAGGTCGGTCGACTGCTCGAGGACCTGGCGCTCGAGGAGCCGCAGCTCGTCACCGGGCTCGATCCCCTGCTCCTCCACCAGGATCGCCCGGATCCGCCCGTAGGCGGTCAGGGCGTCGGCCTGCCGGCCCCCGCGGTACAGGGCGACCATGAGCTGGGCCCAGAACCGCTCTCGGTACGGGTACTGGGCCACCAGCCCCTCGAGCTCGGCCACGACCTGCGTGTGCCGGCCCAGGGTCAGGTCGGCGTCGATCCGCAGCTCGAGCGCCTCGAGGCGGCGCTCGTCGAGCCGGCGGCCCTCGGCGGTGGCGAACGGCTCGTAGGCGAAGTCGGCCAGCGCCTCGCCCCGCCACAGGCCGAGGGCCGCCCCCAGCGACCGGTCGGCCGTCCCGGCGTCCCCGGCGTCCAGGGCGGCGGCGGCCTCCTGGACCAACCGCTCGAAGCGGACGGCGTCGACGACCGAGGGGTCGAGATCGAGCACGTAGCCCGGCTCGCGACGGACCAGGGGGTCCGCGCCGTCGTCCCGGAGGGTCGACCGCAGGCGCGATACGTAGGAGTGGAGCGTCCGGAGGGCGGACGGAGGGGGTGCGTCCGCCCAGATCTCCTCCACGATCCGGTCCGTGGAGACGACGGTCCCGACGTGCATGGCCAGCAGGGCCAGGACGGCACGTTGCCGACGGCCGCCGAGCGACAGCGGCGCGCCGTCCCGCCACACCTCGAAGGGCCCGAGCAATCGGAAGTCCATCGTCCCCATTCCCACCGTGCCCCGCCGATCAGAGGAGGGACCGTCGCCCCTCACTTCCGTCACCACCGTCCTGCGGCCCCCGACTGTTCTGCCCATTCACCCCGTCCGACGTGGGCGGATGGCTGCAACAGCACTGCAACAGGCGTGGGATTTGATTACTTCTGACAGCACCAGATCGTATCGGTAGGGATGGTCGATGCACCAGACGGGCACATGCGGAGGTCGGAGATGAGCCGGGCGGCCGGGATCGGGCGCGGCGGCGCACGGGCGGGCGGGCCGTCATGAGGCGGGTGGCCACCTCGCTGCGCACCGACCGGCCCATGGCGGACGACCAGGCGGTCGCCCCCACGTGGGACGCCGCCGCCTGGGGCTTCACGGCCCTCGACGGACTGCCCGACCTCGAGGAGTCGGCCGGGTACGCGCCGCCGGATGCGAGGCCCGATCCCCCGCGCCTGTCCACCGGGGTGGTGGCCCCCGGATTCGACGACGAGCTCCGCGACTCGCTGGCCCGCCTCTGGGCGGCGCACGGGGACACACCCGTCGTCGGTCGGCCCCGGGCGCTGACCGCGTACGAGGCCGAGGTGCTCGATGCCCTGGTCGACCGCCGGGACGCCGCCATCCGGCTGCAGCAGGTGCTGGCGGACGACATCGCCCAGTTCGAGGTCGGCGGGGCCGCCGTCCGCGACGGGCGTGCCGTCGAGTTCCTGGACGCCTCCATCGGGGGCGCGGCCCGTCGGACGGTGACCGACGCCGTCGCCGAGTTCGAGAGCGCCCGGCACCGCTTCCGCCTGGCCCTGGTGGCCGTGGGCGTCGACAACGGGCTGTCGGGCACCGACATCGGCACGGCCCTCGCCTTTTCGCGGCAGCTGGCCAGCCGGTACCTGCAGGAGGCCCGGACGAAGTGGCCGGAGCTCCGCGAGCCCGTCACCCGGAGGGGCCGGAGGCGCTGACCACGTCCCGGCCGTCACCGGGACCTGCGTCCGACCGGGACGACCTGGCCCCGGCGGCCACGACCGGGCAGGATGCTGGGTCGTGGCCGACCGCATCGCCTTCCTCCAGCACAGCGCGACCGACGTCCCGGGCGTCCTCGGCGACCACCTGGACGGGCTCGGCTTCGCGGTGTCCGCGTACCGGGCCGACGACGGCCCCCGGTCGCTGCCGGCACCCGGCTCCTTCGACGTCCTCGTGGTGATGGGCTCCATCGAGTCCGTGACCGACGCCGCCGTCCCCTGGATCGCCCCCGAGCGTCGACTGGTGGCGGACGCCGTCTCGAGTGGCGTCCCGGTGCTCGGCGTGTGCTTCGGCGGCCAGCTGCTGGCCGAGGTCCTGGGCGGGACGGTGGGACGGGCCTCCCGGCCCGAGATCGGCTGGCGGCGCCTCGACACGGTCGACGCCGCGCTCGTCCCGGCCGGTCCCTGGCTCGACTGGCACGAGGACGCCTTCACCTGCCCGCCGGGCGCGCGGGCCGTGGCCCACACCGACGTCTCCCTCCACGCCTTCGTCCAGGGCCCCCACACCGGTCTCCAGTTCCATCCCGAGGTGACCCGACCGGTGGTCGAGTCCTGGATCGGCGACGCCCGGGAGCGGGCCCACCTGACCGACGGGGACGTCGACGCCCTCCTGGACGGCTTCGACCCCTCCGGCCGGGGGCCCGACCACCTGGCCGCCGCACTGGTCGACACGTTCCTGACCAGGGCCGATGCCGCCCCCTGAGGGGGCGGTGTTGCGCCAGGGCCGCCCACGTGGTTTGCTATTAGCACTCGACACCTACGAGTGCTAACGATCACGGAGGAAGACCTGATGGCAAAGCTCATCACGTTCGACGAGGAGGCCCGACGGGCCCTCGAGAGCGGCATGAACAAGCTCGCCGACGCAGTGCGCGTCACCCTCGGCCCGAAGGGCCGCAACGTCGTGTTGGACAAGAAGTGGGGCGCCCCCACCATCACCAACGACGGCGTGTCCATCGCCAAGGAGATCGACCTCGAGGACCCCTTCGAGAAGATCGGTGCCGAACTGGTGAAGGAGGTCGCCAAGAAGACCGACGACGTCGCCGGTGACGGCACCACCACCGCCACGGTGCTGGCCTGGGCCATGGTCCACGAGGGCCTGCGCAACGTGGCCGCCGGCGCCAACCCGATGTCCCTGAAGAAGGGCATCGAGGCCGGGGTCGAGGCGGCCGTCACGTCGCTGCGCGGTATCGCCCGGGAGACCGACTCCAAGGGCCAGATCGCCCAGGTCGCCTCCATCTCCGCGGCGGACACCGAGATCGGCGAGATGATCTCCGAGGCCATCGACAAGGTGGGCAAGGACGGCGTCATCACCGTCGAGGAGTCGCAGACCTTCGGCATGGACATGGACCTCGTCGAGGGCATGCGCTTCGACAAGGGCTACATCTCCCCGTACTTCGTCACCGACCCCGAGCGCATGGAGGCCGTCCTCGAGGACGCCTACATCCTGCTCGTCGGCTCCAAGATCACCGCCGTCCGCGACCTCCTGCCCGTCCTGGAGAAGGTCATGCAGTCCGGCAAGCCCCTCGTGATCGTGGCCGAGGACATCGAGGGCGAGGCCCTGGCCACCCTGGTCGTGAACAAGATCCGCGGCACGTTCCGCAGCGTCTCGGTCAAGGCCCCCGGGTTCGGCGAGCGCCGCAAGGCCATGCTCCAGGACATCGCCATCCTCACCGGCGGCCAGGTCGTCACCGAGGAGGTGGGGCTCAAGCTGGAGAACATCGGCCTCGAGCTGCTCGGCACCGCCCGCAAGATCGTCGTCACCAAGGACGAGACCACCATCGTCGAGGGCGGCGGCTCGAGCGACGAGGTGAAGGGCCGGATCGCCCAGATCAAGGCCGAGATCGAGAACACCGACTCGGACTACGACCGCGAGAAGCTCCAGGAGCGTCTGGCCAAGCTGTCCGGTGGCGTCGCCGTCATCAAGGTCGGCGCCGCCACCGAGGTGGAGCTCAAGGAGAAGAAGCACCGCATCGAGGACGCCGTCTCCACGACCAAGGCCGCCATCGAGGAGGGTGTCGTCCCCGGTGGTGGGGTGGCCCTGCTCCGTTCGCAGGCCGCCGTGCTGGAGGCCGCCGAGAAGCTCGAGGGCGACGAGGCCACCGGTGCCCGCATCGTGGCCCGGGCCGTCGAGGAGCCCCTGAAGCAGATCGCCGTGAACGCCGGCCTCGAGGGTGGCGTCATCGTCGACAAGGTGCGCAATCTCAAGAAGCCCACGGAGGGCCTCAACGCCGCCACCGGTGAGTACGTCGACCTCTTCAAGGAGGGCGTGATCGACGCCGTCAAGGTGACCCGGTCGGCGCTGCAGAACGCGGCGTCCATCGCCGCCCTGTTCCTCACCACCGAGGCCGTCATCGTGGACAAGCCCGAAGAGGGCGGCTCGGCGATGCCCGGGGGTATGGACGACTTCTAGGCCGTCCCACGGACCAGCTGTACCGACGGAGGGCGCCCCCCGGGGCGCCCTCCGTTCGTTTCCCTAGACTGGGGGCGTGACCGAACCCCTCGCTCCCTCCGTCGGCTGGGGTGTGCTCCACCTCTTCTGCAAGCTCGCCGACGCCTCCTCCCCCGACGCCGGACCGCGTTGCGACACCGAGGCCGTGGTCCGGGCCGTCAAGGATGCGCAGGCCGACGACGTCCAGGTCGTGACCGTGGCCATGCTGGGTCACAAGTCCGACCTGGGTGTGATGGCGCTCGGTCCGGACCTGTGGCGGCTCCGCCGGCTCCAGTCCGACCTGCAGGCCGCCGGCCTCGTGGTCGTCGACTCCTACGTGTCGCTGACCGAGGTGTCCGAGTACGCGGCCGGGGTCCCCGACGAGATGAAGCAGGTACGCCTCTACCCGCAGCTCCCGCCGGAGGGCAGGACGGCGTTCTGCTTCTACCCGATGTCCAAACGCCGGAGTGACGTCGAGGGTGCCAACTGGTTCACGCTCCCCTTCGACGAGCGCAAGGAGCTCATGTACGGCCACGGGGCGGCCGGCCGGAAGTTCGCCGGGCGCATCGTGCAGGTCATCACCGGCTCGACGGGCATCGACGACTGGGAGTGGGGGGTGACGCTCTTCGGCGTCCACCCCGACGACCTGAAGGAGTGCGTGTACACCATGCGCTTCGACGAGGGCTCGGCGCGGTTCGCCGAGTTCGGGCCGTTCCTGACCGGCATGGTGGCGCCGGTCGAGGAGGTCCTGGCCCAGCTCGTCCCCGGCCCATGACGGCACCCCCCACCGCCTCGGCGGTGGCCGGGCCCGTGCGCCGGCACGGAGCGTACGGCGGAGCCCTTTCGGGCGGAACCACGCCGGCCGACCTCGACGCCCTGCGCAACGCGGTGGCCGACCTGGGCGACGTCGTCGTCGCCTTCAGCGGTGGCGCCGATTCGGCCTTCCTCGCCCGGGTGGCCACGGACACGCTCGGTGCGGACCGCGTGCTCTGCGTGACCGCGGTGTCCCCGTCGCTCGCCCCCGAGGAGCTGGCGGACTGCCGGGCCCTGGCCGGCGAGTGGGGACTCCGGTACCGCGAGGTCGCCACCGACGAGCTGGCCGACCCGTCCTACCGGGCCAACGACGGCAGCCGCTGCTACCACTGCAAGGCGTCCCTCATGGAGGCCCTCGGGCCCGTGACCGGTGCCGCGGGCCCGGGCGCCACCGTGGTGCTCGGGGTCAACCTCGACGACCTGTCCGACCACCGTCCGGGCCAGGCCGCCGCCGCCGAACGCGGCGCCCTGTTCCCCCTGGTGACCGCCGGGTTCACCAAGGCGGACGTGCGGGAGTGGTCGCGCCGGCTCGGCCTGCGCACCTGGGACAAGCCGGCCGCGGCCTGCCTGGCCTCGCGCGTGCCGTACGGTACGCAGGTGACCTTCACGACGCTCGACTCGGTGGCCCGGGCGGAGTCCGGACTGCGCGCGCTGGGGTTCCGCCAGCTGCGCGTGCGCCACTACGGCGACACCGCCCGCATCGAGGTCCCCGGGGCCGACCTGGCCGAGGTGGTCGCCCGTCGGGACGCCGTCAGCTCGGCGGTGCACGCCGCCGGCTACCGCTACGTGACCCTGGACCTCGACGGGTTCCGGTCCGGCAACCTGAACGACGCGCTCGACGCCGCCGGGCCCCGCGCCGCGGAGGAGCACCGCGCCACGGAGCAGCACCGCGCTACGGAGGAGACGACATGATCGGAGTCCGTGTCCGGCTGACCTTTCCGGAGGAGCTCGTGCGCGAGCCGGTGATCGCCAGGATGACCGCGCAGTTCGCCGTCGTGCCCAACATCCGCAAGGCCGATGTCGGGGAGCAGGGTGGCTGGATCCTCTGCGAACTGGACGGGGACGCCGGCGTGGTCGACGAGGCCCTGGCCTGGCTGCGGGCCGAGGGCGTCCAGGTCGACCTCCTGGGCGACGTCGTCGAGAGCTGACCGTGGCGGGGCCGGAGGACGTCCCCTCGGTCGACGACGCTCTGGCGGCCAACCGGGCGTGGTGGGATGCGGCCGTCCCCGTGCACCTGGCGTCCGACTTCTACGACGTCGAGGGCTGGCTGGCGCAGGGTCGGGGGCCACGGCCCCGCGAGGTGGCCGTCCTCGGTGACGTGACCGGGCTCGACCTGGTCCACCTCCAGTGCCACTTCGGCAAGGACACACTGGCCTGGGCCCGCGCCGGGGCCACCGTGACGGGACTCGACTTCTCCCCCGCCGCCATCGACGCCGCACGGGCCCTGGCGGAGCGGGCGGGACTCGCCGACCGGGCCGACTTCGTGTGCGCCCCGGTGGCCGGGGCCGTCGACGCCCTCGGGGCGAGGACCTTCGACATCGTCTACGTCAGCCTCGGCGCCCTCTGCTGGCTCCCGGACATCGACGGGTGGTCGACGCAGGTGGCCGCGCTGCTGCGGTCGGGCGGACGGCTGTTCCTCCACGAGGCCCACCCGCTGAGCCTGGCGATGGACGGTGACGACCTGACCGTCGTCTACCCCTACTTCGAGCAGGCCGCCCCCTACCCCGACGCCGAACCGGGCACGTACGCCGACATGACGGCTGTCGAGGCGCTCCCGGGGGACATCACCTACGGCTGGAACCACAGCCTGGGGGAGATCGTGGGCGCGCTCCTCGCCCGGGGCCTGCGGCTCGACCGGCTCGACGAGCACGACTGGACGAGTTTCGCCAGGTTTCCGTGGCTGGTGGAGACCGGCGAGGAGGAGTTCGTGACCCCCGAGGGTCGCGTCCGGGTGCCCCTGTCGTTCACCCTGATGGCCAGTCGGCCCTGACGGGGACGGGGCGGCCCGGCGTGGGTCGGGACGGGTCGGGGCTGAGTCTGGACGGTCCGCTCAGCCGGTCCGCTCAGCCGGTCCGCTCAGCCGTTGGGTTCGTCCGGGTTCCGCACGGTCCAGCCCGCACCGGACACCTTGCGGGGCTCGTAGAACAGACAGCCCTCCGGGCAGGCGAACGGAAGTTGCTCGTTCGCGCCGACGCGGCACTTCTCGAGCTTCTCCTCGCGGGCGGTGGTCTGCATGATGTAGTGACGACAATCGGCGAGAACGGCCACGCCCCATTCTGCCCGAAGCCGGACGACCGGCGCGGGCGGTGGGGTAGCGTCGGTTCCGTGGATCCCACTTCCTCCACCGATACGCCCGACGAGAGCGTGCCCACGATCAAGCAGCTGCTCCGCTGGAGCGAGGCGCTGGCCGGCATCGCCCGGACGGGTCTGGGCTTCACGGAGTCGCTCTACGAGCAGGAGCGCTTCGAGGAGGTGCTGCACGTCGCGGCCGACATCCGCTCCGCCATCGACGGGAACGACGACGCCGTCGACGTGGAGGGCGTCGTCCACGACTGGCTCGAGTCGGTGGGCAAGGGCGTTCCCGGCTACGTGACCCCGAAGGTGGCCGTCGGCGCCGCGGTGGGCAACGACGAGGGTGAGATCCTGCTGGTCCAACGGGCTGACTCGGGCATCTGGCTCTACCCCACCGGGTGGGCCGACGTCGGCTACTCGGCACCCGAGGTGGTGGTCAAGGAGGTCCTCGAGGAGACCGGGATCGAGGTCGAGGTGGTCCGGCTGATCGCCGTGCTCGACGGCCTCCGGGTAGGCATGAGCCGCATCCCGCTCTACTCGCTCGTGTTCCAGTGCCGGCCGGTCGGGGGCGAGCTCAAGGCCCACCCGCTGGAGTGCACCGACGTCGGATGGTTCCCCCTCGACGACCTCCCGTTCCCCCTGGCGGGGGCCGAGCGTTGGGGTGAGCACGTGTTCTCCGCCCTGCGGGGCGAGCCCATCGAGGTGCTCTACGACTCGGTGCGCTCACCGGTCTGGCGGGGCGACCCCGACAAGGTCTGACCTTCCCACCTGGGTGGTTCGCCGTTCCGTGGGGGCCACCGGTCCCCTGGCTACACTCGGCGCCCGTGACCGACGCGCAGCAGTCCCCCGCCGTGACCGTCTCGGAGGCCGGCGAGGTCACCGACGAGTTGGTGGACGCATTCGCCACGCTCATCCCCCAGCTCTCCTCGTCGTCGCCGCCGACGAGCCGGGCCGACCTCGAGGCGATCGTCGGATCAGAGGCGGACACGCTGTTCGTGGCACGTGACGGGGACGGTCGGATCGTCGGGACCCTCACCCTCGCCGTCTTCCCCATCCCGACCGGTGTCCGGGCCTGGATCGAGGACGTGGTGGTCGACGACAGCGCCCGGGGATCTGGTGTGGGGGACGCTCTCGTCGACGCCGCCGTGGCCAAGGCGGGCGCCGCGGGGGCGAAGACGGTGGACCTGACGTCCCGACCCAGCCGCGAGGCGGCCAACCGGCTCTACGTGCGCAAGGGCTTCGAGCTGCGGACGACGAACGTGTACCGCTTTTCGTTGGAAGCCTGAGGCACGCAGGCCGAGGGTGGTCGGGGCTACGGTCGGCCCATCGAACGCCCCGAACCCCTTCCTCTTCCGGATGACCCGCTCCTGGCGCAGTACGCGAGGGCACTGAACGACGCCGGTCATTTCGCCTATGTCGTCGATTCCCAGTGGACCATCGTCTACGTGACCGACGAATGGCTGACCTCGGTGCCCGGCATCGCCGATGCCGTAGGCACGTTCATGTGGGGACCCGAATCGCTCTACAGCACATACACGGGGACCAGTGACGATCCCGTCGCAGCAAAGCGGGAGGCATTCCGGGCGCACTTCTCGGACCTGCTGGCCACGACGGCTGGAGATCGGGCCTCACTGCGTGCCCTGGTCGATCCCGATCTCGTCGATCTCATCGACGAGCTACCCGACACCGGAGCCCAGGACGCGCATTCGGAGCAGCGTCTCCAGAACACTGCGTGGGGGCTGAGCAGCAGCGGATGGTCGACATTCCTGACCATCCGCTCCGATTCCGGTGGCCTGGCGGGGTTCATCGCCCTGCAGAAGCCGGCGGTCGGGATGTCGGCCATTTGGATGGCCACCTCCGGGGGCGACACACGCCATCTTGATCGGACCTATTCCGTCTCCCGTGCCGATCGGAGACCCTCCGCCATCCTCTTCGCCGACCTCGAGGCGTCGACACCCCTGGCCCGGCGCCTGTCGACCCAGGACTACTTCAATCTGGCACGCCGACTCGTCCGGGCAGCGGACGACAGCGTGGTCGAGTCTGGTGGAGTGGTCGGAAGGCACCTCGGTGACGGAGTGACCGCGTTCTTCCTGGCCGATGTCATCGGGTCCGAGTCGGCCGCGGCCAGAGCCTGCATCGAGGCCAGCCGCTCGCTCCGGACAGCGGTGCCCGCCATCGCGGAACGGAGCGGGATCGCCGCCGAGGACATCGTCCTTCGCTTCGGGTTGCACTGGGGTTCCACGCTCTACGTAGGACTCTTCAAGACGATCGCCCGCGCCGAGGTCACGGCGATGGGAGACGAAGTCAACGAGACCGCCCGGATCGAAGCGTGCGCTTCGGGTGGACGGGCGCTCGCATCCAAGCAGCTGATCGAGCGGCTTACGGCGAATGACGCAGCTGACTTGGGCCTTGACCGGGTCGAATACTCGCTGCTCGGTGACCTCCCGACTGCCACCGAGAAGGCACGTCGAGATGCTCCGCAGCTGCCGGTAACCGAGGTCTGAGCGCCGGCGAACCCTTCGCCTCGAAATCAACGCCCGGCGATCACCGCTCCGTACCGCTGGCGGGCCGCCTCCCCCGACGTGCCCAGCATCGCTCCGATGGCCGACCAGCTCTGCCCGTCGGCACGGGCAACCTCGACCGCTACCAGGAGGTCCGACTCGGCCCGGGCCCGGCCGAGGAATGCCCTGCGCACCCGGCCCAGGGCGTCCGCCGGCGTCAGGTTGGATCCGTGCGGGGAGTGGTCCTCGAAGCGCTGCGCCAGTGCATCGGCCTGGTCGATGATCTCCTTCGTGCTCCTCGGCATGGTCCTCACCTCAGGTACTTCGCTCGGGACTGCATGGCATGGACGACGACCGGACCCTCGAGCCCTTCCACGATCCCGATCTCGAGCAACCGTCCGGAAGCGTCCGGTCCGATCACCATCAGGAGGCCGTCGTCGAGGTCCTCGATCCACATCTGGTGGTCGAAGGCGTGGAGGATGTCCGTGTGGTCGATGCCATGCCTGCCGGCGCTCGGTGCGATCGCCGGTTCGCCATCCACTGTAGCAAGGTAACTTGTGGCTGCGACGGTCTCCGGGGGCCGAAGCCACTTCTAACGTCCACAGGTGGACCAACGTGTACCGCCGAACTCTCGACGACCAGTCACCGGGGACGTAGCCACTCGAAGCACCCCGCGCCGCCGATGGGCCGCCATCGTCGGTGTCCCCTCGACGCCGTCGGTTCATCCGGCGGAACCGACGGCCTCCCACACCCACGGAACCCGGAAGGAGGCGGGCCCACGCGGCACTCCATGGTCTCCGAGGTCGGATCCCGCCAACCGTCCACCGGTAGCATGCGCCGCATGGAGTTCTCGGATCGCGAACCCAACGCGGCATTGCAGCCCGTCCCCGACGAGTCAGACGTCATCGCCACGAACGAACAGGCGTGGGAAGACTGGGGCAGGGTCGATCCGCTGTGGGCGGTGGTGACCGCCAGTGACAGGAAGCACGGCCACTGGGACCTGGAGGAGTTCTTCTCATCCGGTCAGGACACCATCGATTCGCTCATGGCGGAGGGCGTCCGACACGGGGTTCCCGCCCGGTCCTCCCGGGCGGTGGATTTCGGATGCGGCGTCGGCCGGCTCACACGCGCCCTGGGCACCTATGCCACCCAGGTGATCGGTCTGGATGTGTCCAGTTCGATGATCGAGCAGGCGATCGACCTCAACTCCGGTCGATCGGGCCTGGAGTTCGTAGTCCACCGGGATACCGATCTCCACGTCATCGACGACGACTCGCAGGACATCGTCTGCTCGCTGCTCGTCCTTCAGCACATTCCGTCGATACCGCTGATCGAGAACTATCTGCGGGAATTCGTCCGGGTACTGGCGCCCGGAGGGTTCCTCTTCGTCAATCTGCCGGTTCGGGTCGCGGTTCCCGACCTTTCGCTACGGGCGAAACTGCGTCCCAGGACGCGCTTCTACGGGTTGCTGCGGAGGCTCGGCGTCAGTCCGAGATTCCTCTACCGCCACTTCAACTGGAATCCCGATATGGCGATGAATTCGATTCCGATGGAACGGGTCCGTTCAATTCTTACGGCGTCGGGAGGCAGCATCTTGGAATCGAGGGTCGTCGAAGAGGATGGCGGGGTCGAACAGGGTCTGTACCTGGTCACCTGCTGACGCCCGCCGTCTGACGCCCGCCGTCCGCCGTCCGGTCGCACCTCGGCGCCAGACGCCGATGGGCGGAGTCCGGGTCGTCGAGCACGTCGACGGCATCTCCTGAGTAGTTCGTTCGTCCGGCCGGTTGGTCAGTCGGCCGCCAGGTCGTAGCGGCCACCTGCCCTCGATCACTCCCTGATGACCCGGGGGCCCTCCGCCTCCCCGAACCGGGACGCGGAGGACCCCCGGCCGCAGCCGGGGGTCCTCCCACCGCTCCGTGTCGCCGTGGCCCTCAGGTCGGTACCTCGACTAGGGCAGCGAGACGTAGGAGCTCGGGTTGAACGTGAAGGCCGCATACGGCCCCCAGGTCGCCGAACAGGCCGTGACGATGTTCGTGAGCAGTGACACCGTGCCCGTCCCCGGTGTGGAGAACGAACCCGTCGCCGTCATGGTCGCCCCCGACGGCAGGGTGATCGTGTCGGTCGGCGATCCGGAGACGAGCGGCAGACCCGCCGTGTAGGTGATGACCGTCGGTGCGATCGCCGGGGAGGCGCCCCACACGAACTTCACCTTGACGACCCCGGCTGCGTCAGCGGTCGAGAACTTGGCACACGAGTTGGCGTTCGCCGGGCCCACCAGCTTGCCGGCCCCCTTGACGGTGACCGAGTTGATCGTCACCGGCGTGAGGGTACCTGCCGAATTGGGAACCCCGGCGCTCGAGCTGCAGCCGCCCGACGTCGCCGATGCCCCGGCGAACTTGACCTTCACGACCGTCACCGGGTTGCCCGCCGGCGTCAACTTCGGCGCGAACTTGCCGGCTCCGCTGATCTTGCAGGACACCGAACCCGTGGCGCTCAGCGGTACCGCCCCGCTCACTCCTTCCCCGACCACCGTGACCGTCGTCATCGCCAGAACGAAGACGGCACTGACTCCCACCAATTTCCGCATCATCGTGTCTCCCCCAATCGGCCGCCGCCGGAGACAGCAGATGTCCCGCCGGACCCGCCTGCAAGGTGGCCGCCAACCGGCTCCCACCAGAACGAACTTCGCTCTGGGCGCATGGTAGCCATCCACCCCTTGGGGCGCTCAGAGGAATTCCCCGGGCTCCGGAGATGCCCCATCACAAGACTGAAGTACTTACTTGACTGTTCGGGGGTCGGTCCCTATAGTCAAGTAGATGCTTGACCAAACGATCGACCTGGACCGCACGTTCCAGGCGTTGGCCGACCGGAGCAGGCGCTCCATGGTGGACCGTCTGACCGCGGGACCCGCCTCGGTGAGCGAACTCGCGGAACCCCTGACCATGTCGCTGGCCGCCGTGGTCCAGCACGTGCAGGTCCTCGAGGCCTGCGGCCTGGTCGCGACCGAGAAGGTGGGGAGGACGCGCATGTGCCGGATCGACGGCACCGCGCTGTCCGCCGCCGAGCGGTGGTTCACCGAACGGCGACGGGTGTGGGAACGGCGCCTCGACCGGTTGGAAGACGTCCTGCACGATGCAGCCACCACCGAGGAGGAGCCATGACCACGTCCACCACGGCCCACGACACGTTCGTCGTCGAACGCCGGTACGACGTCCCGGTCGACCGGGTCTTCCGGGCCTGGGCCGATCCGCAGCTCAAGGCCCGCTGGTTCGCCGGCTCGACGGACGTCCTGGGCGAGGACTACCACCTGGATTTCCGGGTGGGTGGTCGCGAGGTCAACCGGGGTGGTCCGCCGGGCGGTCCCGTCTACACGTACGAGTCGGTGTTCCGCGACATCGTGCCGGAGCGGCGGATCGTCTACACCTACGAGATGCACGCCGACGACGACCGGATCTCGGTGTCGGTCGCCACGGTCGAGTTCCGCGGCGACGGGTCGACGACCCATCTCCGACTGACGGAGCAGGGAGTGTTCCTCGACGGCCACGACACCTCGGCCCAGCGCGAGGAGGGCACCCGGTCCCTGCTCGACTCGCTGGGCACCAGCCTGGAGGACGACGCCGGCTGAATGCGCCCTTGCTGTTGGGGTGACGGGGGTGACGAACGGCGCTCCGGTCGGGCCCCACGTTCTGCAGCCCCGGAACCGGGTCCGCCCGACCCGGTGCTAAGGATGTCCCCATGCCCATGGCCTCCACCCGCTCCGGACTGACCCTCGCCTATGACACCACGGGTTCGCCCGACGACCCTCCCCTGCTGCTCGTCTCCGGGCTCGGGACACAGCTCCTGTCGTGGGACGAGGGGCTCTGCGCCCTCCTGGCCGACGCGGGCCGGTACGTCGTCCGCTTCGACAACCGGGACGCCGGACTGTCGACGTCGTTCGATGATCGTCCCGTCGACGTGGCCGCCGTGTTCCGGGCGATGGCGGACGGCGACGTGGCGACGGCCCGGTCGCTGGTGCCCTACGACCTGAGCGACATGGCGCTCGACGCCGTCGAGCTGCTCGACTCCCTCGGCATCGACCGGGCCCATGTCGTGGGCGCCTCGATGGGCGGGATGATCGCCCAGACGATGGCCATCGAGAACCCGGGGAGGGTCCGCACCCTGACGTCGATCATGTCGACCACCGGTGAGCCGGACTACGGCCGGTCGACCCGGGAGGCACGCCAGGTGCTCCTCAGCCCCGCCCCCACGGACCGTGCGGCCTACATCGAGGACTCGGTCCGCTCGCTGGTGTGGCACTCCAAGCGGTACGCGGATCCCGACGAGGTCCGGGCCCTGGCCGCACGGTCCTACGACCGGTCGTTCCGCCCCGCCGGCACGGCGCGCCAGCTCGCCGCCGTGACGGTCAGCGGGTCGCGGGCCGACGGCCTCCGCACGCTGGACGTGCCGACCCTGGTCATCCACGGGCTCGACGACACGCTGATCGGGCCCTCGGGCGGCGAGCGCACCGCGGAGCTGGTGCCGGGCGCCGTGCTCCTGCTCGTGCCCGACATGGGCCATGACCGCCCGAAGCCCCTCTGGCCGGAGCTCGTCGAGGCGATCGTCGCGCACACGTCTGACTGACCACGACACGCCGGGCCTGGCCCCACTGCCTCGTGCCGGCTGACGACGGTGGGCCGGCGACGACATGGTCCGGATCGTGCCATCGTCTGGGCATGGTCGCATCGCCGCCGATGGGAGTCGCCAACCTCGCCGCATTCGTCGCCGCCACCGTCGGCCGTGCCGGCCGCGTCGAGGCGGTGCCCGGGGGCACCGTGGTGGCGAGCGCGGTGCCGGTGGCGAACGGCTATCTCAACGCCGCCTTCCGCAGCGACGGTGCCGTGCCGGCGGACGTGTTCCTCGACGCCGCCCGCACGGTCTTCGCCGACGTCGGCACGCCCTATGTGGTGTGGGTGGAGTCGACCGATGCCGAGCTGCTTACGGCGGCCGGTGCCGCCGGCGGCCTGGCGGACACCACCGACACCACCGACACCCCGGCCATGGTGGTGACCGGGCCCGTGGCCCGACCGTCCCGTGTGGACGTCCGACCGGTCAGGGGGGACGCCGACCGGGCGACCTTCGTCCGACTGTGCGAGAACGGCTACGGCATGGCCGGCCTGGCGTGGCTGCTCGAGAGCCAGGGGTGCCTGGACGCCCCCGGGACGACCTGGGCGATCGCCTCGGCCGACGGGGTCGACCGGAGCGTGGCCTGCGGGTTCTCCGACGGAACCACCGGGGGGATCTACTACGTCGCGACGCCGCCCGAGCACCGCGGACGTGGCGCAGCGTCCGCCGTCACCGCGTGGCTCACCAACCGACTGCTCGACGGCGGCGCCTCCCGGGTGACGCTCCAGGCGAGTGAGGCGGGACGCCCCGTCTACGAGCGCCTGGGCTTCACCACGCCGGGCACCTTCCGGCGCCACACCTTCGACGAGCCGACCTGAACCACCCGCCCGGCACGCCGGCGGTCAGGGCCCGAGTGCCCCCACGATCACCTCGCCGAGCTCCACCGGGCGGGTGAACTGAGGCCAGTGACCCGTCGGCAGGTCCACAAAGGTGACGTCGCGGAGCGCGGCCAGCTCGACCAGGTCCGGGTCGCCACCCTCCATCCAGCCGCGCAGCTGGTCGGCCGTGAACTCGCAGGCCACGACGGTGGCGGGCACGTCGAGGCGGCGGTCGTCGACGAGTACCTGGGGATCGGCGGCCACCGCCGCGGGCTGCGGCACCGCCCGGGCGCGGAACCGCGCGCGGAGGGAGTCGTCGAGGTCGACGAGGTCCTCCGCGTCGAAGGCGGACCAGTCGGGCAGTGGGATCTCCCCGTCGACCACCGGGAGCCCGGCGTTGATGGCGCGGCCGGCCGGCAGCGGCACCGTGTCCACGTGGACCACCCGGGCGATGCGATCGGGGCGCGCATCGGCTGCGGCATGGGCCACGGGTCCGCCACCCGAGTGACCGACCAGGACCACCGGTCCGGCGATCCGGTCGACCGCCCCGACCACGGCGTCGACGTGATCGGCGAGGCGGATGCCCCGGCGGTCGGCATCCGGCGACTGCAGGCCGGGGAGGGTCAGGGCATGGACCACGTGACCGGTCCGTTCGATGGTCGGCACCACCTCGTCCCACGACGTCGCGTCGAGCCAGAATCCCGGGATCAGGACGACGTCCACCGGTCCATTGTACGGTCACTCCGTCCGTCCGGACCGACGGCGGGGCCCGCACCGGCAGGTCGGTCGCCGCTTTGCCGGCGGGTCAGCCGGCCGGCGGCGGGTCAGCCGGCCGGCGGCGGGTCAGCTGGCGGTTCGGCTGGCGGGTCGGCCGGGGAGAACTCCCCGGACCGCATCAGCCCGGCCACGGCCTCCCCGCCCCCGGGCCGGGCCGACAGGTCCTCGACCACGCCCCGGCGGTCCGCCACCGACTTGTTCTGGCTCAGCTTGGCCTTGGCCTCGACCCGATCCACGATGATCTCGAAGGCGACGATGCCCCGGGCCAGCCTCTTCACGTAGTCGTCGGGGGCGTCGGCGACCCGCCAGGGCTCCGGGCGGGTCGCCTCGTGGACGTCGGTGAGGTCGGTCACCACGGCGAGGGTGGTGGCCGCGTCGTCGGTCAGGCGGAAGGTGCCGTGGGCGTGGACCTCGACGAAGTTCCACGTCGGCACCACCCGGCCCGTCTCCACCTTCGAGGGGTAGGCGGACGGCGACACGTAGGCATGGGGGCCGACGAAGAGCGCCAGCGCGGGCACGCCGGCGGCGCCGATCCCGGCCTGCGGGTTGGTCCGGGCCAGGTGGCCCCGCAGCCGCCACGGACGGCCGTGGTCCGGGACGTCGAGGAGCAGCGGCACGCTGGAGGCCGCGAACCCTCCGTCACCGGTGGTCACGACCTGGGCGAACGCCAGGTCGCGCACGAGCCGGGCGATCACCCCCGGGTCGGTGACCTCGAACGCGGGCGACCGGTTCACGGTGACGTCACAGCATGCGCCGTTCCGCGGCCCAGTTGGTCAGCTGGTAGCGGTTCGCCAGCTGCAGCTTGCGCAGCACGGCCGACACGTGGCTCTCCACCGTCTTGGTCGAGATCCCCAGCTCACGGGCGATCTCCTTGTAGGCGTAGCCCCGGGCGATGAGGCGCAGGACCTGCCGCTCCCGGGGGGTCAGCTGGTCGAGCTCGGGATCGAAGCTCGGCGCCGGGGCCGGCCCCTGGGCGGGATCGGCGAAGGCATCCAGTACGAAGCCCGCCAGACGGGGGGAGAACACGGCGTCGCCCTCGGCGATCCGACGGATGGCGTCCACCAGGTCCGGGCCCGAGATGTGCTTGGTCACGTAGCCCCGGGCACCGGCCCGGATGACGTCGATGACGTCCTCGGCCGCATCGGACATCGACAGGGCCAGGAACGCCACCGACGGCGCCACCGGCAGTACCTGCTCGAGTACCGCCCGCCCGCCACCGCCCGGCATGTGCACGTCGAGGAGCACCACGTCCGGGGTGCGCTCGAGGATCAGCTCGACCGCGGCGCCCACCTCGTCGGCCTCCCCCACCACGTCGACGGCGTCACCCAGCTCGGCCCGGATCCCGGACCGCACCAGGGCGTGGTCGTCGACCACGAACACGCGCAGCGGCTCCGGTCCGGTCACGTCGTCGACGCGGGGCGGGGCAGGACCAGCTCCACCTCGGTGCCCGCGCCGGGCACGCTGTGGACGGCCACGCTCCCGCCGGCGCGCTCCATCCGCTCGACCATCGAGTGGGCGATCCCCTGACGGTCGTCGGGCACGAGGGCGGGGTCGAATCCCACTCCCAGGTCACGCACGTAGGCCGACACCGTGGTCGGTTCGACCTCGACGAAGACGGCCACCTGGGGGCAGCCCGACCACTTGGCCGCGTTGATCGTGGCCTCGCGGCAGGCGCCGACCAGGGCGGCGACGCCGTCGTCCATCGGGCAGTCCCCCACCACGATGAGTTCCACGCCGACGCCGTAGGTGTCCTCGACCTCGCGCTCGACGGCGGCGACCGCGTCGGTGATGGTCTCGCACCGTTCACCCCGGCGCCCCAGGCGTTCGGGGTCGAAGAGCCAGTGGCGGAGCTCGCGCTCCTCGCTCCGGGCCAGCCGCACCACCTCGTGCGGGTCGCCCGCCGCCTTCTGGATCAGCGACAGGGTCTGGAGCACCGAGTCGTGCACGTGGGCGGCCATGTCCGCCCGCTCCTGGGCCCGCACCCGCTCCCGCCGTTCGGTGGAGAGGTCGCGCAACGTCCGGACCCACCACGGGGCGAAGAGGATGAGGAACCCGGCCACGAACAGGATCGTGCCGACGAGGACCCCGAACGCCGCGCCGCTGAAGCTGTTGGTCCGGGACAGTTCACCGAGTCCCACCGCGATCAGCACGAGGCCGGCCACGGCCCGCAGCGCCACCCGCCGCCACCTCGGCGACGAGCGGGACACCCCCGGTGCGGTGTTGAGGCGCTCGCGCAGTCTGGTCGTCTCGGCGGGCGAGGCGCCCCGCCACACCACGATCACCCCGACGGCCCCCACCAGCAGCGTCAGCGTCGGCACACCGACGTCGGTCACGCCCAGGGAGCGGGTCACGAAGAGCACGGCGAACAGCGCGGTGGTGAGGGCGAGCACGATCTGCAGTTCCCGCCGGTCGGCGACCACCCGGGACGCGATCGACTCGTCCTCGTCGGCGACGGGCACGAACACCCACATCGCCACATAGACGAGGATGCCGATCCCGCCGAGGAAGACGGACAGCACGGCGATCACGCGCACCGTGGTGGTCGACACCGCCAACCGCGCGGCCAGGCCGGCGCACACGCCGCCCAGGATGCTGTCGTCGGCGGAGCGGAGGAACGGGCGGACCGGGCGCCGTCGGGAGGGCGCGGCGGGACCGCCGGATCCGCCCGGCGCGGCCGGGTCGTCGCCGGTGTCGACGGCTGGGGAGGGACGGTGGCGTGCGATGCCCCAATCCTTGCACGGGGACCCCGCCCTGGCGATGGGGGACAACCCTGAGGCCACCGTCCGGGCCCGCACCCGACCCGGGGATGTCCCCGATTGTCGCCGGACGCCGCAGGGCGCACAGTGCCGGTATGACCGTCACCGAGGAACTGCCGACCGGACCGCCCTCCGACGTGCCCCCGGAGCCGCCCGCCGATGGGCCCCCGGGGCCGCCCCCGGGGTCACCGGAGCCCTCTCCCCTGCACCGCAGCCGGACGAAGCACCTGGTCGCCGGCGTGTGCGGCGGCATCGCCGAGCGGTTCGAGGTCGACGTCACCATCGTCCGCGTCGCCTTCGTCGTCGCCGCCTGTCTGTGGGGCGTCGGGGTGGTCGTCTACCTCGCCCTCTGGGCGCTCGTCCCGCTGCCGGCCGACACCGGCTCGGACCCCGCGTCGGCAGCCGCCGAGGAGCCGTCCGGTCCACCCTGGGTCTCCTACGTCCTGCTGACCGCCGCCCTCTTCCTCGGGCTCGTCATCAGCACCTCCTGGTGGGGAGGCCCGCAGTGGGGCGGCGGCCTCGGACTGGCCTGGGTGCTCGTCCTGTTCGTCGTCGTCGTGGTGGCGCTGCGGCGGCCCGCCCGGCGTCCCACCATCGGCCGGGCGCTGCTGACCCTGGCGGTGATCGTCCTGAGTCTGCTCATCCTCGTCACCGGGGCGTTCTTCGGTGCGGTGGCCATGACCGGGGTGCCGCTGACCGGTGGGATCGGCCAGCGCGTCGTGCAGCCGACCACGCCGTCCGAGCTGCAGTCGACCTACCGCATGGCCGTCGGCAGCCTGACCGTCGACCTGACCCACGTCCCCCTCGGCACCGCCCCGCACACCGTGATCGCCTCCGTCGCCGTCGGCCAGCTGGTCGTCGACGTCCCCCGGGGCGCGGTCGTCGACGTCGACGCCCACAGCGGGATCGGCGACGTCGACTACGGCGACTCCGGACCCGCGGCGTTCGCCGCGCCGCTCACGGCGTTCGGCCCGGCCCGACCGCAGCTCGTCATCGACGCCCAGGTCGGGATCGGTCAGATCCGGCTGCAGCGGGGTGACCTCTGACGGCCGCCCGGCCGTCGGTCGACCCGTCCCACGGCCGGCCGTTCAGTGGCCGGCGTCGGTCCACTCGTCCGTGGTCATGACCGCGGCCTGGCGCGGGAAGACCTTCTCGAGGAGCACCCGGTGGACCTCGGGGTCCGTGTCCGCGCAGGCGTCGCTCAGCACGGTGAGGTCGAAGTCGAGGTCCGCGGCCTGGCGGAGGGTGGACAGCACCACCCCGCTGGTGGAGATCCCGGTCAGCACCAGCGACGTGGCATCGAGCGACCGGAGGACGACGTCGAGGTCACTCCCGGCGAAGGCACTGACCCGCTTCTTGACGACGACCACGTCGTCGGGCGCCGGGGCCACGGCGGTGTGGATCCGGGTGGCGGGGTCGTCGACCGACATGTCGGGGCGGCCGGCCAGCGCCGAGAACACCCGGTTGCGCGGGTTGAGGTCACCCCCGCCCGGCCGGAACGCCACCCGGACGTAGACGACCGGCAGCCCGGCCGACCGGGCGTGGCCGACCGCGGCGCCGACCCGCTCGAGCAGCGCGGCCGCCCCGTCCGGGATCCGTCCGACGATGCCGTTCTGCACGTCCATGACCAACAGTGCGGTGGTTGCCATGCCCCCGTTGTAGCCGCTGCGGCGCGGCCGACCCCGTCGCCCGGGCCCGGTCGCCCGTCCGTCAGCCCTCGAGGGCCACGTTGAACATCCACCGCACCCCGAACCGATCGAGGCAGGTGCCCCAGAGCGAACCCCACGGCATGGGACTGAGCCCGGTGGCGTCCTGGCCACCGTCGGACAGTGCGGCGTAGAGGCGCTCGGCCTCCTCGCGCGTGTCCGGCTCCAGGTTGAGCGTGGAGTTGTTGCCGACCCGCACCACCTGGCCCATGGACTCCAGCATGTCGGTCCCCATCAGCACGTGGCCGGCCAGGATGGGCAGTTCGACGTGCAGGACCTTCGACCGTTCGGCCTCGGGGAGCTCGGGTGCGCCGGGCCCGGCCGGCATGTCGCCGAAGCGCTGCAGGGGAACGGAGAACTCCGTGCCGAAGACCGAGGCGTAGAACTCGAACGCCTCCTCGGTGTCCCCCTGGAAGTTGAGGTAGGTACTGACTCGGCTCACGGTGGGCTCCTCCACTCGGGATCACTGGGGATCGTCCGTGGTCATCGTGCTGCAGTCCGCGACCTGGTGCAAGGGCCGGTGCAAGGGCCGTGCGGGTGCCGGGTCGGGTCGGTGCCGGGTCAGTCAGGGAGGATGCCGGTGGCCGAGGTGGCGACGAAGGTCGCCACCAGGCGCCTGTCGTCCACCATGGACTGCCGGAAGGCGGCCCAGTCCTCGTGCTCGCCGTTGCCGCGGCGGTAGTACTCGACCAGGCGGTCCACCACCTCGTCGTCGGGGGCCTGGGCCACCGGGCTCAGCTCCACGGTGCCGTCGAGGCCCACCCACGTGAAGGGATCGTCGCCCGGCACGAACAGGGCCGCACGAGGGTCCCGACGCAGGTTGCGGGTCTTGGCCCGGTCGTCCGTGACCGAGATGGTGAACCGGTCACCGTCGGCCGCGAAGAAGATCACCGACTGTTGGGGCCGGCCGTCGGCCCGGAGGGTGGTCAGGACGGCGTTCCGCCGACCGGCGGCGAATTCGAGGGCACGTGCGAGGTCCATGTCAGCACTGTACGGCGACGGCCCGGCGGACGGTGCGGCTGTCCGGCCCGGCGCCGGCGCCGGCGGGACGCCGTGACGGCTCAGCCCGGGGCGAAGTGGGGATTGTGGATGAAACCCACGATCGTGCCGTCGGGGCGCCGGACGGTGGCCGTCACGATCCCCTCCCCCACCTCGGTGGCCGGCACGTGCACACTGCAGCCGGCACCGAGGGCGGCACCCACTGCGGCCGACACGTCCTCGACGCCCCAGTAGGTGAGGGCGCCGTCGGCCGGGTCGGCGTCGGGCAGGAGGCCGAGCTCGTAGCCGGCCACGTCGAACCCGACGTAGAAGGGCTCCTCGAAGTAGGGCCCGACGCCGATGAACGCCGTCCACCACGCAGTGGATGCGGCCAGATCGGGAGCGGGGTAGATGACGGTGCGCAGACCGAGCAGGGGTACGGGCATGACCCTGTTCTACCCCGGGGACCGGTGGCCGGCACCGGGGCGATCCCGGTGCCGGCCCGACATCAGGTGCTCCGGTCCTCGATCTCCCACGCATGGTCGAGCACGTGCCATGCGAACCGACGGAGGGCGTACCCGACCGGCCAGGCACCGCCCGTCTCGGCGTCGAGGAGCGCCGCCGTCACGACGTCGCGCTGCTCGGGCCAGGGGGTCCGGGGCGGCGTCCGGGCCCCGACCTTGGGACAGTAGGCCCGCTCGGCCTCCCGCACGTGGGCCACGACCGCGTCACGGTCGCGCCCGCCCCCTCGGGGGCCCTTGCGCAGCTCGGCGGGCGCCGACGACGCGATCCGGTCGAACGTGACCCAGGCGTCCCGGAGCAGGTCCACCTGACGCTGGCGTCCGACCGGCGACAGCGGCTCCTCGTCCCAGGGACCGCGGGCGTCCGGAGCGCCGAAGTCGGTCGTCCGGTTCCCGGGCACCGACCCGACGACCTCGAGCGGCCCGTCCGCCCGAGGTGCGGTCACGGCGGCCCGGTAGCGCCCCCGGTACTCCTCGAGCTGGGCCAGCGCGGCATCGCCCGACCGGGCGCGGCGCGCCCAGCCCGGCCAGTCGAGGGCGACGGCGAACGTCCAGGTCTCACCCACCTCCAGGTACACCCGGACGGGTCCGTCCGGGTCCACAGGACCCCCGGCCACGGCCTTCCTACCGCCCGACCCGGCCGTCGATCAGCTCGCGGAGGATGTCGGCGTGCCCGGCGTGGCGGGCCGTCTCCTCCAGGAGGTGGGCGAGGACCCAGCGCAGGGGCACGGGGGGCCGGACGTCGTCGCCCGCACACGGCGCCTCGGGACCGGACGCCCCGGCCACCAGTGCGTCGACCACGGCCCACGTCGCCCGGTAGCGGCCGACCGCGGTGGCCAACGCGCCGTCGGGGGACGCCCCCGGCGGCTCCTCGACCACGTCGGTGGCGATGCCGGCGAACCGTCGGACCATCCACGACTCCTCCGCATCGGCCATGTGGGTGATCAGCCACAGGAGGTTCGTCCCGGAGGGCACCGGGCTCCACGCCGCCTGCTCCGGGGTGATCCCGTCCGCCTTCTCCACCAGGGACCCGCGTTGGTAGCGGAGGAGCGCCAGGAGCGTGTCGAGTTCACCGGCATCGAGTCGAGGAGGCTTCCGGTCGACCACGGCACGAGCCTAGGCCCGACCCGCGGTCCCCGAGCCCCCGGGAGCCCCGTCGGGGCCCGGGGTGCTCAGGATCCGAGGCCGAATTGCGCCCGCCGGTCCCGGGGTACCAGGTCGAGGTACTCCTCCCGGTGCCCGTCGACGAAGGCGGCCACGTAGGGGCAGTGGGGAAGCACGTCCAGCCCGCGTGCGCGCGCATCGTCCAGCACGGCCCGGACGAGCCGCCCCGCCAGACCCCGCCCGCGGTGGTCCGGGTCCACCTCGGCGTGGAGCAGATCGATGGTCCGGTCGGTCAGGCGGTACGTCACGAACCCGACCAGGGCACCGTCCCGCTCGAGTTCGAACCGATCGCGGTCCGGGCGGTCGGACACCTCCGTGCTCATCGGGACGGCTCCGGTGCCGCCAGCCACGGCGGCCGCGTGGCCTGGTCGGGGTCGATCCGGCCGAGGATGCGCTCGTTGGCCACGCGGAGCCCCCGCAGCTGGTCCGGGCTCAGTGCGTCGATCACGAGGTCCCGGACGGCCGCGACGTGACCCGGTGCGGCACCGGCCACCACGTCCCTCCCCTCCCGGGTGAGCACGGCGCGGATGCAGCGACCGTCGTCGGGATCCGGTGCCCGGACGAGGAGCCCGCGGGTCTCGAGGTGACGCGCCGCATGGGACAGGCGGGACGGTGACGCGTTGATCAGGGTGGCCAGGCGACTCATCCGCAGCGCCCGGTCGTCCTGCTCGGACAGCATGGAGAGCACCGTGTACTCGAACAGCGTCAGTCCGGCACTGCGCTCCAACCGGGCATCGAGCAGCGGCGGGAGCTTGGCGAGGACCCGCAGCAGCCCGAGCCACGTCTCGCGTTCGTCGGCGTCGAGCCACCGTGGGCCGGTCGACACGTCGGCATCCGGTCCGGCGCCTCCGACCGACCCCACGTGCACCCTGCGCTCTCCGGGCCGCTGCTCGGTGACCTCACCCATGCCGACCATGGTAGCGCTTTGGTTGAAGTTTCAATTGAATATGCTAGAGTTTTAGTTGCGGGCACAATCAACTGCCACCACACCCACCAGGAGGGACCACGACCATGACCTCACCGATGCTGGCCCCGGAGCCCGGTGCGGCGTTCGACGCCTTCCTCCGCGACGCCGCCCCCTCGTCCCTCGACCATCCACTGTGGACGCCGGACAGCGGTCCCATGCCGGCCCTCTTCCTGAGCCACGGGGCCCCGCCGGTCTTCGACGACGCCCTGTGGATCGACGAACTGTTCCGGTGGTCGCAGTCCCTGCCGACACCCACCGCCGTCCTCATCGTCAGCGCCCACTGGGAGGCGGCCCCCGTCCGCCTCTCGGCCACCGGTGCCGCCGTCCCCCTCGTCTACGACTTCGGGGGCTTCGCCCAGCGCTACTACTCGATGACCTACCCCACGCCGGACGCCTCGGACCTGGCCGCCCGGGTGGTGGCCCTGCTGCCTGGGGAGGAGCGGGTCCACCAGGACACCGCACGCGGCCTCGATCACGGCGCCTGGGTGCCGTTGAAGGTCATGTACCCCTACGCCGACGTGCCCGTGCTCCAACTCAGCATCCCGACCCATGACCCGGCCCGGCTCCTCGAGCTCGGTCGGCAGCTCCGTCCCCTGCGTGACGAGGGCGTCCTCATCGTCGGCTCCGGCTTCATGACCCACGGACTCCCCTACCTGAGTCGGGACCAGTTCATGGGGAACGGCGTCCCCGACTGGTCGCGTGACTTCGACCGGTGGGCGGCGGAGGCCCTGGCCGACGGTGACCTGGACACCCTGGCCGCCTACCTCGACCGTGCGCCAGGCATGCCCTTCGCCCACCCGACCGTCGAGCACTTCGTGCCCCTCTTCCTGACCCTCGGTGCGGCCACCACACCGGACGCTCCCGTCGAGACGGTCATCGAGGGGTTCCAGTTCGGACTGGCCAAGCGGTCCTTCCAGGTCACCTGAGGCCGACTGCGGCGCGGGGAATCCCCGGGGCCGGGTCGGCGTTGCTGGGTAGAGAGTGACCATGAGCGACCAGAGATCCTTTCCACGCACAATCGAAGCGATCCACCCCGAGGTGGGGGGCGAGCGGGCGGTCGCGCCCTGGCGCCGGCCGGTCGCCGTGGCCGTCGGCGTGGTCGGGATCGCCCTCTACAACTGGTGGATCCCGGTGGCCTTCGACCGCCACCTGATGACCAGCCCGAACGAACTCTTCAGCGACCTCGAGGCCACCGGCCGGCCGGACGCCACGCTCCTGCAGCACCTGGACCTCGCCGCCGGCATCGTCCTG
>Ga0182013_10001302_pt1 | contig 34378 bp, 24 predicted proteins | sample 612S2MmetaG_FD_120487 | JGI IMG/M metagenome (GOLD analysis project Ga0182013, IMG submission 120487) | Permafrost microbial communities from Stordalen Mire, Sweden - 612S2M metaG | ecosystem: Environmental > Terrestrial > Soil > Wetlands > Permafrost | place: Sweden: Stordalen | collected... | reverse complement strand
CGACTGGCCGCCTCCCTGGCTCGCCGCCGGCGTCAGTTGCAACTCCACCTCGCTGGACAACAGGGTCGCCGTGGGGGTCTGGGATACGACGGTGCCTAAGGCGCCCGCGTGCATCACTGCTTTGCGAGCCGCGTCGGAGTACCACAGATCGCCGCCGCGCACGCGGATGACGGATGGCGTGGAGGGCTTTTTGTCGGCGTCCGCCCCGCCGCCTTCAGGCTGCCCGTCTGGTTTGCCCGGCGCCAGGCCTCCCGCGCTCACCAGCACCGCTCTTACCGGGTTCGCGGCGTCTGTGCTTCTGGCCACCAGCGTCTGCTTAGTGCGATCGAGAACGATCAGCGGCGCCGCGATCGAGTTCGCCTGTTGCCACAGCCGGGCGTTGCCGCGAAACATCGCTTCGCCGGTTGCCTGGTGCAATTGCGCGTCATTGGCAACTACGTGTGCAGGTCCCTGGCCGCCCAGCCCCACGTCGCCCCCCGCATGGTTCTGTGCGGATTTGTTCGTCGACCCCGCGGGCCCGGCCCCGGAACTGCTGTTTTGAGAAGTGCTTTTCCAGGTGGCCTTCACATCGCCATGGGCAAACGCGTCCCCCGACTCCTGGGTTACGTCGATCTTTTCGGCTGTCAGCTCGACGCCGCCGTCAACGACGCGCGGGCTCTCGGTCAGGTGCATCCATTGTCCCTGGCCCTCATAGACGGCGTGGCCCGCGGTCGAGCGCATCTGGGGCTCGGGCGGCGCACCGGGTTTCACCGCCGGCTGATCGATGAGGACGACGTTGCCGTCGAGAACGGCCGATTCGACCGCAGCGGCCCCAACCTGCGTCGAACCTTTGGCGGCGTCCTTTGCCCTGGGTGCAAAGCGTGCCTCCAGATGATCTCCGCTGGCCGTCAGCCGGGCTCCCGTAGCCTTGGTCTGTTCCATGCCGGCGTGGCCTGTTCCGGTCATCGCGGTCAGCTCCGAGTTGGGGCCGAACGTCCCGCTCACCTCATCGGCAGCCAGCCGGGAGGGCACGGGCGGCGCGCTGCCACGCTGGCTCTGACCGGTAATCACCACGCCGCCCGTACCGCGCAGGCTGGCCGGCTCCACCTGGCCGTGGCCCGAGTCACGAAACTCTACATCCGCCACTGGCGAGCGCCAGGTGCGGTCCTGGCGCGCGGATACGGAAACCCCGTTCTCAACCGCCTGGGTCGTCTCCTGACTGCGCATCTCCACGCCGCGCTCGAGGTGCGCATGGCGCAACTGCCCCTGCTGGTCGAACTCCAGGTCGGCCGTCGGCGCAGTGCCGTTCACGGTGCGTATCCCGCTCAGGGACTCCATCGTCACGCCACCCTCCAGATGTCCATGGGTCGGCCGGTTGTGCTGGTCGAAGTCCATGGCGCCCACCGGCGCCGCCACCCGGCCCCCGGTAGCCGTGGCCAGCGTAAAGCCGCCCGTCGCGTCGAGACGGACTGCCGTTCCATCGTCGCGGAAGAGGATCTTTGCCTGGGCTGCCGTGGCGCGCCCGCCGCGATAATCGGCAACAGCTCTGGTAAGCGTGCAACGGTTCGCATCGCGCTCAAACTCAGCATGTTCGGCGCGCACCTTCACCGTTTCGCCGCCCCGCACGGTGGTCAGCTCAACCGCGTGGTCGAGCACCAGGAAGCCCTGCGAATCGTAGCTGGCGCCCATGGAGCTGCCGCTGCCCTGGATCATGGAAAAATCCACGCGTTGCGCGGTAGTCGCGACGCCGCTCTTCTGATCGAAGGTCAGTCCGCTGGTCTGAACATGAATCTCGCCATTCGAAGCAATCTGAGCCGTTGAAGCCAGCGGTTTGCCTTTCGCTTCATTCCCGGCCGCCTGCTGAGTCGTGGCCTTGGGCGCGATGGCCGGCGCTTCACCCGGCCGCATCAGCGTAATTTCCACCGGCCCAGCGGCGGTCGCGGTGTCAGCCTTCTTGTCGTACTCGAACTCCTTGCCTTCGATACGGTCCACCCGGCTGCCATCCGCGCCGTAAAGCTCGATCTTCACATCGTGAAGCATGGCGTGATCGTTTTTAAGCTGGATCACTCTCGAAGCATGGATCTTGAACAGCGTGTGGCCGCCTCGCGACTGCGTGTAGGTCACACCGTTGGCCTCCTGCTGAATGTCAATGCCAAGCCGCTTGGGAATATCGCGGCGGCTGAAGGGACTCTTCACTCTGCCGATGGCCAGAAATACGCCCAACGCCACGATCAGCAAAACTCCCGCGGCCAGCACCATCGTCCGCAACCGCTCGATCGTGAATCGCACGCCTTCAGTTCCTCACGCCAAGCCGCGCGGCCAATCGCTGCGCCAGGCTTTCGCCCAGCTCGCTCCACAACAGCCGCGCCGTGGCGCCGGAGTCCTTCTCGACCGCCGAAGCCAACTCGATAAGCTGGCGCACATTCTCTTCCACATGGCGCGCGCCCACTTCGTTCAAGTCCGCGTCCTCTTCGAGGAACGGCGCGTCGCTGCCGAAGTCGATGCGGATGTGCCCATCCTGCTCATAGGCCCCCTCGTCGAACAGCGGACCGAAGCCGGTCACGCGCACCAGGCGCGGCTCGCGCACCCAGCGTGCCTCCGCGCCGGCTTCGAGTTCCCACAAACTCCAGCCGATCTGGAATTCGTAAGCAAAGTCGTCATGCAGCAGTTCGAGCGACTCCTCCACAGCAGCGCGCGGCTCCATACCCCGCTCGCCCCGGCCCCAAACCCGCTGGAAGATGGGAGTTTCGGTCCAGTCAATCGGCCACACCGTCGCCGCGTAGACTCGCGGCTCGCCGCCATGGACGGCGAACGCTCCCAGCACCGCAGAGAGCTTGTCAGGCAGCGCCGCCAGGCGCAGATTCGGGTACCACAGGCTTAAATAGAGCGTGTCGGACATCTCTATTGATTTTAGACGCCCCAACCAGCGGACCGACTCGGGTTTCAGAACTGGCTAGCCAGTGACGATTTCGCTGAAGTCAGCAATCCCGGAGAAGTTGCGCAGCACCGAGTCGATCAGGCCCAGATGCGCGTTGCGAATGGCCGGGTCCGGATCGAGAACCATCACCTTGTCGAAGAACGCATCGACCGTAGGCCGCAGCGTGGCAATCAGCGCCAGCGCCTCGCCGTAGCTGCGCTGCTCGCGAAGCCGCGCAACCTCCGGAGCCAGTTCGGCAGCCGAATCGGCGAGTTGCTGCGCCTCCGGGGCGAGCGCTGCACTGCTCGGCGAACCGACGGCAAACCCTTTCTCCCCGGCCTGGCGCAGGATGTTCTTGATGCGCTTGAACGCCGCGGAAATTGCCGCAAAATCGGCAGACTCGCGCGCAGCAGTCAGCGCCTCGGCGCGTGCAATAGCATCGCGAACGTCGTCGGCTCCGGCGGCGAGGACGGCGTTCACCACGTCGTAAGCAAAGCCGCGCACATCCTTCAGATAGAAATGCAGTCGCTCGCCGAAGAAAGCCGCCACCTGCCGCCTGTCGGCATCCTCCGCGCTTAGAACCGGGTCTCCTACCCTGGCCTCGGCTTCATCGCGGCTGGGGTGTGTGACCATGTCGCCAGCGTTGAGCAGATCGCCGATATTCAACGGCAGCCCCGACTCCGCCAGTATCTTCACAATTCCATTGGCAGCCCGCCGCAACGCGAAAGGATCTTTCGACCCGGTCGGCGCATTGCCGATGCCAAACATCGCCGTAATCGTTTGTATGCGGTCGGCCAAGCCCAGCAACTGGCCTTCAATCGACGGCGGAATTTCTTCATCGACAGAGGCCGGCGTGTACTGCTCATAGATGGCCACGGCGACTCGCGCGCCCAGTCCCTGTGCCCGAGCGTAGAGCCCGCCAATCACGCCCTGCAATTCCGTGAATTCCTTTACCAACTCAGTCGTTAGATCAGTCTTGGCAAGCTCAACCGCCCTGAGCAGCGCCGCCTCGTCAAAATGCACGCCGGCCTTCGCCACCAGCGCGGCAAGCTCCCGCGCGACGCGCAGATTCTGCTCCGTCTTCCAGTGATAGGTGCCCAGTTCTTTCTGGAATGTAACGTTCTTGAGGCTTTCTACGCGCTCAACGAGCGGCGTCTTCTGATCGAAGTCCCAGAAGAAGCGTGCGTCTTTGAATCGCGCCCGCAGCACGCGGGCATTGCCGTGGCGGATGATCGCCGCGCCCGCCTCATCGGCACGAGTGTTCAGCACGGCCAAGAAATGCGGCGCCAGCTTGCCCGCCGCGTCCTCCACCGCGAAATATTTCTGGTGGTCGCGCATCACCGTCACTAGCACCTCTTCAGGCAGCGCAAGGTATTCCGGCTCGAAGTCACCCAGGATCACAGTTGGCCACTCCGTGAGGTGAACGACGGTCTCAAGCAGCGCGTCATCTTCGCGCCAGCGCGCGCCGGCGACTGTACGCGTAGCCGCATCGAGCGCCTTGCGAATCATCTGCCGTCGTTCGGCCACATCGACCACGACGGCAGCGCCGCGCAGCGTGTCGGCGTAGCTTCTTGCCGAAGCCACAAGCACTTGGTCCTCATGCAGAATGCGATGGCCGAGGCTCATGTTGCCGGCCACGATCCCCGCAATCTCAACCGGCACAACCTCGGCGTCGAGCAGCGCCACAACCCAGCGCACCGGCCTCACAAACCGCTCCGGCTTGCCCGCCCGCCAGTACATGCTCTTAGCCCAATAGAGGCTGAGAACTTCTTTCGGAATCTCCGCGACCAGGATCTCCTGCGCGCTGCGGCCCTTGCGCTTGACGGTCGCGCCAACATACTCACCCTTGGCCGTCGTTACTTTCTCTAACGCCGCAACCGCGACTCCTGCCTTCTTCGCGAAAGCCTCGGCCGCGGGTGTAGCCGCGCCGTCTTTGAAGGCGATCTTCCACGACGGGCCGGTGAGCTTCTCTTCCGTGTCCGCCTGGCTGCTTGAAAGACCCTCCACCAGCACGGCCAGCCTCCGCGGCGTCGAGTAGGTGATGACCCTTGCGCCTCCGGCAAGTAGCCGCTCGCGTGAAAGCAGATCGTTGACGCGCTTGCCCAGCTCAGCCTCAGCCCCGGCAATCATGCGGGCCGGAACTTCTTCCAGACCGATTTCAAGTAAAAAGTCAGACATTGTTTTTTCCAGTTGGCAGTTGGCAGCGGACAGTGAACAGAGAATCAGAGGACAGAGATCAGGGACCAAGAACTTTACTACGCCGTTTGTTGCGCCGCGTAAGCCTTTGCCACGCCCACAGCCAGGGCGCGTATGCGGCCGATCACGCCCACGCGCTCGGTAACGCTGATGGCGCCGCGCGCGTCAAGCAGGTTGAACAGGTGCGAACACTTCAGCGCCAATTCATACGTGGCCAGCAGCGGAAATCTTTTCTTTTCCTTCGGACTGGCATTCTCGTCCGAAAGCAATGCGTTCGCCTGGGCCAGCAGCGAATGAGCTTCGGCCTCGTACAGGTTGAAGTGGCTCCAAAGCTTGTCGACATCGGCGAATTCGAAGTTGTAGACCGAAAACTGCAGCTCCTCGGGCAATCGCACATCGCCGTACGTCATCTCCGCGCCGCTGTCGGGATCGCGCGCCCACACGATGTCGTAGATCGAGTCGACGTCCTGAAGAAACGCCGCGATCCGCTCCAGGCCGTAAGTCAACTCGGCGCAAATAGGATCGAGATCAAGCCCGCCGCACTGTTGGAAATAAGTGAACTGGGTAATCTCAAGCCCATCCAGCATCACCTGCCAACCCACGCCCCACGCGCCTCCGGCGGGCCACTCCCAGTTGTCTTCTTCGAACTTCAGATCGTGCTGCGAGAGGTCGATGCCGATGGCTTCGAGCGATTCGAGATAAAGCTCCTGCACATTCACCGGCGGCGGCTTCAGGATCAGTTGAAACTGCGTGTGCTTGAACAGCCGGTTAGGATTTTCGCCGTAGCGCCCGTCCGCAGGCCGCCGCGAGGGTTGCGCGTAGCCGACTTTGTAAGGCCGCGGCCCCAACACGCGCAGAAAGGTCTCCGGAGCCATGGTGCCCGCCCCCACTTCCACATCGTAAGGCTGCTGCAGAACGCATCCCCGCTCCGCCCAGAACCCCTGCAGGCGGAACAGCAGTTCCTGAAACGTAAGCGGCGATGCTTTCAAAGACGGTGCAAACTGGGCTGCGGACACAAGCGTATCTCTCTTGTCGGGACTAAAGATCGATTCTAACAGTAGCGATCTGCGAGTCTCAGCCGCGAAGCAGCGACCCGGCTGCGAACTCTCGTCCCACCCAGGCTCAGCTAGTCCTGTTCAAGCCTGCGGATGGAAAGCCAGGAGCCGACAGCGGCAATGCTGGTGATGGTGAAGGCGATCATGAACGCAAAACACAGCGCCAGGACCACTCCGCCTGCTGAATTCAAATATCTGTGGAGTGAATGCCCGTGGAGAAACAGCGAAGCAAGCCCGCAACTGGCCACAAATGCCGCGCCGGCAACGAGCATCCGTCTCTTCTCTCGGGCAAACTGACGTCTCGCGCTCTCAGTGAACTTTGCCATCTCAGCTTTATCGAGTTCTTCATCGTTCAAATCAGGCGCGTCCGGCGCCGGAATTGCGTCGGGGTCCTCCTCGGCCTGCCCCGTTCCGTTGGCATCGCGCTTGTAGCGCCGCCATCCCGCCCAGCAGAGAAACAGTCCCAAAAGAACCGATGCTGTGCAGGAAAAAACGGCGGTGCTATTCACTTCGCCGGTCTGGTTCCCACTCGCGTCAAGCAAATCTGCGTGAATCAGTTCGCCCGTATCGCCGAAGTATCGAATGCGAAGACGTTGCCCGGGAACCCACGCAGCGTTCGCATCGCTGGTGTGCACGCTGACGTCGCCGCCCAGCGTCGTTTGGATCGTCAGCCACGCGCTGTAGTGCCTGCTGCTCTGCCGCTCGACGCGCACCGCGGCAATCGCTCCTGAAAATTCGAAGGTGGGCAGATGAGATTCCCAAAGCTCCCACGCACTGGGCGCCACGATAAACCAGGAAGCAAACGAGAGCGTTGCGATGAACCTGGCCCGCCATTCCCCCGGGCCGTCGCTTGCAGTGGAGGAGATATAGCCGCAAATCACGATCAGAGCAAACGAAATCGCACAATAAATCCAGAGCAAGTCGAGATAGATCGCAGTCACGCCCGCAGTATAAGGCATCGTGAGCGGGATCCGCGCCGGCAAACAGCAGTCTGAACCCAGGTCACGCGCCGGCCCTCATCCCCCCAGCCGCGCAATCGCCTCGGCGCTTTTGAGCTTCCGCTCCAAATGCCGCTCCAGCGCCTGCAGGGTGAACCGTCTCAAATCCTGCCCGCGCTTGCGCGGCCACGGCTCACCCGCAAAGGCTGCCACCGGCGTCCGCAACATGCGTTGCGCGAGCTGCCACGAATCGGCCGCCAGAAGACTCGTCGACCCGCCGCCATGCAGGCCGCAAAACAGCCCATCGGCATAACTGCTGAACGAAATCTCCGCCCCACGCAGTGGTTCGCCGCACGTCATGCAATGGCCGATGTCGGGCAGCAATCCCATCAGCCTCGTCATCCAAAGCGAAAAATAGGTAAGCGCCATCCACGGCTGCACCGTCTCGGACTGCACCGAAGCAGTCTGTTCCAGCACCGAGACCAGCAGCCGAAAGACCGCGTCCTGCGGATCGCGTTCCGGCAGCGCCTCGTCAATCAGCTCGGCGAAAAAGCTCAGCACCGCCATGCGCGCCTGGTCCACCGGAGCCGAAAGCGGCGAGCGAACGATTTCAAGCTGATCCAGCCGCACCAGATCCTGCCGTGGCCGCTCCGCAAACCACGCCCGCGCCAGCGTCATTGGCTCGAGAGCGCCCCCAAAGCGTTTGCGGCTCCTGAGCGCCGACTTGGCCACGCCCTTCAACCGCCCGTAATCGCGCGTGAAAAAGCTCACAATCAGGTCGGCCTCATGCACCGGCCAGGTGCGCAATACCACCGCTTCTGAGGTGACCACGGGCATCGGCTTCTATCTTCGCATTGCGGACGGCAGCCAGGCCCCGCAGCCATTTGCTACGATCCCGACAGCTTTTGCAGCCTGCCTCATCGCCGCCTCGGCCGACCCCGCAGTATGCAGCCAAGCCCTTCCTTTTGATCGCGTTGCAGCGCGGTACGCGGGCATGAGGCTGGTCGCGCGAGGCCCCTCCCGATCCCGCCGCGTCCCGTTCTGCACACCTGTGGAAAGCGCTTCTGGGCTACAATCGTAATCAGAGGTTCCTGATGCCTTCCGCGATGGTCACGTTCAACGGACGAATCACGCTACCCCCCAACGTACGCAAACAACTCGGATTGAAAACCGGCGACAGTGTCGATTTCGTCGAGCTTGGGAAAGGCCGGTTCGCTATCCGGCACTGCGCCAATACCGCGCCAGATCCCGAAGGATGGATGCCGGAGTTGAGTTTCGAAGCCGCCGGCGACGACCCCGATCCCACTTTGAACTAAAGCCGCACGGCTTTAAAGTCTACCCCGGGCCTGGAGCGGATCCGCACTGCGCAGCCGGGTAGCCCTGTGCCATCCATCCCAACACAATTCACATCGCCGGGAGCGGATTGGGAGTTTCATCGTTCCGACCCGCCTCGTGCCTTGCCTGCGCCTGGGATTTACAACTTACCGACGTAAACACACAAACGCGCCCGCCGAGGCGGACGCGCAGTGAGGCCGCTCGATGGCGAGCGGATTCCGTTGCCCCTTAACGGCCGAAGTGCGAGGCGTTCTTCTCGGTAAAGTGGGCCCATTTTTCCGGCAGGTCGTCCTGCGCAAAGATGGCCGAGACCGGGCAGGCCGGGACGCAGGCGCCGCAGTCGATGCACTCGACCGGGTCGATGAACAGCTGGTCGGCTTCGGCGTGTCCGTCTTCGTCCTTCTTGGGGTGGATGCAATCGACCGGACAGGCGTCCACACAGGCGGTGTCCTTGGTGCCGATACAGGGTTCTGCAATAACGTATGCCATCTCTTTTTTCTCCGCGGAGATCGTACTTCTCGTCGCTGATGGTAGCACATCGGACTGCCTGCCGATGTAATCTTCCGTGAAGACGTGTTGCCATGCGGGAAGGCTCAGCGTTCCCTTGCGGCGCGAGCCTCCGCAAACTCCCTTGGCGTAGGGATGGGCGCCAGGTCGCGGCCCGCAAACAGATCGCCGAACAAGGCCACCAGTTCGTCGTGAATCAGGCCGTTTGAAGCCAGAATCTCGCGGCTGTCGAGCCGGTAGGGTTCGCCGGAAAAACTGGTCACGCGGCCGCCCGCCTCGGTCACCAGCAGGATGCCCGCAGCCGTGTCCCATGGGTTCAGATTGAACTCCCAGAAGCATTCCAGCCGGCCCGCTGCCACATAAGCCAGATCGAGCGCGGCCGATCCCGCCCGGCGCACTCCGTGCGAGCGCAGTGTGAACTCATGGTAAAAGTGAACGTTGGGGCTGTCGTGACGCTTGCGGCTGGGAAACCCCGTGGCCAGCAGCGATTCGGCCAGAACCGAAGCGCGCGAAACCCGCATCAGCTTCCCGTTGAGTTGTGCGCCCCGGCCTCGCTCGGCTGTATATAACTCGTCCCGCATGGGATCGTAGATGACCGCGGCGACAAGAACGCCGTCTTCATCCGGTGCCGTGCCCGCCGGCCGGTGCTCGAGTCCCATCGACACGCAAAACTGCGGGAATGCGTGCGCGAAGTTGGTGGTTCCATCCAGCGGGTCCACATACCAGCGATACTCGCCTTCCAGACGGTCGCGGGTTCCCTCTTCGCCGTAGACTCCGTGTTCGGGAAATGCTTCGCCGAGCCGTGTGCGAATCAGCTTCTCCACCGTCCGGTCCGCCACCGTCACCAGGTCCACGTCGCCCTTGTACTCGGTTTTCACGCCGGCCTCGAAAAACTCGCGCAGCCGCGCGCCTGCCTCGCGTGCAATCTCCGCAGCCCGAGGAATGCAAACCTGCTGATGCTCGTCAGCGGACTCCGCTTCCCCGCTCACGGTTGTGGCTCGCTTGACGCCCGAGCGCCGCTGCTCGCCGTACGGCGCCGGCCCGCCTCGCTGATGGTCCGAATCTGGTTCTTGTAGATAAAGAGATTGGGATGGCCTTCGCGCGTGAGCCGCAGCATCGCGTCGTCGAAGTACTCAATCCACCCGCGCACCGTCTCCCCATCGCGCAGCTTGATGGTCACAATCACCTGGCGGTCGCTGAGCGAGCGCAGGTAAAGGGCTTCCTGACCCGTTTCACCGGGGGGAGGAGTCTTGGAGCGTCGGCGGGACGACAGTGGCGGAGTCATACAGCCATTTTAGATGCAAAGCCGCAGGCAGCGGCTTTACTGCGAATTTAAGCCTCGATTAAAGCGGCCGACGACTCAAAAGCCGGAAGCGATGGGCCCGCGCACGGAGACGGTACCGGTTCCGGGAAAGTCCCCTGGAACCGGAAACGTGACCGGACGGCGCGCCAGCCATTCGAGTGCCCGCGGAATAATCGTTTGCACTGCGGCGCAGCGCAGGCTGGGGGGATCGACATCTCCCTTCCAGACGTGGCCGTAGGTGGAGATATAAACACGTCCTCTGCCGTAGGCGGTGGTCCACTCCACCGGCCACAACCATCCCAGCCCCGGTTCGGAGTCGCGCGCATAGGCCAGCACGTGAAGGTGCTTTGCCGGGCCGCGCGCGTAATAGTAGACCTCCATGTCGGGCGAGAGCCACGACCGCGGCATTCCTTTGTGGATGGGGTCGTCGCCCAACCGCGTTACCAGGACGTTGCCGCGTTGCCCGTGGCCGGTCGCTCGGCCGACCCAGGCAGGAATCGGCTCCAGCTTGCCTGTTTCGCTCAGGTGCAGGGCCGGGCCGTAGCCCGCGTCCCGCCAGCTCAGGCCGGCCATCAGTTCATATTCCTTCCAGCCGACAAAAGCGTTCTGGCCGCTATGGAAGATATACACGCCGCCGCCCTGGCGCACGTAGGCCGCAAAGTCGCGCTTCACGTCCTCGGGCCATGCGGGCTTATTGGCGCCGCCGCCGATGTCGTTGCAGGTCTGGATCACCACATCGTAATCCCTAAACCGCGGACGCCATGCGTCCCACGCGGCAGAGCCGGTTTCAGGCATGGTGCTGACGTCCACGTTGAAGCCGCCGGCCTGCTTCAGAAGTCCGCGCAGCAGCAACGTCGTCTGCCGCCAGTCGTGGTTGCTGAAGCCGTCGACGATCAGCACCCGGATCGGGCTCGATGAGTTTTTGGCACAGGCGGGCGATATAGCCCCGAACAGAGTGACCAAGAGCCAGAGAATTTTCCGGCGCGTCATGCCATTCACGCTAGAGCCCCGGTGGGGGAGTGTCAACTGCGCGAAGCGCTGTCCCGCAGAACCCTCCGCTAATTCTCATTTGTGGGCGGGTCAGAGTAGTAGCCGGTCCGGTGGCGGATATCGAAGGCGTCCGGGGCGGCGCGCGGCACAGTCACCGTAACGCGATGAAATGCCGTCCCGCGCACCTGGTTTTTCGGATAGTAGCCCAGCAGATACTGGGTCCGCAGATCGTCGCTCACCTGCGCGAAGGCCTTATCCAGGCCGCCCGCGCCCACGTAATAGTGCTTGCCGCCGGTCTGCTCGGCAAGGGTGATCAGGGCGTGCTCCCCGCCCAGGTCGCGGCCCGCGCTGGCTTCAATCGGCACATCGATGATGGAGTAGATCATCACCTCATTGCGCAGAGCCTGCTCCAGGGCCTGCGCGTAGGTACTGGTCTTGGCCGTATCGTCCCCGTCCGAGACCACCACCAGCACCTTGCGGCCGTCCTTCGGCCCCAGCCGCTCCGACCCCAGGCAAATGGCGTCGTAAAGCGCCGTGGCCCAGTCGCCGCGCAACTGGCCCAGTCCGTGATCGATCTGCGACTCCTTGTTGGTGAAGGGTGTCAGCTCGCGCACATCGGTGGCAAACTGCAGCAGGCTCATCTGGTCCTGGGAGCGCAGGATCGCATGGGTAAAGCGCCGCGCCGCACCCGCTTCTTCGCTCATGTCCTTGCGCACGCTTCCCGACGTGTCGATGGCCAGGGTCAAATTCAACGGCAGCTCCGATTGCCGCTCGAAGACTGCGATTTGCTGGGGGCGGCCATCCTCAAAAAGCGCGAAATCGTCGCGCCCCAGGCCTCCAACAATAGCGCCGTTGTGGTCGGTCACATTCACAAAAACGCTCACCAGCTTCACATTCACGTGCAGCGTGGTCTCCTGCGCCACGGCAGCCGCGGGCGCAGCGGCGACCAGGGCGGCAAGAGCAAAATCAACGAGCCAGGCGGGAGCGCGCATCATCTCTCCGCCCCCGTCCCCAGGATCGCGAACCCGGCCGGAAATGGCTCGCCTGCCGCCCACACCGCCCCATCCGCAAAGGTCTCTTTCTTCCAGATCGGAACCGTCTGCTTGAGGGAGTCGATAAGCCATCGGCAGGCATCGAAAGCCTGCGCGCGGTGCGCCGACGACACCACGATCAGCACGCTGGTTTCGCCGATTTCAAGCCGCCCCAGCCGGTGCACAATCGTCACCTGGCGCACCCCGAAGTTCTCCCGCGCCTTGCGCGCAAGCTGGCCGAGCCGTTTCACGGCCATCGCTTCGTAAGCTTCATAGTCCAGATAGAGAGTTTTGCGCCCGCCGCTATGATTGCGCACAATGCCGTCAAACACCACCACCGCGCCGTCTTCGCCGTCCTTGGCCGCAGCCACGATCCGGCCCGCGTCGATGGGCTCGCGCGTGAGGCTCGTTGTCCCATTACTCTCATCCGAAACGCTAAAGCGCGGAGTGCGCGGAGCCCCGCCGGAGACGGGGGGGAGAAGGCCCACTTCGTCGCCTTCATGCAGGATTTGAGAAGAGCCGGCGTACTCCGCGTTGACGCTGACGGCAATGCCATCCAGAGGCGGCCGCGGCGCGCGCCGGCTCAGAACCTCCAGCAGGTCGCCAACCGAGGCGCCCTCCGGCAGCTCGACCGTAGACGAAGCTTCGCCCCGCCAGTCTTTCAGTATTCCAAAAAAGAGTAAGCTAACCCGCATCACTGGTGAGAATACACCGCCTTCCCGTTAGACGCGGCAGCGGGACGAACAGGGGCGGCCAAGGGGACGGCGCGCTTCGCAACAAGGGCACGGCTTCAGCCGGCGCGCATTGTAACAAGGGCACGGCCCAGCCGGGCCGAAGAGGCTATCAAACGAAGTAGCGGGCTTCAGCCCCTGCTGATCCCTCCCCGCCAGAAATGCCGGGTGCCGGGTGCCCCAGGTCCCTCGCGTCTGGGGACCTGGGATGGCAATTATCTTGGGCAAAGCAATTCAAGAGTTGCTCCAGGAACCCCGATGCGGCGAGCTCGGCGAACCCTCTGTGCGGCAAACTCCACGAACCATCATGCGGCGAGCTCGGCGAAACCTCGTGCGGCGAGTTCCGCGTGCCCTTTGTCTTGATAGGGCACGGACTTATCCGTGCCGCAAGTCCGAAAAAATGACTCCGGGCTTCAGCCCCCGAGGGATGGCCTTTCTCTCTCCCTCGTCAATCACCAGGCTCTTGGAGCCTGTCAACAATCTCGTGTCGCCTTGAAAACCAGTCCGCCGAAGGCGGACGATAGACGGCAGCCCCAGACGCAAGTCTGGGGAAAGCTGCGTTAGTCAGCGAACAGCCCGCCTTGGCGGGCGTGAGAATGCCTTCCCATTGGACATTCGCCTTTTCTCCCATGAACTAAAGGCTCTACAACTGTGGCACGAATCCGGCGGCAGCAGCGGCAGCGTCAAATTCTCAGCCGCCGCCGGCCTGTTGCGCGGAGCCTTCTTGAGCGAAACCGGGTGCCCCATCCTCGGCGCGCCTTTGTTCTTGCGCCTGGGGTGGGTTAGCACGAGCCCCGGACCCCTCACCCATTTTGCCAACTCACCAGCTTCTCTCTTATCAGCCGCAACTATCCCAGGCGAATCCGCAGCCGCGCCACCGCCCGCCCTCCAAAAAAGTGACTGTCGTCCACCGGCAAAGCCGGCCCTCGGGAGATGAAACACATCGCAGGTTCTTTCTCCCGGAGGCAGACGCGATAATAGCCCGAGATAAGCGCAGCGCAGTCCTGGGTCAGAGTTCAATAAAAATCCCCGTCCCGGACGGACGGCGCGAAACTCGGCCGGATGCGATATTAGATGGAGTCAATCATTTGCAGCCGCAGCAAAGAGGAGTTTCTTTTTAGATAAAGGACGATCGCCCCCGATCGCCCGACACTCAGTCGAAGCAATTCGCGAAGCCGAGAAGCTTACGCAATGCCGACATGTCGGGGCTTATCTGCGCCGACTAGCGGTTTCGGATTTGGGGTCAATCGAAGATGGGTCGCTTTCGCAATGGTGTTCTAGCGCACAAGTCCACCAATCTTCGTGAGCTATATAATCCTTGCGGCATCAGATTGGCTCAGTTCCACGCTAGGTCTTGCGCGGCACAGCGTTCGAATGAGCAAGCTGTCCTGAAAGAGTTAAATGTCTAAACCTCTCGGCACTGTTTGGAACCTGGAAGCACATACTGCGAAGAAGCACGAGATTCTGCGCCGATACTTTGAAGCGTGGCTGCCGATAATGGCTAGTTGGAATGGTCGAGTTGTCTATATAGACGGCTTCGCTGGGCCGGGGCAGTACAGCTTGGGCGAGGATGGTTCTCCAATTGTTGTCCTGAAGGCGGCGCGCGATCATACCTATCCTATTAGGGGTGAGCTTGTTTGCATCTTTGTGGAGGATGACCCAGAGCGTTACCGGCATCTGAAGAGTTTGCTCGACAGTTTGTCCCCGACTTTACCGAGCCGTATCAAGTGGGAAGCGGTTAAAGGCAGATTTGACGAACATCTGACCGTAACGTTGAACGTTATTGAAGCACAAAAGAAGACTCTCGCCCCAGCCTTCGTTTTTATCGATCCATTTGGGTTCTCCCATACGCCGTTCAGGACAGTCAGCAAGATCCTGGGAAATAGCCGATGTGAGGTTTTGGTCAATTTCATGTACGAGGAGGTAAATCGCTTCATATCGCTTGAAGAGCATGCCGACAATTTTGACAAGCTCTTCGGCACGCCCGATTGGCGCCGCGTCAGAAGCCTGTCCGACCCATCGCAGAGAAGGAAGGCGATCCACGACATATATCTAAAGCAATTGAAGACCTCTGCTACTTATGTTCATTCGTTCGAAATGCTCAATCAGGGAAACAGCACTGATTACTTTCTCTTCTTTGCCACAAATAACTTAAAAGGTCTGGAAAAGATGAAAGAAGCTATGTGGAAGGTCGATGATACGGGGTCGTTCCAGTTTTCCGATCACTACGACGCTCGTGGGCTTATGTCACTGTTCAGCGCGCAGCCTAATATCGCTCCACTTCGAGATGCGATTCTGAGGGCCTTTGCCGGCAGGCAAATCTCCATTGAGAAACTGCAGGAATGGGTAATCGCAGAGACAGAGTTCCTGCCGAAACATCTGAAGCGTCCCGTGCTGGCTCCGATGGAAGATGCTGGTGAGCTATCGGTCGTTAGCCCTGCACCTAAGAGGAGAAAGGGCACGTTCTCAGACGGCACGATTCTCAAATTCTCTTGAGTTCAATTGGATGGAGTGAAGCGGCGCCTGGATCGGCATTTCATCGTGCGTGCGACCCTCCAAAAGCCGGCCTGCTTTCGATTTCTGTCGCCCGCCCCACTGCTTGAAAAAGAACGGAACTCTCGCCTTTCCACATTGAGTCTTTAGACTCGCGACCCATTCTGGACTCATTGGCCTAGCCCCGTGGCCACTCTCCCCACCCACAATGACCCAATGAATTCCGCTCAAATTGAGCTTACCCAAGTCTTCCAAAAGCGGCTCAACAGAGAGAAATCTAACTTTTGCCTTGGCCCGCTGGAGTTGCGCGATACGCGGGATTCCGTGCTTCTGATTCTCCACGCTGACGCCCCACCAAATGTGCGGCTCGTCTGCCGCGAAAGCAAGTGAGCTATTGAGCAGATCGGCCATGCGACTCGCCCGCTTTGTTAGCACCTGAAAGGTGTGCCATGGTGCGCGAAGCATAATTTCTGCCACCCTTGTAATGTAATCAGAAGGAACACCTGGTTGGAACAAATCGCTCATGGAATTCACAAATATGCGCTTCGGAGTTTTCCAACGTAACGGCTCTTCCAACTTCTCCGGAACCAACCTTAGATCAAATCCCTGCTCATATGGGTGATTAGGCACTCCTCTGAATCTCTCCGCGAACACCTCTGCGTAGCAGTGCTTACAGCCGGGGCTAATTTTTGTGCAGCCGCGTAATGGATTCCAAGTCGCGTCGGTCCATTCGATGGAAGACTTCTCGGCCATGTATTCGCCCTTTCTTCGCCATCCTAGCTTAGCCCAAATTGCACTTCAACGCAAGCATCTCTTAAGCTACCTTACGGCTTCGATTTGGGCCAGAGTTTGTATCCGGATGGAACCTTTTGAAGAATGAGACAACCTCGCGGCTCACGCTGTCAGCCCAAACCGCGTTTTGAAGTCGAGCGGTCTGAGAAACGCCGCAGTGTCCTAGGTCGCGATCCCTCCCACACGCTCGCCTTCGCCGAAAGAGACCTCGTTTCAATCTGCCCGCATGATCCCCTTTGCGCACTATTACCCGCCCAGCGCGCACACTGGAAGCTGAAGAATCTGGTCCCCGGTCCCACCTGTCAGGGACCAGTTTTCGGGACCCTACCCCCCCTCGCCCCGCTAAAGCACAATCTTGGGTTTGAGTTTTTCATAACCATAATAAAATCAACAATTTAATCTCATAGGGCTTTCTCCGGACCGCAAAAAACACCCCATTTTCCCTTCATTTTTGACCCATTTTCTTCCGTTTTCGACGAAAAACAGGGCCTAACCCACCGGATTTTCATCGCGCCTTTTCCCCTGCGCCACTTCAAACCAGCTTGTAAAGAAACCCGGTCGGCGAGCCCCACAGGTTGCGGGCGCGGTCTTCATAGAAGATGCTGAACTCGATTCCGCCCAGGTCGAAATCGAACAGCGGAACTCGGTCAAAGGTATGATCGCCGCGCACCGAGTACTCATCGCCGCCGCAGTCCACCATCAGAGTTTCGCCGGTGGAAAGCCGCTCGGGGTGGGTCAACAACATGGCAGCGAACGAAAACACGCCCAGGCCAAATTCGTTGCCGGCCATTGCCACGCGCGTGCGCCGAGCTGAAGAGCCGCGATGCAGCATGCCCGCCTGCGCAGCCACCACCAGGATGTCCGAGCCCTGCTGCTGGTCGGCCAGAATCGACTCCGCCAGCTTGGAGCGCTCGCTCTGCCGCAAATAGATCGTCCCCAGCTTCCCGATGAGACGGTTTGAGAAGCGCCGCTTCGACTCCAGAATTCCGATCGCCAGCTCGGTTGCTTCGTTATACGTCGAGGCCAGTGCCTGCCAGCGCGGAATCGCAAACCACGCCTCGGCTCCCTCCGGCACTTTGAGCCGCGCCAGTCTCTCGTTGCAATTGCCCAGGCTGGGAAACAGCTTCTTCAGCTCCGTCACCTGCGCCTCAATCGGCTTGACCCGGTAGCCCGGCGGGTAGCAGCGGTCCGACCCCACCTCTTCATCCTTGTACTTGTTGCTCAAGGTGTGACGATGGATCGTGTTCACCACCAGGCCGGCAACGTCGGCCTTCAATCCGATTCGTCCGTCGAGAACCGCTTGCACACTCTGCTGGTCGAGTTGCGCGATGGCCACTTTGTATGCCTTTTGAACGGCATCTCCCAGCAATTCCTGAAGCAGCTTGTTTTGCTGGTCTGTGGTATTTCCCGACAGATGAAGTGGAACCATCGAAAGTGAAGTCGTCGCCATAGGCCCGCCTGTCCCCGCTCTGCTTCGTACTGCAGGATTCATCGGCGAAGACGCACGTTACTTCAGTTTTTCGCGGGTCGGCCTGAGCACATAAAAAGGCCGGCAGGTTCGCCGGCCTTCTAGTCACTGCTTGTGGCCTTGTTCAGGCTGCACGCTCGGACACGGCCAGCGCCGGCGCAACCGGCTGAGTGTCCGGCCTCGCCTTCCACAGCGGGAGCGCTACCGCCAGCACGTCCTCAATGTGCCGCGCATAGTGCACCGAGACGCCTTCCATCATCTCCGGCGTCAGGTCCTCTTCCACGTCCTGGCGGTTTTCCGCCGGCAGGATGATGGTTTGCACTCCCGCGCGGCGCGCAGCCAGGAACTTCTCCTTGATGCCGCCCACCGGCAACACGTTGCCGCTCAGCGTGATCTCCCCCGTCATCGCGGTCAGAGGCCGCACCGGAGTCTCGGTCAAAAGCGAGGCCAGCACCGTGGCCATGGTTACACCCGCCGAAGGACCGTCCTTGGGAATCGCTCCCGCCGGCACGTGAATATGCAGGTCGATATCCTTTGTGAAGTCCTCGGCCAGGCCCAGGCTGGCGGCGTTCGAGCGCACCCAGGTCAGCGCCGCCTGCATGGACTCCTGCATCACCTCGCCGATCTGCCCGGTCATGGTAAAACCGCCCTTGCCCTTCATCTTGTTCGCCTCGATGAAGAGAATGTCGCCGCCCGCCGGCGTCCACGCCAGGCCCACCGCCACTCCGGCGCGCTTTACGCGCTCCGCCAGTTCGGTTTCCACGCGCACCTGGAACCCGCCCAGAAACTCCTTGAGCGTGTCGCGCGTCACCACCAGCTTTTCCGGGTGACCCTCCACCACCCGCCGGGCCTGCTTGCGGCACACCGCGCCGATCACCTGCTCCAGCTTGCGCACTCCCGCCTCCCGGGTATAGTGACGCACAATCTGCCGCACCGCCTCCTCAGGAAACTCGATCTGCTCCGGAGTGATTCCATTCTCCTTGATCTGCCGCGGAATCAGGTACCGGTTGGCGATATGCACTTTCTCTTCCTCGCTGTAACCTTGCAGGGGGATGATTTCCATCCTGTCCAACAGCGGCGGAGGCACCGAGTCCAGCATGTTCGCGGTGCAGATGAACAGCACCTTGGACAGGTCAAACGGCACATCGAGATAGTTGTCTCGGAAGGTGTTGTTCTGCTCCGGGTCCAGCGTTTCAAGCAGCGCCGAAGAGGGATCGCCTCGGAAATCTCGCCCCAGCTTGTCGATCTCGTCGAGCATGATCACCGGGTCGTTGGTTTCCGCCCGGCGAATGCTCTGAATGATCTGCCCTGGCAGCGCCCCGATATAGGTGCGGCGGTGGCCGCGGATCTCGGCCTCGTCGTGCATGCCGCCCAGGGAGACGCGCTGGAACTTGCGTCCCAGGGCGCGCGCGATGGACCGTCCCAGGCTGGTCTTTCCCACCCCGGGAGGCCCCACGAAGCACAGAATCGGCCCCTTCATGTCCGGCTTCAATTCAAGCACGCTGAGGTAGTCCAGGATACGATCCTTGACCTTCTTCAGCTCGTAGTGGTCCTGATCCAGAATCTCCTTTGCCTTGGAGATATCGATCTTGGAACCGGAGCTCTTGGCCCACGGCAGTAACGCCAGCCACTCTATGTAATTGCGCGTGAGCGAATAGTCGGCCGCCATGGCCGACATCCGCGACAGCCGCGTCAGCTCCTTCAGCGCCTCTTTCTTGACATCTTCCGGCATGCCCGCCGCGTCGATCTTCTGGCGCAGCTCGTCAATCTCGCGCTGGCCCTCGTCCTGCTCCCCAAGCTCTTTCTGGATGGCCTTCATCTGCTCGCGCAGATAGTAGTCGCGCTGCGACTGCTGCACCTGGTCCTGCACTTCGGTCTGGATCTTGGCGCGCAACTGCTGCACCTCGATCTCCCTGGCCAGCAGGCGGTTGAGCTGCTCGAGCCGCTCGACCACGCTCTGGGTTTCAAGTAGTTGCTGCTTGTCGTCCGTGGTGAGGAAGGGCAGCGACGAAGCCACAAAATCCACCAGTCGACCCGGTTCGTCGATGTTGGACGCAATGGTGCGCAGCTCGTCGGAGAGCGTGGGCGACTCGGCGACAATCTGCTGAAACTGCGCGATGACATTGCGCTCCAGCGCGTCAAATCCAGAAGAGTCTGCCGGCTCGATGTCCTCGAGCGGCTCGATCTCCGCCACCATGAACGGCTCGGTCTTGGTATAGCGCGTGAGCCGCACACGGCTTACGCCCTCGGTGAACACGAACCGGCTCTGGTTGGGCATGCGCACAACCTTGTGCACCGTAGCCAGGGTCCCAATCGCATGCATGTCCGACGGCTGCGGCGCATCCTGGCGCGCATCCAACTGCGCCACGACCACAATAGTTCGCTCCTCGCCCAGCGACTCGATCAACTGGATTGAACTCTCCCGCCCTACCGTGAGGGGCAGAACGGCGTGAGGAAATAATACGGTTTCCCTGACCGGGAGTACCGGGATCGATTTGCCCGCGAAGACGGTTTTGGGGCCAGGATCTCGCGGTGTAACGGACGGATTTGACATTGAGTGTCCTCGTATCAGCTTTTGTTAATTAGACCGCGAAGAAGTGGAAAAGATTCACATTTCCATTCCTCCTGTCTGCCATCTGGGCCCGAGAGCTTTCATCCTCCGCCCCTGCTACCACTTACGCCCCCGACACCCCTCGGGTTCCAATCTTCTAGGAAGCGGATGGAGCGACTACTGCTTGTGGGTTGGATGTCGCAATTGCCCTTGCGACTTCTATCGGCCAAACGGCACCGATTCTGAAGTGTACAGAACCGTTCAATTTTCTTGTATTGCCCGATGGCGGTCCGATGGAAGCCGCCTGCAGATTGCAACCAAAAGCCAGAGGGGCGGGATGATATCATCCACGCCCCTCGGTAATCTTGTTTCAACACCTCGTCCTCAGGCAGCCTCTAATGTGGTTGTAACAGGCCCACACTGTTTTCGCTGCCCTCGCCGTCTTCTTCGCTCTTGATGGCCGACTCGATCTTGGCCCACAGCTTCTCCGGGGGTTCAACCACCGGGAAGAGCTGGCGGGCAGCCTCGGCGATGGTTTCAAGATCGGCCAGGAGCGCACGGCAAAGCTCGCAGTTCTGGACGTGAGGATGGTTGGCCGCATTTTCTCCGGAGCCGATCAACTCCGGCATTCGGGCTTGGAACTCGGCACAGCTCATGGTGCTCTTCTCGTCGATCAAGGCCCAACCTCCTGCTGAGGACTGATGCGCAGGGCGTCCCGCAGTTTCAGGCGAGCCTTGTGCAGTTGCGATTTGCTGTTGCCGATCGAGCAATCGAGCATTGCCGCAATCTCATTATGTTCGAAACCCTCGACGTCGTGAAGGATAAATATCAGCCGGTAGCCAGCCGGAAGGTCGCCAACCGCCCGCTCCAGGGCCAGCCGGTCGATGGCCCCGGTCAGGGTCAGGTCGGGCGCGCCGAAGCTGCGCCCAGGACCCTCTTCGGGCGCCGGCTCCATTGCCTCGTCCAGCGAGATCAGCGAAAGGCCCTTCTTGCGCAACTGCATCAGCACCACGTTGATGGCGAGCCGGTGCAGCCAGGTAGAAAATGCTGAATCGCCGCGGAAGGTGGCGATCTTGCGATGCAGTTGCAGGAATGCTTCCTGGGTCAGGTCTTCGGCTTCGGCTATATTGCCGACCATGCGCAGGCAAAGGGAATAAATGCGGCGCTTATGCAGGGAATAGAGTTGGGCGAAAGCCTGATGGTCGCCGGCCTGTGCGCGTGCCAGCGCATCGGCTTCACCCGGAACGGGTGCTGCCGCAGGCGCAAAAGACGCGGGCCGGTTACCTCGAGCCAGCGCCGTGGGGCTTTCGGCGCGGCTGTTGCGTGGTTCGGTCGATATTTGCGTGGGAAATGGGGAATTTGACATGCACTTCCTTCGGTTTGCAATCGAAACCGGTGTTCGTGCGCTTGGCTTCCTTGACTAGTATAAGGGAAGCGGCGTTTTACGCTTCATGTGTGGAGTGTCCCAAGCCCTTTAGGGTTGCTTATACTGCCGTGCTGAGAACAAAATTTCCTCTCCGGGAACCGGGGTGGGGAAAATGAAGACCACGAACATTGCGACCCGGCTCGGGATGAGTCTTAACAACAGGTAGCCCGAGTCCCGGCACATGCGACCGGGACCGGCGCCCGGAACCAACGTCTGTTCGAGGCCCGCACGGCAAGCGGGCCATCGGTTTGCCGATGCACGATTACGGGGTTCTTTCAATCCCCTCGCTTTTTGGGAGACAAGTATCTTGCGGACAAGGCCGGCAGTCCAAAGCGGCGATCCAACCCGGCTCAAAGAGCATCGGCCTTCGATGGTTGGACGCGGTGGTGTGCGCGGAAACGCTTTGACCCTCGTTCTGGCCTTTCTGTTTGCGTTCGCAGGCCGCATGATATGCCCTGCTCAGGCCCCTCCAGCCGAAGCACAGACTCCCGCCCAGCCGTTTGGAGAACCCGCCCGGGATGCCGTGCTTGGGTGGGTGGGACTGCCGGTACGTGCCATCTCTGTGGAAGGCATTTCCCAAGATCGCGCCGCCCCGCTGGCTGCTGATCTTCCCCTGACCGTCTCGAGCCTGCTCAACGCCGACGACCTGAAGCGGTCCCTGCGCCGGCTTTATTCAACAGGCCTCTTCGATGACATGGAAGTGGAGGCGGAGCGCCGCGGGGACGGCGTGGCGCTTGTCTTTCGCGGCATCCCGCGCACCTTCATCGGCACGGTAGGCGTGTACGGAGCCGCCGGGGCAACCATGAATACCCAGCTTGAGAGTTCGGGCCAGCTCGCCCCGGGAACCCGCTTTACCCAGGACAAGCTGAACCGGGCTCTGGACCAGATGCGCGCCACACTGGCTCAAAACGGCTTCCATCAGCCCACCATTACCCAGACCCTCAAGCCTCACCTCGCCGACCAGCTCGTGGACATCGAGTTTCACGTCACTTCGGAGGCCCAGGCGCGGGTGGGCGGCGTGACCGTCACTGGCGAGCCGGGAATGAGCGATGAAGAGTTCCGCCGCGTCGCGCACCTCAGGGTTGGTTCCCATGTCGACCACGACACCATCAATCGAGCTCTTGACGGCGTTCTCAAGCACTACCAGCGCGAGGAGCACCTTGAGGCCGATATCAAGCTCGAATCGGCGGTCTACGATCTCAAAACCAGGTTGGTAAACTTCAGCTTCGCCGTTACCCGTGGCCCGCTGGTCAAGGTGGTGGTCAAAGGCGCCAATATCGGCCCTGAGCGCACCAAGCACCTTTTTCCCGTCTACGAGGAGGGCACGGTGGACGAGGATCTGCTCAACGAGGGCAATCGCCGCCTGCGCGACTACTGCCAGCGGCTCGGCTACTTCGATGCGAAGGTCGAGCACCAGCAGCTTTCACCCAGCACTGACCGGGTGACCATCGTTTACACCGTGCACCTGGGACCCCGTCGGCGCGTCGAACGGGTCAGCGTCGTCGGCAATCACTACTTCGACGCCGGCATGCTGAAGGAACTTTTAAATGTTCACGCCGCCAACACTCTCGATCGTCATGGTGCCTACAGCCAATCGCTGGTGGCCGGCGATGTGAGCTCTTTAGAGGCCGTTTACCAGAACAACGGCTTCGCCGACGTCAAGGTCACCCCTGAAACCAGCACTCCAGAAACCATCCTGGCTGACACGCGGCCCGCGGGCGGTGCTGCCAATCCAGGTACTCCAAAGACCGCTCCGCTCGCCGTCACCTACCACATCGAAGAAGGCAGGCAAAGGAAAGTTGGCACGGTCTGCCTCGACGGCAACCGTCACATCGACGCGGATACGCTTCGTGCACTGATGAACACGACGCCTGGCCAGCTGCTCTCGCCGCAGAACCTGGCCGGAGATCGCGACGCGCTGCTGACCGCCTACATGAACCACGGCTTTGAGCAGGCAACGGTGGAAGTCGGCCAGCAAATCGAAGCGGCGGATCCCGGCAAAGTCGACGTCTCTTTCCGCGTTACGGAAGGAGAGCAGGTGTTTGTCCGCAAGGTGCTGGTCACCGGCTTACATTTCACGCGGCCGGGTACCGTCGCCCGCGCCATCACCATGCATCCCGGCGACCCCCTTAACGAAAACGCGCTCCTCGATACGCAGCGCAACCTGTACGACTACGCGCTCTTCAGCCAGGTCAACACAGCGATCGAAAATCCCACCGGCGGCGAGGACCGCAAAACGGTCCTACTCCAATTGAACGAGGCGCGGCGCTGGACGCTCACATATGGCTTCGGCTTTGAGGTGCAGACCGGCCAGCCCCAGAACAACTGCGCCGGCGCCAGCGCAGGCGGCGTGCCATGCAGCCCCAACGGCAAGACCGGAGTCAGTCCCCGCGTGCTCGCCGACATTACCCGCAACGGCCTATTCGGCAGAGAGCAGTCGGCCTCGCTGCAAGGCACCTACGGTCTGCTCGAGCAGAGTATCGGGCTGCTCTACCAGATCCCGCATGTCGAGGGGGCGCGCAACTTCGCCTTCAGTTTCTCCGGCGGCTACGCCAACAGCGAAGATGTTGCCACCTACGTGGCATCGCGCCTGGCCGCCGGCTTTCGCGTGACTGAGAGCTTTCCCGATCCCGGCTCTTTTTTCTCCAAGGCCAACACCTTCATCTACGAAATCAACTTCCGCCGCGTCAAGGTTGCCTCCGACACCTTGCAGGTTTATCCCGCTGAAATCTCCGAGCTGGCCACCGCCACGCGCGTAGGCGGACCGGCCTTCACATGGATTCGCGACACACGCGACCAGCCCATGGACGCCCACCGCGGCACTTACACCAGCTTCCAGGAGTTTCTCTCCGACCGGTTCGCCGGCGCGCAGGTCGACTTCAACCGCCTCGACGTTTCGAACTCCAGCTACTACAGCTTCAACAAGGGCCAGTTCGTCCTGGCCCGCGACACCCGCTACGGGCAGTTGCGCGAGTTCGGATCCGGTTCCGGCATGCTGATTCCGCTGCCCGAGCGTCTCTATGCCGGAGGGCCCACCTCTCTGCGCGGCTTTTCGTTCAACGCCGCCGGACCGCGCGATCCTGAAACCGGCTTTCCCATCGGCGGCGCGGGCGCGCTCATCAACAGCACCGAACTGCGCCTGCCTCCGCCCATGCTTCCCTTCTTCGGCAACACCCTCAGCTTTGTGCTGTTTCACGATATGGGCAATGTCTTTACCAACGCCGGCGATGCCTGGATCAGCGCCACCCGCGTTCGCCAGCCGGAGATTGAAAACTGCAAGACCACCAATAATCCGTCCATTCCCAATCCCATTCCCAGCGGTCCTTTCACTTCAACCGGACGGCAAGGTCTGTGCAGCTTCAACTACTTCTCCCACGCACCCGGCCTGGGACTGCGCTACCATACGCCAGTGGGTCCCATCCGCCTCGACTTCAGCTACGATCTGAATCCGCCCATTTACCCCGTCAACATCGACTACTCCCACAACCCCGATTACCAGACCCCGTACGTCGGCACCGCGCCGCACTTCAACTTCGTCTTCAGCCTGGGGCAGGCGTTCTGATGAGCCAGCCAGTTTCAATCCGATTCGCAATCACCTCCGTCGCGTGGATGCTGGCTTCAGCCTTCTCTGACCATCCGGCCATGCCCGCGAGCGCGCAAGCTCCCGATGCCAGATCCACGCAAGCCGAAGCGCCCGCAGGTACTGGCCCCGTGATCCTCGATCGCGTGATCGCCGTCGTCAACCGCCATGTCATCCTCGCCAGCGATCTGGACGACGAGATTCGCCTTTCCGTACTCGATCCGAACAATGTAGGGGAAGGCGCGCTCACGCGCCGCCACGCACTCGAGCAGTTGATCAGCCGCGCCCTGATTGAGCAGCAGATTCGCCAGGAAGACGAGCAGGCGGCGCAACCCGCGCAAGCCGAAGTGGATGCGCGGCTGGTTGAAATCCGCAAGGATCTGCCCGCCTGCGTTCGCAGCAATTGCGCCACCGACGAAGGCTGGAAAGCGTTTCTTGCCGCCCACGGCCTCGCGTCAGAGCGCGTGGAAGCCTACCTGCGCTACCGGCTCGAGATCCTGGCGTTTATCGAGCAGAGGTTCCGCCAGGGCATTCAAATTCCACCGCAGGAGATCGCAGACTACTACAACCACACCCTGCTGCCGCAATACGCGCCCGGCGAGACGCCGCCGCCGCTTGAACGAGTTTCGCCGCGGATCCAGGAGATCCTGCTGCAACAGCACGTGGATGCGCTCTTCGACAATTGGCTCACCAATCTGCGTAGGCACGGTGATGTCGAGATTCTGGATCCGGCGCTCGAGTCGCAGGCTGCGAAGGGGACCGAATGACGGAACCGGAGACAACCCGGCAAGTTCTCCGCGCCACCGAGACCCGGCTCCGCCGCTTCTTCCTGCGTCATCTCCCACTGAGCATCGCCGGCATCACCGTGCTCGCGGTCGTCGCAGCCGTCTGCGCCTACTTCTATGCCAGCTCGGCGACATTTGAAACCATAGTCCGCGGCCGCCTGATTGCCTCCATGGAAGACCTCACCGGCGGCCGCGTCGAAATCGGCTCCTTCCACTGGCGCCTAATCGACCTCGAAGCCGACGTGAGCGGCCTGACGATTCATGGCCTCGAAGCTCCCGGCGAAGCGCCCTACGCCCAGGTTGCGCACCTGCGCGGCCGAATGAGCATTCTGGGCTTCATCAGCCCGCGACTTCTGCTCACCGACCTCGATATCACCCAGCCGCTGGTTCACATCATTGTCTATCCGAATGGGCAGACCAACCAGCCGCATCCGCGTGGAAAAGTCAAGGCCAAAGAGCCGCCCATCGATCGCCTCTTCGACCTCGAAGCGGGGCGCATCTCCGTCGCCGGCGGTCTGCTGGACTACGACAATCGCGCCGCCGCCTTCGATTTCCAGAACCGTCACGTGCCGCTCGACTTCGAAGCGAACGACGTTTCGCTGCGCATGAGCTACGTGGCCGCGGCCGGCAAAAGTCCTGAGACCTATCGCATTGAGGCTGGCGCCACCGACCTGAACCTGGCCCGCGCCATCCCCGAGAGCAAGACGTCGCCGGTGCACGGGGACATGAAGGCCACTCTCGACCTGACCCGGAATGCGGTTTATCTCCGTAGCCTGCGGCTCACGGCGCACAGCCGCGACGGCAAAGAACACTCCCTCGACGTCTCTGGTTCGCTTAACGACTTCTCCCATCCGGGCTGGGATGCGAAGCTCGACGGCGAGCTCGATATGCGGCTGCTCGATTCCATTACCGGCTACCCCTTCGCACCGGAAGGCATCGCGCACCTCGGCCTCGTCGCCGGCGGCCGGGCAGCTGAGTTCCACCTTGATGGCAATGTTCACATCGACGGCGGCGCATATATCGGCCCCGGGGTCGTGGAACCGGGCGTCGTGCTCGATGCGCATGTCCATGCCGATGCCGACCGGCTGCTGATCAGCTCAGTCGTCGCGCGGCTACCTCAGGGCGGCCGCGTCGAAGGCGAAGTAGACCTGGCTCACTGGGTGCCTCCGCCTGCCCCCCCGCGCGGCGTCATCATACCTCCCGACGTGATCCAGATTCCCGTTGACGGCAAGGTCACGGCGGAGTTTAGAGACGTTTCCCTCGACACGATCCTTGATATAGTCGGCCGGCGGCCCTTCCAGCGCATCGGCATCGACACGCGCCTGAACGGCACGGCCCTCGCCAACTGGGTCAAAGGCGACCAGAACACGCTGGTCGTGAATGGGTCTCTTGGCCTGTCCGCTCCCACGCAGCTGCCCGCGGCGGGCTCGGTGCAATCCGGGGAAGCCCCCGCAGCCGGCGCCATCGAGGCTACGTATACGCAGCGCAATGGATCAGTCGAGGTCCGCAAACTCGAGCTTCACCTACCCTCGAGCGAGATCGCAGCAGAGGGACACCTGGGCGCGTACCCGCTCACCAGTCCCACTGCACTCTCGGTTCACCTCCACTCGGGAAACTTCGCCGACTTCGACTCAATCCTGCGCGATCTCAGTCTGGAGCGCAGCGGACGAGCCGGCGCAGCGGCCTTGCCCGTCTCCCTGCACGGCCAAGCGGATTTCGATGGCACCTGGGCGGGCTCGGTGGTCAGCCCGCGCCTTGCCGGGCGCCTGAACGCTACCGGGCTCAACATCGAGATGCCTTCCGCGCCAAACCAACCTTCGCCCAGCCAGCCGCGCTACGTCCGCGTCGACTCGCTCCAGGCCGACGGAAGCTATAGCGCCGAGCGCGTAGCCTTTTTCCACGCCGTCGCACTGCGCGACAAATCGAAGATAATTTTCTCCGGAACGCTGGACGGGTCGGGCAGCAACGGTCCGGATTTCGACGCCGATTCCGTGATGCACCTGCGCGCCCAGGTCAGCAAGGTCGGCGTGGCCGACATTCAGCCCTTCCTCAATCACAGTCTTCCGGTCACCGGAACCATTGACGCCGAGATTCAGGCCGACGGGCCGCTCCGCGCACCATCTGGATCGGGATGGGCCGAACTCGACCGAGCCAGCATCTACGGCGAGCCGGTAACCCGACTGCGCGCCCAGGGATCGCTGGCCAACCAGGTCCTCAAGCTCTTCTCGATGACTTTAAGTACGGAAAGCGGCGTGATCACGGCCGACCTCAGCTACGACCTGCGCGACAGGAGCTTTGAAGCCAGCGCCCGCGGCACGGGCATCGACATCTCCCGCATTCAGGCGCTGCGCAATCGGAAGCTGGAAGCCGCCGGCCGGCTCACAGCCAACATTACCGGCTCAGGCACTCTCGAAGCGCCGCGCATCGAGAGCCACGCCACGCTCACTGGCTTCGCCCTCGGCGGCGACCCGCTCGGCGGCCTCGAGTTTCAAGCTCATACCGCGAACCAGCAGCTCAGTTACGACATGACTTCGCACCTGGAAGGTGCCGAGGCCCATCTCTATGGGCAAACCGCACTCCAGGGCGACTACGCCACCCGGGCTGAGATGAGTTTCTCGCATTTCAACATCGGGGCGCTCCTCAAGCTGGCGCACGTCGAGGCCATCAACGGCCAATCGTCGCTGGCTGGAACCGTAACCGTCGCCGGACCCCTCCAGCACCCCGGGCAGATGCGCGGCGAGGCCCGGCTCCAGGAGCTGGCCGTGACGCTTTCAGGTGTCCGGCTCGAGAGCCAGGGGGGGGTCCACGCCACGCTCGCCAATGGCCGCATCCATCTTGACCCTCTGCACGTCACCGGCGACAACACCGACTTGCACGCCCAGGGCAGCCTGAGCCTCAGGGACACGCAACAGGTCGACCTTGCCGCCAGCGGCTCCATTAACCTCAAACTCGCCGAAACCCTCGACCCCGACCTGACCTCGAGCGGCACTTCCACCTTCCAGGTCGAGGCCCACGGGTTGCTGTCGAATCCCACCTTAGAGGGCCGCGTCGACTTCGAAAATGGATCGCTCTCCCTTGAAGACCTGCCCAACGGTCTCAGCCAGCTGCACGGCTCACTGGTATTCACCCAGAACCGGCTCGAGATCAAGACCATCACCGCCATGAGCGGCGGGGGCCAGCTCTCGGTCACCGGCTCGCTCGCCTACCAGCACGGTATCTATGCCAATCTCCAGGCCGCCGGCAAGGGAATCCGCATCCGCTATCCGCAGGGAGTCAGCTCGCTGGCCGATGCAACACTGCGCCTCGAAGGCTCACAATCGAACCTCCTGCTCTCAGGCAACGTGCTCATCACCCGATTCACCGCCAACTCCGATCTTGACCTTGCCGCTCTGGCCGCCCAGACAAACTCGGTGCAAGCCGTGATTCCGACCGGCGCCCCCTCCAACCATTTGCGGCTCGATGTGCACGTTCTTTCTTCGCCCCAATTGAACTTCCAGAACGCCTTCGCCAAGCTGGCCGGCGATGTGGACCTTCGCCTGCGCGGCACCCTCGCTTCGCCTTCGCTCCTCGGCCGCGTGTCCATCACCGAGGGCAACGCCATGATCGCGGGAACCCACTACGAGTTACAGCGCGGCGAAGTATCCTTCACCAACCCGGTCCGCATCGAGCCGATCATTGACCTCACCGCCGCCGCTCATGTCGAGGATTACGACGTTACTCTAGGCCTCCACGGCACCCCCAGCAAGCTGGCCGTGACATACCGCAGCGATCCGCCCTTGCCCGAGGCCGACGTCGTCTCTCTATTGGCCCTGGGGCACACCGAGAGCCAGCAGCGCCTCTACACCCAGCAGCAGGAACAGGCCCTCGCCAATCCCACCACCGACGCACTGCTCGGCGGGGCGCTCAACGCCTCGGTCAGCAGCCGGGTACAAAAGCTTTTTGGCGCCGGTTCGGTCAAGGTCGATCCAAACTATCTGGGGGCCTTCGGAAACTCCACCTCCCGCATCACTGTCGAGGAGCAGCTGGGCCGCAACGTCACGCTCACTTACGCCACCGACGTCAACACTACCGGCCAGCAGTTACTGCAGGCCGAGGTGGCCATCAACAGGCACGTCTCGCTGGTGGTGGCTCGCGACGAATCCGGGGTTTTCTCCATGGTCGTCAAAGCCACGCGCCGTTATCGCTGAAGGGGATCGATCTGAGTGGAAGAAGGTGTTGCCGGGCCGCAATGAGGGTGAGCGCCGTCCGGCGAAGCGGGGAGCTTTACACTCCTACAGGGTGGCGCTTACGTTACTGAATACTATGCTGACCGCCGACGCGACCTTCCGCACCCCGGTAAGAGCGGCAAGGCTGATCAGGGTAATCAACAGAGCATATTCAACCAGGTCCTGGCCCTCGTTGCGTCTAAGAAGGCTCTGTATCTGGATATAAATGCGGATGAATAACTCGTTCATCGGTTACCCCTTAATCCCAAATTTCGCGCAGCGTGCCTTATAAATCATCTTATATCAGTATCAGGAGGCCCCCCGCCCACATCACCAAAAAGTGGTACTTGGGACTCACGCGTATTCCCCTCAGGCAAGTTAGTTATGATGGGCTCCGAACTCGCGCAAGGGCCGCCGCGGACCAGGCGGGCAAGGCTGAAATTTGGCCCTCTGGCACCGGGCGAGAGGGGTCCACTCCGCCGCAGTTGGAGTGGAGAACCCGTTTTGCACAACCTTTTGACTGCGTTTGGTGTCTATTCTCCCTGAACGGCAAGCTCAACAGGGATTTTCTCCTGATGAACGCGGCCGCAATCGAGTGCCATAAAGAAGGAGAATCCGCATGAATACGAGTCAGATCAGATCAGCTTTCCTGGTTGCGGCTCTGGCTGGAACGCTCCTGGCCCTTCCCCAAAGTACATTGGCAGCAGGGTCGGGAGCCCGGATCGCCGGCGCAACCGCACAACCGCAACAGGACAGTTCAACCGCCGGGAATGACGCCGCCTCCAAGTTGAACAAGAAACAGTTTCAGAACGTGAAGGTCACCGTGGACAACGGCATCGCCACGCTTACCGGGACCGTGGACCTCTACGAGTACAAAATGGATGCCGACAAGCGGGTGCATCATGCCAAGGGCGTGACCGCGGTTCGCAACGAGATGCAGGTGGCAGGGCCCAGCGTTTCCGACCAGGAGCTGCAATCCAAGCTCCTGGAAAAACTTCAGTATGACCGCGTTGGATATGGCAATCTCTTCAACGCCATCTCATTGAACGTTCAGAACGGCGTGGTGACCCTTGGCGGCCACGCCCGCACCGACGTGGACAAGGACTCCGCCCTGGCGCTGGTGGCGACCTACCCTGGCGTGAAGGATGTGGTCGACGAGATCTCGGTCGATCCTGTTTCCCCGATGGACGATCGCATCCGCATGGAAGTGGCACGCTCGGTTTATGGATTCCCCTCGCTGAATAAGTACGCCATCGATCCCGCCAAGCCCATCCGCATCGCCGTGCAGAACGGCAACGTGGAACTCTACGGCATGGTCGACAGCGAAGCGGACAAGGACGCCGCAAATCTCCGGGCCAATGCGGTGCCGGGCGTCTTCAGCGTCAAAAACTACCTTCAGGTAGCCAACCAGGGCACCGAAAAGTCCCAGAATTAGACGTTTTCGCGGCACTCAACCGGGTCCCGGAGATCCTGGAAGGTCTCCGGGATTTTTTTGCGCTCGCGAAGCGCAGCCCGCCGACGGGCAAAGAACCTATGCTATAGAGTAGGTTTTTCGATCAGGTCTGGCGCGGGAAGCCTTCCCAATTACAAAAACCCGGTGCAGGGGTCCCGCGTTGTGCTGTTGAATCCGAGGTTCGGGCGGAGCGGACCGCCGGCTCGAACTGCACTCGCCTTGTGAAGGAGGCTCGATGGAGCCGGAGATTCAACCGCTGTCGAATCCGGTTCACCCTCCGGAATATAGCTCTGGGCCGCAGCCCGACCCCGCTCCGGACCAAGGCACCCAGCCAAACCGAGATCTCCATTGGTGCTTTGTCGGCCCCCAGGGACTGCGCGCCGGCTGGTCGGTGGTGCTGTCTGTCTTTCTGTTCTTCGCATTCCGGACCCTCATCGGCTCCATCTTCCTGGCCGTCGGCCTGGTCGACGACAACAGCGGCCAGACAGCTGCATCCACGTTTCTGCTCGAGCTGATTCCTCTGTTCTCCGCCATCGGAGCCGCGGCTATAGTCGCCGGCGCCGAGCACCGCCGCATTCTGGACTTCAACCTCACCGGGCCGGGCCGCCCGGTGCGCTTCCTTTCCGGCGTGGGCGCGGGATTCCTCACTCTTACGGCGCTGATCGCGACCCTCCACGCCGGCGGCTGGATGCGCTTCGGCCCGGTCTCGCTCTCCGGATTGCAGATCTTCCGCTACGCAGCTCTCTGGGGGCTTGCGTTCCTCGCCGTCGCCTGCGTCGAGGAGGGTCTCTTCCGCTGCTACCTCCAGTTCACGCTCACCCGGGGTATCAACTTCTGGTGGGCCGCAGCTGCCGAGACCGGGTTTTGTCTCTATCTCGCGCTGACCCCGGGACATCACGGCTCGCGCGGCGTCTACGCCATCGCGCTGGGGGGTTTTATTCCGTGCCTCACGCTGCACCAAAGGAGAACTCCACGGAGTGGGTTTTGGCAGGCGGCCTGGGTGTCTTCCACGCTCTTCGGGCTTATCCACACCTCGAATTTCGGCGAAAACTGGATTGGAATCTTTGCCGCCGCCGCCATCGGCTTCATCTTCTGCGTGAGCATTTACGTCACCGGCTCCGCTTGGTGGTGCATAGGCTGCCATGCCGCCTGGGACTGGACGGAGACCTACTTCTACGGCGTGGCCGACAGCGGCCTGCCCGCCCGCGGACACCTGTTTACCGCCAACCCGGCCGGCAACCCGCTGCTGAGCGGCGGCGCCGACGGGCCCGAAGGCAGCCTGCTGGTGCTGGGCGCACTGGTGCTGCTGCTGGCGCTTCTGCTGGCCGTGCACTATCGCAGAAAGCCCGCCGCGCAGCTTAAAGCCGTCGCCGCGGACTGACAACAACATGCTTCTCCGGCTCAACAAGTCGGGTGAGCCCAGTCAATCTTGCGGTCAGGGGCCGTCGGCACCCCCTTTTCCACCGCGCAATCACCTCTGGCACTATTTCTCGCGACCGCGATCGTCGACGTGGGCGGGGGCTCAAGAATTGGCATCGAATTCAGCGCATTTAAGCTTCGTTTTGCGTCAAAGATCGACGGGAATGGGCCAAAACTGAACGAAAATGAAACCAAAATGGTGGGTTCTGTTTACCGTATGATAACGGGGGCGCGGAGATTAAATCTTTGATTTCATTCTACTTGCATTGAAAGGTCGAGACCTGGAGAGTCCCTTTTGCGGGGGAGGGGGTGGGGGGCGCCAGCGGTACGGACCGGGGACAACCCTGACATTTTGAAACGGGGCGCAGGCGACAAACGGAGGTGGACATAAGATTCTCCCACTTCCATTGTGCGCGTCCGATGGGTAATTGTACGCAATGGCGATGGACCGGGCGAGCCGGACTGCCCTCATGGAAGATGGCTGCAGGCGTGAGACATGCAGGCTATCCTGTAGTTTATCCATGAACGTCGATCGCTCATTCAACCTTGACACGTCACGCCCACGCAGGCTCAGGCGCAATCGCCTGCGCACCTCGCTGTGGATCGTTTTGGCGCTCGTCGCAATTCTCCTGCTATCCGCCGCTGCCCTCGTGCTCTGGCTGCGCTCGGCCGCCATCGCCGCGTTGCCCACTCTCGACGGCGACGTCCATCTGGGCGGCATCTCCGCGCCCGTCACCGTCCGCCGCGACGCTCACGGCGTGCCCCACATCGATGCTGCCACCCAGGACGACATGTTCGTCGCCCAGGGCTACGTCACCGCGCAGGACCGCCTGTGGCAGATGGACGCCTTTCGCCGCAACTCGCAGGGCACGCTGGCCGAGGTCATGGGTGGCTCGCTGCTCAAGCACGACCAGACCCAGCGCGTACTCCAGATTCGACTCGTCGCCGAGCGCATCTACACGCATTTGCCGGCAGAAGACCGCGCCCGCCTCGACGACTACGCCCGCGGCGTCAACCTCTTCATCGATCAACACCAGGACTCGCTCCCGGTCGAGTTCAGCCTGCTCCACTACCGCCCCAGCCCCTGGACCGGCATTGACTCTGTCAGTGTGGGCCTGATGATGGTGCAGGAGCTCGACACCCATGCTGCGGCCAAGCTCTATCGCAGTCACATTGCGGCCAAACTCAACAACCCCAGGCTCGAAGCCGATCTCTATCCGGTCG
>Ga0182013_10001301_pt1 | contig 34399 bp, 31 predicted proteins | sample 612S2MmetaG_FD_120487 | JGI IMG/M metagenome (GOLD analysis project Ga0182013, IMG submission 120487) | Permafrost microbial communities from Stordalen Mire, Sweden - 612S2M metaG | ecosystem: Environmental > Terrestrial > Soil > Wetlands > Permafrost | place: Sweden: Stordalen | collected... | reverse complement strand
GCCGATGACGATCTTGCCATGACGCTCCTTGGCCTTGTCGGTGGCCTCGACGCCGCCAAGCCCCAGCGGGGGCTGTGCGTTGCAGTCCGCGAGCAATTCAATCGTCGCGTCGTTCTGCCAGTCTTTTTCGTCCAGCAGCGGGACGCCGATAGCCCCGGCGGCGAAGACGATCTGGGCGCCCTTAACGGCGTTTGCGCGCGCCGCATTGTCGACAGCCTCAATCGCCGTCGGCGTGAAACCGAAACGCTCCTGAATCGCGGCGGCGGAAGCCTGCGCGCGTGCGAGCTGACGCGAGGTGATCGCGACTTCCGCGCCCTCGATATGCAGCATCGCAGCAGCGCGCATGCCCACCGGACCGGTGCCAGCCAGCACGACGGCCTTCTTGCCCGCAAGCGGCTTCGCCTTGGCGAGCAGCGCGACGCCAGCGGCGGCGGTGGTGTTGGAGCCATTGCTGTCCAGCATCACTGAAACGCGGAAATTGGAGAAGAAGCGCTTCTTCACGACCTTGAACAGCGTTTCGCCTGCGGTCATGTTGCCGCCGCCGACGAAGATCGCGGTGAACTGCTTTTCCTTGGGACCACGCGTGTAGATCGTGCCGTCGACCAGAGCGCCGACATTCGCGGGCGTTACCCCGCCGTAGCCGATGATGTGGTCCGCGCCGCCGTCGTAGCCGACCACGGTGTCGAAAACGCTCGGAACGGGATCGGTGTCCAGCAGGAATAGAAGTTTCTTGGTCATTTGCATCTCATTCTGTTGACGGCCTCACGGCGTCCTTAAAATCCGGGCAATCCAAGTGGGCGAACCAATCTGGCTGCGACGTGGCGACCCGTTTTTGGATGACTAGAGTCGAACGCCAGCTCTCGTGATCGCTTCGCCTTCCGTTCCTTGCACTTTCCGATCTGACTGCTCTTGTTTCAGGCCGTGACGATATTGCGCGGCGCGCCGGCGACGAAAGCGTCGACATTGTCGATCAGCTGATCTGCCAGCACCTGCATCGCCTCTTTGGACGCCCAGGCCACGTGCGGCGTGACGATCAGATTTGGGATCGTCGGGTCAAGCAGCACATTGCCGTTCTTGGGCGGCTCGACGGTGAGCACGTCCATTCCCGCGCCAGCGATGACGCCGTTGCGCAGCGCGTCCGCGAGCGCCTGCTCGTCGATGATTCCACCCCGCGCCGTATTAATGATGGAGGCCGTCTTCTTCATCGACGCAAGCTCTTTGGTCGAGATCATGTTCTTTGTCTGCGGCGTCAGCGGCAGATTGAGGGTGACGACATCCGACTCCCGAAGAAGCGTGGCGACGTCGACCTTGTTCGGAACGTCGGCCACGTCGTTGATCAGCACTTTCATTCCAAGCGCTTCCGCGCGCGTCGCGATCGACTTTCCGAGCGCGCCATAGCCGATGATGCCAAGCGTCGAGCCCGCGATGTCGTAGATCGGATAATCGAAATAGCAGAATTGATTATTGTAGCCCCAGCGCCCGTGGAACACGGAGTTGTGGTAGTTGACGAGATTGCGGCGCAACGCGAAGAGCAGGGCGAAAACATGCTCGGGCAGCGTGTTGAACGCGTAGTTGCGAATGTTGGAGACCGTGATGCCATGCGCGGTTGTATAGGCCTTGTCGATGACGTCGGTGCCCGTGGCCGCGACGGCGATGAGCTTGAGGTCCGGCAGATGCTTCAGCGTATCTTCGCGCAGTGGCACCTTGTTGGAGATGCAAATGTCCGCGCCCTTCAGGCGCTCGACGATCTCGGACGGGCTGGTCTGCGCATATTCTTTGTATTCATGCGGGAAATTGGGCTTGCGCAGATTGGCGTCGAGCGTCTCGCGGTCGAGAAAAACGATTTTATGCGACATTCCCCTGATCCCCCGAACAAAGTAGCAGCGGCGCGCATTTTCACGCGCTCATTTGAAGTTGCGTCCGGCGCGCTCGAAAGGCGCCGGACGCGATGATCTTTAGGCCTTCAGCAGCGGATTGGCGCGATAGACCGCCTGGGCGGCGGCGACGCCGGAGCCGGGCTGAATCTTGATGCCATTGTCGAGCATCGCCATCTCCGCGCCTGCGATGGCGCCGAGCAGCATCAACTCGTTGAGGTCGCCGAGATGGCCGATGCGGAAAACCTTGCCCGCGACTTCCGACAGGCCAGCGCCGAGCGCCAGATTGTAACGGTTGTAAGCCGTGGAAATCACCTTGGCCGCGTCAAAGCCTTCCGGCACCAGGATCGCGGTGACGGTGTCGGAATTCCACTTGGGCTCCTTGGCGCAGGTTTTGAGGCCCCAGGCCTCGACCGCGGCGCGAACGCCGGTGGCGAGATGCGTGTGGCGCTTGTAGACCTGATCGAGTCCCTCTTCGAACAGGATCGCCAGCGCTTCCTTGAGGCCGTGAAGCAGCGGGATCGACGGCGTGTAGGGGAAGTAGCCGCTCGCGTTCTGCGCGATCATGTCCTTGAATTCGAAATAGGCGCGGCGATGCTTGTTGGTCTTGCCGGCTTCGACAGCCTTCTCGCTCGCCGCCATTAGCAGCAGGCCAGCGGGGAGCATGAAGCCCTTCTGCGAACCCGACACGATCACGTCGACGCCCCACTTGTCCATGTGGAACGGCAGCGAGGCGACCGAGGACACGCCATCGACAAAGAGCAGCGCCGGATGCTTCGCGGCGTCGATCGCCTTACGTATGGCGCCGATGTCCGACGTCACGCCAGTGGCGGTCTCGTTATGCGTTGCGAAAACAGCCTTGATCTCGTGGTTCTTGTCCGCCTTCAGCGTCTCTTCAATCAATTCCGGATCATTGCCGGTGCCCCAGGGGCGCTCCTGCTTGATGACTTCGAGACCGAGACGGTTAGCGAGGTCGATCCAAAGATGCGAGAACTGGCCGAAACGCTGAGCGAGAACCTTGTCGCCGGGCGACAGCGTATTGGTGATCGCCGCTTCCCAGCCGCCGGTGCCGGACGCCGGGAAGATGAAGGCCTGGCCCTTCTCAGTTTCAAAGACCTTCTTGAGCTTCGGGAACAGCGGCTTGACCAGATCGGGGAAAGTCGGCGAGCGATGGTCTTCCGATGCGACCTGCATCGCGCGCTGCACGCGATCGGGAAGATTGGTCGGCCCCGGCACGAACAGAAAATTGCGACCGGGAATTCTGGAATTCGACATATTTGGCTCCCTTCGAGCGCTTGGGCTTGGTTGGTTTAAGGAAAACCGGAAGCGCCGGGGGAAACCCGCTGGCACATCGCGGCAATAGCGAAATTATCGGGCGGACTTTCGCCCGCGCCGACTAGAACAGGCCGCTGATGCGCCCGTCGGACCCGACCTCGATATTGTTGGCGGCCGGAACCTTTGGCAGCCCCGGCATGGTCATGATGTCGCCGCAGACCACGACGACGAACTCCGCGCCCGCCGACAAGCGCAATTCGCGGATCGGAATGGTGAAGCCCGACGGCGCGCCCTTGGCGTTGGCGTCGGTCGAGAAACTATACTGCGTCTTGGCGATGCACACCGGCAGATGGCCAAAGCCCTCCTTCTCCAATTCCGCGAAACGCGACTTGATGCTGGAGTCGAAGGAAATGTCGGCGGCGCCGTATAGCTCCTTTGCTATGGTGCGAACTTTTTCTGCGAGAGGCATTTCGTCGGGATAAAGCGGCTTGAAGTTCGAGGGCTGCGTCTCGATGGTCGAGACAACCGCGCGAGCGAGATCCGCAGCGCCGGCGCCGCCGGATCCCCAGTTGTCGGCGACGATGCAATCGACGCCCTCGACCTTGCAAAGCTTTTCAAGCAGAGCCATCTCGGTCTGGGTGTCGGACGAGAATTTGTTGACCGTTACCAGCACCGGAACGCCGAACTTCTTCACATTGGCGATATGCCGCTTGAGATTGGCGAAGCCCTTTTCCAGAGCCCCGACATTCTCGGTCTTCAGATCATCCTTCGCGACGCCGCCATGCATCTTTAGAGCGCGAATGGTCGCGACGATGACGGTCAGGTCGGGCTTCAGGCCAGCCTTCCGGCACTTGATGTCGAAGAACTTTTCGGCGCCGAGATCCGCGCCGAAGCCCGCCTCCGTCACCACATAGTCAGCGAGTTTCAACCCGGACCTGGTCGCTATGACCGAGTTGCAGCCATGCGCGATATTCGCGAAGGGACCGCCATGGATGATCGCCGGGTTGTTCTCGAGCGTCTGCACGAGATTCGGCGCGATCGCGTCCTTGAGCAGCGCCGCCATCGATCCCGCGGCCTTGATCTCGGAAGCGCGAATGTTCTTCTTTTCGCGCGTCTGGCCAACCACGATATTGCCGAGACGCTGCTGCAGGTCAGCGAAGTTCGACGCGAGACAGAAAATCGCCATCACTTCCGAGGCGACGGTGATGTCAAAACCGTCCTCGCGGGAAAAGCCGTTGGAGACGCCGCCAAGCGATGAAACGATTGAACGCAGCGCGCGATCGTTCATGTCGACGACGCGGCGCCAGCTGATGCGGCGCGTGTCGAGAGCGAGCGGATTGCCCCAATAGACGTGATTGTCGATCAGCGCGGCGAGCAGATTGTTCGCAGCGCCGATGGCGTGAAAGTCGCCGGTGAAATGGAGATTGATGTCCTCCATCGGCACGACCTGAGCGTAACCGCCGCCAGCGGCGCCGCCCTTCACGCCAAAACACGGCCCAAGGCTGGGTTCGCGCAGGCAGCAAAGCGCTTTCTTTCCGATGTGGTTCAAGCCGTCGGTAAGCCCCACGGTGGTCGTGGTCTTGCCTTCGCCAGCGGGGGTCGGGCTGATCGCGGTGACGAGGATCAGCTTGCCATCGGGCTTGCCTTCAAGGGAGGCAACGTAGTCGAGCGAGATTTTCGCCTTGTAGTGTCCATAAGGCTGGATATGCTCGTCCGAAATTCCGAGTTTGTCGCGCGCTACGTCGACAATTCTGCGCATCTTGGCGGCCTGCGAGATCTCGATGTCGGACTTGGGCGCAAGATGCTGGTTATCCTTCCCGCTCGCGCTTTGCGCGGGGGTCGACGATGGCGTCGTCATTCCACTTCCACTCCCTTCGTCAGCCGCGCTGTGCGGCCTCAGCAACAATTTTCTGAACTGCGCTCAATTCCAATCGAGCAGGAAGGGCGGCGTGGCGCACTCGCGCAGGCTCCCGCCCCCCAACGGCAGCCGGGCCGATTGAGCGAAACGCGCTCCTCGGCCGATTTTCTGAAGACCCTAGAATCTTATTTGTCGATCATCAAGCGACAGAACCGCGCACGGCGGACAATGCTGACGCCTCCGACCTACCCGCTGTGCGCCATGTGCGGAGCGCATGGCGACATGGCTCTATGGGGGGAAAGTTTTTTAGCCGTCAAGCAAAATTATCTCTCAAAATGGGGGATTGCGGGCGGGAGTCGCCGTGTCAGGGGGGCGCGGCCTATTCTGCCGACGAATGCGCATCATATTGTCATGAGATCAAAGTATGGGCTTTGTTACCTATCCCCTACCTACCTGAACAGCTGGTTTCGTGAACCATCCCCCTGAATGGTTCAGGATAGTTAAATCGCCCGAAAACTGGGGTCTGTTGCGTTTCCGGAAAAACCGGTGCGGCAGGTGCGCGCCAAGGCAGATTGCAGCAAAATGTGTAGGTTCTGACGCCGGCCGCCCGTCTGCGAAGACAGGGAAACTTTGTAATCGGCCGCTGCGCCACGGCGAGGGCAAAAAAATTGTCGCAGTCTGTCGCATCGAGAATGCTTCCCCTCGCGAGGACGCCCTTCCCCCGCTCCGAGGAACTCCACCTACTCTTCCTCGCCGAATTTGTCTTCAACCAGCGCGGCAAGCGCCGAGAGAACTTCTTCGGCCTGCGGTCCGGCCGCAGTTACGAGGATAGTGGAACCCTTCGCCGCGCCCAGAGTCAAAATCCCCATGATCGAGCTGCCGCCAACGGTTTCGCCGTCCTTGGTGACCGTGACGACCGCGTCGTAGCGGTCACAACATTGAACGAATTTGGCTGTCGCGCGCGCGTGCAGCCCCTTTCTGTTGACAATAGTCAGGTCACGAGAAAGGTGGTTATCGGCCAGCGCCGCGTCTGTCCCTTGATCCGTCACTTCGCAGGCTCGATTGTTTGCTTTTTTGGTTCGCCACATCGCGGGGAAAGAATCCGGCTCGCGACATGAACATATTTTCGCCCGGCGTCCTGAGCCTGGAGAACCGCCTGCTCAAGCGTCTGCCCTTCGCGCACCGAAGCCAGTTTTATGAGCATGGGCAGGTTCACCCCGGCCAAGACTTCGACATTACAGCCATTCATCACGGAAATCGCGAGATTGGACGGTGTGCCGCCAAACATGTCCGTCAGAAGCACCACCCCTTCGCCGGTGTCGGATTGCTTCACCGCCTCAATAATGTCGAGACGTCGACGCTCCATATCGTCTTCCGGCCCGATCGAAATCGAGGCGATCTGCTTTTGCGGACCGACCACGTGTTCGAGCGCGGCGCGAAACTCCGTGGCGAGGTGGCCATGGGTCACCAGGACCATTCCGATCATTCGACGCTACCACTCATGACGACGTCTCGCGAGGCGACCCAAGGAAACGATTTCGCGGCGCGGCGGCGCCGGCCAGACCCGATCTTTCGCCTTTCGGGAAGCGAAGAACGTACGAACAACATAGAGTTTACTCGCCCCAAATCATACACGACCGACGTCTGCCTGTCGCGGGCGCTTTTCGGCCCGCCATTTTGTGCGTTGCAGCGCAATTGGCAAGCGAAAAGCTCGCCCCATCGCTATTTTGCTTCAAATAACTGTAAGATATGGGATATTTTTTCTATAATCGTCACATCGCCTGCGTCCAGAACCCAGCGGGGCAGCGACAATCCGCAGATTCGATCAAGTTGAACCTCGGCCGGCGGATATCGCGGCGGCGGATTGTCTTCCAACGCGAGGTCAACGACAAAGCGAATCACGCCCGCCGGCTCGAAAGGCATGGGCGCTATTCCCAGGCCCCGCAATTCTATCGCTCCGCTTATGGCCGGATGAGGGCGGGCTATCAAGCGCCCGTTGCGATTGACCAGCGCGACACGATCATCGCCTATCAACCGGGCAAAGCGGCCATGTGAACTGGCCCAACTTGTGAGCCGAAGGGTCAAGGCGCTCTTGCCGGAGCCCGAAGCGCCGCGCAACAGAAGACCTGTCTCGCCGAGCATCAATGCATTGGCGTGAATCATTTCTGGAGTTTCGCCGCTCGTCATTCCGCCGGCAACCAGACAACGAAACGCGCACCCAGCACGGGCTCGCCACTTGATTGTTGACCGGCGTCCCCGCCCGCGTCGCCGACAGGAGTCTCGTCTGTTCCCTCCGGTGAACCGACGGTTCGATTTAGCGCGCGGATGCGTCCCCCGTGCGCCTCGACGATTTGCCGGGAGATCGCGAGGCCCAGACCGGAGTTTTGACCGAAACCTTGCTCGGGGCGATCAGTATAAAAGCGCTCGAAAACACGTTCGAAAGCTCCTTGCGGTATGCCCGGACCGTCGTCATCAACAATGATTTCGTAGCCATCGCGCAACTGGCCCGAGAGATCGATCCCGGTCTCGGGTCGCAGAGTCACCCGCACCACGCCGCCCGGCGCCGAAAAGGATCGCGCATTGGCGATAAGATTGTCGAATACCTGAGCCAGTCTGGAATCATGGCCGAGAACGCGCCGTCGCAACGACTCGCTGGCCACGCGCTGCTTTATCAGGGTTACTGTCGCGTGATCGCCATGATCAACTCCCTGCGCCATTCCGACGACGGTCTCCAGCACCGACGCCAGATCCACTCTCGACATATCGGCCCGCGCCAGCTCGGCATCCAGCCGCGAGGCGTCGGAGATATCGCTGATCAATCGGTCCAGACGCGCGACGTCATGCTTGATGATCTCCAGCAGCCGCTCACGGGAGCTTTCAGTCTTGGCGATCGGCAGCGTCTCCACGGCGCTGCGCAGCGAGGTCAGCGGATTCTTCAATTCATGAGCGACGTCCGCGGCAAAATGTTCAATCGCCTCGATGCGCCGGTATAGCGCCCTGGTCATGTCCCGCAGCGCTCCGGAAAGATGGCCTATCTCGTCCTGCCGGTCGGTGAAATCCGGGATTTCCTGCCGCGATTTGACACCCCGACGCACACGCTCGGCGGCTTCCGCGAGGCGCCTCATGGGCTCGGCGATGGTGCCCGCAAAGAGGAGGGACAAAAGCAGCATCACGCCTGCTGACACCAGAAATATCCGGATGATCGCCCAGCGCTCGGTGGCTATGATCGCATCGATGTCGCCGCCAAGCGTTGACAGTAGCAGCGCGCCGCGCACCGAGCGGAAACGCTGCACCGGAACAGCGACGGAGATGATTGTCTCGCCCTTCGAGTTAGCCCGCACGACCCATCTCGCTGCGCCGCCCAGCGCGGTTACGACTTCGGGATAGGCCTTTCCATTGCCCATCCCGATGTCTTCATATAGCGGCAGTTCCGGCCGGCGGGTCCAGCGGCGCACGGCATCGACGACCTCTTCATAGGCCGTCGGGGAATCCGCGCCCGCATGCTGCTGCGAGCCCCCGGGGCTGACTGGCGGCAGATCCAATCGAAAAATATTCGAATGGCCGGAAACGGAACGCGAGTCGAGCAATAGCGAGCCGTCGCGATCGTAGATCCGCGCGCGCGCGCGCGTTGGCGGAACCAGATAGCGCAGCAAAGGCCCGACGCGTTCGGGATTGAGCGAAAACTCGGTCGCCGCCTGACCGCTAGCGGCGGCGCTGTAACTTTCGCCGGGCGCGAGCTTCAAAAGCTTTTCCGGGTCGATGGTGATCGCATCCGTATCAATCGTCGCCGAAGCGGCCACCGCAGCGGCGATGATTTCACCCTGGGTCTGCAAGCTTTGCACGCGGGCGTCGATCAGTCCCTCGCGGAACTGGTTCAGATAGAGAAACCCGCCCAGCAGCGCGACCAGCCCACCGAGATTCAGCACGACAATGCGTCGGGTTAACGAGGATGAAACTCGGGCCTGCGCTGCCCGCAGGAGGCGCAGCATCCGCAACGACGCCACCCGTCCGGCGCGGCTCTGCCGCCCCGAAGCCTGCGTTTGCGCCCTTTCGCGCGCCTGCGCGCTCATCGCCCCCTCGCGCTCGTCCCGCGTCTGCGCAACTCACGCTTCCTTGAAGCGATAGCCGACGCCATACAGCGTTTCGATCATTTCGAAGTCGTCGTCGACAACTTTGAATTTCTTCCTTAGCCGCTTGATATGGCTATCGATGGTGCGGTCGTCGACATAGACCTGATCATCATAGGCCGCGTCCATGAGCGCATTGCGGCTTTTCACCACGCCGGGACGCTGCGCCAGCGCCTGAAGAATGAGAAACTCAGTCACGGTCAAGACCACGGGGTCGCCGCGCCAGGTGCAGGCGTGACGCTCCGGATCCATCGACAAGGCCCCCCGCTCCAGAATCTTGGCTTCGGATTCTTTTTGCGCCGCCGCTTCCTTGGGATTGGAGCGGCGCAATATCGCCTTGACCCGCTCGACCAGCAGGCGCTGCGAGAACGGCTTATGGATGAAATCGTCGGCGCCCATTTTGAGACCGAACAATTCGTCGATCTCCTCGTCCTTCGAGGTGAGGAAAATCACCGGCAGATCGGATTTCTGACGCAACCGGCGCAAAAGCTCCATCCCGTCCATGCGCGGCATCTTGATGTCGAAAATGGCGAGGTCCGGCGGATTTGCGCGCAGGCCGTCCAGCGCGGCGGCGCCGTCGGTATAGGTCTGGACGCGATAGCCTTCCCCTTCCAGAGCAATGGAAACGGAGGTGAGAATGTTGCGATCGTCGTCGACGAGAGCGATGGTCGGCATTGTCAACCTTTGCTGTTTACGGCCAGTATGATCTTCAATAGATCATGGCCTTGGCGACATGAACCTGATCTGAAGGTTCCATGTCCGCGCGGACGCTGTTACGCTGGCGCTATGGCTCCGGCTTCCGCAATAAAATGAGCCTATGCAGCCGGTTCTGTTCCAGCTGGAGCGCTGCCGCACAAACCCTGGGCCAAGCTGGCCGAATTATCACCTGGCGCCTTTTTCGCGCCAATTCGCCGCGAAACGGCTGCGTCGCCGCCCGCTTCGCCCTTATATACTCATATTCGTCATAAAGCACGCTTTCCTGGCGCGCCCGGCGCCCGGCGCCAGAATGGAGACAATCGGGTTAATGAAAACCGCCGATGAAACGCCCCGCCCCGGTCCCGGACAGGATCCCTCTTTTGACCCTGCGGGCGAGTCCAAACGCCTGCTGCGCACGATCCGCACTGGCGCCGTCGGCACATTGAGCGAAGAGGGCGCGCCATTCGTCACTCTGACGGCTATCGCCACCGATCACGACGGCAGTCCGATTTTGCTGATGTCCCGTCTGGCGCTGCATACACGCAATCTGGAACGCGATCCGCGCCTGTCCCTGCTCCTCGCACAGAACGGGCGCGGCGATCCGCTGGCGCACCCCCGCCTCACGCTTGTCGCGACGGCGGAGCGCCGCGCAGACCCCTCACTGAGGGGCCGCTACCTGCGCCGAAACCCCAAGGCGGCGCTTTATGCGGATTTTCCCGATTTCTCCTTCTGGCGCGCCGAAGTGACGAATGTCCATCTCAATGGGGGCTTCGCACGCGCTGCGGATTTCGGCCCAAAGGGACTGCTGACGCCGCTGGACGGCGCCGAAAGCCTGATAGCGGCCGAAGAGGACGCTCTTGCTCACCTCAACGCCGATCATGCCGGCGCTTTGGCGCTGATCGCGCAAAAACTGGGCGGCGCCGCGGAGGCCAATTGGCGGGCCTGCAGCCTCGATCCCGAAGGACTCGACCTCATTGCGGGCGACGCCTGCGCCCGCATAGTCTTTCCGCAGCGGGTGACGACGCCGGACGGTTTGCGCGAAATGCTTGTGGCGCTGGCGCGAGAGGCTCGCTCAAGCTGATCGAGCCCGGCAAGAACGCGCCTCCCGCGAGGAGAGGGAAGCGACGAACGTTACGCGATCGTCAGAAACTGCGCGATTTCGTCCTTCAACGTCAGCCGCTGCCTCTTCAGGCCTTCGAGGGTCTCGTCGGCGACCGGCTCGACATTGGCCTCCATGCGATGGATGGCGCGGTTGAGCTCGTGATAGGCGTCGGCGATCTTCGCGAAATGGGCGTTGACGCCCTTCAGCTCCTTGATGGCCTCGGCCTTTTCCGGAAATTCCTCGTGCAGTTCATGGGCGACGTGGCTCATTTTCTTCTTCTTTCTGTGCTCGGCGACCCGTTCACGGCTGACGCTCGGCGCCGCCTTGAGGGTTCAGGGAAACTATGGGGCGATTGTTAGCCTGTCTCATCATAAGCGCAACGGACAACCGTTCGCGTGCGTCGATCCGTCGCGCGAGGCCATCTGGTTCTGGACGAATTGAAAATGGCGAGAGAGACGGGACTTGAACCCGCGACCTCCGGCGTGACAGGCCGGCGCTCTAACCAACTGAGCTACTCCCCCGCAACGACGCGATGCGTGCGAGAAGCGCCGAATAGGACATGCGTCAGGCGAAGTCAACACCTTGAGGGCGGTTTGGACCAAGACCCGGCGACCCAATCCGCATTGCGCTTTTTATTCCGCGCCCTGCTGGACTAAGGCGGCGCGAAGGCACTATGTCAGGCCTAAGGCCTGATACGCCATCTCCACCCCGCGCAGAAAAACTCATGACCGGCGACAACGCCTCTTCACACGCAGAAACGCCCGCCCTGAACGAACTCGACATCATTCGCCGCCGCATCCGCGTTCGCGCCTGGCGGCGAGGGATGCGCGAGATGGACATCATTCTGGGCGGCTTCGTCGACGCGCGCATCGAGACGCTGGACGCGCAGGATTTGGCGCACTTCGAAGCTCTGCTCGACGCGGACGACGACGAGGCCTTCCGCTGGTTCAGCAGCGGCCAGGCCCCGGCTGCATATGACACCCCCTTGTTTCACAAGATCGCGGCGTTTCACGCCAGCAAGGATCCGATTTCTTGAAACAACGCACCGACATGCGCGCGCAAGCCATGGCGGGCGCGTTGAAAACCGCCCTTTCGCGTCTGGAGGCGGGGGAACGGCTTCTTTTCGCCCATACGCCCGAAGGTTTTGACGCCTTCGTCGCTGGCGATCTCGCCCGCGCCCTGGCCCCCGGCGCCGAGGGAAAGGCCGCAGTTTTCGTCCATGTCGCGCGCGATGCTTCTCGCTCAGCGCAGTTTCGCGAGGCGCTGCGCTTCGCGGCTCCTTTTGTGGAGGTTCTGGACATTCCCGGCTGGGATTGCCAGCCCTATGACCGGGTCTCGCCCAACGCCGCCGTCGCTTCGCGCCGCATGACCGCGCTGGCGCGTCTCGCGCGCTCCAAATCCTCGGCGGAGCAGCCGCGCGTCATCGTCACCACCGTCGATTGCCTGCTCCAGCGCGTCCCGCCGCGCGCCAAAATCGCCGCCGACACTTTTTCCGCCGCGCCGGGAAACGTCGTCGAGATGGACCTCCTGACGCGATGGCTGGAGAACAACGGCTTCTTGCGCTCCAGCACGGTGCGCGAGCCGGGCGAATATGCGCAGCGCGGGGGCATCGTCGATCTTTTCGCGCCAAGCATGCCAGCGCCCATCCGGCTCGACTTTTTTGGCAACACGCTGGAGTCGATCCGTGCTTTCGACCCTGAAACCCAGCGCACCACCGGGCAATTGCGCGCGCTCGACCTCGTTCCGATGAGCGAACTGCAACTCGTCAGCGAGACCATGCGGCGCTTCCGGCAGGGATATACCACGCGCTTTGGCGGCGAGACGCGGGGCGACGCGCTTTACGAGACAATCAGCGAGGGCCGTCGTCATCCGGGCGCCGAGCATTGGCTGCCGCTGTTCTACGATCATCTCGATACTTTGTTCGACTATTTCGGCGATGCGCCGTTGTTGCTCGACGCGCATAGCGAAGACGCCGCCAATGAGCGGCTCGCGCAGATCGCCGACTATTACGACGCGCGCAAGACCGCTTATGATCTCGATCACGCTCGCTCCAACTACAAGCCATTGGAGCCGCACGAGCTTTATCTCACGCAGGAAGACTGGGGTCTGCAGCTCGAAGCGCGGGCGCAGGCGCATTTTTCGCCTTTCGCGCCAACGGAAGGCGAGGTCGCCAGCATCGACTTCGCGGCGCGGCCGGGGCGCGACTTCGCTCCCGAACGCAATCAGCAGGACGTCAACATATTCGAAGCCGCCGTCGCTCACATCAAGGCGCTGGCTGAAGCGGACAAGACGGTCATTGTCGCCGCATGGTCCGACGGCTCGCGCGAGCGCCTAGGCCATGTGCTGACGGAACACGGCCTGAAGCTCCCCGCGCTTGTCTCCGCCTTGCCCGCCGCTCTGGCGCTCGGAAAGGGCGCGATTTCGCTCGCAGTGCTCGGCGTGGAGCATGGTTTCGAGACGGAGAGTCTCGCGGTCATCGGCGAACAGGACATTCTCGGCGACCGGCTGGTGCGCCGCCGCCGCAAGGCAAAGCGGGCCGAAAATCTTCTTGGAGAAATTGGCGCATTGTCGGCAGGCGATCTCGTGGTTCATGTCGATCACGGCATCGGCCGCTTCATCGGCCTTGAATCGATCACCGCAGCCGGGGCCCCGCACGACTGTCTGGAAATCCATTACGCCGGCGGCGACAAGCTTTATCTGCCTGTCGAAAACATCGAACTGCTGACGCGCTACGGCTCCGAGGACACCGAGGTCGCGCTCGATCGTCTTGGCGGCGCCGGCTGGCAGGGCCGCAAGGCGCGCATGAAGAACCGCATCCGCGAAATGGCCAAGGGCCTGATCGCGATTGCTGCGCAGCGCATGTTGAAACAGGCGCCGAAGCTCGTCGCGCCCGAGGGTCTTTACGACGAGTTTTGCGCGCGTTTTCCCTATGACGAGACCGAGGATCAAGCCGGCGCCATCGATGCAGTGCTTGACGATCTCGCCTCCGGGCGTCCGATGGACCGGCTGGTGTGCGGCGATGTGGGCTTCGGCAAGACGGAGGTCGCGTTGCGCGCCGCCTTTTGCACGGCGATCAACGGCAAGCAAGTCGCCGTCGTTGCGCCGACGACGCTGCTCGCGCGGCAGCACTACAAAAACTTTACCGAGCGCTTTTCGGGCCTGCCGGTTCGCATTGGGCGGCTCTCGCGCATGGTCGGGGCGGCCGAGACGCGCGAAACCAAACAGCAGCTTGGCGAGGGCAGCGTCGATATTCTGATCGGCACGCACGCCATTCTCGGCAAGGGCGTGAACTTCAAAGATCTCGGCCTCGTCATTGTCGACGAGGAGCAGCATTTCGGCGTCGGTCACAAGGAGCGGTTGAAGGAGTTGCGCGCCGAGGTGCATGTGCTGACCCTTTCCGCGACTCCAATCCCGCGCACATTGCAGCTCGCCATGACCGGCGTGCGCGAGCTTTCGCTGATCGCGACGCCGCCGGTCGACCGACTTGCGGTGCGCAGTTTTGTCTCGCCCTTCGATCCGCTCATCGTGCGCGAGGCCCTTCTGCGCGAACGCTATCGCGGCGGGCAGGCCTTTTTCGTTTGCCCGCGCATCGAGGATCTCGACGAAGCCGCAGCCTTTTTGCGCGAGAATCTGCCCGAGGCAAAATTCGTCACGGCGCATGGGCAAATGCCGCCAACCGAACTCGAAGAAAAAATGTCGGCCTTCTACGACGGTGGCTATGACATTCTGCTTTCAACGACGATCGTCGAATCCGGCCTCGACATTCCCACCGCCAATACGCTGATCGTCTGGCGTGCGGACATGTTCGGGCTGGCGCAGCTCTATCAGCTGCGCGGACGCGTCGGACGCGGCAAGACGCGCGCCTATGCGCTGTTCACGACTCCCGCCAACCGCACCATCACGCCGCAGGCGCAGAAGCGGCTGGACGTACTGCAATCGCTCGACACGCTCGGCGCCGGCTTCCAGCTCGCGACGCATGATCTCGACATACGCGGCGCCGGAAATTTGCTTGGCGACGAGCAGTCGGGCCATATCAAGGAAGTCGGCTACGAGCTTTATCAGCAGATGCTGCACGACGCGATCGAGTTGCTGAAAGCGGGCGTCGACGAGCCCGAGGAAGAAGTCTGGTCGCCGACCATCGCGCTTGGCGCGCCGGTCACGATCCCAGAGGACTACGTCGCCGACCTCAGCCTGCGCCTGCAACTCTACCGGCGCCTTTCAACTCTGGAAACCGAGCAGGACATCGAGAGCTTCGCGGCGGAGATGGTCGACCGTTTCGGCCCGACGCCGCCGGAAGTCGAGCAGCTGCTGAAGATCGTCGCGATCAAGGCGCTCTGCCGCCGCGCCCATGTCGAGAAGGTCGACGCCGGGCCGAAGGGCGTCATCATCGCCTTCCGCGACAATCTCTTCGCAGATCCCGCCGGCCTTGTGCGCTTCGTCTCGCAGGAGCGTTCTTACGCCAAGGTGCGCCCGGACATGAAGATCGTCTTCGTGCGCGATTTCGACACGCCGCAAGAACGTCTGGAAGGAACGCGCGATATTTTGCGCACGCTGGTGAGCATTGCCGAGAAAAAGAAGGCGTGAGGACTTTGCGCTGCGGTTTAGTCCCTCTACCCGATCTTGTGAGCTGCGCACGGCAGATAGGATTTCCAAAACTGACGATGGGGTCCGCTTCGATCGCTTGGGCAGGGTCGCGGAATAGGCTGCGTACAGAATAACGCCCCATTGCACCCAATGATGAGCCTGCGGCGATTTGGACGGCAAGCAGCGAGACAAAATCGCGGACAAAAATCACGATTCATACTAGTTTGGATATGTTCGAAAGAAATCGAACTGACCATGGGGAATGTTTCGTTGGCGGGTACTTGACCTGAAATCCAGTTTACTGAGTAAATCTGTGGACTAGATCAAATATACGTCTCGGCTCATTTGCCGCTTTAGGCCAGAACTAAAAATGTCGCGCGATCAATAGCGCGCCCAAGGGAGAAGCTAAATGACCAATAGATCCTCTCGCCAGCATAATTCCCTTACCCGCGTCGCCGCCACGGCGGCGTTTGCCCTTCTCGCCGCAGGCGCGTTCGCCCAGAATCCTCCTCCAGCGCCGCCGACGCCGGGCGCGCCCATGGATCATGGCGCCATGGGCCATGACATGAAAGGCATGGGGGGAATGGGAGGCATGGATCACGGCGCTGGCGGCGGCGGCATGGCCGGCATGAGCCACGGCGGCGGAGGGATGGGCGGCATGGGCCAAGGCGGCGGAGGGATGGGCGGCGGCATGATGCAAAAGATGCTCTGCGGCGTCACGGAGCATGTTGACGGACGGCTCGCCTATCTCAAGGCCGAATTGAAACTCACCGACCAGCAACAGGCCGCATGGAACACATTCGCCGACGCTTTTCGCGCTTCGACGCAAAAGACCGCGAAAGTCTGCGCGGCGAATGAAGCGGCGGCGGCTGGCGGCGGCGACCACTCCATGCACCATGGCGTGCTGGGGCATCTGACGATGATGGAGCGTCACATGAGCGACCATCTCGACTCGCTGCGCGGACTCAAGGCCGCGATTGAGCCGCTTTACGCGACCCTGAACGACGAACAGAAAAAGACCGCGGACCACGTGTTCACCCAGGTCATGGAAATCGGCATGGGCAAAATGGGCGGCGGCGGCATGATGGGCGGAATGGATCATGGCGCCGGAGGCGGTGGAATGGGCGGAATGGGACACTAGGCCTCAAGACCGCCTGAAGCCGGGAAAGGCCGCGCCTGGAAAGGCGCAGCTTAATTTTTTCAGCCGCCAAACAAGCCCCTGACCGCAGCGAACAGTCCCTTTGGCTTGGGCGGAGGCGGCTCTTGCGGCGGAGGCGGCGGTTCCAGGCGTTCGCGTTCAGCTTGTGCAATCGCTTCAAGGGCCTGTCCGATCACCGCAACTAGCGGAGCAGCCTGCCCCAGCGGCGTGAAGACGTTGCTGACGCGCGCACCGAGATAGCGACGAAGCGCCTCGGCGTGCTCCACCGGACCATGTTCTTCATAAAATGCAGCGGCCTGTTCGATGGCGCCGACGTCTTGCAAGGCCGCCGCGACCAATGACGGATCTGCTCCCGCCTGACCGTCGAGCTGGAGATGCGCCGCCCGCAAGCTGGCGGGATCGCGTGTCTCCATCAACATGTCGAAGATACGGGCCTGATCGTGGACGGAGGCCTGTGGCGCAACCATGCCGGGGACGCCGCAGGCCTGCGCGAAGCGATAGACCAGCGGCGCCTGCGCCTCGACGCGCAGCGGGCCAGTAAGTCCTTCACCCCATAGCGGTCGCAGCACGAGCGCGGAGAGCAGCGACGGGTCGATGCGATAGGCCTTGTAGCCGCCCAGACGGGCGGCAAGCGCGCGGCCCGCCGGGTCCGCCTCCTTGAGCAGCGACACGAAATTCGAGGCCAACAACGGCTCAAGCGGCTCCCACACGCCGAAAACGTCGAAGCCGCTGGGATAGTCCAGCCGCTTCAGCGCGGCGTTGAGAGCGTGCAGAAGCTTTTCGCGGCGCGCATGCAGACCTGCGGCCCGCTCGACCACGGCGCGGCTCATCGCTCCCGCAGGGGCGCCGTCTCCATCCGACGCGTAGGACAGTATTTCTTCAACCAGCGTATCCCCGGCGTCAATGCGGCGGGGATTGACGCCATCCCCTTCCAGGCGAAACAACCGGATGTTCGAGGCACCGCCCGGATCGCGGGAGCGCGCAAGGAATTCACCCGTCTCCGCGCCTGCGCTCACGAGGCCGATCTCGTCGCCAAGCGCCGCGCCATAAAAATCAAGCTCCAGAACCGCGCCGCCGCCGGAGCTTACAGCCGCGTTGGCGGCGAGCCTCCTGACCGCAACGCCATCGAAGGAAGTTTCCTCCGAAGCCGTCAGCAATTTCAGCAGGTTGAAAACGACGATAGGCTCTGGCGACCTTACCGCGTCGGGATGTTCGTCCGACATGCCTGTGGCCTGCCGAATGTCGTCGAACAGAATTGGTTCGATAACGGGCTCGCCCGCCTCCCGCTGCTCGCGCATCCAGTCCCGCAGGCGACGACGCTGGCGCATCGCCATAAACACGTTGATGCGGCTGAGGAGATGGGCGCTTTCTTCAAGCGAGTCGGAAAAGCGCAAGCGCAGCCCGGCGCGGGGCGCGCCGCCTTCCCGCAGCCATTGATCCATGATCGCGAAGGGCGCCTCTCGACTATCCTCGACGCTCTCTGTGGAAAATTCCAGGGCCTCGATGGAGAGGCGCGCGCGACTGGCCGGAAACATTTGCGCGACCGGCCACAGGTGCAGCAGACGCGCCGAACCGTCTCCTTGCCCGAACAGGCGCTTTTGCGCGCAAGCCCAGACAAGTCGCGAACCGGCCAATGCGAACTGCTCCCGGGCAAATCGCTCAAAATCCTCGCGGCCCGAGAAGGATGCGACACGCAGCGCCGCTGGCGCGGCGCTCGCATTGTCGGCAAGCAACGTAAGCGTCAGCCTCCAGTCGCCGACGTCCCCCGGGTCCGTCTCCAGGCAAAGCCGCAGCTCCGCGCCATCCGGCGCGAGCAATGCGAGATGCCTTTGGCCCGGTGGCGCGACAACGAGGCAGGCGCCGGCGCGCCAGCGCGCCGCGTCGAGCCTGTCGACGAAGGCCGTCTCGCCCGAGAACTCAGGATCGCCGGCTGAGACGATCGTGAGGTCCGGGCGCGGGATTTTTGCCCCACCCGGCTCGCCTGTCTCGAAAAAACCTAGCAGCAAGGAGCGATCGCCGTCCCAAAATACGTCCAGTTGTTCCCGCCACATTGCCTACGCTCACCCCTCCGCTTCAGCCGCGAAGGAAGGCTACCCGCTTCTGGCTTTTTGCGCCAATTTGCATGCAATTTGCAAAAATAACCGCCCGGGCGGAACCCGGGCGGGCAAGTCTCACACCAACACGCGGAGAAGAAAGAGAGAACCGTGTGAAACTCTGATTTGTTTAGAGGCTCGCGCCGGCCTGGAAGCGCGGAATGACCGGGCCGCCGATTTCCAGCTTTTCGCGCTTGCCCGATGGGCTGAACAGGAACAGCGGTTCGCTGAACTGGCGATCCTTATCGTAAGCGAGGTCGGACAGACGCTCGATGTCGAAACGCGCGTCCTGCACCGTGACAATCAGGTCGCGAGTCTCGCCGGGCGCGATCGGCGCAGGATCACTGACCGACAGGCCGCGATCGGCCAGCAGGTAAACGGGGAACATCGGACGGGTGGTGAACACTTCCGGATTGAGGAAGCGCAGGCCAGCCGTGGTGAACTCGCCGATCTTTAGCGGCTCGGTCCCGTGGTTGGTGATGTTCAGCTTGATGGACAGTTCTCGACCCGGCACTTTGTAGCTGCCGCCGCCGTATTGAGATGTGACGGTAGGCAGTGGTTCGTCGATCGACGGGATGCCCGTCAGCAAACCAGCCTGCATCGGCAAGGTGCGCGGATATTACTTGTTCGCACTCGCGTAGAAGAACAGCAGCGCCAGCAGCGAACCAGCCAGCCAAATGCAGCCGAAGCGCTTGTCCTTGGCGGTGATGATTTCATTGCCCTTGCCGGCCGCAACCTGCCAGCCGAAGAACACGAAGCCCCGTTGCAGCGGCGCCGTGAAGAGTTCTCCCATGAACCAGAAGGTGTGCCCCCACTCGTTCAGACCGACGTTCGGGAAGATCATGAACGGCCCGGCGAAGAACAGTGGGAAAGCGACCGCAATGTTCTTGGCGAACATGGGATGCGGGTGCGCTCACACATGAAGGCGCCCCATCCAGCGATGATATAGATCGGATAGCTCAGGTAGAACTCCAGGATATGGCTGGGCGTGAAGTCCGTGTCGCGAATGACGGTCTGGTGCCGAGTACCGTCCTGCTCCGTGAAGTAGCTCGCGCCCCAGTAAAGGGTGAAGGCGTAGATGAGCAGCCAGCCGATCAGAGTCATTAGGCGGCGCATTTTTTCGCTAGGCGCGACGGCTGCGACGTTGCGGTCGCGGTTTTCCAAAGATAACCGCCAATGCCGCAGAAGGCGATGAACTCGAGCGGGAGCTCGGTCCACATGATGTTCAGCCAATAGGTCTGGAATTCCGGCGCGAAGGAGTCGAGACCCGCCTTCCAGCCGAAATATTGTTGATAGATACGAATGCCGACGTAAACATGCCAAGGCAGAGCATGGCGATATATGCCGGCCTGAAATTGACGATTGCGTCGGCTTTTTCGGCCTTTGCGGCGGCCGCTTTCTCTGTCGCCAAACTCATGTGCATTCCTCCTTCAAAGTTGCTCCCCGGGGCGCGCGCAGACGCCCTGATCGACGTTCGTCATTCCCAAATCGCGGGCATGGGGCTTTCTAGCCCTGTGGGAGTTTTGCTCCGCAACGATACGCACGCCGCCAGCACGGACATGGGAAGCCCAAACGGACGAAATATTACACGCCATTTTCCAAGTAACTCAATACGTGCTCACGAAGTTTCTCGGCGTTAGCACGGCTAATTGGCGACATGTCAGAAAATTATACTGTTTAAATCACGACAATGCGTAGCTACAACCGCACTTTTTAATCTTATATAATTTATAAATTGATATATTTATCCAAATCAAACACAACTATTAATCTTACACCAGCTATTATGGACATTATATAATATTAAGACTATGTATATATTTATATTAAAATTTTTACTATGTATATCTAAACTTCTCCGCATATAAAAACAATTTTTCTCGTCCAAACAGGTCCCGACGCAACATTCGTGGCGCGCCGAGGCTGCTCGCTCATCGCGCCAAGGTCGCGAAAATTAAAATCGGGAGGAAAAAAACATGGCGTTGCACAAGGTGAGTGAACTCGGATGGGTGGCGACCTAGGTAGGCTTCATCATTTTTCTTTTCGAGATCTTCATCCTGACCGTGAACAGATCTCTCAACCTCTGAGCGCATGGGAATTTACCCCGCCAGAAAAGAATGAAATCCAGAACGCCCCGGGGCTGCAGACGGCGCCGGGGCTTTTTTTGCGCCGCCGAGAATGACCTTCAAGAATTTGCTCCCCGCAGCACATGTCTCGGCGGCGCAAAGGGCGCGACAAAATGTAGCAGCCTATGTATTAAGCGGTCTCAATTGTAGCAAACTCTCAGTTTCGAACTATTCTAACCATTAGTCGGCAATAAAACTTCCATCAATTACAAGGAATTGTGCGGCGCAATCGCTTGAATGACGGGGAGCGCCTCTGAGACCCTGTCCGCGCTTGCCGTGCAGGCAGGCTTCCACAGCCCAAAAATCATCATTGTATTTCATATTGAAATCATGAGAGAAACTGACATAAGGGCTCAAGCGTTCATGCTGGATTGGGAGCGCCATTGGCGTCGGAATTTTGTAATTCAACTAACGCCCCAAAGCTTAGACCAAACAACCATACAGGCCAGACAAGTAATAAAAATGATGCGCGACAACGAAGTCAACAATCCTCGCCTCCAGCTCCAACAAAAGCGGGAAGCTGCGGTTCGCGCGCTTCTCGGTCGAAGCGACGGAAAACTGTCGCAGGAGGCCATTGAGGAGTTGAAGAAAGATTTGGGGGTCAGTCGCGCCACCGCTTATCGGATGATCAAGACATTTCGAACTTGCGGCGCGGTAATTGCGCCGTCAACCCGGCCCGTTGGGCGCCCGAAAGGCGCAAGAGTTCTAGATCCGAAGCGTGAGTTCCTGATCCATGACGCCATCCGTTCATTTTACCTGCGTCCGTTGAGGCCAAAGTTCAGCGAGCTTGTTCAGGAAATCGGCCGCCGTTGCCGCGAGGAGCGCCTTCCGGCGCCTAATTGGCGCACGATCAAGGCTCGCTTGCATGACGTCCTGATGCAGACCGACCGGCGCTGAAAGAGGACATTCAATAAGCGCCTTACGCCTGGAGAGCGGCGCCCAGGCTTCTCGTTTCCAGCGCTCCCAGGATGAGCCGGCCCTTCCCGCTTTCGGCCTTGCAGGCGCGACGTTCGCACCTTACTCACGTGCGGGAATGTCCCGTCACTGAAGGCGCCCGCAATGCAGCAATTTTCCAATATCCTTCTTATTTGCGCTCTTGCGGCCGTGGCGTTAGTGCTGGTAGCCGGGGTAGTGAACATGTTTCGTGGCAGAAACCCCGCGCTATCCCAAACGCTAATGCGGTGGCGGGTCGGGCTTCAATTCGTGGCGCTCTTGATCATCATGACGATTCTCCTTTTCCGTCATTGATGACGTTCGCCTCCATCGGCACGGGAAAAACAGGCATGGTGCGGCTCGACAAAATCTATACGCGCGGAGGCGACGCGGGAGCCACGTCCCTTGCGGACGGCGAACGGCGGCGGAAGGATGACATCCGGGTCGAAGCCTATGGGGCCGTCGACGAAGCCAATGCGGCGATCGGCGTCGCACGACTGGCTGTCGAAGCGCGTGACGGCGCCCTCGACGCCATGCTGGAGCGCATTCAGAATGACCTCTTCGATCTGGGCGCGGAGCTCGCAACGCCGCTAGACCCGCAGAAACCGGCGCCGGACCCGTCAATGCGGCTCTCCATCATCCAACCGCAGATTGATCGCCTGGAGCAGGAAATCGACATGTTGAACGGCGAACTGGCGCCGCTCAAATCCTTTGTCCTGCCTGGCGGCGCCGCCGCCGCCGCGCATCTGCATCTGGCGCGGACCATAACCCGGCGCGCGGAGCGCGTGATGGTCACGCTCGCCAATACGCCTGGGGAACATGTGGAGCCCACTGCGATACGCTACGTCAATCGGCTGTCGGACTTTCTTTTTGTGGCCTCGCGCTATGTAAATCGCGAGAAAGGCGACGTTTTATGGAAGCCGGGCGCGAACCGCCAATGAAAGATCGACGCTGTATCGCGTTCCCAAATGCAAGGCGTTTCATGATGAGGTCGCGCCTAGAAAGCGTGGGGCAGGCAGCAAAGCGGGCTCGGGCGCGCCTACCTGGCGTTGACGGGTCAAGCGCCTCGCGCTACCAATTCCCATAGTAAGCGTAGATCAGCCGGCGTGGGGAACATGCCAAGACAGAGTTTCGCAAAGTTCGCGATAGGTCAGGTCGTCAAGCACCGCCGCTATCCGTTTCGCGGCGTGATCTACGATGTCGACCCCGTATTCTCGAACACGGAGGAGTGGTGGCTGTCGATTCCCGAAGAGGTGCGGCCACACAAGGATCAGCCCTTCTACCATCTGTTCGCGGAAAACGCCGAAACAGAATATGTCGCCTATGTCTCGGAGCAGAACCTTGTCGCGGACACTTCAGGCGACCCCGTGCGTCATCCGCAGGTGGACGAGACCTTTGTTCGCGCCGATGATGGCGTTTACCGGGTAAAAACGGCGAACCTCCACTAGATCTTCTTACCTCCCCGCCACGGCGCGAGATCCCGATAGAACGGGTCCGGGGCCGCTGTCGCCGCCCGCCCGTCCCGCACCCACCCATATGAAAATGCCCGCGACGAACGCGGGCATTCTTGTCAATTGCAGTGACGACCGCGCCGTCGGATTACTTTCCGGCGGGAGCCTTGCCGGCAGGAGCTGCGGCAGGAGCGCTCGCGCCACCCTTGCTCTCCAATTTCTTGCGCTCGTCCTCGGCCTTCTTCTGCAGCTCTTCCTGAAGCTTCTTCTGCTGCTCTTCCAAGACCTTGGGATCGACGGCCGGACCATCGAAGGCCTTTCCGAACCCTGTCAGCGGCAGAACGAAGGTAACTTCATTGTTGACCTGATTCTTCACGATGACCGTCAGCTTGTCGCCCTTTTTCATCTCGTCGACGACTGAGGGCTTCACTTTGGCTTCCGCGAAGCAGCCGTTGGGGAAGCAGATCTCGAACGCGCCTGTCTCCTGCGGATTCTTGTCGACTGCGAAACGGAACCCCGGCTTCAGCAATAGTCCCGGCGGCAGTAGCAGACGCACGACCTTCAAATCCACGCCCTTGGGATCATAGACGGCGAGGGCCAGAATCGGCTGGTCCGCCTGGATGCCGAAGTCGCGGGTCGTGTAGCAGACCTCCTTATGGGATTGCGGATCGCCGCCACAAACCTTTGTCCAATCCTGCTGAACCGGAACAAGATCGGCCTTAACCGGTCCCTGAGGTTGTTGCTGCTGCGGCGGCTGTTGTTGCGCTCCGGCGGCGGGGGCCTGCGCCTGCTGCGCGAGAGCCGCCCCGCCCGCGAACATAACCGCGGCGAACGCGCCGAACCGCATAGAATTCTTCGACATCGGAAGTCCTTTCGAGTGTCTTAACTGCATCACCTGCTTCCGAGACACGCGACAGGGCGTCGCAAAATCGCGGATAGCGTCCAAATTTTTCCACCCGGCGCACCCGAAACCAAAGCGCCGGGAAACCTTCTAGGAGCGTTGCTCGTCGAGAGTTCCCCTGAAAAACGGGCAGGAGAATTGCTACGCGCGCTCAAGCTTCACTCTCCGTCACGGGCCGGAGATTAAGTCTACGGCCTCGCTCATACATGTTCGGCGCGGCAAATTCCAGACGTCAGGCGTCAAACCTGACGGCTTTGATCGAAATTCGCCCAAAGAACGTCGCCACAGCTCCGAGTCGGGGAAAATTGCCGCCCCGGCGGGCGCCTCCTGCTTTATACGGCCACGGGTTGGCATATGGTCGATGGATGACGAGACAAATGATTCGCCCCTGCGTCTTCGCGCACAGGCGCGGCTTTTTTGCGATATTGGCCGCGGGCTTCGCGCTCCTGGGCCTGACGGCCGCACGCGCGGAACCGTCGGCGACGCCAGCGCACTCGGAAACTGCCGCGGAGCCCAGTCACGGGATCGCCATGCACGGGACTCCGGCGCTTCCACCCGATTTCGACCATTTTCCCTATGCGAACCCTGACGCGAAGAAGGGTGGACGCCTGCACGTCGGTCTGGCGGGAACCTTCGACAGCCTGAACCCTTTCAATCTCAAGGCTGGCTCGACGGCGCAGGGTCTCTCCGGCAATGTTTTCCAGACCCTGATGGCGCGCTCGCTGGACGAGCCTTTCACCTTTTATGGCCTTATCGCCCGGTCCATCGAAATCGACTCGGCGCGCACCCAGGTCACCTTCCACCTGGATCCCGCCGCGCATTTTTCCGATGGCGCGCCCATAACCTCGGCCGACGTTCTGTTTACTTTCGATCTCCTAAAAACCAAAGGTCGGCCGCAACAGCGCATCGCTTACAGCCTCGTCAAATCGATTGAGGCGCCCGATTCGGAGACCGTGCATTACGATATTTCCGGCGCTGCCGACCGTGAGTTGCCGCTAATTCTCGCGCTGATGCCTGTGCTTCCCAAACATGCGACCGACGTCGAACATTTCCAGGACGCGACTCTCGCCAAACCGATCGGCTCCGGTCCCTACATTGTCGAGGAGGCGAAGGCTGGCGCGCGCCTCGTCCTGCGGCGCGATCCCAAATATTGGGGAAAGGACGTGCCCAGCCAGCGAGGACTTTATAATTTCGATCAAATCGACATCGACTATTTTCGAGACGGCAACGCGCTGTTCGAGGCGTTCAAGGCAGGACTGATCGACTACCGCGACGAAACCAGCACTGCGCGCTGGGCCGGAGGCTATGACTTTCCTGCCGCCCGAGAAGGAAGAATCGTCAGGGAAGAGCTTCACAATGAGAGCCCTAAGGGCATGGAGGGCTTCGCGTTCAACCTCCGCCGCCCGGTCTTTCAGGACATCCGGCTGCGCGAAGCATTCGGCATGATGTTCGATTTTGAATGGATCAACGCGAATCTTTATTCCGGCCTCTATACGCGCACCAAGAGCTTTTTCGACCAGTCGGAGCTTTCGTCCGCCGGCCATCCCGCGAGCGCAGCCGAACGCGCGCTGCTCGCGCCCTTTCCTGGCTCCGTGCGCGAGGACATTCTCGATGGTCGATGGCTCCCGCCGATCAATGACGGCACGGGGCGCGATCGCGAAATGGCTCGCAAGGCCCTCGCACTGCTGGCCCAAGCCGGCTACCGGCTGGAGGGCGACACACTGACGAAGGATGGCGTTCCGGTCTCCTTCGAGATCATGGTCAAGGATCGCAGCGAAGAGCGTCTTGCGCTCAATTATTCAGCATCGCTCAGGCGTATCGGCGTGGATGCGCGCGTGAGGCTGGTCGACGAGGTGCAATACCAACGCCGTCGGCAGAAGTTCGACTTCGACATGATGCCCGGACAATGGATTGCCTCGGCTTCCCCGGGCAATGAGCAGCGCATGCGCTGGGGCTCCGCCAGCGCATCGCAGGAAGCGTCATACAATCTCGCCGGCGCGTCTTCTCCCGCTATCGATGCGCTCATCGCCGCGCTGCTAAAGGCCAAGAGCCATGAGGACTTCGTCACCGCCGTCCGCGCCTTTGATCGTGTGTTGCTTTCGGGCTTTTATATCGTGCCATTCTATCACGCACCGAATCAATGGATCGCTCACACGCGCGAGTTGAAACGGCCAGACCATAATCCACGCTATTCGACGCCAATTTTCGGCCCGACCTTGGACAGCTGGTGGAAAGAGACGCCTTGATGCAAGACGGCGAGACCATAAATTCCGCGCTCTCGGATCAGGCCCTCGCCCGTGCGCATCCCCTCACCATGTTCGGCCTCGACGCCCTTGTCGCCGGGTCGGCGCGATTACGCCCTGAAAACTTGGCCATCTGCTCTCATGGCGAGAGAGACGGCGACAGCGTGAAATATGCGGAGCTCGATCTTGCCATCGGCGCCTTTGTCGCGCGACTGCGCGCATTCGATCTGACGCCGGGAGCGCGCATCCTTTTATGCTGCCCGGCGCGCGCGGAGGCGATCATCGCCATCACGGCGATCATCGCCTCCGGCTTCGAGGCCGTGCTTGCGCCGCTGCGTCTTTCACAGCAGGCTCTAGTTGCTACGGCGCACGCGACCGGAGCGGAAGCCTTGATAGCGCCGGCCCGCTTTGAACGGCTTGATTTCGAGGAGACTCTGCTCGCGGTAGCCGCGCAAACCGCCTCAATTCGTCTGCTGGGCGCCCTGTCGCCCGAGCCCGTTGACGGCGCAGTGGATTTCTCGCTCTCGGCGCTGCGGGCAACCCCCGTGACGCCCGCGCCGATATCAGCAGGCTGGACGCCGGGCGAACGCAGCATGATTGGCGCCGTAGGCGCATCTGGCGCGCCGTCATTTCTCACGCAAGGAGCGCTGCTCGGGCACGGGCTCGATCTCGTACGCAAGACGCGGCGAGCCGGCGCGGCGCCGATCATCTCGCTCGTCTCGCCTGGATCGTTCGGCGGGTTGATCGCGGGGCCGCTGGCGGCGCTCCTATCAGGCGCCGAGTTGCATTTTCTGGCGCCATTCAAAGCAGACGTTTTTTTGCGACTGCTGGACGGCATCGGTCCGGCGCGTCTTGTCGCGCCAATGGCGATACTTCCAGATCTCGCGCGATCCGGGCTGTTGACCAATGGCTCATTGTTGTCTTGCGCCCTGCTCTCAAGTCCATGCGAGGCAGCCTTGGCCGCTCTACCTTCCGATGCTTGCCCCATCATCGAAATCACCAGCGACGGCGCCAAGCTGGACATCGCCATGCAGAGTGAATCTTTTGACACCGCGCGCGTCGCCTGATCGAACGCCCTCCGAGGTCATGGCGCCGGAACGGCCTGACGAGGCGTCAACGCGCGCGTCGCTTCATGGTGACGCCGCGGACGCCTGTCGACCGCTCGCATGCGCCGCGATCAGCTTTTCTTCTCTTCCCCTCGCGCGCCAATCGCGCGGGCCATCTCCACGAATTCGCTTGGCATCATGATGATGGTCATGGTGTTCTGTTCGGCGCCGACTTCCGTGATCATCTGCATGCGACGCAGTTCGAGACCAGCGGGGCTTTCCATGATCGTCTCCGCCGCCTGCTTCAACAGGCCCGCCGCCTCCAGCTCCGCCTCGGCCTTGATCTGGCGCGCACGCTTTTCGCGCAGGGCCTCGGCCTCCTGAGCCATCGCGCGCTGCATGGTTTCAGGAATTTCAACATTCTTCATCTGCACGCGCTCGACCTTGACGCCCCAAGGCTCCGTGACCTTGTCGATGGTCGCCTGCAACGCCTCGGAGATAGCGTCCTGCGCCTTGAGCACCTCGTCGAGTGAATGCTGGCCGATGATGCCGCGCAGCGCGGTAATCGCCACCTGCGTCACCGCATCTCCTACATCGGTGACCTCGATCAGCGAACGCGCCGGGTCGACGACGCGGCGCCAGATGACGGCGTTGATCTTGATCGGCACATTGTCCCGGGTGATGGTCTCCTGCTGCTCCACCGAGGTCGTCGTGGTGCGAATGTCGACAGTGCTTTGCCATTCGACCAGTGGCGTCAAAAAATAAAGCCCCGGTCCAGAAGTGCGCACATAGCGTCCGAGAAAAAACACGACGGCGCGCTCATATTGATTGGCGATGCGTATGCTGAAAAGCAGCAGCAGCAAAATGAAAACGCCAATTCCAACAGCTACGGGATGGCGCTCGGAGAAGGCGAAAAACAGTTCCATGATGGCTCTCGATTGCACTGCGCAAATGCGTCGGATGGGCGACATTTAACGCCTGCAGTTTGTCATTTTGGTGTTGACGTTCAATGCGTCAGGAACGGCCCACAATTTTGACAGCCAGCGAAAAGCCTGCCTCCTGCTTTTGGCATCCATTTTGGACGCGTCCTCTATATAATGGCGACGTCTTCAAAAGAGAATCGCTCATGCCAGTCCGCCGTCTCGACCCCATTCTCGTCGACCGCATCGCCGCTGGCGAAGTGGTCGAGAGGCCGGGCTCTGCTGTCAAGGAACTGGTCGAAAATGCGCTCGACGCCGGCGCAAGGCGCATCGACGTGGCGATCGAGGACGGCGGTCGCAAACTCATCCGCGTCATAGACGATGGGCGCGGCATGGACGAAAACGATCTCACCCTCGCGATCGAGCGTCACGCCACCTCGAAAATTCCCGACGGCGATCTCACGAACATCGCGACGCTCGGTTTTCGCGGCGAAGCCCTGCCCTCCATCGCAGCCGTCTGCGATCTCTCCATCGACACTCGCGCGGAGGGCGCGGCGCATGGCCTCTCCATCCGAGTCGAGGCGGGCGAAAAGCGAGGGTTAAGAGCAAGCAACTGGCCGCAAGGCACCCGGATCGAGGCCCGCGATCTTTTTGCCGCCACCCCCGCGCGCCTGAAATTTCTCAAGACCGACCGCACCGAGACGGCGGTGATCGCCGATGTCGTCAAACGCCTCGCGATGGCGCATCCGCGCGTGCGCTTCAGTCTAGCGACCAACAACGGAGCGCTATTCGACTATCCCGGCTGCGACGCGAACGAGAGCGGATCCGCTCGGAGGATCGCGCAAGTGCTTGGCGAGGAATTTGTCTCGAACGCCATAGCGATCGACGCCGCGCGCGAGGATTTCCGCCTTACCGGACTTGCCGGACTCCCGACCTACAATCGCGCCAATGCGCAGTTGCAATATGTCTATGTCAACGGCCGCCCGGTGCGCGACAAGCTTTTCTCGGGCGCCATCCGCGCCGCCTATCTGGACTTTCTGTCTCATGATCGGCATCCGGCGCTCGTGCTGTTCCTCGAATGCGACTACGCCGCCGTCGACGTCAATGTTCACCCTGCAAAGGCCGAAGTACGCTTTCGTGATGCTGGACTCGTGCGCGGCCTGGTCGTAGGTGCGATAAAGCAGGCGCTGTCGGCGGCGCTGCATCGCGGCTCGGACAGCAATGCAAGCAGGGCGCTCGACATGATCGCAGCGCGCAACGCGGCGCCGCAAAACTGGCGGCCGGCGCCGGCGGCAAACTGGGACGTACGACAGTCTCCCAGCGCGCCAACTGGATTCGCGGAGAGCACGCAGGCGCATTTCACGCCAGGGCCGCCTGCAGCCGACACGCGCGCGCAATTTGAGGCCGCCGAGCCGCAGGACGTCGATGCGCCACTCGGCGCGGCGCGGGCTCAGATTCACGAGACCTATATCATCGCGCAGACCCGCGATGGACTGGTGATTGTCGATCAGCACGCCGCGCATGAACGTCTTGTCTATGAAAAATTGAAGCGCCAGCGTGAAGCGACCGGCGTCGCGCGGCAAATTCTGCTGATTCCAAGCGTTGTCGAATTGGACAGCACACAGATGAACGCGCTGGAGCCGGCTATCGGGGAGCTCGCTGAACTCGGGCTCGTGCTGGAGCCCTTTGGCATGGGCGCGATGCTGGTGCGGGAGACGCCTGCGATGCTCGGAGAGATTGACGCGGGCCGCCTCGTCGCCGACATCGCGGATTTACTCACCGAAGAGGGCGACGCGCGCGGACTTTCCCGCCGTCTCGATCATGTGCTGGCAACCTGCGCCTGTCATCATTCCGTGCGCGCGGGCCGACGCCTCGCGCCGCAGGAAATGAACGCGTTGCTGCGCGAGATGGAGACGACCCCGGGCGCCGGCCAGTGCAATCATGGACGGCCAACCTATGTGGAGCTGAAACTGTCGGATATCGAGAAATTGTTTGGCAGGAAGTGAGGACATGCCAATATGCCTGCTAACGAACCACACAATCATCATTATGTTCCACAATTTTTCTTGCGAAACTTTGCTGTGGACGCAGAAAAAAGGCGAATTGCAACAGTCGCGAAGGAGAACTCATTCGCAGTATGGAAAGAACGCTCCATAAAGGGTCTAGGGTTTGAGCATGACCTGTACGTTCACTTCCGTCACGGCGTTCCAGTTTCAGTAGAGAGAGCTATCAACGAGCGCATCGAGACACCAATTTCGCAAAGTGATACTTGGGCAAAAATTTTCAGTGGCAGAACTGACACTCTAGACAAGTCCGACAAGCCTATCCTCTATGCACTAATTCGGCACTTGGCAGCAAGAACTCCGCACCATCGCGCAACAACAATGGAACTTGCGCGACTCGCAGACTCGCCAAACAGTCCCGTCCCATTCACCGACGAGGAGCGAAAATTCTACGCCTTACTTCGCGCAAACCCTGAACGTGCAAACGAGTTCTTAAATGGAATGGCGGAATCTCTCGTTTGGACCGAAGCCGCCTTCTCACGCGCCGCTATCTCAATCATGCGCTCGCCAATTCTGCTGCGCTCATCCACAACGCCTGTAATGACCATCCCTGCACCGGCGCATCCTGCTCTACACCTTCCGCTTCCGGGAATGGCTCCCCACCAATTTATATTAACTCTCGATCGAACGACCATTGCTAGTTTAGTTCTGGCGGACTTTGATGATGCCTTCACGAACGTTCAAATTAGCGCCGATGTCGCACGCGCTTTCAATAGACACTTTGTTGGTCAATTCGCTTATTTCGACCAAGTCCGACATCTCATAACGGATCGCAACGAATTAACTACCGACATGACTTGGGCACCATACGATGTCATGGAGGACACGGACCGTAAGATCACATTCCGAAAGCGGAATTAAGGAGCACACGAGACTGGGGAACCTTAGGGGTTTATCATTATAACTCGTCCGGTTCGACATACGATGGCAGAGTGCCCCACTGCTACGATGAAGATGAGATGCCGATTTTCTTCATCACGAGATCCCATGCAGCGCGCTCGGCTGCTCCCGCCGTCTTGTCGATGGCGATCTTTAGATAGGCGATCTCGGTCTCGATCTTCTCGCGCGGCAGCATGTGCACCCGCGTCGCGAGAATCGCCGCCTCCAGCACTGCCGCCTTCGCACGGTTCATGCCGAGAAACGGGCGATGCGATACAATGCGACGCACGGCGCAAAAGAAACGCGGGCGCTGTTCGTCGGCGGCGACGCGGACAACTTCAAGTTCCGCATGCGCAAGCGCGGCGGCGAGGCGCGGCGCTGGCCAGGAATCGATTTTAGCCAGAGGCCAATTTCGTTGGCCCGTGACGAAGCCGGCGAATATTTCCGCATCGTCAATGAAGCTCGCTGTCGCCTGTCGCGTCGCTTCCAGATTCGTGAGCGTCGTCGAAGGGCGGAAGGGCGCGATGATCCAATGATCGCCGTCCTCGATCAAGCCCAGTGGCGCAAGATGTGCTTCGCCCGCCATGTTCAGCGTGGTCACGATACATTCACGTATCAGCGGCATCGGGCTTCTCGCTAGTTTTGCGCAATGTATGGCCGATCTCCTTGAATCGGGCCGCGTCTTCAACGCTTTGGTCGATGGCGGCGCCAAAGTCCAGCGGCTCATCCTGACGATAGCGCTTGCCGAGCCGAAATGCCGTCTCGGCCTTCATCAATTCTGTTCCAAGATAAAAGGCATGCGCGCCGTCCTTTTCGACGCCAAGCGAGGCGAATAGCGACATGGCGTCTGGAGCCACGCGATGAAAATCCTTGGCGTAAACATGCACGCCGTCCTCCGCGACTTCAATGCGGAAATTCGAGTCGCGCAGATCGCGGGCAAGCTCGGCGATTTCCGCAGGCGTCGCGGCAAAGGGGCGTTTGTCATGGATTTGCAACAGGGCGTCTGAATAGCCTTTTGGCAGCGCGCGATCCGCCTTGGCCGCGAACATCATCCTTCGCGCGGCGTCATGCTCCTGAACCGTGCGCCGCGTATGCGGGCTAACCTGCACGGTGAGAATATGACGAATGTTCAACTCGGAACAGAGCCCCAGCAACATGGCTGTAACGCCCGAGGAATCGGCGTCGGTGAGCTCAGTCAGATTGCCGGTGCCCATCATGATTTCGGCGTCGGGCTCCCGCCGCCGCGTTTCGACGTAGCGTGCAATGGAGTCAGCGAAGCCAAAATGAATGGGATCCAGAATTGGATCGAGAATGAAATCAATGCCGCGCGCCCGCGCCTTGGCGGCGGCCCGCTGCAGCGAATCCAGATCGCCATGCGGCGCCGGCACCAGAATGGGAACCAGTCGGGAGCCCTCTGTCAGAATATCGAGGCTATGCTCGTCAAGACTGAGCAAATGATCGGCGCCCGCATGCGACGCGCGCTCCAGTTCGGCGAGATCGGCGGAGTCGACGCTGACCTTCAGGCCTTCAGCGTGCAACGCCACGATCGTCTCCTCCATATGCGCGAAGGGCGTGTCTGGAAGGCAACCGAGGTCAATCACATCCGCGCCTGCCGCCGAGAGCGCTCTTGCGCGCGCGACGACTTGCGCGACGCTCATCGTCGAGGCGTCGACAATCTCCGCGAAGATGCGCATGTCGAAGCGCGAGAGATCGGGCTCATTGCCCCCGCGCCCCAAATAGACAGGTAGATCGGCGATTTCCTCCGGCCCGCGCTCGAATGGAACGCCGAACTCCTTCGTCAACGCCGCGAGATCGGCGCGGCAGCGACCAGGCAGGATAACTCTCTCCGCCTCGACCGGCCGCGGCAACCGGCGCAGAATGATTTCCTGCGTCATCAGCGCCGCAACCTTCACCCCGATGTCGTGAATTCGCCAACCCCTCGCCGTATCGCCAAAGCCCGCCAGCATCCGCTCCAGACGCGGCAAGGCGAGATGGCCGGTGAGAAACAGCAGCCGTTCAGACATTGACGGCAAGCTCGCGCCGACGTCGCTCGACCGCCTCGCCGAGCGCCGCCAGACTCTCCACCACCTGCGTCGCTTCAAAATCCTTGAGTCGATCGGTGTTTTCGAGGTCGATGCGGCGCGGATAGACCTTCACCATGCCCTTGGGCGCCCGCGTCTCCAGCTCGGGCGCAGTATCGCAAGCAAAGACGATGGTTGGGACACGACATTTTCCCGCCTGCGCGAAAACATTTGTCGCCAGATTGTCGGAAATGCCGAAGACGCATTTGGCGACGGTGTTGGATGTGGCGGGGGCGACGATCAGCGTGTGATAGACGCCGTAATAGAAGTTTCCGACCGGCGCCGCGCTCGCCGTGGTGTCCTTGAATATCCGCACATTTGCGGGCAACGCGAGATCATGCTTGTACATGCGCACGACTTCAGCGGCGGCCTTGCTGACAAAGAGGTCGACATGATCCAGCGTGCGGATCATGTCGAGGCATTCGGTGAAAAAATGACCGGATCCCGTCAACGCCCAACCCCAGCGCGGCGTCGGAACTTTTTTCATGATGCGATCTTTCGTGGCGAGAGAGCAAAGTTGACGCGAGCGCCGGGAACGCCGCCTCGCGCAAAGATTTCAGGCGCGGATGCAAGCGTTTTAGGCCCCGCAATGTAGGCATCGAGCCCTTTCGAAAAGGACGGCAAGCAGGCGTCTACGAGTCCGTGCAAGTCGGGCGCCGTCTCGGCGTCGACGCTCTTGACCAGCAACAAGGTTCTGGCGCCGCTCTGGTGCGCATACCAGGCGGCGAGACTGTCGGAGGTGACATTCCAGTTCTGATCGATGTCCGAATCATTGACCATGGGCGAGGGCCGCCACAAGGCGATTCTTCCCTGCGCGTGAACAGTCCCAGCTTCTTGCGGCGTCGTCACGCAAACAAGTCCGGTAAATCCATCTAAGAGCGCCAAGGCGTATTGCTCCATCCCGAGCATAGCCATCTTGTGCCCGGCCGCATCAGAGAAACCCATTACGATTTGCGCGCTTCGTACAGCGTCGGCGAAGGGTCCGCCG
>Ga0182013_10001299_pt1 | contig 34431 bp, 27 predicted proteins | sample 612S2MmetaG_FD_120487 | JGI IMG/M metagenome (GOLD analysis project Ga0182013, IMG submission 120487) | Permafrost microbial communities from Stordalen Mire, Sweden - 612S2M metaG | ecosystem: Environmental > Terrestrial > Soil > Wetlands > Permafrost | place: Sweden: Stordalen | collected... | reverse complement strand
GGGGACGGTGAAGCGGAGACCGGACCTCTCGCGACCTCTTGGCATTCCAACAAGTTCTTGAACCCCGCCAGCGACGGAGCGGTGCTGCCCATCCTGCATTTGAACGGCTATAAGATCGCCAATCCGACGGTATTGGCGCGAATTTCACGCGAGGAACTCGAGCAGCTGCTGCGCGGCTATGGCTGGATTCCGCACTTCGTGGAGGGCCACGATCCGATGCCGATGCACGAGGCGATGGCCGCCACGCTCGACACCGTGGTCGAGCAGATCCGGCAAATCCAGGCGGATGCGCGCACCGGCGGCAAGATCGAACGGCCCCGGTGGCCCATGATCGTGCTGGCCTCGCCCAAGGGCTGGACCGGGCCGAAGACGGTCGATGGCAAAGCCAACGAAGGCACCTTCAGGTCGCATCAGGTGCCCCTGTCCGATCCCGCGAAGAATCCCGAGCATCTTCGGCAGCTGGAAACGTGGCTGCGCAGTTATCGACCGGAAGAACTCTTCGACGAGCAGGGTCGTTTGAAGCCGGAATTGGCGGCCCTCGCGCCGGTGGGGGAGCGGCGCATGGGCGCGAATCCCAACGCCAACGGCGGGCTGTTGCTGCGCGACCTGCGCATGCCCGACTTCACCGACTATGCCGTCCAAGTGCCGAAGCCGGGCGTCATCGGCATCGGCGATACCCACGTGCTGGGCCGTTTCCTGCGCGACGTGATCAAGTTGAACGCCACGCAGCGTAATTTCCGCATTTTCGGCCCCGACGAAACCCTGTCGAATGGGCTGGAGGCGGTGTTCGAATCCACCAACCGCCAATGGCTGGCGGCAACCGCCGACAATGACGAATTTCTGGCCCGCAGCGGCCAGGTGATGGAAATGCTGAGCGAGCACCAATGCGAGGGTTGGCTCGAGGGGTACCTGCTGACGGGGCGCCATGGCCTGTTCAATTGCTATGAAGCGTTCGTGCACATCGTCGACTCGATGTTCAATCAGCACGCCAAATGGTTGAAGGTCTCGGCGGGCCTGCCTTGGCGCCGCAAAATTGCATCGCTCAATTATCTGTTGAGCTCGCACGTTTGGCGCCAGGATCACAACGGTTTCACCCACCAAGATCCCGGCTTTCTCGATCACGTGGTGAACAAGAAGGCGGAAATCGTCCGGGTGTACCTGCCGCCCGACGCCAATTGCCTGCTGTCGGTCATGGATCATTGCTTGCGCAGCCGTCATTACGTCAATGTCGTCGTGGCCGGCAAGCATCCCGCCCCGCAGTGGCTTTCGATGGACGAGGCCGTCAGGCATTGCAGCGAAGGGATCGGCATCTGGCAGTGGGCGAGCAATGATCAGCGCAGCGAGCCGGATTTGGTTTTCGCCTGCGCCGGCGATGTGCCCACGCTCGAGACATTGGCGGCGGTGTCGATTCTGCGCCGGGAGCTTCCGGAGCTGAAAGTGCGGGTGGTCAACGTGGTGGATCTGATGAAACTGCAGCCGACGTCGGAGCATCCGCACGGTTTGAGCGACGCCGATTTCGACTCGCTGTTCACCAAGAACAAGCCGGTGATCTTCGCATTCCATGGCTATCCCTGGCTCATCCACCGGCTCACTTACCGCCGGCACAATCACGAGAACCTGCACGTACGCGGATACAAGGAAGAGGGCACCATCACGACGGCCTTCGACATGACCGTGCTGAACGATCTCGACCGGTTTCACCTGGTGATGGATTCGATCGACCGGTTGCCGCAGACGGGAAGCCGCGGCGTTTATCTGCAGCAGCAATTGCGGGACAAATTGATCGAGCACAAGCGCTACATAGACAAGCACGGCGAGGACCTGCCGGAGATCCGCGACTGGGTGTGGAGCGCGTAGCTCTTTTGTCCTACACGCGCTGCCGCAGTCAGCCGACAGCTGCTGCGGTGCGTCTCCTACGGCTGCCGGCGCGGCCCCAACAATAATGACCGGCACGCATGTCGATGGCCTGAGCGCCTCCGGAGTGTCCGAGATTTCCGCCAATTACGACCGGTTTCACCAGAGTGCCGGCTCCCCCTTTCCGCGCGGTGCAAACTGGGATGGGAAGGGCGTCAATTTCTCGCTGTTCTCCGAAGCATCGGAGTCGGTCGAGCTGTGCTTGTTCGACGCCGCGGGAGAGAACGAGCAGAGGATCCGGATTCGCGAGCGCACCAGCGGCGCCTGGCACATCCATGTACCCGGCGTGGGCCCGGGGCAGTTGTATGGCTACCGCGCCTACGGTCCCTACGTTCCCGAAAGCGGCCTGCGCTTCAACCCGAACAAACTGCTGCTCGATCCTTACGCCAAGGCGATCGGGCGGCCGCTGAGATTGGCCGATGAATTGTTCGGCTATCAGCTCCGTGATCCGGACGGCGATTTGTCCTTCGATGACCGCGACAGCGCGCCCTTCGCTCCGTTGGGTATAGTGACCGACCCGCATTTCGACTGGAGCGGCGAACACAGGCCGTCGCACGCGGCGCACGAAACGCTGATCTACGAGGCGCACGTCCGGGGCATGACCCGGTTGCATCCCGATGTTCCCGCCCATTTGCGGGGCACGTACGCGGGCATGGCCTCCGAGCCCATCATCAAGCACCTGCAAGCTCTCGGAATCACCGCACTCGAGCTGATGCCGGTGCACTACTTTTTGCAGGACCGGCATCTCGTCGACCAGGGACTGCATAATTATTGGGGATACAACACGCTGGGGTTCTTTTCACTCGAGCCCGGCTATGCGTCCAATCCGGCGGACCCCTGCGACGTGATCCGTGAATTCAAGGAAATGATCAAGACGCTGCACAACGCCGGCATCGAAGTGATATTGGATGTCGTATACAACCATACCGCGGAAGGCAATCACTCGGGTCCGACGCTCTGCTTCCGCGGCATCGACAATCTCGCCTATTACCGCGTGGTGCCGGGCGATCCGCGCCACTACATGGATTTCACCGGGTGCGGCAACACGCTCAACATGGTGCATCCGCATTCCCTGCAACTGCTCATGGACAGCCTGCGCTACTGGGTCACGGAGATGCACGTCGATGGCTTCAGATTCGATCTGGCTTCCGCGCTCGCGCGGGAACTGAGGGACGTGGATCAGCTGGGTGCGTTCTTCGACACGATCTACCAGGACCCGACTCTCGCTCCGACCAAGCTGATCGCCGAACCGTGGGATCTCGGCGAAGGCGGCTATCAGGTGGGCAATTTCCCGCTGGGATGGATGGAGTGGAACGGCAAATATCGAGACACGGTGCGCAAATTCTGGAAAGGCGACATGGGCCTGCACTCGGAGATTGCCACGCGCCTCGCGGGAAGCGCCGACTTGTACGAAACCACGCGCCGGCCGCCCTCCGCCAGCATCAATTTCGTCACGGCGCACGACGGATTCACGCTTCAGGATCTTGTCAGCTACGAACAAAAGCACAACGAGGCCAACGGCGAGGACAATCGCGACGGCTCGGACGACAATAGCTCCTGGAATGGAGGAGCCGAAGGGCCGACCGAGGATGCCGGCATCATCGAGCTGCGCGAGCGGCAGAAGCGGAATTTTTGGTGCTCGCTGATGTTTGCTCAAGGGTCCCCCATGATCTCCGGGGGAGACGAGTTGAGCCGCACGCAGCAGGGCAATAACAACGGTTACTGCCAGGATTCGGAGCTGTCGTGGTATGACTGGGAATTGGACGGTCCGCGCAAGGATTTTCTGGCATTCGCACAGCGGGTCGTTCAATACAGGAAGCAGCACCCCAATTTTCACCGCTATGCATTCTATGACCACGATCCCGAGGCCAGGCACCCGGACAGGAACATCGTATGGTTCCGGGCGGACGGGAAGCGGATGGAGGCCAAGGACTGGGAAGACGGCGGCTGGATGCGCACCCTCGGCATGTTCATCAACGGCAAGGCACCGGAGATCCGCGACAGCGAGGGGCGGTGCGTACAGGATGCGGATTTCCTGCTGCTCCTCAATGCCTATCACGAGCCGGTGTCATTCCGGATTTCCCACGAAGTGTATGCGAGCGGATGGAAAGTGGCTTTCGACACCGCACGCCCCACGCTGCCCGTGGAGGAGGAGCCGGTGAGGCGCAATCGCCTGGTCAGCCTGGCGGCGCGATCATTCGTCGTTCTCAAGTATGGCCGGTAGCTGGATCGCCAGCTACCGGCTGCAGCTGCACGCCGGTTTTACGCTGAGGCAAGCGCAGGAAGTGCTGCCGTACCTGGCCGATCTCGGAGTGAGCCACGTCTATCTCTCGCCGTGCCTGCAGGCGGTGCCCGGCAGCCAGCATGGGTACGACGTCGCGGATCCGACACGCATCAGCGCGGACCTGGGCGGCGAAGCGGCGTGGAGCGCCTTCGTCGCGCGCGCCCGGTCGCTCGGGTTGCGCATCCTCCTGGATATCGTTCCGAATCACATGTCGGCCTCGCAATTCAATCCATGGTGGGACGACGTACTGGCACACGGTCCGTTCAGCGAATTTGCCGACTATTTCGATTTCAAGTTCGGTCCGCGCGAACCTTTTCTGGTGCATCTGTGTTCGCTGGCCCGACCCTATGGCGAGGCCCTCGAAGCGGGCGAGATTACGATCGAGATCAGGGACGGATATCCGCGCGCCAAGCACTACGACAATACCTGGCCGTTGAGTCCGGCATCGTGGAGCATCTTGCTGGCCGACAGAACCTCGCCGGCCGATGAAACCTCGCCGGCCGATGAGGCAGCGCCGGCAGTGAATGAGGCGGACCGAGGCCGCTATGCGCAGCAGTTCGCGCGGGCCGAAGAGTCCCTGGCCGGCGCCCGCGGAACCGGCCGCCTCGCGGAGGCGGCGGCCCGCGTCAACGCGGACAAAGAATGGTTGAACGCCGTGTTGGAGCGCCAGTACTACCGCCTCCATGGATGGAAGCTTTCCGGCGAGCTGGGCAACTACCGGCGATTCTTCGATGTGGGCACCCTGTGCGGCATCCGCACCGAATTGCCCGCGGTGTTCGATTCCACGCACGCGCGCATCGCCGCGATGATTTCCGGGGATGAAGTCGAGGGGCTGCGGATAGACCATCCCGATGGTTTGCGCGAACCGCTCGAATACCTCAAGCGGCTCCGGTCCCTGCTGCCGCGGGGGCGGATCTACGTCGAGAAGATCTTGGAGAACGACGAGCGGCTGAAGGAGGATTGGCCCATCGATGGCACGGTGGGATACGAGTTCCTGGCCAAGGTGAACCGCCTGTGGATGGACGACCAGCGAATCGACGTATTGACCTCGACCTATTCCGATTTCACCGGCCATCCGGTGAACTTTGCGGCGCTGGTACGCGAGAAAAAACGTGCCGTCGTCGATTCGACGTTCTCGGCCGACCATGAACGCCTGTCCGCGGCCGCACTCGACATCGCGCGCGGCAGCTGGCAAACCCGGGACCTCAGCCCCCGGCAGCTGCGCGAAGCCATGGCCCGCCTGCTGGTGGCGTTGCCGATTTACCGCACCTACCGCACGCTCAATACGCTGAATGACGATGACCGGCGGATCCTCGCGGATACGATTCAAAGCGCGAAGATTTCTTCGCCGGACATGGACACCGCAGCTTTCGATTTCCTCGGGGCGCTTCTCACCAAAACGCGATTGGACGACAGGGAGGCGGACCTCGTCGCCCAGTGGCAGCAGCTGACGCCCGCCGTCATGGCCAAGGGAGTGGAGGACACCACGTTCTATTGCTTCGACCGGCTGGTGTCGTGCAATGAGGTGGGCTCGCAGGCCTCGCTGATCGGAATCTCCGCCGACAGGTTTCACGAATTCTGCCATTCCCTGAGCGAGCACTGGCCCAATACCATGCTCGCGACTTCGACCCACGACAATAAGCGCAGCGAAGATGTGCGGACCCGGATCTCGATCCTCTCCGAAATTCCCGAGCGATGGTCCGATGCGCTCCACCAATGGTCCAAGCTCTGCGCGCCTGCGTGGCAGAATCACGTTCCGGACCGCCATGCCGAGTATCTTTTGTATCAAACGCTCATCGGCGCGTGGCCCATCGACCGCGAGCGCTGCTGGCAGTACATGCTGAAGGCGTGCCGCGAGGCCAAGATGAACACTTCCTGGCATGAGCCGAATCAGGCCTACGAGGAGTCCATCCGCTCTTTCGTCGATGGGGTGCTGCAAAGCCCGGAATTCATCGCGAGCCTGGAACGCTTCGTCGAGCCGCTCGTTCAACCCGGCCGGATCAACAGCCTCGCGCAGACGCTGATCAAAATGGTGGTGCCGGGCCTGCCGGATTTCTATCAGGGTACCGAATTGTGGGACCTGAGCCTGGTGGACCCCGATAATCGGCGTCCCGTCGATTTCGCGCTGCGCGCGGATCTCGTGCGCCGTGCGCGCGCGATGCCGGCGTCCGAAGCATTGTCGGACTGGGATTCAGGTCTGCCCAAACTGTGGATGACGGCTCGCTTGCTGGCGTTGCGGCGCGAGCGCGAGGCTGACTTCTCCGGCCAGAGCAAGTATCAACCGCTGGTGGCGCAGGGGACTCACCTGGGACGCGTGTTCGCCTTTCGCCGGGGCGAGAATCTCATCGCGGTCGTTCCGCGTTTCACCATGACCCTGGGCGCGGAGTGGGGCGACACCTGCCTGCCTCTGCCCGGCGGCGTGTGGCGCAATTGCTTCACGGATACGGTCGTGGAAAGGGAAGTGAGACCCGGGACTTTGTTCGAAGGCTTCCCGGTGGCTTTGCTGATTCGGGAGGGTGCGTGAAAGTCTCGGTGTGGGCGCCACAGGCAATTTCGGCCGAACTCGTGTTGGGGGATCGGCGGATTCCGCTACATCTGAGCGAGGGCTACTGGCAGGCGGACGTCGATGAGGCGCTGCTGCAGAACGGCTACCGCTTCTCGATCGACGGCGGCGACCCTGTTCCCGATCCGCGGTCGAGATGGCAGCCCGACGGCATTCATGGGACGTCTCACCTGCCGGGCAAACTGCCTCCATGGTCTGCGCCTGCATCTGAGGGTGCACCGCTCGGGGATGCGGTGATCTACGAGCTGCACGTGGGCACTTTCACTCCGGCCGGAACTTACGCCTCCGCACAGGAGAAGCTGCCCCACCTGGCCGAACTTGGAATCACCCACGTCGAGCTCATGCCATTGGCGACGTTTCCCGGCCGGCGCGGCTGGGGCTATGACGGCGTCGACTTGTACGCGCCTTTTCCGGCTTACGGCACGCCCGCGGAGCTCGCCGCCTTCGTGCAGGCCTGCCATGCGGCGGGCTTGAGCGTACTGCTCGACGTCGTCTACAACCACCTGGGTCCCGACGGAAACTACCTGGGACAGTACGGTCCCTATTTCACCGATCGTTACCGCACGGCCTGGGGCTCGGCCATCAATTACGACGGCCCGCGGAGCGACCCCGTGCGCCGCTTCATCATCGACAATGCGTTGATGTGGCTGCGTGATTATGGATTCGACGGATTGCGTCTCGACGCGGTGCACGCGATCTACAGCGGCGACGCCGTGCATGTACTCGAAGAACTGGCGGCGGCCGTCCATTCCCTGGGCGATGAGATCGGCCGCCGGTTCGTGCTCATTGCGGAGAGCGATTTGAACGATCCGCGCCTCGTCCGCCCGCCGTCCCGCGGAGGATTGGGCCTCGACGCGCAGTGGGCCGACGATTTCCACCACGCGGTGCATCGCTATTTCACGAACGAGGCCGAGGGTTACTACGCGGATTTCCACGGATTGGCGGATGTGGCGACGGCGCTGCGCGACGGCTATGTCTACCAGGGCCGGTATTCCGTGCATCGCGAGCGGCGGCATGGGCGGCCGCCGTCGGGGGTGAACCCGGATCAGCTGGTGGTCTTCGCGCAAAACCACGACCAAATCGGCAACCGCGCCCAGGGCGAACGGCTCAGCATGTTGCTGGACACGGCCCAGCTGAAGGCGGTCGCGGCGTTGACTCTGCTGTCGCCTTTCGTGCCATTGCTGTTTCAAGGCGAGGAGTGGGGCGCCAAAACCCCATTTCTGTACTTCACCGACCATGAGAATGAGGAGCTGGGCCGGCTGGTGAGCGAAGGGCGGAGCAAGGAGTTCAGCGCTTTCCGCTGGCAGGGCGCCGTGCCCAACCCCCAGGAAATCGGGACTTTCGAGCGCTCCCGGCTCGATTGGTCCGAATTGTCGCGGCCGCCTCATGCCGAGCTCTTCGATTGGCATTGTCGGCTCATCCGCCTGCGGCGGGGAAAAGCCGGACGCAGCGCGGGCCGCGATAGAAACAGGCTCGCGGTGAAATACGATGAGAAGTCGCAATGGCTGAGATTCGCGCACCGCGGCGTACTGGCGGTGTTCAACTTCGCCGATGGGGCGCAGCGTGTGCCCATGCCGCGGGGGAACTGGGTACTTGCGCTGGCGTCGGAGCCGGCCGAAAAATCGGCGCTCCCGGTCATGGCTGCGCGAGCGACCCGGATATTTACCTTGCGCGACTGAGCGCGACTGCGCGGGGCTGCGCGGCTGCGCGCGAGTCTAGGCCGTGGCCCGTGCGTGGTCGGCTTCCGCCGCGACGTGCTGCTGCTGCCGCCACCATGGGGCCGTCAACAATTCGCAGTGGTGCTGCGTGAAGACGCCGCTCAGTGCGGGCGGGATGGAGAGGAAAGGAAGCCACTGTTCCGGGAAGACGTCGCGCGGCCCGAAGTGAAACCATGGCTCGCCGCTGGTCTCTTCTTCCTCGCAGCTCGGCTGCGGCAAATCGCGAAATACGCAGTCGGAGACCAGGCATATTTCATCGTAGTCGTAGAAGATCACGCGCCCATGATTGGTCACGCCGAAGTTTTTCAGCAGAAGGTCCCCGGGAAACACATTGCTCGCCGCGAGGTCCCGCAGCGCATTGCCGTAATCGATGATGGCCGCCTCGGCGGCGGCCGGATCGGCTTCGCGGAGGAACAGGTTCAGAGGCCGCAGGCGCCGCTCGATATAGCAGTGCTCCACGATCAGATCGTCGCCGTCCACGCGGCAGCTCTCGGCGGCTTCGTTCAACAGCTCATCGGCCAGCGCAGGCATGAAGCGCGCGCGCGGCAGGCGCAGCCGCTTGAACTCCTGCGCATCGACCAGGCGGCCGGCGCGGTCGTGGCGGAACACGAACTGATAGCGTTCGACTACGTCTTCACGCGTGCAGGTTTTGGGCGCTCCGAAGCGGTCGCGGATCACCTTGAACACCAGATCGTGGGAGGGCAGGGTGAACACGATCATCACCAACCCTCGTTCGCCCGGCGCGTGCACGAAGCTGTCGATCGATTTATCCAGATGGCGCTGGAGCGAGAAATACCGCTCGGTCTTTCCTTGTTTCGCACGGCCGAGCACGGTGTACAGCTCGTCGATGGATTTTCGAGGCATGAAGGAGCGCAGCAGGGTAATGGCGGCGCTCACCACGGGAAGATCGACATGGAAATAGGAGCGGGAATAACCGAACAGCGATCCGACGTCGGCGCGGGACAGCATGACCGAGTCGACCTGCACGCCCTTCGAGGTGTTGGTGAAGGAAATGAGCAAGGGCGTGATCGAACCGTCGCCGATGAGCCGGCCGACAGCGAAGGCATGCATGCCGCGGTAGAAGATCGGTTCGATCAGCTCGATGGACTCGGGCTGTCCGCTGTGGCGCCCGGTCTGGAAGAATCGGCCGATTTCCGCGCTGATCCGGTGCACCGCGGCTTCGGTGTCGTCGATGGCGGCGCCGAAAGGCAGATCGGTGAGGATTTCGCGGACGGCGGCAGGCAGCGATCCTCCGACCCGGTATACGCGGATGGGCACCGCGCCCGAGGCGCGGCCCACGCTGGTGGCGCAAAATTCGACTTCCGGATTCACGCCGACGGTGCCGAACAGGTCGCGGGTCACTGAATTGAAGAATGTCCGGTAAAAGTCGCTATCCGGCCGCCGCGCGACGATCATCTCATAGGCGCGCTTGATGTCCACCCACAACGGCACATCGGTGCGCTTGGCTTGCAGCTGGCATGCGATCAGTGCCACGCACCTCGCGACCCGCTGCTCATACAGCTCGATGCGGGCAACCGCATCGAGCTGTGCCGTATGCCAGTCCTCGGCGAGGAAATTGAGCGCGGCGCGCCGGGTGATCCGTCCGAACTCTTCGTTGTATACGCGAAAATGTTCGGCGATCACCGCCGCGTGATCCTTCGCGGTGACTCCGTCTTTGCGGGCGGAGAAGTGGACGGCGGCGCTCATGCAGGACCCTGTTAAGCCACCACCCGCTTCGGGCCCGATTTCACCGTACTGGTGAACTGCTCCGTCTCGGTGCTGCCGGCCATCGCGCCGGTCGAATGCGCGCCCGCGCTGATGGCGGTCTGGACCGCGTCGAAATAGCCCGTCCCGACGAAGGCTTGGTGCTTGGCGGCGCGGTAACCCGCGCCTTCCTGGCTGAACTCGCGCTGCTGCAGCTGCGAATAGCCAAACATGCCGTCTGCACGGTACGCGGCGGCCAGCTCGAACATGGACAGATTCAGGGCATGCCAACCGGCGAGCGTGATGAACTGAAAGCGATATCCCATGGCGGCGAGGTCTTCGCGCCACTTCTTCATCGCGGTCGCGTCCAGCTTGGCCTGCCAATTGAACGACGGAGAACAGTTGTAGGCGAGCAATTTGCCGGGAAACTTGGCATGAATCGCGTCGGCAAAGCGGCGGGCTTCCTCCATGTCGGGCTTCGATGTTTCGCACCACAGCAGGTCTGCGTACGGCGCATAGGACAAGCCCCGATCGATGGCCTGCTCGATGCCGGCCTTCACATAGAAAAAGCCCTCGCTCGACCGGGCGCCCGTGAGGAAGCGCTTGTCCCGTGCATCATGATCCGTCAGCAGCAGATCCGCGGCGTCCGCATCGGTGCGGGCGATGATGACCGTGGGCACGCCCAAGACATCGGCCGCGAGCCGCGCCGCCACCAACTTGTTGATGGCTTCGCCCGTCGACACCAGCACCTTGCCGCCCAAATGCCCGCACTTCTTGGCGGACGACAGTTGATCCTCGAAGTGCACGCCGCCTGCTCCGGCTTTGATCAGGGCTTTGGTCAATTCGAAGGCATTGAGGTTGCCGCCGAAACCGGCCTCCGCATCGGCAATGATGGGAACGACCCAGTCGATGTCTTTTTTGCCGTCCATGTGATGGATTTGATCGGTGCGCAAGAGGGCGTTGTTGATGCGCTCCACCATTTTCGGCACGGAATCGACCGGATAGAGACTTTGGTCCGGATACACTTCACCGGCCGTATTGGCGTCGCCGGCCACCTGCCAGCCGGAGCAGTAAATCGCCTTCAGTCCGGCTTGCACGGTCTGAATCGCCTGATTTCCGGTCATGCAGCCGAGACCCGCAATGACGGGCTCGGTATGTAGCTGCCGCCAAAATTTCTCCGCGCCCAGGCGCGCCAGGGAATATTCGATATGCACCGAACCGCGCAGTCGTTCCACATCGGCCTGACTGTAGGGACGCTCGATGCCGAGCCAGCGGTCGTTCGATTTTTCGCTCAAGTGAAATTCTCCTGAAGTCAAAGAGGGACGCTTGCGTCCGGGGATTTCTTCAGTTTAAAGTGCGGAAGTGCGGATTTACACATTAGAAATTTCACAGTGTGAATTTCACAAAGGTGAGAAATGGCAGGATTGATCCGTCAGGGGCATTTTCTCGGCACCAAGCTCCGCTCCTTGCGCAAGCGCAATGGGCTCACTTTGGATGAATTGTCCGCCCGCTGCGTCCAGATCGACGCTGCGGGGGCGCCCTCGGTCTCCTACCTCAGCATGGTCGAGACCGGTAAGCGCATGCCCTCGGCCGACATGCTGGACATGCTGGCGGGCATTTTCAGCAAGGACGCTCGCTGGTTTCTCGATGAGAACACCGAGCTCGAGGCCACCCCGGCGCCGCGCGAGCGCGGAGGGCTCCAGGCCATGCCGCTGGAGCCTGCGTTTTTGTTCTCGCATGAACTGCTGCAGAACGCACTGCCGGAGCTGCTGTCGCAAACCGGCACTACCGGCCGGCAGTTTGCGCAATTGCTGATCCGGGTCTGGCAGGAAACCCGCCACAATAATTTTCCCGACATAGAGCGGGCGGCCGAGGAATGCGGCGGGCGCCGGATGCCGCTCGATCTGGAGGCCGTGATGGCCATCTGCGAAAGACTGGGTCTGGGCGTGAAGTGGTTCGACGGCGACGGCCGCAAGCCGAGCGGGGCACTGGTGCGTTCGCGATTCGAAGCACCCGGAACGGTGCTGATCAACGAGCGGCTGCGCAACCAGGAGGAACGCCTGAAATACGAGTTGGCGTTCTTCATCGGACACAAGATTCTGCACAACGGCGACGGCGCCATATCGCCGCACAGCGCGAGCCACGGCGGCGACGGCGAATCCGCCGGCTCCGCGGCCGGCATGGGCGCGCAGGACGTGCTTTATGCCTGGCGGGATTTCGAGTGCAGCTTTTTTGCCGGTGCGCTGCTGTGTCCGCGCGTTCCATTTCGCCGCTTCTTGATCCGGGAAGCGCATAGCGTGGCCGCGGGCGTCAAACTCGGCGTGACGCCGGCGTTGGTCATGCGCCGCATGACGGCCGTTTCGCCATACCGCCATTGGCATTTCTTCGATGCCTACGCTCCGGGCTACTTGCGCGCGGTGTATCGCGGCAACGGCATTCCACTGCCGTGGGGCAACATGAGCCTGGTCTCCGATCCGTGTCCGCGCTGGGCGGTATTTCGCCTGCTGCAGCAGAGTCCGGCGGCGCCGGTCATGCAGAAACCAAAGTCGCAGATCTCCGTGATGCAGGATGGGAAGCGCGCGCGGTTGTACTGCTGCCATTCGCTGCTGACGCGCGACGCCCTCGACGAATTGCATGTTTTATCGGTGGGCGTCGATCTGGTTCCGGCGCTCGATGCCCAGGGTTTCGACGGCGAGGAAGTGGTCGCTGCCGTCGCGGAATCCTGCCGCCGCGGCGGCGGCGACGGAGCAATTCCGGGACCCGCGGCCGCAGCCATTCGCGCCGCTTCGCAGGTGCTCAATATCGCCTGGATCGCCGAGGCCCTCGACTCGCCCGCGAGCGTGATCTGCCCGCGCAGCGGCGCGTGCCCGCGGCAGCCGCAGGGCTGCGTTTAGATCGGCGGCTCTCAACCCGGAAATAGCTTGTTCGCAGTCTGCGCGATGAGCTGACCCTGGTGACGTGCGCCGGCGAGATCGATTGCGCTGGGCTGGCGCTGACCGGCGGCGCCCGCAATGGTGGTCGCTCCATAGGGGCTGCCGCCGACTATTTCGTCGAGGCTCATCTGGCCCTGATGACTGTACGGCAGGCCGACGATGGTCATGCCGAAGTGCAATAAATTCGTGATGATGGAAAACAGCGTGACTTCCTGTCCGCCGTGCTGGGTGGCCGTGGACGTGAAGGCGCCGCCGACCTTGCCGTGAAGCGCGCCGCGCATCCACAGGCCGCCTGCTTGATCCAGGAAGCTCGCCATTTGCGATGCCAGCCGTCCGAACCGGGTCGGGCTGCCGACGATGATGGCATCGTAATTCGCGAGGTCCTCGATGCTGGCCACGGGTGCGCCTTGGTCCAACTTGAAATGGGCCGTCTTGGCGATTTCCGGCGGAGTGGTCTCGGGGACGCGCTTGATGTCGACGTGGGCTCCCGCCGAGCGCGCGCCCTCGGCAATGGCGCCGGCCATGGTCTCGACATGACCATACGATGAGTAATAAAGGACCAATACTTTAGCCATGAGAGTCTCGCTATGAGGGCGGTTTGCCTGGGGTCTCGAGACTAAGCCGGAATTGATTCGGCGACTAGATGGCTTAATAGGGTTAGACTAAGCCAATAATCGAAGGAATGGCCTCTGCTAGATCTCAACGAAGTACGGATGTTCGTGCAAGTAGTCCGCGCGGGAAGCTTTGCCGAAGCGGCTCGGCGACTCGGAGTGCCCGCCAATACCTTGAGCCGGCGCATTCGGCAGCTGGAATCGGGCGTGGGTACGCGCCTCATGCAGCGATCGACCCGCAAGCTGACCTTGACGGCCGCCGGCTCCGCGTTCTTCGAGCGCTGCGCTCCGGCCGTGGAGGGCGTTGTCGACGCGGGACGGGAGCTGGCCGGCGCCACCGAGATTGCGTCCGGTACGGTGCGGGTGGCGGCGCCCATCGACTTCCTCGATTTTTTCAAGCTCGAATGGGTGGCTGAGTTCTTGGCGCGGCACCCCAAGGTGTGTCTGGATTTCGTATTGAGCGATGCCCGGGCGGACTTGATCGCGGAGGCCATCGATGTCGCTTTTCGCGGGGGAGCCGCGGGGAGTCCGCACCTCGTTCACCGGCAATTGATGTCGCAGTCATTCAAGCTGGTGGCGAGCCCTGAGTATATTCAATCGCGCGGCTTGCCCGACAGCTTGCCCTCTCTCGCCGCGCATGAATGCCTGACGGTGTCCGGACCCCCGGCTCCGCTGACGTGGACCTTGCGGGGACCCGGCGGAAGCGAGCAAACCCGAGTCAGCGGGCGGTTCAGGGCGAACAGCACGCGGGTGTTGCTGAACGGGTGCCTGGCGGGGATGGGAATCGCCCTGTTGCCGAGCATGCTCGTGGACGCGCACTTGCACTCAGGAAGCTTGGTCCATGTTCTGCCCGGGTATTGGCGGGAAGGGGCCGACCTCAATGTCATACTGCCCAGCGGTCGGCTAATTCCGACCGCCGTATCGGCCTTCGTCGAATTCGCGGCTGCGAAGTTCGAGTCCATGATGGCCGGGTGACGGTGTCTATTTCGCCGTGGGATCGGCCGGAGGTGATGAGCATGGTTGAAGGCAAGTGGAACATCACGATCAAGACGCCCATGGGCGATAAATCGGGCGTTCTCGATTTGAAGACCGAAGGCAATGTGTTGACGGGGTCGCTGTCGGACGCGGAACACTTTGCCGCCATCAGCGACGGCAGGGTGGACGGCAAAGAGCTCAGCTGGTCCGCAAAAATCACCAAGCCCATGCGCATGAGCTTCAAGTTCAAGGCCATCGTCGAAGCGGACCGCATCAGCGGCTCGGCGAAGCACCTGCTCGGCAAGGCGACGTTTACCGGCACTCGCGCTTAACTCGGGGGCGGGGCAGAGCGCGGCAGAGCGCGATAGCGCGATAGGGCTCGGTCGCCCGTTTCCCACGCTTTATCTTGATGGGCGTCGCAGTTCTTGGGCAGGCCGATACAGGCGCAGCACGGACCTCGTACCCTGGCCTTCGTACGCTACAGCTTCGGCCCGCCGGGCCGATACCGGTCATGGACCATGGAAATCAAGAAACGCTTATTGGGACGCGTCGATGGTCCGCTGCTGCACGGCATGCTGGCGGGATGCGCCATCATGGTCATTTCCTCGCTCGGGTTGTTCTACTTGTGGCATTCAGCGCGGGAGGCTCAACTCGATGCGGTGCGAACCGAGCTGACTCAGCTGGCTCGTGTCGCGGCCACTTTGGTGGACGGCGACCGCCACCGGCTGATCGACTCGCCTTCCCAGGCGGGCAGCCCCGACCACCTGGCGCTGCTCGCTCCGCTGGTCAAATTTCATAAGGCCACATCGGACATCATCTACGTCTATACGGCCATCCTCGACAAGAACCGCATCTTTTTCGTGCTGGGGACCGACTACTCGTACCGCGTCAACGGCGACGTGGAGGTTCCCGACCCGATCATGACTCCGCACGACACCTTGGATCCGACGCTGCGGCGCGCACTGGAACGGCACGAGGTGGCCGTCGATGAAGAGCCGGTCAAGGAAGCCGTGCGCAGCTACATGAGCGCCTACGCACCGTTCTACGACCGACAGGGCCGCTTCGTCGGCGTCATCGGCGTCGACATGTGGGTGCGCGACTTCGATGCGCGCGTCAGCGCGATTCGCCGCGCCGGCATCGGTGCGTTCGCGGCTGTCGCGATATTGTCGGTGCTCGCCGGCTTCGTCGTGTTCCGGCTCAGCCGCACGGCCTCGAGGGCGCGCCGCCGCGACCGCATCGTTCAAGCGCGGCTGGCCGACGCGAAGCGGCAGGCCGAAGTGCAGGCGCAACGCGCCGAGGCCGCATCGAGGGCGAAGAGCGATTTTCTCGCCATGATGAGCCACGAGATACGCACTCCCATGAACGGCGTATTGGGATTCGCCAACCTGCTGCTCGAAACTCCGCTCAACGTCGAGCAGCGCGAATTCGTCCAGACGGTGCGACGGTCCGGCGACTCCCTGCTCACCATCATCGACGACGTGCTCGATTACTCGAAGATCGAAGCGGGCCGGATGACGATCGAGCAAATCGATTTCGATCTTCGCGCGGTCTGCGATGAGGTGTGCGCCATCCTGCAGTCGGCCGTGGCGGAACGGGGCTTGACCATGACCGTCGCGTTCGACGGCAGCCTGCCGGCGATCATCAGGGGCGATCCGGTGCGCATACGCCAGATCCTGCTCAATCTGGCGAGCAACGCGGTCAAGTTCACCGAACGGGGTGCGGTCCGCATCGAGGCCGCAAGATCGGCCGGAGAGCAAATCAAAATCAGCGTCACCGACAGCGGCATCGGAATCACCGCGGAGCAAATGGAGCGCTTGTTCAAGCGCTTCACGCAAGCCGATTCATCCACGACACGCCGCTACGGCGGCACCGGCCTCGGGCTCGCCATCAGCAAGACGCTGGTGGAACTCATGGGCGGCGCCATTGGCGCGCAAAGCGATCCGGGCAGCGGCTCGACGTTCTGGATCACACTGCCGTTGATCGCCGGCGCGGCTTCGCGGGGCGATTCCACCGCGGCATCCTCCATGGGCGCGGAACGTTTCATGGAGACGAAACCCTTCATCGAGGTACCGGTACTGACGGCTGCCGTGACCGAGCCTTCAGCCACGTCCGCCGCGCCATCCGCCATCCCCGCCCGCCATGCTGCCGCTGCGCGGGTCCTCCTCGTCGAGGATAATTTCGTCAACCAGCGTGTTGCGGTCTACATGCTGGCCAAGCTCGGGCATCCCGTCGACGTGGCAAAGCATGGGCGCGAGGCGGTCGAGATGCTGCAAAAAGCGCGCTACGAGCTGGTCCTGATGGATTGCCAGATGCCGGAAATGGATGGATTCGAGGCGACCCGCATCATTCGCGACCGCACATCGGAGGTTCTCGAACACGACGTGCCGGTGGTCGCAATGACCGCGAATGCGTTCCCCGAGGACCGCGCGCGCGCAATCGCCTGCGGCATGAATGATTTTCTGGCCAAGCCGGTGGATCGAGCCGTCTTGGCGGCCATGCTCGCGAAGTGGCTGCCGCCGACGGGCGAGGAACCGGCTCAAAGCGCCGTAGGATAGAGCTTAAGGGGAGCCCGAACCGCTGTCGCTCAATTCGCCGGTGGCCGTTTGGATGTAGTTCTGCAGCCCCATCTTGTCGATCAGCCCGAGCTGCTCTTCGATGAAATCGATGTGCTCTTCTTCGCTCTTTTGAATGTGCACCAGCAGCTCGCGGGTGACGAAGTCGCGCACCGATTCGCAATGGGCGATGGCTTCGTCATAGAGAGGATGCGCCGCCATTTCGCGCTTGAGATCGCACAGCAGAATTTCCTTCACGTCCTCGCCGAGGAACAGCTTGCCGAGGTCTTGAAGATTCGGCAGGCCCTCGAGAAAGAGTATGCGTTTGACCAGGCGGTCCGCATGCTTCATCTCATCGATGGATTCTTCGTACTCGATCTTGCCGAGGCGCTTCATGCCCCAGTTGTCGAGCATGCGGGCGTGCAGGAAATACTGATTGATGGAGGTCAGTTCGTTTTTCAGCGCCTGATTCAGGAATTTCAAGACTTTCGCGTCGCCCTGCACGGTATCCCCTCGAGTGTCCAACGCCGCGCAGGAATTGCGCTCGGAAGCGGCGGAGATTGTATGCCCGAACCCTGGTTTCAGGACACCCGGTTCGGAATTTAGGCGGCGAACTCCGCTGCGGCGGGGGAGAAGCAACCCGTGGCCCGGGCTTCGCCCGAGCTCAAGGAGGCGGACAGAGTGGCCCTGGCCTCAGGGACGCACTTGCCGCAGCAGGTCCCGACGCCGAGTTCGCGGGTCAGGTCGCGCATGCAGGTGGCGCCGTCCCTGACGGCCGCTCGGATGTGGCGGTCAGACACCGCCTTGCAAATACACACTATCATGGTGCAAATTATAAACGCGAATGCGAATGATTGTCAATATCGTTCGCTAAGGGTGTTGCTGCCCGGTCCGAGCCCGGCGAGTAGCAGCGGACGCATGCGCAGGCATAATGCCGGTCTCGAGCCGCGCGCCGTCACTCAACGAGAGATTTGCATGAAGATTTTTTCCTGGAATGTCAACGGCATCCGAGCCGTTCTCAAGAAAGGCGTTTTCCAGCCATTTTTGCAGACATACCAGCCCGACATCGTCTGCCTGCAGGAGACCAAGGCGGAGCGCGGGCAGTTCGAGATCGACCTGCCCCAGTATCGCGAATACTGGAACTCGGCCGTAAAGAAGGGCTACTCGGGTACGGCGATCTTCTCGAAGGAGGAACCGCTGTCCGTGGTCAACGGCTTTCCGGACGATTTCTCGAAGCGCTTCGCCTTTGCCGACGAGTTGAAGCGCGACAGCGCGGAGGAAGGGCGGGTCATGACCGCCGAGTTCCACAAGTTCTACGTGGTCACCGTTTATACGCCGAACGCCAAGGACGATCTGAGCCGCCTGCCGCTGCGTTTCAAACACTGGGACCCGGCCTTCCTCGCTTATTGCAAGCAATTGGAGAAAACCAAGCCGGTGATTTTTTGCGGCGATCTGAATGTCGCCCATACGGAACTCGACCTCGCGAATCCGAAGCCGAACCGCGGCAAGAAGGGGTTCACCGACGAGGAGCGCGCCGGATTCCAGAGCATGGTCGATGCCGGTTTCGTGGATACCTTTCGGCTGTTCACCGAAGGGAGCGGCCATTATTCCTGGTGGAGCCATTTTGCCAATTCGCGCGCCCGCAACATCGGATGGAGAATCGACTATGTACTGGTGTCGGGCTCTCTGCGGAACGCCGTGAAGAGCGCACAGATCCATCCCACCGTCATGGGCAGCGATCATTGTCCCGTCAGCATCACTCTCGATGCCTGATCTCCGGGCGGTACAATGGCGCGGGCAGCCTCTCTCGGCCGTGCTCTTCGATCTGGACGGTACGCTGCTCGATACGGCGGCGGATATTGCATTGGCGCTCAACCGCACCCTGACCGAGTTTGGGTGCGGAGCGCTCAACGAGAGCGAGGTACGCGCCATGATAGGGCGCGGCTCGCCGATTTTGATCCAGCGAGCCGCGGCCGCGCGCGGACTCGCGATCGACGAGCCGATACAGGCCGCCATGGTCGAACGCTTCTTTCACCATTACGGCCGGCTGGAACAGTTGAACGAGGACACCGCGCGGCCCTTCCCCGGCGCCGCCGAAGCGCTGCGCGTGCTGCACGGCTGCGGCCTGCGGATCGCCGTGGTCACGAACAAGCAACACCGATTCGCGGCCGCGCTGCTCGAACGGCTGGGACTCGAAGCATGGGTCGATGAGGTCGTGGGCGGCGATACCTGTGCCTTGCGCAAACCAGATCCGCAACCCCTGCTGTTCGCATGCGAGTCGCTGCGCGTACCGGCATACCAATCGCTGATGGTCGGCGACTCCGTCAATGACGTGCAGGCGGCGCGCGCCGCCGGCATCGCCGTCGTCTGCGTGTCCTATGGATACAACGAGGGTCGCGACCCGCGCAGCCTCGATTGCGATGCACTGCTCGATTCGCTGACGGAGCTTCCGGCGCTGTTGCAGGCGCGAGGTTTGCCGACGGCGCCCTGATAGAATCGAATCCGAATTGACAGTGAGTACAAAGCGATGCGAAAAATCATGCTGCTGGCGATCTTCGTTTCCTGCGCGGGCGCAATCCGCGCGGCCGAACCGCCCAGCCGCTACGGCGCCGACGCACCGGAACTTGCGCGGCTCGGGACGGACTCGGTGGGAGTGCGGACGCTGCGCCTGGTGCAGCGGCGCCAAATCGACGCGTCGGCATTCGATGCAGACAAAGGTTCCGCTCCACTCGTGGACCGCGAACTGACCGTCGAGCTATGGTATCCGGCGCACCCGCGCGCCGGCGCTCCTGCCGTCGTCTACTCGGCAAAACTTCCATCCGAACCGCCGGCGCCGCCCGCGAAATTTTCCATCCCCGGCATCGCCGTACGCGACGCTCCCTCGTCGGGGTCGCATCTGCCGCTGGTGATCGTCTCTCATGGATACAGCAATGATCCGGTGGCGATGAGTTGGCTCACCGAGAATCTTGCATCCAAGGGCTATGTGGTCGCGGCCATTCACCATGACGATCCTCCGATCACCGACAGGACCCGCTTCGCAGGCCCGTTGATGCGCCGGCCGCTGGACATCGCCTTCGTCGCGAAGACCTTGCAGGAAACGCTGGCGGCGGAGGGCTTGGTGGATCCGGCGCGCACCGCCCTGATCGGCTACTCCATGGGAGGCTACGGCGTGTTGACGGCGGCGGGCGCGGCTCTCGACCCGGAGGGAGGCGCGGTGAAGCGCGTGCCGGGCGGACTGATGCTGCCCTTCGCGCGGGGCGGCGCGTCCGCAACCGAAGTCCTGGTGAAGGGCCTGCGGGCGGTGGTGGCCATCTCGCCCGCCGGCGGCGGCCTGTTGGCTTCGTGGGGCGAGGCCGGCATGCGAATGATCAGCGCGCCGCTCCTGCTGATTCAAGGCGACAAGGATCGGACAGTGGATTACGCGAGCGGCGCGCATGCCATGTTCGCCATGACGAGCGGTGCGGACCGGTACCTCCTGACCTTCAAGAACGGCGGCCATGCGATGGGATTGAATTCCGCGCCGGACTCGATGCGGCAAAAACTCTGGGACCAGGACTGGTTCGAGGATCCGGTGTGGCGCAAGGAGCGGATCAACGCCATCAACGCGCATTTCATCACGGCGTTTTTGGATCGCTATCTGAAGAACGATGAGAGCCGCGCTGCCTACCTCGATGTGGCCGTCGCGGAATCGGATGCCGGCGTGTGGCCGGCGGATGCGCCGCCCCTCGCCTACGATGCCTACAGCCCGGGTACGCCGGAAATCACGGTGTGGAAGGGTTTCCAGCGCAATCATGCGGCCGGTTTGGAATTGCTGCGAGCGAGAGCGGGCTCGGCCCCTTGACATCGCTTCCGCTGCCCCGCGCCGCACCCGAGGAGATCGGCTTTTCCTCGAGCCGTCTCGAGCGATTGAGCGCCGTCCTGCGGGACGAGATCGGGCGCCGCCGCCTGCCCGGCGCGGTTGCGCTGATCGCGCGCCGCGGAAAATTGGGATTCTTCGAAAGCTTCGGCCACCGCGACGCGGTCAGCGGCACGCCGATGACGACGGACTCGATTTTCAGGATCTATTCCATGACCAAGCCGATTACTTCCGCGGCGGCGATGATGCTGTGGGAAGAGGGCCGCTTCCTGCTCGGCGATCCCATCGCCCGGTACCTGCCCGAATTCTCCGATCCCACCGTCGCGGTCGCGCGGGGCACGGGGATCGAGAGGGTTCCCGCCGAGCGCGCCATTACCATCCAGGATCTGCTGCGTCACACCTCGGGACTTACTTACGAGTTCCGCGGTCCCGGTCCCGTGCAGAAAATGTACATGGCGGCGAAGGTCTACCGCCGTTCGCAAACCAGCGCCGATCAGGTGGCCACTCTCGGCGCCATGCCCTTGATGCACCAACCCGCCACGCGCTGGGAATACGGCCGCTCGACCGATGTGGTGGGTCGCCTCATCGAAGTATTATCGGGGCAACGGCTGGGCGATTTTTTCGAACAGCGCATTTTCGCGCCGCTCGGGATGGTCGACACCGCCTTTCATGTGCCGCAGAGGCATCACCCGCGGCTCGCGGGGGCATTCGCCAATGATCCGGACAGCGGCGGCGCGGTGCAGCTGCTCGAGGTTCGGGATCAGCCGGCATTCGAGTCCGGCGGAGGCGGTCTGGTATCGACGGCGGGCGACTACGCCCGGTTTCTGCAAATGCTGCTCGACGGCGGCAGCTTCCAAGGATCCCGGCTGCTGAGCCGCAAGACCATCGAACTCATGACCGCGGACCATTTGGGCCCGATCACCGGTGCACCCGATCTGCTGCTGCCGGGTCATGGCTTCGGCCTCGGCTTCGCCGTGCGGCTCCAGCCCGGCATCGCCCCGCTGCCGGGTTCGGTCGGCCAGTACTTCTGGGGCGGACTGGCGGGTACGACCTTCTGGGTCGATCCGGCCGAGCGGTTGTTCGCGCTGCTGCTGATCCAGGCACCCGGCCAGCGCGATTACTATCGAACCTTGTTCCGCGACCTGGTGTATTCCGCGGTCGACGACTGAATCTCGCGCGCGCCTTCCCCCTAGGACGCGCGTCACAGTCTTGGCCATTGTCGGTCAGGTAAACCCCGGCCCAACCCCTGAGAGATGACCTTCATCACGGCGCGCGGGGGATGAACGTGGCAAAAATGCCTTCCAGTAGTGCTGCACTGCAGCCTTAGTGTGGCCGGATATGCGAAAAATCAACAAAATCGCGCCAATCGGAGCATTTTTCCTGTGCGCCACCTTTGCATCGGTCGGCGCGGCCGAGGCGATTTCCGCCAATCAGCTCGAGATGCTCGAGTGGTCGGATCCGGAGCGCGCCGCGCAGATGATCGATGCGGGCCCTCCGCAGCCCGAGAGCGCCGACGCAGCCGAAATCGACATGCTCGAGATCCGCGCCATGATCTACGCGGATGCCACCCGTGAAGAAGACGTCGAAAGGGTTTTGCGGCGCCTCGATGCCATCGTGCGCGCCGGGAATGGTTCGGCGATCAGAGCGAGTCATTTCGTTCGAGCCTATTCCGCCCGCCAGCACAGTCAGTTTGCGGAGGCGGAGGCCGAGCTCAAGAGCATCGACCTCAACTCCATCCACTCCGATGCGGAGCGGTTTCGAATAGTGACCCTGCACGGCCACGTGCTGCGCGTTTTGGGGCAGGACGAAGCGGCGCTGCCGCTCTTGGAACAGGCGTTGGACCTCGCGGGCAAGATGCACGACGACGTCCGCACGGTGCACTCGATGCTGTCGCTGGCGCGCATCTACACGGACAGCGGGAATTTCGACAGGGCCACCATTCAATTGGACAGCGCACGCACGCTCGCCACCCGATTGGGAGAGGAGACGGCGCTGGTGGAAACCGAAGAGCGGGTCGCCGACATCGCGGACCGGCGCGGAGATCGGGTTCAGGAGAGACGCGCCTCCCTGGCGGGACTCGAACATGCGAAGCGCTCGGGAAGCAGCAAGTGGCTCGAGCTGGCGCTGCTCAATCTGGGCGATTCCTACTTGAAGACGCGCGACTTCGCCGAGTCGCTGAAATATTCCAAGCAGGCGCTGCCGATCATGCTGCGAACCAATCAACGCGACGACGAACAGATCACGCTCTTCAACGAGGGTCTTGCCTATATCGGGCTCGGCAGCATCAAGGCGGGCCAGAAGCTCGCGGAAGGCGCGATCAACGACGCACTCGCGGGCAGCGATCTGCTGGACGCCAAGGAGCTGCTGCGGGAATACGCGGACGCCTTGGAGCACGCCGGCTACCTGATGATGGCGATCCAGGTGTATCACCGCTATGACGAGATCAGCGAGAAGTTCATGACGAACACGCGGCAGCGCGCGTTCCTGGAGCTTTCCGCGCAGTTCGACGACGAGCGCAAGGCGCGCGAGCTCGAACTCCTGCGGCGCGACAATGCACTGAAGGTTTCCGAAATGCGCGGACAGAGGCTGCGTCAGCAATTCATACTCGCGGCGGCGCTGTTCATCGCATTGATCTGCGCCGCGCTCATCTGGGCATTTGCGCGCGTGAGCAAGGCGAACGAAAAGCTGCGCTTCAGCAGCGAACACGACCCTCTGACGGGCTTGTCGAACCGGCGGTATTTCAACGAGCGCGTTCTTGCGGTCGACGGAGGACGTCCGGTGGGCGGCTGCGTGCTGCTGGCGGACCTGGATCACTTCAAGCGCATCAACGACACCCACGGCCACCCCGCGGGCGACGCGGTGCTTGCCGCCATGAGCCAGCGATTGGCGGGAGCATTGCGGGAGAACGACAAGCTCGTGCGTTGGGGCGGCGAGGAGTTTCTGGCGGTGCTTGGGCCGATGTCGCCGGCGCAGGCGGATTTGACGGCGGAACGGCTGCTGCAGGCCGTGCGCCGCGAGCCCGTGGTCTGGAACGGACACATGATTCACTGCACTATCTCCATCGGTTATGCAAGATTCCCCATGGCCGGCTCGGCGACCGATATCTCCCTGGACAGCGCCATCAGCCTGGTCGACAAGGCTCTGTACGAGGCAAAACGGCGGGGCCGCGACCGCGCCTGCCTGATCAAAGTGGTGAGTGCCCGGGACGAAGAAGAGCTTACGACCATCAGTTCGGAATTCGAGTCCGCGACGACGGACCGCAGAGTCCAGCTGGTCGAGATTCTGGGCGAAGCGGCCTGACCCGCGCGGCGCGCGCATAGCATAGGGTCACGGCCCGGCGGCGCCGGGATGGGGGCGCGCGGCGCGCGCATGGGGCTCAAGATTATGGAGTTTCGCGCCGTGGGCTTCCGCGGCGCAGCAGCGTCAACGCCAGAACCGCCGAGGCGATCATGAGAAAGAGGCTGACGGCATTGAGGACCGGCGTCGCTCCTTCGCGCATGCGGCCGTACATCATCACGGTCAGCGGCGTATCGGCGCCGACCAGCATCAGCGTGGTGTTGAAATCCGCGAACGACATCAGGAAGGAGATGGCGGCCGACCCGAGCAGCGCGGGCCGCAAGTAAGGCAGCAGGATGGTGCGGAACACCGCCGTCTTGGAAGCGCCGAGATTCAGCGCCGCTTCTTCGAGAGTGCGGTCGAAACGCCTGAGCCTGGCGCTGATGGTCAGCGTTGCGATGGTCGCAATATAGGAAAACTGGCCCAGCACCACCAAGGGCAATCCCGGCCGCAGAAAATCGAGCTCCAGGCCGAAGCTGTCGTCGGCGAACTCGGCGATGCGGCTCGCAAAGGCGAGAATGGAAATACCCAAGATGACGCCGGGGATCACGAGCGGCGCCAGCATCATGATCGACAGGAACTGCTTGCCGCGGAATCGTCCGCGCTCGATCAGGAATGCGTTGGTGGTGCCGACGATCGCGGACAGCGCCGTCACGCACAGGGCGACGATGCAGCTGGTCCATATGCTGCCGAGCAACTCGCTGTCGGCGAAAAGTCCGATGCGCCCCGACGCCGGGTTGCCGAGAAACCAGTCCAGGGTGAAGCCGCGCCAGGGCGGAGCCGGGTAGGGCGCGTCGTTGAACGCGAATACCGCGACCACCGCCAGGGGCAGAAACAGGAACGCCAGAAACGCGATCAGGTACACAGAGGTGCTGAATCGCAGCCAAAGCGGCCGGGGCAGGGAGGGAATCATGTCCGCCGCATCACGTCGCCGAAACGCTGTCCGCTCAATCGCAGGCCCAGGATGACGAGCGCCGTGGACAGGCCGAGCAGCAGGAAGCCGAAGGCGGCGCCCTGTTCCCAATTGAAGCGGGTGATGAACTGCGTGTAGATCTGCTCGGTGAACCACTGCGAGTTCTTGCCGCCGAGCAGGGTGGGCGTGAGGTAGTTGCCCAAGGTCAGCATGAACACCACGATGCAGCCCGCCGTGATGCCGGGCGCTGCGTGCGGAATCACGATGGTGCGCAGGATCGACAGACCGCCGGCGCCCAGATCATAGGCAGCTTCGATCAGCGAATTGTCCAGACTTTCCAGGCTCGACACCAGCGGCACCACCATGAACAACAGCGAGGTGTATACCAAGCCGACCAGGATGGTCGCGTCCCGATACAGCAGTTCGACCGGGACCGCCGTGAGTCCGAGCTTCACGAGCAGCGCCGGCAAAACGCCGGACTCCCTGAGCAGGATCATCCAGCCGAGCGTGCGCACCGTTTCGCTGACCCAAAAAGGGATGAGACAGACGATGAACAGCAGCGAACCCGCGCGCCCGCGCGCGAGCTTTGCGATGATCCACGCGATGGGGAAGGCCAGCAGCAAGGTCAGGAGCGTGGCGACCACCGACATCACCGCCGTGCGAACGAATACGTGCCAGTACAGAGGTTCGGCGAAGAAGGTCCGGTACTGCGCCAGGCTCGGCGCGTATTGGCGCGGCCCGACCCGTTCACGGAAAGACAGGATGGCGAGGTCGACGTGCGGCAAAACAATCAGCGCGCCCAGCCAGATCAGCGCCGGCGCCAGCAGCAATCCCAGCGCGAAGCGTCCGTGCCAGCGGGTATCCGCCACGCTCTTAAGCATCCGTTGCTGCCGCGCCGGCACGCGCCGCAAAGCATACGGCCCGGGAAGGGTCGAAGCTGAATGCCACTTTTTCCTGCGGCTTCAAATCGGAAAATTGTCCGGTCTGGGGAAGCGCAATGCGAAATTCGCGGCGGGTTCCCGCCTCCTGGAGCAGCACCGCCGAGTTCGCTCCATCGAACAGCACGCTCTGCACTTCCCCTGCGTGGCGGGGATGGCCGGCCGGCATTTGGTCCGCATTGCGGGCGAGAATGGCGACTTCCGGACGCACGAAGACCTCGACCAGGTCGCCGACGCCGATGGCGCCGCTCTTCAGCGCCCGCACGACCCAGCCGTCGGCGGTCGCGATTTCCAGGAGCGCACCATCCGCCGCGACCGCTTTGCCCACGATCCGATTGTTCGCTCCCACGAAACCCGCGACGAAAGGAGTTTGCGGCCGGTAGTACAAATCCTGCGGTGTGCCCAATTGCTCGAAGCGTCCATGGCTCATCACGCCGACGTGATCGGAGAGCACCAAAGCCTCGGATTGGTCGTGGGTGATGTAGACGAAGGTGGTGCCGAACGCGGCCTGCAATTGCTTGAGCTCGATTTTCATGTGCTCGCGCAGCTTGAGATCGAGGGCGCCCAGGGGCTCGTCGAGCAACAGCAAAGTGGGCTCCAGCACCAGGCTGCGCGCGATGGCCACCCGCTGGCGCTGCCCGCCCGACAGTTCATCGACGCGCTTGCCGGCGGCGCCGCCCAATCCCACGCGTTCGAGCATTGCCTCGGTGCGCTTCACCCGCTCGGTGCGGCCCATGCCGCGCCGAGCCAGTCCGAATGCGACATTCTCGCCGACCGACATCATCGGGAACAGCGCCAATTGCTGAAACACCATGTTGACGGGGCGCCGGTTCGGTGCGACGCCGCGCATGCTGTTGCCGCCGATGGCGATGTCGCCGCTGTCGGGAGCGATGAATCCGGCGATCATGCGCAGCAGCGTGGTCTTGCCGCAGCCGGAAGGGCCGAGAATCGAGAAAAAGCTGCCGCGCTCAACCTTGAACGACAGCGAGTCCACCGCGGTATGATCCGCGAAACGCTTGACGACGGCGTCCGCCACCAGATCCGGCGTACTCAATTGGCAGCCTTCACCCGGTCGAGTATCCGGCCTTCCATTTCTTCGAGTCCGGGCGGTATGGCCGGGTACCAATGGATGCCTTTCAAATCGTTGTTCGGAAAGGCGGCGTTGAACTGCGCCTTCAGGCGCGGGTCGATCAATGCGGCGGTGCCCTTCGCGGCGGAGAAGCTGCCTACCGACTTGATGACGCGCGCGGCGTTTTCCGGGCGCATGGTGAAATTGATCCACGCATAGGCCGCGGCGTCGTTGCGTCCGCGCGCCGGCAGCGCAAAAGTATCGAGCCAGCCCAGGGCGCCGGACTTGGGAACGATGAATTGAATGTCCGGATTGTCGCGACTGAGCGTCCATCCGCCGGTGTCCCACATCATGGCGGCGATCACTTCCCCGGAGCGGATGCCGTTCAGCAACTGGTCCTTGTTGTCGTAGAAGAACTTGAAATTGCCCTTGCATGCGATGAGTGCGGCGCCCACCTGATCCATGAGCGCACCGTAGGCTTTGGGATCTCCGTAGAGAGCAAAGGGATCCTTGCCGGCGGCGAAGGCGAATGCCATCAGGGTCGGGCGCTTCAATCGGACCGCGGTCTTGCCCTTGAGGTCGGGTCTGCACAGGTCGGTGTAGTCCGCGATCTTGGTGCGCTTGGCATTGACCACCAGTCCATCCGTCCCCCACAGATAGGGAAGTCCGTAGGTTTTACCGTCGAGGGTGGTGTTCTTGTGCACGATATCCAGAAAGTCGGGCTGGAACTCATCCAGCTTCACCTTGGTGAGGTCGAAGGGCTTGTAAATCCCGAACTCGCGTTGCGCGGCCAAGATGCGATCCTGGGAGGGCTGTGCCAGGTCGTAGCCCGCACCGCCGGTTGCGCGCAATTTGGAGATCATCTCCTCGTTGTTCGACAAGGTCACTTCGACGTCGATGCCGGTTTCTTTCTTGAATGCGGCGATGAGATCCGCGGGTACGTAATCGGCCCAGCTGATGATGCGCAGTTTCTGGTTGTCGGCTGCGGCAGCGCCGGCGCCCAACGTCAAGGCGAGTGCAAACGAGGCTATCAAGATGTGTTTCATCGATGCTCCCCTTATCCCTCGCGCATCTTACCCGAACCTCGTGCGCTGGCCGAGGGAAAGCGCTATTGTGTCCGGCCTGTCGGCGCACAAGGGTTGCGCAGCCTGCCGCTCAACATTGCCTGAATCGTATGCCGGCCGATATCGAATCGACTACGCTGAAAAAAGTGGGCAGCCGCCTGATTCCATTCCTGGCGCTGCTGTACTTTGCCGCCTTCATCGACCGCGTGAACGTCAGTTTTGCCGCCGCCCAAATGAGCCGCGATCTCGGCTTCTCCGCTTACGTTTACGGGCTCGGGGCGGGCATTTTCTTCATCGGCTATTCTCTGTTCGAGATTCCCAGCAACCTGATGCTGCACCGGGTCGGCGGCCGCCGCTGGCTCGCGCGGATCATGATCACCTGGTCCATCGTCGCGGGGGCCATGGTGCTGGTGAAAGGCGCGACGGGCTTCTATGTACTGCGGTTTCTCCTGGGGGTTGCCGAGGCGGGCTTTTTCCCGGGGGTGATCTATTACCTTACCTACTGGGTGCCCGCCGCCGGACGTGCCAGGCTCGTCGGCACTTTCATGACCGCGGTCCCGGTCAGCACCGCGCTGGGCGGACCCCTCTCGAGCATGCTTCTGCGCCTGGACGGCGCGCTGGGTCTCGCCGGATGGCAATGGCTGATCCTCACCGAGACCATCCCGTCGCTGGTCCTCGGGTTGGCAACGCTGATCTACCTGCCGGACAGGCCGGCGGACGCCCGCTGGCTGACGGTCGCGGAGCGTCACTGGCTCACCGGCAAACTCGACGCCGAGAATGCCGGCAGGAGCACGGGCCGCGGCGGCACGTTATGGAAAACGCTGACGAATCCGCGGGTGCTCGCGCTCAGCCTGTGCTATTTCGGTGTCGAGATTGGGCTCTACGGAATCATTCTGTGGATTCCGCAGATTCTTGCCCGCACCGGCATCGCCGCGTCCGCCGTCGGCTACGCCGTGGCCATCCCCTACGGCATCGCCGCCTTCGGGATGGTGTGGTGGTGCCGCCGTTCCGATCGGCTGAAGGAGCGCGTCTGGCACATCGCCGCTGCGTCGGTGGTCGGATTTGGCGGCTTGGCGGCGAGCGCCGTCCTGGGGGACTCGCCGCTTTTGTCGGTGGCGGCGATCACCGTGGGCGTCACGGGCTCGCTCGCCATCCTGCCGATTTTCTGGACATTGCCGACGGCCCTCTTGAGCGGCGCCGCCGCGGCCGGTGCCATTGCACTGATCAATGCGCTCGGCAATGTCGGCGGATTCGCGGGACCGTTCGTGATCGGCTGGATCAAGCATTCGACGGGAAGTTTCAGCTGGGGGCTGCTGGCCGCGGCAGCCGGCGTTCTGCTGACGGGAATCGTCGCCGTGCTGATCGGGCACGATTCTGCGGAGGAGCGCGGCGAGGCGGCTCGGCGGATTTCGACCGACACGCCGATCGACAGCGCGGCATAATCGACATCATCAATTTCAGGAACGACAGCCATGATGGATATCGCAGATTGGGAATTCGCCTATGTGCCCACCACGGGCGTGCGCGAGGCGCACGAAACCCGCGTGGTGCTGGCCACGGAGGCCAGCCTCAAGGGCTACGGCTGTCTCGTCGATGACCCCAAGGATTTTCCCATCGAGATCGTGCGCTGGCCCGCCCAAGGCTGGCGCTCGATCGACCTTAACTCCGGCGACCAGGGCGGAGTGACCGAAGGCCTGTTCGAGTTTTGCTGGAAGGGCGAGACTCTGTATGCGCGCAACAATGCGGTGGGCGACAGCTACCTGTTCGGATGGAGCAACTGGCCCGAGGAAGCGGCGGCCGAGATGTGCGGACGAACCCGTGAGCGCGCATTGATATGGCGGGCCAACTACCATCCGGACGGCGGTCAGCTTTTCCATCCTCTGCATGGCCAGAGTTTCGTGGTGCCGCTGGCGCTTCCCGGCGACGACGTGACGCCGGATCGGTTCGTAACCTTTTGGTGCGAGGGCGGCCGCGGCCTGTACATCCACCCAAACGTCTGGCACGGGGCGCTGGTGCCGCTCGACGAGGAGGCTCAGTTCCTGGATCGGCAGGGCCGGGTTCATGCCCGCGTGTCGGTGGATTTCGCGAAAGAGTTCGGCTGCTATCTGGCCTGCCCGATGCAGCGCCCGGCCGCCTAGGGCGCCATGATCCGAAACAAGACGGCCTTTCTCTTCGACCTCGACGGCACACTGATCGACAGCGTTTACCAGCACGTGCTGGCCTGGAAGTCATCCTTGGATCAGGAGGGCATTCCCCTGTCGGTGTGGCGCATCCACCGCAAGATCGGCATGAGCGGCGGCCTGTTCGCCAACGTGCTGCTGCGCGAGACCGGTTTCGACAACACTCCGGAGCGGCTGCAGCGGCTGCGTGTGCGCCACGCCGAAGCGTATCTCGCCCTCTCGGCCAGCGTTCAGCCGCTGCCCGGTGCGCGCGAACTGCTCGACTATCTGACGGCGCAGGGCACGCCGTGGGCCATCGCGACCAGCGGACGCATGGAAACGGCCGGACACAATCTGGCAGCTCTCGGCATCGATCCTTCCAAGGTGCCCGTGGTCACGCGTGATCAGGTCAAGTATGCGAAGCCCGATCCGGACTTGTTCCTCACGGCGGCCGACCGTCTCGGCGTCGATATCCGCGATTCGCTGGTGCTCGGCGACAGCATCTGGGACATGATTGCCGCGCAACGGGCGCGTGCGCTCGGCGTCGGCTTGTTGTCGGGGGGTTACGGCGAGGAGGAACTGGCGCGCGCCGGCGCCTTCCGCGTGTATGCGGATCCGGCGGACCTGCTCGAGCACATCGACGAGGTGGCAGCGCGCGCCTGACGGGACGCCGGCCGGCCGCTACGGCACGACGGTCATGAACAAATAGACGATGAAAATCACGAGCAGGACGATGCCGTGAAGGATGATGGTGCGCCCGGTGCGCAGCGCCAGCGCGGCGACGAACAGCGACAGCATCAGCAGCGCCGTGGATTTGGGATCGATGCCCAGCATCAGATGCGAGTGCAGCGCGAGCGACAGGATGCTGACCGCGGGAATGGTCAAGCCGATGCTGGCGAGTGCGGATCCGAGCGCGAGGTTGAGGCTGGTCTGGAGCCGGTTGGCGCGCGCCGCGCGCAGGGCCGCAAGGCCTTCCGGCAGCAGCACGATGCCGGCAATGATCACCCCCACCACGGCATTGGGCGCGCCCATGCGCGCCACGGCCGACTCCAGGCTGGGCGCGAGCTTTTTCGCCAGCAGCACGACGCAGGCGAGGCAGATCACCAGCAGGACGGAACTCGCGGCGGTCACTGCATTGCCGGGCCGTGCCATGTGCGTCCCGCCCGCGTCGTCCGCGGGACCCGAGGCCTGCGCCCCCGGCCGGCCGCCACCTTCACCTTCGAGAAAGAACTGACGGTGTCCGACGGTTTGCGTAAAGACGAACGCGCCGTAGATCGCGACCGAGACGATGGCGATGAGAATGAGCTGGCTGGGCGAATAGAACGGGCCCGGAGTGGTGACGGTGTAATTGGGAAAGACCAGAGTCATGACCACGATGGTCGCGAGTGCGACCAAGGCCGCGCTCACTCCGTCCAAACTGAAGCTCTGTTCGCGATGCTTGATTCCGCCGACGAGCAGGCACAGCCCGATGATGCCGTTGAGGATGATCATCACCGCGGCAAAGACGGTGTCGCGCGCCAGCGCGGCGGCCTCTTGTCCGCCAGCGATCATCAGCGACACGATGAGAGCGACTTCTATCAGGGTGACCGCCAGCGCCAGGACCAGGGTGCCGTAGGGTTCGCCGACGCGGTGGGCAACCACTTCGGCGTGATGCACGGCGGCGAACACGCTGCAGGCGAGCGCCGCGGCGATCACCGCCAAAAAAATGCCGCCGCCGGCGATGCCCGCGAGGGCCAACAGCAGGATCGCCGAGGCGAACACCGGCGCGGCAATCGTCCATGAGGGAATTTGAGCGCTCGTTTGCATACGATTCGGCTATTCTCGCAGGTATCGTTGAACGATCGATTAAGGGGAAGGACGATGATAATCGAATTGCGCCGTCTCGGTCTTGCCGTGTGCGCCGCCACACTATGTGCCGGCGCGGCAGCCGACGCCGCCGGCGCGCCGCCGGCGCCTGCGTCAACGGCTGCGGCTGCGTCGGCGACCGCGTCCACGCCCGCGCCCGTGCGCGCGCAGGCGCGGGAGATATTTTCCGCGATCGTCGGCATCGAAAGCTCCATCGGCAAGGGCAAGGTCCCCCTCGTGGCGAAGTACCTGGCGGAGCGCTTCAAGGCGGGCGGATTTCCCGCCGCCGACATCCATATTCTTCCCCTGGGCGAGACGGCTTCCCTGGTGGTGCGGTACCGAGGCAGCGGCACGGGCGGGCGCCCCATCGACTTCATCGCCCACATGGATGTGGTCACGGCGAAACGCAGCGACTGGCAGCGCGATCCGTATCGCCTGACCGAAGAGAACGGCTTTTTCTTCGGCCGCGGCACATCGGACGTCAAGCAGGAAGTGGCGCTGTTGACCGAGACCTTCCTGCGGCTGAGGGCCGAGGGCTTCGTCCCGACGCGTGATCTCATCATTGCATTCAGCGGCGACGAGGAGACGGCGCAGGCCACGGCCAGGGATCTCGTGACCACGCATCGGCAACTGGTGGATGCCGAATTTGCCCTCAATGGCGACGGAGGCGGCGGGGTCTTGAGCGAAGGCAGCGCCAAGCCGTTCATCTTCTATGTGCAGGGCGCCGAGAAGAGTTCCGCGCAATTTCTGCTGACCACCCACAATCCCGGCGGCCATAGTTCCGAACCGCGGACCGACAATGCGATCTACGAGCTCGCCGACGCGCTCAAGGCGGTTCAGCGCTACGAATTTCCGGTGAAGTGGAACGAGTGGACGGTCGGCGATTTCAAGGCGGCGGGCGGCGTCACCCCGGGGCCTCTGGGCGCGGCCATGGCGCGGTTCGCAGCCGATCCCGGCAGCCCGGCGACGGCCGCCGCGGCCGCCGAAATCGCGAAAAATCCGGCATTCGTCGGCCGGATACGCACCACTTGCGTGGCGACTCTCATCTCGGGCGGCCATGCCGAAAACGCGCTGCCGCAGTCGGCGACGGCCACCGTCAACTGCCGGATCTTTCCGGGCACCAGTGCCGCGGATGTGCAAAAGACCCTGCAGGGGCTCGTCGGTCCCAACGTGGACGTGAAGCAGGGCTACGACGCCCTGGTGTCGGATGCCTCGCCCATCCGTGCGGACGTCATGAAGGCGGTGGCCACGGCCGTCGCGGCGTCCGATCCCGGAGCGCCCGTGGTGCCCACTCAGGCGGCGTACGCCACCGACGGCGCCGTGTTCCGCAATGCCGGCATACCGACTTACGGCGTGGGCGGGGTGTTCATCATGGACAGCGAGCAGTTCGCGCATGGATTGAACGAACGGATCCGCGTCAACGAGTTCTATAATGGTTTGGTCTACTGGGATGTCTTGATCAAGGCGCTGGCGGGAACTCCGTAGACTGCGCCGAGGAGCCGGCATGACGGATTCATTGAAACCCGACTGGCGCAGCGCGGGCGTCAAGGTCATCAAGAGCGATCGCCTGGACGGCAACACGCCGCAGACTCCGGGAATGCTGCGCGCGGCCGCGGTGAATTCGGCGCGAGGAGCACAGAAAATTTGGGCGGGCACGGTGGTCATTCACCCGAACGCCAAAACCGGCGCCCACCACCACGGTGCGCTCGAGAGCGTCATCTACGTGGTGCGAGGTGTCGCGCGCATGCGCTGGGGCGACCGGCTGGAATTCGTCGCCGAAGCCGACGCGGGCGATTTCATCTTCGTGCCTCCCTACGTGCCGCACCAGGAGATCAACCGCTCGAGCGATACGCCGCTCGAGTGCGTGCTGGTGCGAAGCGACAATGAGGCGGTGGTGGTCAACCTCAATATCGACGCTGCGGAGAGAGTGGAAGAGGTCTACTGGATCGATCCCATCCATGGAAAACCGGTGCAGTAGCCGGCTGCCGGCTGCCGGC
>Ga0182013_10001296_pt1 | contig 34443 bp, 25 predicted proteins | sample 612S2MmetaG_FD_120487 | JGI IMG/M metagenome (GOLD analysis project Ga0182013, IMG submission 120487) | Permafrost microbial communities from Stordalen Mire, Sweden - 612S2M metaG | ecosystem: Environmental > Terrestrial > Soil > Wetlands > Permafrost | place: Sweden: Stordalen | collected... | reverse complement strand
GGAGGCTTGTTGGAAAGAAAGGGTTTGCTGGCGACCGCCGCAAGCCGCCATTTTGTTTCTTCCCCCACCAGACTGGCCCCCCAGTCTAAATGCTCCGTGGTGAACAACTACTTCAGCACTTCCTCGAAGAACGCCTCCGCCCGCGCGTCATGCGCATTCTGCAAGCGATTCATCGCCTGCTTGCGGACATCGAAGTCTTTGGACGTCTTCACCAGCTGAATCAGCGCCGGGACGCCCGCGCCATCGGGCAGGGAGCCGAGAGCGTCCACCGCGCGGCGCCGCACCTGGACATCGGGGTCGTTGGCGATCGCCGCGTTGATGGCATCGAGCACGGCCGGCCCCTCTTTGCGATTGAGCGACGAAATAGCTTGCGATCGGGTACGCGGCTCTTTCGCCGTCCGCGCCGTCTCGATCAGAAGAGCCAACGCCTGCGGCTCTTTATTCCGCGCCAGCCCGGAAAGCGCACTCTGTTTCACCTGTTCGCTGGTGTCGTTGGCGATCGCGTTCTTGACCGCCTCCACGCCATGCAGTCCGCGCTCCGAAGCTTCCAGTGATGCGGCCCGGCGGCGCAGCCAGTCAGGCGTATTCGGCGCCAGGTAGCGATCGAGCACCGGGTCGGCCGCCGGATCGGCATGCGCCGCGATGGCGCTCAAAGCGCCGTTGGAATCGAGTTCGCGCTGCGGCACAAAAGTAGCGAGCAGCGCCACGCTCTGCGCCGGCGCCACGTCCGTGAGCCAGTGCATCGGCAGCCCGCCGGCGTCGATCTCGCAATCCGGCGAAACATTGCGTAGCTTGTTCACCTTGTCGCCTTCCACGCGAAACAGGATCACCGCGTGATCCGGCGGTTCCAGATGGACGATGCCCGTGGTGCCGTAGCCGTCATGAACGTATTCGCAGCCCATTTCCGCGCCGCGAACGGCCGGAACCGTATATCCGATCCAGGCCGGTTGCGGCTGCGCCGTGAGGAGCGCCTTGAATTCGCGCTCCAGGCCGGCGGCGGCGGACCGGGTGTCCACCTTCGCGTTGACCAACAGCTTGGGCTGGGCCATCAGCGGCATTGCCGCCAGCAGAAGGAGCGCGGGTCTCATTTGCTCAGGATCTCCGTGAGATAGTCGGAAGCCGCCTGGCAGGTGCGGGTCATGTTGGAGAGGCGCTCCACCAGCCGCATCTTCATCTTGATGTCTTTCTCGGACTTCGCCACGTCCACCAGCGGCTTGCAGTCGCCGCGGCGGCCGGACAGGTGATCGATGATGGTGGACTTCACCCTTTCGTCCTGCTCGCTGCTGTAAAGCGCGACCAGCGCAGAGGTAGGCGAACCGGCATCCTGGTTGGCGATGGCCTCGATGGCTCTCTGGCGGACCTTGGGCTCCTTGTCCGTGCGGGCAACCTCCACCAGCTTGTCGATATTGCCGTTGTGGTGCATGGCTTCCAAAACCGCCATTTTGCCTTCTGTGGTGGTCTCACTCTGGTAAATCTGCCACAGTTCCGGCTGCCCGTCGACATCGCCAAGACGGTCGATGGCTTGACGGCGCAGATTTCCGTCCCGTTCACTCTTCAGGATCATGAGGAGGCGATCCTTATCGCGATTGTTCGAAAAAGTCTCAAGGATGGCGCGCTTCACCGCCGGATCGCTGGTGGAGGTGTAGATCTCGAGGAGGATTTTCGGGGTGTTGGGATTGCGCTTTTCGCTCATGAATTGGATCGCCCGCACCTGCAAATCGGGATTGCCGCCGCGCGCGATCTGTTCGAGCATTTGCTGCGCCCTGGGCGTGTTATTCTCCGCGATCACGTAGAGAGCCTGGCGCTTCAGCTTGGGCGAGTGCGGGCCTTTCAGCAGGTTCTCCACTTGCGGCAGCGCCTTTTCCGGGTCCGATTGCATCAGCCCGTTGAGCGCCAGCACTTTGATGTCGTCGTCGGTTTCGCTTTCCGGCGAGACCGGCCCTTTGCTCTGCTTCACTTCCAGCTCGAGCGCCTTGGCATCGTCCAGCCACTGGCTGCTGGGATAACTCTTGCGCAGCGTGTCGATGGCAGCCTGGGCGTCGGCCGCATGCCCCAGCTTATTCAGAACGTACGCCTTCCAATAAAGCGCGCCTTCGGCGCGCACGCCGGCGCGCGACACCACCATATTGAACTCCGAGAGCGCCTGGTCATACTGGTGATTCTCGATGTTCCGCAGTCCGTTCTGGTACATGCCGTCATCGCTGCCCCGTCCCGCGTAGGGTGCGGCGTACGCCCGCGCCTGCTGCATGGCGAAGTCCTTATTGAAGTTGAAATTGAAATTCTGTCCGGCTTTAGCGGTGGCCTCGGCGACCTTCGCGCTCACATTGGCCATCTTTTCCTGAATCTTGTCCTCAGACATCTTGGCGGTGGCCTCGGCAATTTTCTCGTTGACCGCGGCCATCTTGTCCTGAATCTTGTCCTGAATGTCATCCTGCATCTGAATTTGAACGTCAGGCCAGTCCTTGGGGAACTGGAAGTCGAAATTCAGGCTGTCCAGCTGCGCTCTGACTTTGTCGAGCTGGAGGTCCAGGTCGAGCTGAATGGGCGGCGCCTGACTCAGCGCGTCCTCGGCCATCTGGATCGCGTCCATGACGTCAATCGGCGGCATGGGTGGCATCGGTGGCATCGGTGCTGCCTGCGGAGCCGGAATGGGCGCTGCGGGAGGCGCGGGTGGAGCGGGCGGCGCTACCTGCGCCAGCATCAGAGAGGCGGTCAAAATCAAGCCGCCGATGGTCGTCATAGTTCGATAATTCGTCATATGTTTCTTAGATCCCCTTACAATTTCTGCCGGTCGGACCGCCCCACGGGCCCAGCGGCTTCCTGCTTTTGCTTTACGTTGCTCCCCAAAACTCGAATTTTGAACAGAATCCCTGCGGATTCCATCCGGTGCTGCAAATTCGCCAATTCCGCGGGCGCCATTTTCGAAGGCTCGTGCGCGATGTCCACAAGCGTGCGTTCCAGATCGTCCAACACGCCGGCCATGGCCGTGTCGCCACTCTGCAGGGCCGTCTGCCGGTACAGGCGGTTCTCGCTCGCCAGGTCGGACGCGCGCTCCTGCTCGGCCGAGATGTCCAATTTCTCCGACGGAGCGGCGTGATTCAGCTCGATCAGCACCATCTGCGAGCGTTCCAGCAGATCGCCCACGGCCACCAGCAAAACCCGCTGGCCGGCCTGCTTGTCGGCGCTATTCGCGGCAGTCTGCACCGGCGGGACCTTCGGATTGACTCTCGGAAACATCCGGCCGGCCATAAACGCCACGATCGCCAGCGAGGCGAACGCCGCCGCCGCGCCAGCCCAACGCCACGAGCCTTCGAGACTCCACCAGCGCCGGCGGGACGGCAGCCGTCCTTCGATGCGACGCCAGACTTGGCCGCCGTACTCTTCGCCGCGTGCCGGCACCGGCAGCGAATCCACCACGTTCAGTACGCGCTGCAAGCCGGCGTAATGCGCCCGGCATTCCTCGCACTGGTCGAGGTGCTGCTCGGCGACGAAAGCGTCGGCCTCCTCGCTGTAGTAATGCAGGATGAGTTCTTCTTCGCTCAAATGGTTCATGATCGGGCCGCACTCACTACGGGCTCCAGCGCCCGCCGTAATTTCTGCACCGCGCGGAATACGCTGTGCTTGGCCGCGCCCGGCTGGCAACCCAGCACGCGGCTCACATCTTCGATACACATGCCCTCGAAATGGCGCAGCACGAAGGCCGACCGTTCGGTGGCGCTCAAATCGCCCATAGCCGCCGTCAGCCGCGAGCGTACTTCGCCGGAGAGCGCCATCCGCTCCGGGTTCGGACCGGGCTCGGGCACCGTCATCACCGGATTTTCCAGGTCGGAATCGCCCTCTGGCGCCAACACCTGATTTTGCGACCGGCGTTTCTTCGACCGCACCAGATCGAGCGAGCAATTGGCGGCGATGCGGTACAGCCAGGTGCCGAAACTGGCCCTCTCGTCGAATTTGGCGAGCTGTTTATAGGCGCGGAGCATGCTTTCCTGCACCACATCCTCGGCGTCCTGTTCGTTTCCAGTCATACGAAAAGCTAAACGAAAGACTGAGCGGCTGTGACGTTCCACAAGCATGCGGAAGGCGTCCGAGTCGCCCGAACGCGCCCTGGTAACGTACGTTCCATCGCTCAGGTCCATCGGCTGTTCTTTAGACTGTAGGGTTTGGAACTGGTTAGCAAGGCTGCCCCTCAAATGGGTCATAGAAATGCTCCTGGGCTGCCGGGAGATCTCATGACTCACGATTTGCTCCGGAATCCCAGGATAACCGGCTGCACTTACGGCACGGGGCCGTGAGCAGTACGATGTGGCGAGCTTGTCCTATTCTGCCTTACAAAATTCCGCCAACCGCTTGCTTGCGGGCGCGGCTCATGATTCCCGCGTTGAAACAGCTGCCCTTACCGAGCCGCGACCGCAAGCAAGCGGTGCCTTTCACCCGATCCCATCAGTGCTTGACTATCGCGGCCAGCGGGGTCGATCGGGACGAGCCGCCGACGAACAATTGATAATCGCCCGCCATCAGCTCCCAGGCATCTTTTTCCTCATTGAAGATGGAGAGGAACTTGGGATCGATCGGCAGCGTCACCGTCTTCGACTCGCCCGGCGCCAGCGGAATCCGCTCCCAGGCCACCAGTCGCTTCGGCGGCTCATTGGCAGCCGCGGGCAGTCCGGCGTACACCTGCGCGATTTCCGCACCCGCGCGTTTTCCGGTATTGCGGACCGTAAACGTTACGCTGTCGATTCCCGCCTTCAGACCGCTATACGCGTAGGTGGTGTACGAAAGTCCATGGCCGAATGCGAATAACGGATCCTTCCTCTCGGCGTCGAACCACTTGTAACCGACCTTCAGGCCTTCGGAGTAATCGATATCGAACGGCGCCATCCGGAATCTGCGGTCGGGCTGTGTGGGAATCTGATCCATGCCAGGAATCTTCGGATGCGGCAGGTCGGCGTCGCTATTCGCGAAGCTGACCGGCAGCTTACCGGTGGGATTCACATCGCCAAACAATATGTTGGCCAGTGCGACCTCACCGCGGATTCCCGGATACCAGACCTCGATCGCGCCGCTCACCTGGTCGATCCACGGCATGGCCGCCGGACCGCCGGTTTCCAGCACCACGATAGTATGCGGGTTGGCAGCAGCCACCGCGCTCACTAGCTTGTCCTGGTCTCCGGGCAGCGTCAAAGTGGGCAGATCCCGACCTTCACTCGTCGGTTGGTTCACGAACACAATCGCCACCTCCGACGATTTCGCCAGCGCAGCGGCGGCAGCCGGATCGGCGCCGTCATTGAATTCCACTTTCGCCTTGGGAGCTTTGGCGCGAATCGCCTTCAGAGGCGATGTGGGGAACCAGACTACCGAGCCCCACTGGCTCGCTCCGCTGCCGGGAGCGTCCACCTGCGCCGAGCCGCCGCCCGAGACCATACCGGTATCGGCATGCGATCCGACGATCGCGATCGATTTCACCGCGGCGGCGTTCAACGGAAGCTGATTGCCGGCATTCTTCAGCAGAACCATGGACTCTTCGGCAATTTCCTGTGCCGTATCGGCGCCGCGGAAGGGGTCCACCACGCGCCCTTTCGGCGGATCGTCCACCACGCCCAGCGCGAACTCGGTGCGCACAATGCGGTGCACCATATCGTTGAGCCGCGACATGGGCACTTCATTACTATCCACGGCCTTCTTCAGCGCGGCGCCGAAAAATCTGCTGCCCGGCTCTTCGTTATCCAGGCCGGCCAGCGCCGCTTTGGTGGCGCTGTGGGTCCCACCCCAGTCGGAAAGGACGAATCCCTGGAAGCCCCAGGCCTTCTTGAGCACGTCGGTGAGCAGGTAGCTGTTCTCGCAGGCCCAATCGCCATTCAGCTTGTTGTACGAGCACATCACCATGCCGGGCTGCCCTTCCTCCACGGCGATCTCGAACGCCAGCAGATCCGTCTCGCGGGCGGCCCGCTTGCTCAGCAGCACGTTGCCGATGTCGCGGCCGGTCTCCTGATCGTTGAAAGCATAATGCTTCACATCCCCGATCACGTTGTTGCTTTGCAGCCCCTTAATAAACTGGGCCACCATCTTGCCGGCGAGCACGGGATCCTCGCCCTGATATTCGAAATTGCGGCCGTTGCGCGGTTCGCGTGTGATATCGACCCCGCCGCCGAGCGAAACGTTATATTGCTGATCTCGCAATTCGCGCCCGATCACGTCCCCGTAAGCCCATGCCATCTTCGGATTCCAGGTAGCCGCCTCGCCGATTGTCGAGGGCAGCAGGGTGGAATACCGGCCACGCTCCGCCGCGGAGCGCACTCCGACGGCGGAATCGGCCAGCTGCAGGTCGGGGAGTCCCAAACGCGCAATGCCTTCAATCACGCCGGCGCCGCCATTCGAGCGGGTGCCTGCCGCGTTGAATCCGCCCGCGCCGTGCACGACCGTGATCTTCTCGTCAAACGTCATTTCCGCCAACACCAGATCGGCGCGCTGATCTGGGCTCAGGCTTTTGTCCATCCACGGACCTTTGGGAGCTTGTTGCGCAGGTCTCTGCGCCAGCCCCGTTGCAAGAGCCAGGGCACCGGCCAACAAGGCCAGCTTTTTACCGCTAAAGAGTCGGTTCACGTCTTGGTGACCTCCAGGAAGGAACACGTTATCAGATCTCACCGCTAAGATCGAATTATGAGCGCCGCTTCGATCATCGGCCTGATTTCCGATACTCACGGACTCCTGCGCCCGGAGGCCGTGCGGGCCCTCGGAGGATGCGAGCTGATCGTTCATGCCGGCGATGTGGGAAATCCCGGGATTATTGACCAACTGCAAGCCGTCGCGCCGGTAGTTGCGGTACGTGGAAATATCGATAAAGGCGAATGGGCGTCGCGTTTGCCGCAGACGGCGGTGGTGGAAGCGAAACTCGCCCTAATCTATGTCATTCATGACGTCCACGGTTTGGAGATCGATCCCGCGGCGGCCGGGTTCGCCATCGTCGTCAGCGGCCACTCCCATAAAGCATCGCGCGAAGAACGTTCGGGTGTGCTGTACCTCAATCCGGGAAGCGCCGGGCCAAGGCGTTTTCGGCTGCCGATCACATTGGCGCGCCTGGATCTCGGGCGTTCACCGTGGGACGTGACGTTTATCGAGCTTTAACGCCACACGGCCAGCCACTTGGGAAGCGCGGCCACCAGATCTTTCATCACCCGAACGGTGTTGTCCTGGAAGAGCTGCAGATTGCCTTGCGCTTCCGCTTTCTCGGGACCCACCAGATCGCTAACGCCGCGGAGGATCAACAAGGGCGTGTGGTTTTTCTGCGCCACCCACGCAATGGCTCCCGATTCCCAGTCTGCCACCACGGGTTGGTATCGAGCCTCCATCTCGCGCAGGCCGGCAGCGGTTAGATCGCGGTCGGCGGAGTACATCGCGGCCTTTACTACGGGCACCGGAAGCCGCGTGGGGAGGGTGAGCGCGGTGGTGTACGCGGCGATGGCCTCTTTCGAATCGCCCATCGCTTCCGCGATGTCATAGATGACGACCTTCTCCACCGCTACGATATCGAAACGCTCGATCCGTCCCTCCACCCCGCCACAGGTGCCGAGATTGATCAGCCGCGCCGGCCGGAAACGATCGATCACGTACTGGGTCGATCCAGCGGCGGCTACTTTGCCCCATCCGCCATGGAAGAAAAGCACGCGTTCATGCTCCACGTTGGCGAAGAAGTACTCGCCATAAGGAGAGGTTTCGATGGGCGCCGAGGCGTAAGGCGGCTTCACCACCCGCCATTCGGCATTGGCCGAGATGAGGACCGCGAAGCGCAAGTCCTGCGCGCACGCCGCTTCGGCGATGAGGAGAAGGACGGAGGCCGATCGAGAAAAAGCACTCATGGGGTCGAGTGTAGCTCAGGGTGGGGTAAGCTTTAGCTTGCCCAGGCGAGCGCAGCTCGCCCCCTGACTCGGGCGATTCATGGCAGGCTGACTTCATCAGTCTGCGGCGGGTTTCAGCCCGCCTCGGAAAAAGCCTGTCGACGCAGCCGGAGGGGTTTCTTCGGCTTCGTACTCGAAGACACGCCGCAGCGAAGCTAGAGAAATTTGTCGGGCGGCATGGATCGGTAAGGGCGAGCTCCGCTCGCCTGACAAGCTGAAGCATGTCCCACGAAAAAGGCCGAAGCTCGCCGTCTTACAGCTTGAATTCGGCGTGCACCACGTCGTCGTCGAGCGAATGCTTCAGCGTAAATCCCAGCTTGTCCAGGATGCGCATCACACCGCGATTGTCGGGGAGAATGTCAGCCACCACATGCGCGAGCTTGTCATCCGCCGCTACTACCAGCAGTCGTGAAAGCAGTTCCTTGCCCAATCCGCGGCCCTGCCAATTGTCGCTGATCAGCACGGCGATCTCAGCTTCCCCCGTGCCGTGGATCTTCATCAGCCGGCCGACGCCGAGAATCTCGCTCTCGCCGGTCTCCGCGTTGCGCCGCACGGCCACCAGCGCCATTTCACGGTCGTAATCGATGAAGCAGATGCGCGTCAGCCGCTCGTGCGTGGTACGCTGCTCCAGGTTCATCAAGTGGAAATAGCGAAGGTAGACGCTCCGTTCGGACAGCGTTTCGTGGAAACGGACCATCAGCGGCTCGTCTTCGGGGCGGATCGGCCGCATGGTGACGTGTCCGCCGTCCTTCATCGTCCAAGGCGCCACATAGCGGGCGGGATAAGCGCGCACGGCGGTTTTGGGGATCTGGTCGCGCGAGACTTCGGGGCCGTGCACTACCACGCGCGCATCCAGGGCAATCAGGCCGTCGGGGGATGCCAGCAGCGGATTGATATCGATCTCCGCTATACAACGCTGTTCCGCCACCAGCGAACTGAAACGCACCAGCAGCACTTCGAGCGCCGCCAAGTCCACCGGTTTACGGCCGCGCACACCTTTCAGCGCTTTATAGATCTTAGTCTGCTCCATCATGCGCCGCGCCAGCGTGGTATTCAGCGGCGGAAGCGCTAAGGCGCGGTCTTTGAAGATCTCCACTAATTGGCCGCCCGTGCCGAAGAGCAGCACCGGTCCGAATTGCGGATCGAGGCTCGCCCCTACGATCAGCTCATAGGCGTCCTTCAGCCTGATCATGGGTTGCACCGTGACGCCCTGGAAATGTTCGGCGCCCACCTTGGTGGAGACGGAGTTCCGGATCGCCTCGAAGGCCCGTTTCACGGCCTCGGCGTCGCCCAGGTTCAACTGTACGCCGCCGACATCGGTCTTATGCGTGATGGTTTCCGAATAGAGCTTCAGCACCACGGGATAGCCGATATCGCTGGCGGCCGCGACCGCGGCGGCCGCATCGTTGGCTATGATAGTCCGTGCGGTGGGAATGCCGTACGCGCTCAGAACCTGCTTGGATTCGAACTCTGTGAGGATGGTCCGCCCTTCCCCGCGCGACTTCTGGACGATCTGCTCCACCAACTCGCGATTCGGGCTCCAATCGGCCGATTCCTCCGCGATGGATGGCGTTTCGTACAGCCCTTTCAGGTTGTAGCTGTACTGCCACATATAATTGAAGGCGCGCGCGGCAGTATCGGGATACGGAAAAGTCGGAATGTTGGCGCGATTAAGAATCGCTTCTCCGGCAGCCACATCGACGCCACCCATCCAACTGGCCAATACCGGCTTGCCTTCCTGCTTGGCGAGCGGTTTCAGCTGCTCGGCGATCTGCGTGGGGTCGGTCATCGCCTGCGGAGTGAGGATCACCAGCATGCCGTCGCTATTGGGATCGTTGGCGGCGATTTGCAGAGCTTTAGCGTACCGCTCGGGGGAAGCGTCGCCGATGATATCGACGGGATTGTTGTGGCTCCACGTCGCCGGCAGCACGGCATTGTATGCCTCCATGGTGGCGGGCGTCAGTTCGGCCAGTTCTCCGCCGCCCATGATGAGGGCATCGGTAGCCAGGACGCCGGGTCCGCCGGCGTTGGTGACGATGGTGAGACGCGGTCCACGGGGGCTGGGCTGCTTGGAGAGAACCTCGGCCATGTAGAACAGGTCGGCGATATTATTGACGCGCAGTACACCGCTGCGGCGGAATGCGGCGTCCAGCACCTCGTCGCTGCCGGTGAGCGAGCCCGTATGGGACGCGGCAGCCTTGGCGGCGGCAGCGGTACGGCCCGGTTTGATAACGATGATGGGCTTGTTCAGCGCCACTTCGCGCGCCGCGGAGAGAAAGGCGCGGGCGTTCCCGATGCTCTCCATGTAGATGACGATGGATCGCGTCTTGGGATCGTTCCCAAGATGGTAGATGAGGTCGCCCCAACCCACGTCGACCATCGACCCCACGGAGACGAAGGCGCTGAAGCCCACCATTTCCTTGAGGCTCCAATCCAGCACGGCGGTGCACAACGCGCCGCTCTGGCTGATGAATCCGACCGATCCGGGCCGGGCAATGGTGGTGGCGAAGGTGGCGTTCAGGCCGGAAAGCGGGCTCATTACACCCAGGCAGTTCGGGCCGATCACACGAATGCCGGCCTCCTGCGCCTCGTGCAGCAGCTGGCGCTCGAGTTCAGCGCCCTCCGGTCCGATTTCTTTGAAACCGGCCGAGATCACCACGGCGCCCTGGACGCCATTCTCGCCGCACTCCCGAATGATTCCCGGAACGGACGGAGGCGGCGTGACGATGACCGCCAGGTCAACCTGCTCCGGGAGATCCGATACGGACTTATACGCTTTCACGCCCAAGACGCTGGGGCGTTTCGGGTTCACCGGGTAGACAGTGCCGCCGAACGGACTGGTGACCAGGTTCCACAGCAGTGTTCGTCCGACTGTATTGGCAGCTTCCGTCGCGCCGACGACCGCCACGGTTTTAGGAGAAAAGAAGACGTCCAGAGGTTGATGACCCTGGCGCCGCAGCTTCTTACGTGAGGCTTTGGTTACCTGCATTTTCGCTCCCCGCTTGTGCTGCGAACGCGGCTTGGTTCAGCGCCTCGACCACGTCCAGCACGTTGAGCCCATTCTTCCGTGCCACCGTTTCGATAGTGCAATCGTCGCACGGGGTGCGGAACTGCAACTCCTCGAATACCGGGATGGTTGCCGGATGACGTTGCTTCACGTCCCGGATGATCGTGTCACGGCGGATCAGCTGATCGAATCGAAACATAAGTTGGCGCCTCGGAGTGAGACTACGGTGCACTCTGCCAGCCAAAGAACTGAGCTTTGTTTTCAGCGGAGTGGCTACGGGGAACGATGAGGGGTGGGTGATTTCACCCAGTTGCGGGGCGGAGGATGACGTGGCGCGGGCACTGCTGCCTGCAGGCCGAGATTCATCTCGGCGCGTGGGACATGCTTCACCTCGTCCGGGGCGGGCTCCGCTGGGTTCGCCGAGGAAGATGCTCGGCAGGAGTGCCGAGCCAGCGGACACGAGTGTCCGCGCCACGTCTCCCTCAACCACGATCACTGGCCGTCTACCGGCCGGCCCACCGGACTCGCCCTGGGAGATCACCACTCGCTTCTTTCAAGTGTTCGACGGCCCGCGGCGGAAACGAACTCGTCGGTTGTTTGGCCTAACCCGGCGCAAACCCGATCCATAGCCTCAGTGACTTCATCGTGGCTGTGACGGGCCAGGTATTCCCGGACGGCTTTGCTATACACTTGACTTCGGGATTGCCTGGTGCGGCGTGCCAGCCGCTCGGCACCCTTAAAGACATCATCGGGAATCGTGACGACGGTCTTCACTCCGGCCTATTGCACCGAGATCGTCGCAGTCGACGGGCTGGAAACTCCTCCCACCGTGATCACGACGGGTTGCGCGCCCGACGGCGTATTCGGCGAAAGCTGAATATTGAGCTGATCGAGGCCGTCCACAAAGGTGGGCGCCGAGCCGTCGAACTTGACGCTCGCCGGCTGATTCCCGACTGTGACGGAGATCGACTGCGTCATCCATTTCAGCACCGCACCGGTGACCGACCCCGTGACGCCGGCAGGATTGGTCTGGCCCCCTCCCGTGAAATAAATAGTCACGTAAGCGCCTTTTGCCGCTGGGTTGGAAGGTCCGTTAATGGTGTAATCCTGATTCAGGGCCGCCGCCTGGCCCGAACCGCTCGAGTTCAGCGTGTATGCTCCCGGCGCGGCGCTCGCAATCTGCACCGTCTGGCTGGCAGACGCCGATTGATACTGCACCTCGATGGTTACTTGCGATTGCCCCGCCATTTCGTAAGGCACGACGGCGTTGATCTGTCTGGCGGACGCATACGTGATGGGCGCCGCGACCGAACCGAATAAGACGCGCGTCCCGCCCAACGTCGTGTCGACGCCGCCCGTGACGGGATCCACTGTAAAGGGTACACCACTAGCGGGACCGAGGCCCGAACCGTAGATCGATATCAACTCTCCCGGCGCCACCGCTCCGGTCATTCCCGAAGCGGAATTGGTCACGCCGCTAATTGTCATGCCGGGGACCGTGCCGCCGGCCGAGGCCATCACGTTGATTGTGTCCGACCCATTGGCTGCCGTGACAAGCAACGTCAGCAAGCCGGTGAAGCTGGCTGGAAGCGATACCGTGATGCTGGTGTCGCTCCAGTTCGAGATCTGCAGCACAGTCGATTTCGAGCCGGAGAGCGTTACGGAGCAGGCCGAACACTGTTGCGCGCCGAATCCTATGCCAGTAATCGTGACGTTTCCGCCCGCCTCGACCAGTTTTGCGGAGCCGGCGATCAGCGGCCCCACGGAGGAAATGGCAGGTGAAGTCTTGCAGCGGAAAATGGAATAGAAGCCAGTGGCTTCCGTGTACGGACCGCAGGATGTGGGGCTCGATCCCGCAGCGGTGAAAGCGAAACTGCCGGCGCCGGGAGCGACGAAATCGTTGTAGAAGAACTCGCCTTTGGTGACGCCATCCGACAAGTTCGTGCTGGTGTCCCAGGTGACCGTGCCCAGCGTATCGACGTACCGATCCGATGCCGTCACCTCGCCCACCATCATGCCGCCGTAATGCGATAACGTGGGGTCCTGAGCCGGCGAGTTGCCGACGCTCTGCCACGCGGCCCCATCCATCAGGAAAGAGGAAACGATCTGGTAGGACGGGTGCGAGGTACTGTCGATGTACGCAATTCCGGACGCATTGCAGCCGGTTAGGACTGCCGCGAGCCCGTCCACGTCGGTCGACGAAATGTGGCAGTAAGGAACCACCCTGGTGCGGCCGGGAATCGCAAAGTCGAGCGACGCGCTGGTCAGTAGCACAACTCCGTCGCCAGACCCGCTGGGCCCGGCATTGCCGATGGCCGAAACGGCATCCACGCCTCGCAGATCGTCTCCGAACTGGTTCCACGTGGCCAGATCCCATTCGAATTGGCTGGCTCGCTCCATCTCCATTATTTGGACGTCCGTCCCGTAGAGGGAGGCTAAGAGCGCGTTGGTGGTGAGTTCGTCCGCTAAGGGAGATCCGAAATGCGGCGTCGCGAGGAAGACGGCTTTTCTGATCTTCTGGGTGGCAGGAGGGTTGAAAACGCCGGACGTAACCGATTTTCCGGCCAGGTAAGAGCGGAGAATCAATCCGCCCATGCTGTGCGCAATTACATCCACCTGCGGCGCCGCCAAGCCGCTGAGAAAGGTGGCCAACTCGGCGCCGAGCTGCTCGATCGCGCATTCCGGACACTCCGTGCAATTCTCGAAGAAGTAAACGTTCGGCACATTGTTGGGAGCGGCTTGCAAATATGCCAGGAGGTTTCCGAAGGTGCCGGTGGAATCCTGCGGAATGGGGCAGGATCCGTCGAGGCTCAATTGGATTCCGTCCAGCAGCACCACCGGCGGCGTGGCTGATGAGGTTTCCGGGTTCGCAAATGGAGAGACGGCGATGCGAATCGTCGCGGTGCGCTCCTCTTGCGGGCCGCTGAATGAAAGGTTGACCGCATAATCGCCGGGCTCGGTGTTGATCGGAATCCCAATCATCATGCGAGAGCCGTTCAGTTCCCGCGCCACTGGAAAATTCCGAATCGCCGCCCGGGCGGTGCGCGTCTTGGCCGACCTCATGAACGCCAGTGCTTCGGGAACCGCGTCAATGGCGATGCTTCCGCCGGCGACTACGGCGTACTGCGATTGCCGGATAGCCAACGGATTACGCACCTGTCCGAATAGCGCGCCTGCCGCTGCAAGACACACCAACGTTCCTGAAGCAATTTTGTTTCGAAGCAAGAAAAAGCCCCCTGTGACCCACATCATTATCTTTCGAGCCTGAGTGTGAGGTCAAATCTCAGGCGGACTTTGGACAAGCTGAAGCATGTCCCACGCACTTGCGCCGATATGACTTCTGATATATCGTGCGATATATCATGAGTAAGGACTTTTGGGAAAGCGGATGGCCGTGGCCGATGGCCCTCGGGGAACGGCGGACTCGGTCCTTTCCCATGGCCTTCGCGTTCGGCTCGAAGGGCCGATTCTTCGGCGCGGGTGAAATCCGGCTGGCGATCCTGTCGCTGCTCAGTGAAGGTCCCAAGCATGGCTACCAGTTAATGAAGGAGCTTGGCGAACGCTCCGGCGGCATGTACCATGCCAGCGCGGGCAGCGTTTATCCGACTCTGCAGCAACTGGAGAATGAGGCGCTCATTCGCGTGAAGGCAGTGGGGGGCAGAAAGATTCACTCGCTCACCGCTGCGGGGCGCAAGGAACTCGACCGCGATCCTGACGGAGTCCGCCGCATCTGGGAACGGGCCGAGGAGTGCGAAGATTGGGGACAATCCTTCGGGCCGGAGAGCATGATCATCCTGCCACTGCTTTCGCCGCTGGTAAAAGCCAGCCTGCGAGCGGCGGGACGGGGCGGAGCGGAACGGGTGCGCGAGATTCTAGACCGCGCCCGCAAAGATCTGGAAGCAATTTGAGGGGTGGAAATGGGAATTGGCATTCGCATCGAAAATCTGCGCAAAGTTTATGACACGCCGCCGCCCTCGGCCGCGCGCGGCGCCGGTTTCTCCTTCGTGTCGCAGCGGGCAGCCGGACCGAAGGAGAAAAAGAAGAAATTCGAAGTCGTGGCCATCGACGGCGTCTCGCTCGAAATGCGCTCCGGCGAGGTATTCGGACTCCTGGGACCGAACGGAGCCGGGAAATCGACCACCATCGGAGTGCTCACCACGCGCACGCGTCCTACCGCCGGCCGCGCTTTCATCGGCGAGTACGACGTGTGGCGGGAACAGGTGAAGGCCAAGCGGCTGATCGGCGTGGTGCCGCAGCGGCCGAATCTGGATTTCGCTCTGACGGCGCGCGAAATCCTGCTCTTCCACGGCGCTTATTTCGGCCAGAGCACGCGCGAGCGGGAACGGCGCAGTTCAGAATTGCTGGAGCAGTTCCACCTCAAAGACCGCGCCGACGATATGGTCCGCAACTTCTCCGGCGGTATGATGCAGCGCATCTCCATCGCCCGCGCCATGATGCACGATCCCGAAGTGCTCTTTCTCGACGAGCCCAGCGCGGGGCTCGATCCGCAAACGCGCCTGATGCTGTGGGAGATCGTGCGCAGCTACAACAAGCTCGGCAAAACCATCGTATTGACCACTCACTATATGGATGAGGCCGACGCGCTCTGCGATCGCCTGGCAATCATCGATCACGGGCGGATCATCTCCCAGGGCACACCTGTGGAGTTGAAGGCGTCGATTCCCGGCGGATACATTCTCCGCCTGCGCTTTAATCGGGTTCCCGAGGCGCTCTCCGAGGAACTGCAAAAACTTCCGGGCGTCACCGAGGTGCGCGCCGCCGCGAATTTCAGCCTGGACGTCTACGCCGATCGCGGCGGACCGCTGATCGCACCCATCGTGAACGCCGCGCAGTCTCTCGATGCCGAACTGCACGATGTGCACATCGCCGAGCCGAGTCTCGAGACTCTGTTTCTGCACCACACCGGAAGGAGCCTACGCGATTGAACTGGAAAACTTTCTACGCGCTGCTTTCGCGCGACGGCCACGTGGCGCGCCGCAATCTTCTGCCCATGCTGCTGCAGAACCTCCTGCAGCCGCTGCTGCTGACGTTCGTATTCGGCCGCGTCCTGACCACCAGCGGCATGATGCACAGCGAGTACAAGACCATCCTGCTGCCGGGCGTAATGGCCATCAGCATGGTGCTCTCCGGCGTGCAGGCCGTTGCCATGCCGCTGATTACGGAATTTCAATTCACGCGCGAGATTGAAGACCGCCTGCTGGCGCCCATGGCCATCGGATGGCTGGCGGTGGAGAAGATCGTCGCCGGGATGGTCCAGGCTCTGGTCGCCGGGCTGGTGGTGATTCCGGCGGCGTGGCTCACCATGGGCTCGGGCGTCCAACTGAGTTTCCAGCCGCTGGAGTTCGCAATCATCTGCGTGCTGGTGGCGATGTTTTCGTCAGCCGGCGGGCTGGTGCTGGGCTGCACCATCGGGCAGACGCAGATTGGCCTGATGTTCAGCCTGGTGATCGCGCCCATGATGATGTTCGGTTGCGCCTATTACCCTTGGACATCGCTCGCCGCTTTTCCCGTGTTGCAATACGCCGTGCTCATCAATCCTCTGGTGTACGCCAGCGAAGGCCTCCGGGGCACACTGACGCGCGCGCCCCACATCAATACGATGATCGTGATGGGCGCCCTCGTGTTGATTAACGCCTTGCTGCTGGTGGCAGGGCTGAAGAAGTTCCATCAGAAGGCAGTGAGTTGAAAGACGTGGCGCAGACTTCATTCAGTCTGCAGGGGTCGAGACTCTTCTCGACCCGTCCCGCCGAGACAAGTCTCCGAACTCCTGACGTCGTGGAATCTGCTATGAGCCCGCATCCCGCTCCCTTTGGTCGCGGCTCGGAAACGCAATGCGCCGACACTGAGCCGCGACCGAAGGAAGCGGGATGCAGGACGCTGAAACTGCCTCAAGTCAATTTTCCGGCCGCACCGAAACTCCCGGGCGACTTCAGGAGTTCGGAGGCTCGGCACTGCAGACTAAAGTCTGCGCCACGTCGCTAACCGATCCGTCGCCCCATCGTCCAAATGGTAGCCTAGCTAGTTAGGCATAGCTAGGTAGGTATCGATATGGGCGAAAAGAAAAACGACATCCTCCAGGGGACGCTGGTCCTTCTGGTCCTCCGCACTCTGGCTTCCAACAAACGAATGCACGGGTACGCGATTACGGCCCACATCCATCAGGTATCGGAGGAACTTCTCCGCGTGGAGGAGGGCTCGCTCTACCCCGCCCTGCATCGCATGGAGCAGGAGGGCTGGATCAAAGCCGAATGGGGCAAGACGGAGAAGAATCGCGAAGCTCGTTTCTATTCGGTGACGGCCCTGGGCAGAAAACGCCTGCAACAGGAAGAGGAAAGCTGGCGGCGGCTCACCGAAGGAGTGGCGCGCGTGATCCGCTACGCCTGAGCGGGAGCTTGCCATGGCCTGGTATCGACAATTTCGAAATATTCTCCGCCCCAATCGCCTGCAGCGCGACCTTTAAAAAGAGCTCGCTTTCCACGTGACCGAGCGGGCGGAGGAATTGCAACATGCCGGCATGAGCGAGGCCGAGGCGGAACGCGCCGCCCATCTGCAATTCGGCAATCTGACAGCGCAAATCGAAAGGACCCGCGACATGGACATCCCCGAATATCTGGAAGCACTGCTTCGAAATTTCCGGCTGGCGGCGCGAAGTCTGGCGAAGGCGCCGGCCTTCTCGTTGACCGTGATACTGACGCTCGCCCTCGGCATCGGCGCCAATAGCGCAGTCTTCTCCGCCATCGACGCCGTCCTGCTGCGGCCGCTGCCGTTTCCCAACGGCGATGCCCTGCTGGTGATTACTCAGGCCCAGCGCAAGAGCTCGGAATCGAACGTGGCGCCAGTGCGGCTGCACGATTGGGATAGCATGAACAGCACGCTACTGGGGATTTCGGGGTACTACTCGCAGGACAGCTCGGAACTCTCAGGCGAGTTGCCCGAGAAACTGCGGTGCGAGTACGTGGCACCGCGCTTTTTGCAAGTGCTCGGCGTGGCCCCGGCGCTGGGCCGCGATTTCACGCCGCAAGAGGAGCATTCCGGCGGCCCCGATGCCGCGATCGTCAGTCACCGGCTGTGGCTGCGGCGATTTCACGGTAGTCCCGACGTCCTCGGCAAGACGCTTCGGTTCCAAACCAGTTCCTATCCCATCGTCGGCGTGATGCCGCCCACGTTCCAATTCCCCGATCGCGATGTGGATGCCTGGCTGCCCAGCCCGCTGGACGCCCCTTTCGAACAAAACCGCGGGCTCACGTGGTTCACCGCCGTGGGCCGCATGAAACCGGGCGTAACTTTGCAACAGGCGCGCGGCAATCTTACGACCGTGCAGGCGAATCTCGCGCAGCAGTTTCCGAAGAGCGATGCCGAAATCAGCCCACGTGTCCAATTGCTCAAGGAATCGGCCGTCGGCGGGGTTAGACGGTCGTTGTGGATACTGTTCGGGTCGGTTTCTTTGCTGCTGTTGATCGCCTGCACCAATATTGCGGCGCTGCTGATGTCGCGCGCCACCGGCCGGCAGCAGGAGATCGCGGTGCGGCTCTCTCTGGGCGCCTCTCGCGCCTCGATTGCGGTGCAGCAGTTGGCGGAAGTCTTTGTGCTCGCCCTCTTAGGGGCCGCGCTGGGACTACTGCTGGCCACCGGAACCTCCTCCGTCTTCCGCACTCTCGCACGCGACCTGCCTCGCATCGATGAGATCGGCCTCAACTGGCGAATCGTGCTTTATTGCATGGCATGCGCGCTCGCCACTACCCTTCTCTCGGGGCTGATTCCGGCTGTCCGCAGCGCGCGGGGCGGTCTATCTGCGGCTTTGGCGCAGGCGGGGCGGTCGCAGGTATCCGGGCGCAATCCGTTGCAACTCATGCTTGTCGGCGCACAGGTTACTTTCGCGGTTACACTGCTCGCCGGCGCGGGATTACTGCTGCGCAGTTTTCAGGAGTTGGGGAAAGTGTATCCCGGGTTCGAACCGCGGCACGTGCTCACCTTCCATATCTCCACCAGCTGGGCCGAAACCGGTGACCCGAAAAATAGCAGGCAACGCATGTACCGAATTCTGGACGGGCTGCGCGCCCTACCTGGAGTAGAGACGGCGGCTAGCTCCGGCTTCCTTCCCGGTTTGCCGAATGAATACCAATTAGACATGAATACCGCTGAAGGCCGCGCTGAAACCGAGCCGAAGATGCGGGCATACGCGCGCTTTGGCACACCATCCTACTTTGCGGCCTTATCGATTCCGTTGCTTGCCGGGGAGATGTGCAGGGACGATTTGCCGCGGTCGCAAGTCATGGTCAACCGTAGCTTTGCCAACCTGTACTTCAACGGGGCGGGCGCGATCGGACATCACCTCACCGTGCCGGGAAACCCCTACGTCCCGGAGGGTGAAATCAGCGGCATCGTGGGAGACGCCCGCGAAAACGGCCTCGACCATGAACCGCCGCCCACCGCATATTGGTGCGGCAACGGCCTTCAGCCCGGCACCTATTTCCTCGTAAAAGCGCACGGCGAACCCGCCGCCATGATCGAGACGGTGCGCCGGAAAATTCACGAGCTCGAGCCGCTGCGATCGGTCTACGACCTCACTCCACTCAGCGACCACATCTCCGACGCGTACGCGGAAAACCGCCTGCGGACCATCCTGCTATCGTGCTTCGCGGTCACCGCGGTCTCGTTGGCATGCGTAGGGCTCTATGGAACGCTCAGCTATCTGGTCAGTTTGCGGCGGCGCGAGGTGGCGCTCCGGCTCGCCTTGGGCGCTTTGCGCAATCAGGTGGTGGGCCAGTTCCTGGCGGTCGGCCTGCGCACCGCCGTTTTGGGATGCGTCGCCGGCTTGGTTCTCGCGGCGGTATTCGCGCGGCTGCTCTCGGGCATGTTGTTCGGCGTCTCTCCCACCGACACCACCACCATCGCCGGAGTATTGGCGATCGTCCTGGTGGTCTCGGCGGCCGCGTCGCTGATCCCGGCCGTGCGCGCGGCGCGCGTGGAACCCATGCAGGCTCTGCGGGAGGAGTGACGCAAAAGGGCCGTCCAGGGTGGTATCCTCGTTTACTGAACCACCCGGGGAGAGCCATGAGCCTGATTCAGTTCACAAGAAACCATAGCGACCATTCCACCGATAAGGGATACCAATTCGAGTTTTTCTGCGACCGCTGTCATAACGGATTCATGTCCGAGTTCGCGCCATCCACCATGGGCATGGCATCGACCGCGGCGCGCACACTCGGCAGCATCTTCGGCGGCGTACTGGGCAGTGTGGGCAGTTCGGCTTACGAGATCGAACGCGCGGTCCAGGGGACCGGGCACGACAAGGCGTTTCGCGCCGCCATTGAGGAAGCCAAGCCGAATTTCCGCCAGTGTCCCAAGTGCACCGGTTGGGTCTGCCAGGCGACTTGCTGGAACGACAAACGCATGTTGTGCTTCAATTGCGCCCCCAACGTGGAGGCGGAGCTGGCGTCGGTACAGGTGGAGACGCAAATCGCGCAGATGAAGGAAAAGGTGCGCCAGCAGGACCTTACGGCGGGCATGGATCTCACTTCTGAGGCGGCCGCCCTGTGCCCGAGTTGCGGCGCCCAGACTCAGGGAGCGAAATTCTGTCCGGAATGCGGCAAGCCCCTGCGGCCCAAGGGCGAGTGCTCGCGCTGCGGTACTCATGTCGAGGCCGGCACCAAGTTCTGTCCCGAATGCGGCAACAAGATGGTCTAGGGAATGCCCGCCTATCCGGGTAAATTTCAGTATCTGGATGCCTCCGGGGCGGTATCGAGCCAAGGACCCTGTCAATTCCGCTTCGATAAAGAGACGGCCATCGTGACTCCGGCCTCGGGCACGCCCATCGCCTTCGACCTGGGCGATGTGGATCGCGCCGTCAAGCACGATTGGGATTTCGAACTCACGCTCTTCACCGGCCGGCGCATTCAGTTGAAGCAGTTCGGCGCGCCCTTCAGCACCATGAGCGAAGAATTGCTGGCCGCCTGGCGCGACCGCACCGTCCGCTGCCTGCTGCTTGAGGATCTGGAGGAAGTAGCGCGGTACAACGGTACGGCCGCTCTCAACGGACCGCCCACGCCCGCCGAAATCCGCCTGTACAAAAGCAACATCGCCGTCCTGCCGCTCGATGGGCCGGCGATCCAGTGGCGGCTGGCGGAAGTCGATCGAGTCTCGTTCGATGAAGGGACATACGCAGTCACTCTGGAATCGGCCGGCGAACGGCTGGCGATCGCCAAGCTCGCCAAGAAGACCGGCGAATTTCGCGACAACCTCGACGGGGCGATCGGCGAGTTGCGCACGCACGCGGCCGAGGCGTTGCACACTACCTTCCCGTTTCTCGATCCGGACCAATTGCAGCGGCTCGTCGAAACCATGCCCGAAGGCCGCAGCATCTCGCTGGCGGCGCTGGGTTCGATCCATGCGAAATTGCCAGAAGCCTTGATCGCACAGGCGGTCGACGAGCACTTGCGGCCCTATTTCGACGCATTGCGCTCGCGCTCGGCGGGCGATTCGCCGATAACCGGATTCAAATTCACTCGTCCCGATGAAGAGCATTCGGCCGAAGGCGAACCGGCGGAGACGGAAGCCAAGAAAGATGAGCCATCGCTCTTCTTTTGGTTCTTCTTCGCGCTGCCGGGCAGCCGCGTCGCTTGGGAATCGACTACCGGATCGGGCCGCGCGACTTATTTCTTCGACGCTCCGCCGCCCGTGGATCAGGCAATCGCACACCTCACCCGCGGGCTCGCGCTGGTGAATTTCCGCCGCGAACCGGTGTACCTTTCGGACGATTCGCTGGAGCAACAGCAGCGCTTTCGCAAGTACGCCATCGGCTGCCGGAAACTTCCGGAATTGCGCGCGCTACGGGCCGCTTTTCGGGGTCGGGCGATTCATACGTCGGTGGAGGCTTGGACGGCGCAAGTGGAGGCAGGGGGCGCGTAGAGGAGATGGGCGGTGAACGTCGAGTGGAGTGTTCGCAAAGCTCGGGCTAATCTCAGAAAGCACAAGCTTGCTTTCGAGGAGGCGGCTACGGTATTTCTGGACCCTCTGGCGATAACCTTTCCCGATCCCGATCATTCGCTAGACGAGGTCCGCGAGATCACTATCGGCTGTACAATGAATGATCAGATCGTGTTTGTTTGCCACTGTGAGCGCGGGCAAAATATTCGAATCGTAAGCGCGCGTCCTGCAACGCGCTCCGAGCGGAGACAGTATGAGGAAGGTGTCGGCATCCAAGGCGAGTGACCAACTGCGGCCGGAGTACGATCTCTCCCAATTGGGCGGTGGCGTGCGCGGCAAATACTACCGGCGCGCAAGTGCGGGAACCAACATTGTGTTGATCGAACCCGATCTGGCAAAGGTCTTCCCCGACAGTGCCGCCGTAAACCGGGCGCTTAGAGTTCTGGCGGATGCGGTTATAGCGGTGGACGCATCCCGGCGACGACGAGGCGTGAAGTAGGACTTGTCGTAGTTTCGTCGCGCCCAGGCGCACCGTATTCACTCGTATCTCAGCGCGGCAGTCGGATCCACCCGCATGGCGCGGCGGGCAGGAATGGCCGCGCCATCGGCGCTGCACGAGCCCGCCACATTACCCCTCCAACTTATACCGCGTCGACGCCAGCCAGTACATCCTGCGCCAGAACAGCCGATTTACCGTCACCACCGTCGCCGCCATCACCACCGTCGCACCCAGGAGCACTGCGAAATTTCCGGCGTCCGTCGCCTTACTAATCACCGCGCCGAGCCCCACGGTCGAGTACGTCTTGCCCTGAATCTTCGAATATTCGGCCACGATGCTCGCATTCCACGCGCCGCCTGAGGCGGTGACGAATCCCGTCACCAGATAAGGGAAAATTCCCGGTAGGAAGAGCCTCTTCCAACGTTCCACCCGGCTCATGCGGAACACGCCGCAGACCTCCTTGAGATCGGTCGGGATGGCGCTTGCGCCGGCGATCACATTGAACAGGATGTACCATTGCGTGCCCAACAGCAGCAGCACGAAGGAGCCAATGCCGAGCCCGCCTCCCACACGAATCAATGCCAGCAGCACGATCGGGAACAGCGCGGTGGCCGGCACCGAGGCGGCAACCTGGGCGATAGGCTGTGCCACCGCCGCCATCCTCGGCCGCAATCCGACATAGACGCCCACCGGGATGGTCCAGAGCCCCGCAAGAACCAGTGTGAACTCCACGCGCAGAAAAGTCGCCCCCGCGCCGCGGAAAATCCCCCCCAAATCCGGCCCCGTGATGGTCGCCAGCATCAGGCACATGCGAACTACGGCGTACGCCACTCCCGCCAACCCGAGCACCGCCAGCACGCGCAGCACCCACTGCCGCGCCGGCCCCTTGGGCGGCCCGCTCACCGCGGTGTGCCGCCGCGCGAAGTACAGGTCGAGTGCCTCCAACGCGGGGTCCACCGCCTTCCGCTCAATAGCGTTCAGCACCCGCGAGCGCCGAAACATCGTCAAAATCGGCGAGCGCGGCGTTTGCGACGCCTCCACTTGTTCCAGCTTGAATTTTTCAGCCCAGATGATGATGGGGCGCCAGATCAACTGGTCCATCAGGACAATCACCGCGATCATCGCGGCCAGCCCCCAAAAGATCGCCCCCATATTGCCGGCATTGGCGGCGGTTTGCAGGTATGAGCCCAGTCCCGGCAGGCGCAGGTCGCGATTGTTGAGCACGAAGGCTTCGCACGCCATCAGGAAAAACCATCCGCCGGCCACCGACATCATGGAGTTCCACACCAGCCCGATGGCCGCCGAGGGCAACTCCAACTGGCTAAATCGCTGCCACCAGCTCAGCCGGTAGACTCCCGCCGCCTCCTGCAACTCGTGCGGAATATTCTTGGTCGACGAGTACACGCTGAAAGCCATATTCCACACCTGGCCGGTGAAAATCAGCAGAATCGAACCGAGTTCCACCCCGAACTGCCGCGTGGGGAACAGCGCCACCATCGCCACCATCACCGGCGGCAGGAAGCTCAGCACCGGGATGGATTGCAGCGTATCGAGAAGCGGAATCAGAATCCGTTCGGCGCGCGCATTGTGCGCCGCGAACTGGCCGTAGGCGATGGCGAAGACCAAGCTGATTAAATATGCCGTCAGAATCCGCGCCACCGAAAATAATGCATACTTCGGCAGCACGCTCGGGTCGAGTTGGATATTCGCCTGGGCATTCACCGGTGCGGTCCAATAGTGGCTCAGCGAAATCAGGCCGTAGAACAGCGCCATTCCGCCGACGATGATCGGCAGGTCGCGCAGCAGCGACCGCGCTGTCGATGCCGGCAGTTCGGCTGTCCCAACGGGGGCCATCATGAGGACAGCGGCACCGCGTGGTCGTCCTCGGGCGAGGCATGCGACAGGAGCCGGTCGTTCTCCGAGTCGTAAGTGAAGATACCGGCGTAGCGGCCCCAATGCAGCGCCGTCTCAATCTGCTTCTGGACTTCGGCCGCGGGGAAATGCTCGTCCAATACGTCGCGGTAGAACTCCAGCGGCATCGAATGGTCGCCTTTAATCGAGAGCGCCATGTTCATCTGCTGCAGAAGCGAAACGTGCGCCAGGGCGGCGTCGCGGAACAAGGCCGTGCGCTTCTCGATATCCGCCTCGGCGAATGCCTTGCCCTGCGCTGTGAGCTCGATATCGCCGCGATCCGATTTCGCGAACCCCAGCAGCACCGAGGCTTCCACAATCGGCAGCAGGTCGTCGAGCTCCATCAGGAGATCCTCGGCGACGCGATAGAGGTCCTCCTTGCCGCCGCGGTCGTTGAGCAACTCGAGCAGTCCGCCGACGGCGCCGGGGCGCGAGTGCGGCAGCACCTGCAGCGCGGGCTTCGCCGTAGCCGAGGGCGGAGCTGTAACCAGGTCGGGCTGGGTCATCATCTTGTAAATGTAGTCGACGTAGAGCAGAAACTCCGCCGTCGCGCGGTTCCGGGGATGCGTGAGGGGAATTTCGAAGTCGGCCCGGATGCGCGCCGGGTTGCGGCCCAAAACGATCACGCGGTCGGCCAGCAGCACGGCTTCCTCGATATTGTGAGTCACCACGAAAATGCTTTTGGTGGGGATTTTCTTTTCCGTCCACAGCTCCAGAAGTTCGCCGCGGAGGTTCTCGGCGGTCAGCACGTCGAGCGCGGAGAACGGTTCGTCCATGAAAAGGATCTCGGGCTCGACCGCCAAGGCGCGCGCGAATCCCACCCGCTGCCGCATGCCCCCGGAAAGCTCCTTCGGGTACGCCGTTTCGAAGCCCTTGAGACCCACGGCGGCCAGCTGGCGCATCGCCTTCTGGTGGCGCTCGCCGTGTTCCATGCCCCGGGCCACCAGCGGAACCTCCACGTTCTCCACTACCGTCAGCCAGGGAAAAAGCGCGAAGCTCTGGAAGACGATCGCCACATTGGGACCGCACTCGGCAACAGGCTTACCGTGCCACAGTACCTGGCCGCCGGTCGGTTGGGTGAGTCCGGTGAGCATGCGCAAAAGCGTCGATTTCCCCGACCCGGACGGTCCCAACAATGCCACAATCATGCCGGGCTCAATCTTCAAGTCGGTTGGCGCAATTACCTGAATCGGCGCCCCATCCGGCCTTTCGAACGATTTTTCGATACCGCGCGCCTCGATGATCGGTTCGGCGGACTCGGCCGCGGCCGCGGTTTCCGCGGTTTCTGCGATTGCCGCTTCTGGGGCGGCGGGGGCTTTGCCCGCCAATTCGTCCATCAGCTGTTTCCACGCCTCTTCCGGCAGTTCCTCGATGAACTGCATGCGGTCGTCGGAATCCATCTGGTCCACGATGGCGACCAGTTCCGCCTGCGGACGCGAGTGCAGCAGCACGTAAGCCAGGTAATAAGGAAACTCGGCCACCAATTTGGCCGCGAAAGGGACGGGAATCTTCCGGAAAAGGGCGCTCTGATCCTCAAAGGGCAGGTCGAGCATGGCGTCGGCCGCCACTGCCGAGTCGAGCCGCTGCAGCAGGTCGGCAGCCTTTTCGGGTCCGCTGCGGGCGAGGATCGAACGAAGCTTATCTGTGGACGGAGGATTCATCCAGGCACCAAGAATCTACTATAGTGCGGCGGATGATTACGAAGCGATGAATCTTTGGCCAGGTGCGGCTTGCCGCACCATTTGGACCAGGTGCGGCTTGCCGCACCATCTGTCCACGTGCGGCTTGCCGCACGATACGCTCACTTCAGCAGCCGTGCTTTTCGCAATGGTGCAGCAGACGGTCTCGCAGCTCGTAGCAATGGCCGCGGCCCTCCTCAATGGACGCGATAGCTTCGTGGCGTTCGTCGTTGTCGACGATTCCCTCGAGGTTCGACGTGACGTGATTCTGGGCGTTCACAGCCAGAACGAAAGCGAGGATGATGCGGTCTCTTTCTTGACAGGGCACGTAATCCATCCAGTCTCCGGGGTCCGGCTGTTTCGTCACCGCCCCTCAAGACAACGGTGAAAGAGGGTGGCAATCCCAGTCCTGTGGAGGAGGATCGCCACCCGCCAATGCGGAATCGCCGATTGATCCGCGTTAGTTTCGAGAGTAGGCCGGGTTGGCAAAATCGGCAATGAGCGTTTTCGTTAGCGCGTCCGGAGGCTCTTTCGATAGGACGGGTTGCCTTGCCTCGGGTACTGGAGGTGGCTTAACTTTCGATAGGATGCCGGCATACACACTCACCCCTGCCCCGAATACCGACTTCCCACTACAAACGAAGTGGCCCCCCGCGCATCTATTCTAGTGGATCGACAATTCGGCGGATGCCGCCGGGAATTGTAGACGCAAATCGTTTAAGGAGAAAACATGGATACGCGAAGTGTGTCAATACGCCCAAAGGCCGCGGTTGTGGCGATGGCCCTGGCTCTGGGAATCGGCGGCCTCGGTCTAGCCGCCGCGGAGCATGCCTTCAGCAACAACCCACCGGCATCGCTAAAACTGGCGGACCCCAATGAGGGCCCCAGCCGCACCGGTTTCGCACCGATTGTAAAGAAAGTTTTGCCGACGGTGGTCAATATCTCGTCCACCAAGGTGGTCAAAACGCCGACTCAGTTCGAGGGCCAGATGCCCGACGACGACTTCTTCCGCCAGTTCTTCGGCGGCAGCATGCGCGGCACACCTCAAATGCCGCGCGAACAGCGCGAGCGCGGCCTCGGCTCGGGCGTAATCGTCAGCCCGAATGGCTATATCCTCACTAACAACCACGTGGTCGATGGCGCTACCGACGTGAAAGTGACGCTGTCCGACAAGCACGACTACAAAGCTCGCGTGGTCGGCGCCGATCCCAAGGTCGATCTCGCCATCCTCAAGATTGACGCTACCGATCTGCCCGCTATCGTGATCGGGGATTCTTCGAATATTCAGATCGGCGACTATGCTCTCGCCGTCGGCAACCCGTTCGGCGTCGGCAAGACGGTGACCATGGGAATCGTCAGCGCCACGGGCCGTTCGCACCTGGGTATCGAAGACTATGAAGACTTCATCCAGACCGACGCGCCCATCAACCCCGGCAATTCCGGCGGCGCGCTCATCAACGACCGCGGCGAACTGATCGGCATCAACACCGCCATCATCTCGCACGGTTCCGAAGGCAACCAGGGTATCGGATTTGCAATCCCCGTGAACCTGGCCCGCACCGTGATGGATGAAATCCTGAAAAACGGCAAAGTGACGCGCGCTTACCTCGGCATCGTGCCGCAGGATGTGACCCCCGCAATCGCCAAGGCGTTCGGCGTGAAGGAATTCACCGGCGCGCTGGTTGGCGATGTGACCGCCGACAGCCCGGCGCAGAAGGCCGGCCTCAAGAACGGCGACATCATTCTCGAACTCAACGGCAAGCCCGTTTCAGACGCGAATGAGCTGCGCATGAGCGTCTCCATGATGGCCCCCGGCACTGCGGTGAACCTGAAAGTTCTCCGTGAAGGCGCCGATCGGAACCTGACGGCGACCCTGGGCGAACTGCCCAACGAACAAGCCACGGCCGAAAAGGGCTCCGGCGAGAACAACAGCGAACTGTCCGGCATTTCGGTGCAGAACCTGAATGCCAATCTCGCCCAGCAGCTCGGCGTACCCGCGGGAACGGCGGGCGTAGTGGTAACCAAGGTGGATCCGTCCAGCGCCGCAGCCGATGCCGGCCTCCAGCGCGGAGACGTGATTCAGGAAGTCAACCGCAAGCCGGTTCACGACGCCTCCGATTTCGCGGCTGCCATGCGCAACGCCAAAGATCAGACTCTGCTGCTGGTGAATCGCCAAGGCAACACCATTTACGTAGCTGTCTAAATTCCGTCAGCGGCAGAATTCGGCCGGTCCGAGGCGTTTCCTCCAAGCGTCGGGCCGGTCGATTTTGTTTTGATAGTCGATTCATCGCTGCGATGTGGCTACCGTGTAATCACGTGGAACACGATCAGTCTGTAATCCCACCGGAGCGCACTCCCCGTCAAGGCTGGAGGGAAGCTTTTGCCACAGCCGAATCCTCCGCCGACGGTTCCTCGCCATTCGATGGCCTGCCAAACAAATTCGATGACGAAGAGTGGACTTGGTGAGATATTCTCAACGCGCCGGAGCTGCTACCCGTCGCGGCTCAGAGAAAACGCTGTGGGCCGATATTGAGCCAAGACCGTTAGAGAGCGCAGGAGTTCGGGGCCTGGCTCCGCTCCCAGGCGAAACTTTTCTTGGCCACGGATGGACACGGATGCACACGGATAAAACTAACTAAGGCCTTTCTTATCCGTGTGCATCCGTGTCCATCCGTGGCCAAATTTGTTCTTACGAATCGTTAGCCTACCGGAACATCTCCACCGGACATCCCAGACTGCTCACGGCGCCAGCGGCGGTAGCCGCCGCGTCGTTGTCCCGCTGCATTCGATGATAGAGAATGGCGACGTTCCGGCTCGCCAGGCAAAGCTGTTCGTGCACCAGCGGGCAACCGAAATTGATCGCCGCGCCGGCGCCGCTGCCCGCCAGCGCACAGCTTTCGGGCGCGGTCTGCTTGTATAGGTCCACCACTTCGGCCGCCAGCCGCACCTGGTCAGTAACGCCCATGGTGATCCCTTCCATTAACGAGACCACGGCTTGCGGAGCCTCGCCCTCAGCTTTATAAATCTTCGAGAGCTCCTCGAAGAACTCGGCTTGCGGATCGGCCCAGGTGGCAGTAGTGAGCGCATCGATGGCGTTCCGATACTGTCCCAGCCCCCGGTAGGTGCGGGCCAATTCCAGATACAGAGGGACGACATGGCTCGGGCCGGCCGTCTTGCCCGCAAGGGCATTCAGCCGGGCGAATTCGCGATTTCCGGCTTCGTCCACCTTCAGCCCTTCCAGCAGAACACCCAAGGCCTTCCTGTACCACACGGCGCCGTTCGGGCCGAGCTCATCGCCCCTCGCGCGATAACAAAAGCCCGCAGTGGCGTAGACGAAAGCCACTTTATCGACATCCGGCAGAGGCAGCAGGATGGCGATCGCCTGCTCCGCCTTGCGCTCCGCGGTATCGAAGTCCTTGGCCGGCGGATTCGCCAGCCAGTTCGCCACATGCTGGTGCGGCCGGTAGCTGTAGGGGCACGCGCGCTCGGCACTTGTCCATAAGGTTCCTTCGTCGTACCAGTCGAAATTGCGCGCGAACGTGCGCGCGCACAGGGCCAGGCACGCCATCGTCAAAAGAGCCGGAGCCGCCAGACGCGCTGCCGGCCATCGCGGTCGAAGCCGCCGGTACACGTTCCAAGCGGCCCAGGCGAGGCACCCGGCAAATGCCACAGACGGCAGGTAGAGCAGGCGCTCGGCCATGATGGTGCCGATTAGCAGGAAGAGGTTGGCCGTCGGCGCCATGGCCGCGAAAAAGAAGCCGATCAGGAAAAACACGGGGCGCGACCGGCGATAGCTGTAAACGGCTAGCGCTGCCGCGGCGGTGTAAACGGCCAATGCGATCAGTGCCTGCCAATCCTCCCAACGCCCCAAATTCCAGGAAAACAGCGGGATTTGATTGAACGAGTAATCGCACGATAGCCGCGCCGGCCAAAACAGCAACCACAAATATTTGCCCAGGACTTTCACGGCGGTGAGGCGCGCAGTCCAGAAGTCCGCGCCCACCAGCGGATTGTCGGTGAAGGCTACCACTTCCAGCGGCGTATCCTTGAGAATCTGGGCGCGGACGGCGAGGAAGACCACGATCGGCACAACGGCAGCCAGGTAGCCGGCAATTCGGGCGCGCAGGGGCGCCTGCCGGAGCCACGCGATGTCGTAAAGGAAGATGGCGGCGACGATCACGATGCCGCTCTCCTTGGAGAACATGGCGATGGCGCTGGCCGCCAGCACACCCACCTGCCAGAGGATGGCGCGGCGGCCCACCGAGGCGACGCTGCGGGCATAGCACAGCAGCCCCGCCAGGACGCCGAAGGCCGCCAGCAGATCGGCCCGCCCGACGACATTCGTCACCGACTCCGTGAGCACTGGATGGACCGCCCAGAGAGCGGCCATGGCGAATGCCGGCCAGAACTCCGCCAGCACTAACCAGCCCAGCAGGTATACCAGCGCGATGTTGGCCGCGTGCAAAACCAGATTGACGGCGTGATAGCCGGCCGGCGCATCGCCATTTCCCAGGATGGCATGGTTAAACAGGTACGAAAGCGTGGTGAGGGGGCGATACAGCGAACTGACGCTATTCTTGTACCAGTAATCCTTGGTCAGAATCAGGTGAACATTCTCCTCCGTCACCTGCCGGATCCGCGAATCCTGCACCAGGACGAACCGATTGTCGTAAATGAGGCCGGCCCGAAAGGAGTTGGCATAGGCCAGCACTGCCAGGCCCCACAGCACCAGCAGCGGAATGGCGTGACGCCGCCAAGCCGGCCGAATTCGGGGCAGATCGGCGCGCGCAGGGGCAGCCGGAGGCACTGGCGGGAGGTGCCGGGGCTTATCTTTTTCTCGGGTTGCCTTGGATCTGTGCGCCAATCCCCATGATAACCATCCGGGCCTGGATTGCACTTCCGTTTTATGGTGTTATAGATAGTCACCCGCAGAGGATGCGGGAAGAGGTGCCTGTGAACCCAATAGATCCAAGTCGTGTGCGCGAAGAGAAGGCGCGCCTCTACCAGAGCGCGGTTGCGGCCTGGGAAAGAGGCGAGGTGACTTCGGCCCTCGATACGTTGGAAAAATTAGCCGCATTGGACCGCGATTATCCCGATCCCGAGACCGGCCGCGGCAGCACCTACCGGAATTTCTACGCCCAGGTGCACTCCGAAAGCGACACCATTAAAAAGGGTTACGACGATGCCAGGCAGCAATTCATGGCCGGCAATCTCGATGCTGCCATGGAGCTGTGCCGGCAGTACCTGGCCAAGTATCCCACCCTTGCCCACTTCCAAGCGCTGCAGTCCGAGATAGAAGCGCGGCAGCGGCCGCCGGCGCAGGCGCCATCGCTGGCGCAGGCCATTGTCGAGACCGAACGAAGGGTGGAGGAGGAGCCGGATCTGGATCGCCGCGCCGCCATTCTGGAAGCGGCGCTCAAGCAGTACCCAGGCGATCCTCACTTTGTGAGTTCCCTCCAGGCGGTGCGCGATCTGCGGGACGTGGTGAACTCCATGGTGTCGAAGGCGCGCTTTTTCGAAGACACCGGGCAGTTCAGCGATGCGCTGGATCAGTGGCACATCCTCAAGTCGATTCACCCCAAGCAGCCCGGGCTCGCGTCGGAGATTCAGCGGCTCACCAGCCGCCGCGATCAGGCGGCGCCCAAGCCGGCCCCTCCCAAGACGAAATCCCCCTGGGCGGAACAGGCGCGAAAGTACATCGACACCGGCGATTACCAGCGCGCCATGCAAGCTCTCATGCTGGGGGCGGCCGAATCCGCCACCGATCCGGAACTCCTGATGTTGGAAGAGGAAGTCCGCGAAGGCCAGGACCGCGCCAACAAAGCGCTGGAACTCCTGGGTCAGTCGCACGACGAAATCAACAAGGGCCAGATGGAGCAGGGGCTGGCCTCGCTGCGGCAAGCCTATCGGATCGATTCCCGTAACGCCGTGATCCGCACTGTGCTGGTGAACGGACTGCTGGAGCAAGCTAGACGGAAGATGGATTCCGATCCGTCCGGCGCCAACGCGCTGGTGCAGGAAGTCCTGCGCATCGAACCGAACCATTCGCAGGCGCAGATTCTGGCGGCCGGGATTGCCGATCGCAAAGCTGCTCCGCCCCCGCTATTCGCGCCCGTCACCCCAACCGCGGCCCCCCCTGGCCAACCTTCGCCGGCCTCCTTCCGGCAAGCCGAGACGATCGCGATGCCGGCTTCCGTCGCTGAGAGCGTGACCGGTTCGACGGCTCAGCGGTCTGTTCCGCCTGCGCCCCCGGTGGCGGCGCCGACGCCCCAAAGGCCGGCGCCCAGGCCGCCAGCCAAGCCCGGGCATCCAAAGAAGCTGATTTTGGGCACCGCCGCCGCCGCGGGGCTGCTGGTGCTGATCGCCCTCGGGGTCACCCTGGCGCGGCACAAGAAGCCGCAACCGCCGCCGCCGCCCGCTTCCAAGTACTCGGTGGTGTTGCGTTCCACCCCGGAAGGCGCGGAGATTAAGATCAACGGTGAGTCCTGCGGGATTTCCACCTGCACCAAGGAGCTGGCACCTGGCACCTACCAGGTCGAAGCGCAATTGACGGGCTACCAGAACGCCAATATGCCGATTGTCGTCGGACCGGGAGCGGCCAAGGAATTCCCGATCAGCCTGAGCCCGCAAGGACCGCGCGTCACCATCTTTACCGATTTGGCCGATGGCGGCACGGTGAGCCTGGATGACGCTCCCGCCGGACAGATCCAGGGCGGCGGCGCAGAGGTTCCCAACCTGAATGCCGGTAAACACGTGCTGGCCGTCAAGGGTGGCGATTCCACGGCCTCGATCCCCGTCGAAATCTCGCCCGGCGCGGCGCCCACGTTGACAGGGGCGATTGACGCCAAGAATGTACGCTGTTTTCTGGTCGCCGGCTATGGCGGCAACGCGCGGGTGTATGGCAGCGGCACGGGATATCGGGTGTCGCTCGACGGTAAACCGCTCGGTGCTTTGACCGCCGATGGGTTGCCGCTGCTGAACTTGTCGCCCGGCTCGCATGAACTGGTCATGGATTCGGACGCTCAGCACGATCGCATGGATTTCGAATCGCAGCCCTCGGCCACACTATACGTTTCGCTGGGGACGGCGCAGAACCTCGGCACGCTCTCGGTGGAGACCAATGAAGATCAGGCGCATCTGCTGATTAACGGGCAGAAATACAAGCGCGATACGGCGCGCGGCCGCCTGGTGGTATACCTGTTCCCGAAAAAGTACACCGTAACCGTCCAGAAGGACGGATTCGCCCCGGCGGCGGAGCAGACGGTGGAAGTCAAGCGCGGTGAGAACGTCAAGGTCTCGTTCACCCTGACAGCGGCCAAGGCGATCCTCGCGGTTCACCATGCCCCGCCGGGTTCGGACGTGCTGGTGGACAACATCAGCCGCGGCACGGTCCATTCCGACGGCGAATTTCAGGTGGGCGGCATCGACCCGGGCCGCCATACGGTGACTCTGCGGCACGACGGCTTCAAGCCGATGCAAAGCGAGCAGACGTTCGCGGGCGGCAAGACGGTCGATTTGAACGCGACGCTCGAAGCCGCTCCTACTACCGGAACGCTGCGCTTCGAGATCGGCCCGCCCGGCGTTGAGGTACACATTCGCATCCGGCGCGAGGGCGAACCGCAGGACCACGAAGTGACCGGTCCCAGCGTCGCGGTGCAGGAAGGCAAGTATCTGGTATCGGCCACCGCCGCGCAGTATTCACCGAATAGCACTACCGTGCAGGTGCCCGCCGGCGGCACAGCCGTGGCCACCATGACGATGAAGCACGTGGAGACCAAGGCTGCGCCTAAGGGACCCACACTTGTTTTCGGGCTGGAAGATTGGCTGAAACTCCCCGGATGGTCGGCGCAGGAGGGCTCGGTGGTTCGTAAAGGCGGCGATTGGGCGATGGCGACGCCGGACATTTCGCAAGGAACGATCCGCTTCACCGTGGTTTCCATTAAAGGGCGGCACGTGGAGTGGGGGGTGGCATGCCGCGACGAAAAAAACTTCATCCATTACGAATTGGACGACAAGAATCTGACCCGCTACGAGGTCCGGAACGGCAGCAAGTTAGGCCAAATCAAGGTGCCCCACGGCTTGGATAAGAAGAAGCCGATGGGAATTAGCCTCGCAGTCACTCCTCAGTCCGTGGTGATCAGCGTAAATCGCGAAGGATGGGTAGACATCGATAAGTGGGACGTCGAAGGTTCCAGCGTCCACGGCAGGTTCGGTTTCCGCATTCCCGGCAGCGATGAAATTGGACTGCAGGATTTTCAGATCGTGCCGTGACCGCTTGCTCACGCGCGCGGCTCGGTAACACGCGTCCCACCGAACCGCACGCGTCTTACCGAACCGCACACATCTTACCGAATTGCACGCACCTTACCGAACCGCGCGCATCTTACCGAATCGCACGCACCTTACCGAATCGCACGCACCTTACCGAACCGCACGCATCTTACCGAACCGCACGCACCTTACCGAATCGCACGCACCTTACCGAATCGCACGCATCTTACCGAATCG
>Ga0182013_10001295_pt1 | contig 34445 bp, 34 predicted proteins | sample 612S2MmetaG_FD_120487 | JGI IMG/M metagenome (GOLD analysis project Ga0182013, IMG submission 120487) | Permafrost microbial communities from Stordalen Mire, Sweden - 612S2M metaG | ecosystem: Environmental > Terrestrial > Soil > Wetlands > Permafrost | place: Sweden: Stordalen | collected... | reverse complement strand
TACATTGCTGACCAGAGTGCTCTGCCGTGGCTCCGTCTATTGGGCCGATGGTCCGGCACATATCCGCTCTATCTTGGGGAAGGCGTATGTAATCCAACCACCGGGCTACTGGCTGTTCAACCGTATCGCCGGACTCTTCCCCAACCCGATTACGGCCATTTCGGTGATGAACATTTTATTCTCGGTTGTGGCTGTAGTTGTGTTCTACTACACAGCGCTTTTCTTTACTGGGCGAAGGAACGCATTCCTGGCCGCATTAGCGTATTCCTCTATTTTTTACATTTGGTTTTCAGGCGAGGTGCATAGCACATACGCTTCCCAGGCCCTGTTCCCGGTCTTCATCTTTTACGCGTTGCTATGCTACGAGCGGAAGAAGGCAAACCGTTTTTTATGGCTCGCGGCTGTTTTGTTCGCAGCCGGGGCAGGGCTGCGTCCGTCTGACGGCGCCTTCCTCCTTCCTATGCTTGTGTATTATTCCGCTGTTCGATTGCCTTGGAAGAAGGCCGCTCTCTTTCTCGCAGTTAGTATCGTTCTGTGCCTCGCCTGGGTTGTTCCGACTGCCTTCGCCTACCGTCACAACTTGTGGGTATCCGATGTCTCGGGTTTAGCAGGCGTTCGAGCCTATATGTCGAATATCGTAAAGGTCAGATCGATCACGGCCGGAGTGAGTGCTTATTCGATGGCCAATATCACCCGATATATTTTCCCTCTTCTGGTTGCGTTCTGGCCTATCCTGACTATCGCCGTTTTGAACATGATTCACCACTGGAAAGACTGGCGCATCCGTATGACGTTGCTTCGGATTCTGCCGGGATCCTTGTTCTTCACCCTAAGTTACATGTCGAATGCGCCATATCTGGTTTTCTTGTCGGCTGCGATACTCTTGTTGGCCGTGAGTGCACCGCGGATGATGGTAGTGACCGCGTTATGGAACACTGTTTTTTTTCTGGGCTTTAGCCCGATTCCGTCACAGCGGCTCTTGATCAATGTTTGGAACTGCTACGCCGTAGAATATACGCGCTACGCTATAGAGCATCACTGGGATCCAAACCTGTCGCAAGTGATGAGTTCTATCGGCATCGAGCAATAGGATACATGGGGATGGAAAGGATGCCGCAAACCGGTATCCGGGAGTTGTTTATGAGATGCTTAACCATTTCGCTTCTGGCAGTTGCCATTGCCAGTTCAGCTTCGGCACAACAGCAGGGCACCCCAAACCACGGTAGTGGGGCAACGTCCCTCAGCGAAAGCTCCAATCTTCCAGTGGAGAAGATTGGCAAGGACGATCTGGTGGGAATCACGGTTTACGATTCACCGGAATTGACGCGTAGTGTTCGAGTGGATGCAAACGGCGAAATCCGCCTGCCGATGCTTCGGCAGCGCATCAAGGCCGCAGGCCTCCTTCCTGAAGAGCTTGAGACTGCTATTACGAAGGCCTTGACTGATGAGAATGTGCTGGTTGAGCCCATCGTGACAATCTCGGTCGTGGAGTATCGCAGTCGGCCGATCTCTGTTGTGGGGGCCGTTAAGAACCCCTTGACGTTTCAGGCCACAGGCACGGTCACGCTGCTTGACGCCATCTCACAGGCGGGGGGACTCACGGAGAATGCCGGATCGGAGATTCTAGTAAGCAGTCAGCCATCGGGTACGAGCGACAAATCGGTTAGCCTAATTCAGCGGATTCCGGTCCACGGCCTTATTAGCGGAGAAGATCCGACGTTGAACCTCCATCTTGAGGGCGGAGAAGAAGTCCGCGTTCCAGAGGCCGGCCGGGTCTTCGTTCTGGGCAGGGTGAAGCATCCGGGCGCGTTCTTTATTACGGATGGTTCCGAAAGCAGCGTCATGAAAGCGCTCGCCCTTTCAGAAGGGTTGGACACTTTTTCCAGCCACAAGGCTTACATCTACCGTCTTGAAGGCGGTAGCGGCGGTAGGAGCGAAATTCCGATTGAATTGAACAAGATCCTGGATCGCAAATCCCCGGACGTGCCGTTGATGGCAAACGACATACTCTACATCCCGGACGCTACCGGTACCCGGGCAAGTCTGAAGGTTTTGGAAACATCCGTCGGTATAGGCGCCGCTCTTGGCGCCGCCGCGCTCTACATCTATCACTAGGATATTTGAGGAGAACCAATGCCTGAACAATCGCGGCTGGCGGAGATAATCCCTCCTGTGCAGTCGAACAATCTGCCGGCGGTGACCTACTACCCGCCGATTCCGCTGCAGCAGGACTTCGAACCGGAAGCTCCCTCGGTTCCCCTGTCGCACTACCTTTGGGTTCTGCGGCGGCATCTCTGGGAAATGATCGCCTTTGTGACGACCTGTGTACTGGTGACTGCTGTAGTTTCTGCGCGGCTGCAACCTATCTACGAATCGACGGCGACAGTTGATGTCGACCGGCAGGCACCGTCTGAGGTCGTCGGCCAGGACTCAACGCGGTCCAGTGCCCCCAACGACGCGGACCAGTTTCTCGCCACGCAGGTCAAATTGATCCAATCGGATGGCGTGTTGCGCCCTGTGGCTGAGCAATTCCATCTGTTGGATCGCGAAGGGCAGCTAAAGAGGATGAGCCCCGAGAAGGCGCAGGAGACGGCTCAAGCGCCAGTGACGTTGAGCCGTCTTAAAGTGACCCGCCCTCCGAACACATATCTGTTGTTAATCAGCTACCGTTCTCCAGATCCCGGCCTTGCCGCTGACGTGGCGAATGCAATCGCGAACTCCTATCTGGCACACACATATGATATTCGTATCCGGTCGTCGGCCAGCTTATCGACCTTTATGGAGAAACAGCTCGATGAGTTGAGGGCGAAGATGGAAAAATCCGGCCTTGCCCTCGCGCAGTTTGAAAAGGACCTGGACGTTATCAATCCGGAAGAGAAGACCAACATCCTCTCGTCGCGCCTGTTGCAATTGAATACCGAATACACGACCGCTCAAGCTGAGAGAGTCCAGAAGGAAGCGGCCTGGAACGCCATGAAATCCGGTTCGCTGGAAGCGGTGCAAGTTTCCTCCCAAGGACAAGACCTTGCAAAGCTGAGCGATAGTCTCAACCAGGCGCGCCAGCGATTTGCTCTAGTCAAAGCGACCTATGGGTCTACTCATCCGGAATACCGCAAGGCCGCCTCCGAACTGGCGGAAGTGGAGAGGCAGTTCGAGAGCACGCGCAACAATATCGCCGAGAGAATCGCGGTAGAGTATCGTGAAGCGCTGAATCGTGAACAGATGCTACAGAAAACTGTAGCAGAGACCAAGGCGGAATGGGACCGTGTCAACTCCCGATCATTTGAGTATCAGCAGTTGAAGCGGGAGGCCGATGCCGATAAGACTCTGTACGACGAGCTCATTCGGAAGATCCGGGAAGCGGACATTAATGCCGGCTTTCAAAACAACAACATTCGGATCGCCGATGTGGCGCGGCCACCGTTGGGGCCAGTGTTTCCCAATATAAAGCTTAATCTCATTCTGGCGTTTCTCTTTTCAACCCTTCTTGCGGTAGGCGCGGCGCTGTTGCAGGACACGCTCGATACCACCCTCCGCGATCCGAAGGAGGCCAGCCGGTTCCTCGGCACCGATGTCATTGGGACGATGCCCGTTGACCGCCTTGCAGCCCAACTTCCAAGGGCTGCAGCGCCGGTTACCGCGGCCGCCATTGTGCCCAAACCCCCTCAGGGCGGAAAAGGAAAGAACTACTATCGGTCTACCTCCGATTTCGAGGAGGCTGTACGGACGATCCGCAATACCATCCTGCTCTCCGACTTCGAGGGGCGGTTGCGCTCAATTGTGATCACCAGCGCCGCTCCCAGCGAAGGGAAGACGACAATCGCGGCTCATCTTGCCATAGCCAACGCCGACCGTGGCAAGAAGACGCTGATTGTAGACGGCGATCTTCGCCGCCCCAGCCTCCATACAAAATTCGGAATAACCCCGCGAGAAGGGCTCTCCAATGTCCTGACCGGCGAAATGCAGTGGCAGGATGTCGTGCTCCCGGTGGAGGGTAAGCCCAACTTGAGTGTCCTGCCGGCTGGGCTGGGTTCTCATCGCGCAGCCGACCTGATAGGCCCGCGACTTGCCACTCTATTGGACGAGTTCGCGAAGGAATACGATCTCGTGATCTTGGACTCGCCTCCCCTCCTCGGTTTTGCGGAGTGTCTCCAGATGGCCACAGCAGCCGATGGAGTGCTCATTATCAGCCGGGCCGGAGAAACCAGGCGCGGGGCCGTTGCCGAGGTGATTTCGGTACTAAATAGGCTGCGGGCCAATATCATTGGTGTTGTTCTGAACCAGGTAAGCCAAAACACCTCTTCGGATGGGTACTCATCTTATGGGTATTACAACTACGGGCACTACCATAAATCAGAATGATGAACTGCGTGGCATCCGTTACGCTGGGTTGGGTGCGGTCCAGACCTTATACTTGGCTCTTCTCATCCACAGACAACACTCGGGCGTGGGCGAGTGGGTTTAGCTTGGCGCACTGCTGGAAGGCTCGCCCCAGACCGAAACTCAGCCCAATAAGCCGATCTCCATTGAAGGCCCAAATCCTAACACCCGCCGCTATTGGCCACCTTGTCAGATTCTCTCTCAGAGCCCAATTAGCAGCTGAAGTAGAGGCAAATCCATGAAGGTAGTCATCCTGTGTGGCGGCCAAGGCACGCGCCTACGCGAAGAAACCGAGTACCGCCCAAAGCCGCTGGTCGAGATCGGCGGTCGCCCCGTCCTCTGGCACATCATGAAGTTATACGACCACTATGCTTTCCGGGACTTCGTGCTCTGCCTCGGATACCGGGGTAACATGATCAAGGAGTACTTTCTCAACTACGAGGCAATGAACAATGATTTCACCATAAGCCTAGGTGAGAACTCCCGGATCAAGTTCAACGGCTTCCATAAGGAGCAGGACTTTTGCGTTACCCTTGCCAATACTGGACCCGAGACCATGACGGGCGGGAGAGTGAGGCGGATCCAAAACTACATTGATGACGACATCTTTATGGTCACATATGGGGACGGTCTGGCCGACGTAAATATTTCGGACTTGCTCAGGTTCCACCGCGCCCACGGAAAGCTTGCAACCGTCACTTCGGTTCGGCCCGTTTCCCGATTCGGGATTCTGGAACTTGATCAACTAGACCAGGTGGAGCACTTCACCGAAAAGCCGACGATTGACGGATGGGTGAATGCGGGCTTTTTCGTATTCTCTCGCAAAATATTTAGCTACCTGTCCGGCGATGACTGTATCTTGGAACGGGAGCCCTTGCAGCAACTGGCAGCGGAAGGCCAGTTGATGGCCTTTCGACATGACGGTTTTTTCTTCGCCATGGACACGTATCGCGAGTATCAGCACCTCAACGCTCTTTGGTCAGCGGGGCAAGCTCCTTGGAAGGTTTGGGATGAATCCAAAGTATTGGTCTGATCGTTCCGTCTTCGTTACGGGCGCAACCGGGTTGGTGGGCTCGTGGCTCGTCCGACGACTTGTAGAGTCCGGTGCCGATGTAGTTTGCTTGGTGCGGGACTGGGTGCCGCAATCCGAACTGGTCGGCTCTCGAATTATCGAACAGGTGAAGGTACTACGGGGTGATGTGCGGGACCGCGACCTGTTGGAGCGGGCTCTCGGCGAGTATGAGATTGACACAGTCTTTCATCTAGCTGCGCAAACCATTGTGGGCATAGCAAACTGTAATCCGATTTCGACATTTGAAACGAACATCCAAGGAACCTGGAATCTGTTGGAAGCCTGCCGCCGCTCACCGGCAGTAAAAAGCATCGTGATTGCCTCTTCCGATAAGGCGTATGGCGACCAGCCTGAACTTCCCTATAGCGAAGATGCACGTCTGGAAGGACGCCACCCTTATGACGTTAGCAAATCCTGCACCGATTTGATTGCACAGGCCTATGCAAAGACATACAAATTGCCTCTTGCCATCACCCGCTGCGGAAACTTCTATGGGGGTGGGGACCTCAACTGGAGCCGAATTGTACCAGGCACGATACGGTCGTTGCTATCCGGACAGCGCCCGGTGATCCGTTCCGACGGCAGCCTCATCCGAGATTACTTCTTCGTGGACGACGGTGCCGCTGCTTACATGCTGCTCGCAGAAAAGCTGGCGGCAGATCACGAGTTGTGCGGCCAAGCTTTCAACTTCTCGAATGAACTTCAAGTCACGGTGCTGGAACTCGTGAATACTTTGACCGGGGTGTTTGGCTCGAATCTTGAACCGGAGATTCGTAACGAGGCTGCAAACGAGATCCAGTATCAATACCTCAGCGCGGCGAAAGCGCGAGGAATGCTGAACTGGAGGCCTTTGTTCACATTGGAACAAGGTTTGGCACGAACGGCAGATTGGTACAGAGAGTTCTTCAAAGGCAAACCCGCACAGTAGGACATCGTGATTAGAGGGACGAGCAATGATTGAAGGCGTTACTGTGACATCGCGCCGCCAGATCGTCGATGAGCGCGGTAAAATTATGCATATGCTCCGGGCAGATGACCCAGAGTTCCAGCATTTCGGCGAGGTCTATTTCTCGTGGGTAAATCCGGGCGTAATAAAGGCGTGGCATCTTCACGACGAGATGACTCTCAACTACGTTTGCCCATACGGCTTGATCAAAATGGTGCTTTACGATCCTCGGTCTGACTCCCCGAGCCATGGCCAAGTGACTGAGCTATTTCTCGGTCCCGATAACTACAATCTCGTGAGCGTACCTCCACATGTCTGGAACGGATTCAAGGGGATTGCACCGTGTGCCAGTCTGGTTTGCAACTGTAGTACTATTCCTCACCGTGCCAATGAAATTCACAGATTAGATCCGTTCTCTGTGGAGATACCATACGACTGGAGCTTAAAGCACGGATGACCATTCCACGCTTGCTGATTCTTGGCGCAGGTGGCCAGGTGGGTGCTGCTTTAGTGCGTGAAGTGGGTCGTGAAAGCGCGATAACCGTCGATCATCAAATGGGCCTGGGAATCCAGTACGCTGTTGACCTTTCGAACTCCAGTACATGCTCTTCCCAGTTGGAGGAGCTATTTTCCTTAATACGCCCTGATGTGGTTGTCAATGCGGCTGGCATGACCTGGGTCGACGGATGTGAGGCGAATCCAGACTTGGCGATTCGTATCAATTGTTCTGCGGCTCGCGAAATAGCTCTCCAATCGCGTCGTTTCGGCGCTGCGAATGTCTACTTTTCGACTGAGTACGTCTTCGATGGCGCGGGGGGGCCTTACAGCGAAACAGACGATACCCACCCGGTTTCAGTCTACGGCAGAACCAAGCTTGACGGTGAGCGGGAGATTCTTGCTGTGGATCCGTCAGCCCTGATCATTCGCACCACGGTCGTGTATGGACCTGAGACGCTAGGCAAAAACTTTGCCTACCAATTGCTGACTGCTCTTGCGGCCGGGACTCCAATGCCCGTGCCCTCAGACCAGATATCGAGTCCAACTTACAATGCCGACTTGGCAGCCATCGCTGTGGCTCTTGTTCGGGAAAGGGTCTCGGGAATCTGTAATGTTGTGGGCCCGGAGATCATGGACCGCGCCACATTCGCCCGGCGACTGGCGCGTGCGATAGGAGGCGCGGAGGATCTCATTCAGCCGGTTACGACGACCGCCCTTGCCCAGCGCGCGCCACGCCCCTTGCAGGCCGGTCTCCGCATTGATCGGTTGCGCTCTGTGCTGCCCCATTGTGTGCTTCGCACCCCGGAAGAGGCTATGGCGCACTGGCGATCGTCCCAGTGGGGAAAACCATGGCCAGGGCTCTTTCTGCAGGCCTCGCAGCCATGCTGCGCTCCAGATGTCCAATCGCTGCGCCCATTCGACAGTACGGGAGGTATGTTGTGAGTGCTAAAACGCTGAGCACGCTGTCTGTCTGCCCCTCGGAGTCCAACGACGATCTGGAACAGCGCATTCTTGACCTCTCGGCCGAGTTGTACCGTCGGAAGAAGTTGGCAACTCCCGCCTTCGAAGCGGGCAAGAGCCCCATCCCCTATGCGGGCAGGGTCTATGACGAGCAGGAAGTCCGGGCGGCGGTAAAGGCTTCGCTCGACTTCTGGTTGACGCTGGGGCCGGAGGGAGAGGCTTTCGAGAAGGAACTTGCCCGTTTCCTCGGAGTGCGGAGCGCGTTACTGGTGAACTCGGGTTCTAGCGCGAATCTGGTTGCCTTCTCGGCGCTCACGAGCAGCAAATTGGAGCGCCCGGTGCGTACCGGGGATGAAGTAATCACCGTTGCTGCCGGCTTTCCCACCACGATTAACCCCATCATCCAGAATGGTTGTGTGCCAGTATTTGTTGACGTCAATCTTCAAACCGCCAACATCGATGTCAGCCGTCTCGAAGATGCCCTCTCTTCCAAGACTAGGGCTGTGATGATTGCGCACACGCTGGGGAATCCCTTCGATCTCGATTCGGTGACGCAATTTTGCCGCCAGAACGAACTCTATCTCGTCGAGGATAACTGCGATGCACTTGGGAGCCGCTACAAAGGGCGGTTGACGGGGACCTTTGGTGATTTTGGCACCTCCAGTTTCTATCCACCCCACCACATCACCATGGGAGAAGGCGGAGCCATTTATACGAATAGTCCGAAGCTGAAGACGATCGCTGAAAGTTTCCGCGATTGGGGCCGGGACTGCTGGTGTGCGAGCGGCAAGGACAACACGTGCGGGAAGCGATTTGCATGGGACTGGGAACAAGAAGCAAAGGCCGCAGGGGGATGCGGGGATTGTGGAACGCTGCCCAAAGGATATGACCACAAGTACGTATATTCTCAAATAGGCTACAACCTAAAGCCGACCGATATTCAAGCGGCGATTGGACGGGTGCAGTTGCGAAAACTGCCATCTTTCATCGAGGCTAGGGTGCGCAACTGGGGGCGTCTGCGCTCGCTCCTTGCCGATCTGGAAGACGATTGGCAGTTCCAGGAGCCGACTCCTGGGAGCGAGCCTAGCTGGTTTGGATTCCTGATGACGATGCGGACGGCTGATCACGCAAGACTGTGCTCGCTATGCAAGCATCTCGACGCGGCGAAAGTATCGCACCGCAGGCTGTTCGGCGGTAATCTGCTCTGGCAGCCCGCCTATCGCAATATCAAGCATCGCGTGGTTGGCAAGTTGAAAAACACCGAGGCTCTGGGAGCGGGAGGCCTGTTCTTGGGCGTGTACCCGGACCTGAGTGAAGAGATGCTTCAATATGTTGCCACGGCGATGCGCCATGCGTGGCGTGCCGCGTAGCAAAGGCTAGGGAAAAATGTTCAGTGAATCTGAGTCGTCAGCCGGGGGCGTGGCCGACCATTCAATATCCGGCACTTAGCGATGAGTGACAACTGAAGGACTTACACGCAGGGAACTCCAAATGAAACCGCGCATCAGCATTTGTATTCCGTCGTATAATTACGGTCGCTTTGTCAGGTGCGCTATCAACTCATGTCTCGCGCAGACCTCGGAGCCGTACGAGATTATCGTGTCGGATAACTGTTCAACTGACGGGACGGGAGAAATCCTTACAGAGTTCAAGGATTTCCCTAGGGTTCGCCTAATTCGTCCGCCGCGACATCTTGAGTTCGCTGAGCATCATCGGTTCGTGATCGGTGAGGCAACTGGTACTCACCTCGTTTGCCTCTCGGCTGACGACGCACTTCATCCGGAGTTCATCAAGGTGATGACTGAAAAAATGATGCGAACACCGGAATTAGGGCTTTTGGCTTGCGCTTCTTTTCAGTGTAATTCACGAATGCGTCCCTTTAGCGTGGGTGGACTGCGGTATCCGAGAGGCGTCTTGATGCCGCCGCAGGCTTTTCTTCGGATGATTAAGGGATGCTGCTATTTGATGTCGGGAGCAGTTTGGTCGGCCGCTGCACTCAGAGCGGTTCCCCCGCTCGATAATAGTGGAGGACTTGCAACCGATTGGTATTGGGCCTTATGCGTTGGTTCCAAGTTTCCGGTTGAGTTCATCCATCGACCTCTGTGCTATTACCGATTTCACGATTCGAATTTCAGCCACTCAGGTGTTACACGATGGCAAATGCAGGCACTCAGCATGCTTGAAAATCTAGAAGGAACAGCGGATGTTTCTGAAGGATTGCGAGTAAAGTTGAAGCCGCAGATCGTTAAGCTGAGAGGCATATTCGACTGCGACCGGAAGGCAACAGGGAAGGCTAGGGAACGACATCATCTTGCGCAGGAGTGTTGGGATCATATTCGCGGCTGCAACCTTTGTGCGAAGCAGACGGTAAAGCGGATGATGTTGCCGCTGTTCGGTGCCCATCCATCGTATCTTGAATAGTTCGCACGTGTGCTTGAGTATGGAGATGGGCAATTGTTGAAACGCGTACTCAGAAGTATCGCTGCGCTATTCGCCGGCCAATCGCTTAATACAATCGGCAACCTACTGCTCGTTCCTCTGTTCTTGTCGAGATGGCCGAAGGCTGAGTACGGCGAGTGGCTAGCTCTTTCCGCAGTGGTTGCCTGCTTTGGGGTAACGGACCTCGGGATGAACTCTGCTGCTGCTAACGCACTCACGACCGCATATGCGCGACGCGACCTCACCCGTTTCCGATTTCTCCAAGGCTCGGCGATGGCCTTCTATGTTGGCATTGCCCTTTCCGTCTCGGCCTTGCTTGGCTGTCTGATCGTATTATTCCCTATTCCCAACTGGATAGGCGTTCGTCAGATTCCCTTAGTGACGGCAAGTTGTGCCGTGTGGGTGTTAACTGCCAGAATCCTGTGGCAAATGCCGGCAGCCCAAGTAAGCACAATATACCGTGCCACCGGAAACCTTGCGGCTACACAATGGTTTGGTAACCTGCAAGCACTCGGTGTGATTGTTGTAACGGTCGCAGTGCTTCTATTCCACGGCGGCGTGTTGCAACTGGCTCTTTGGGGGTCTGCGCCATTGGTTGTTGTTACCTTCGGCGTTTGGCGCGCCCTACGCCGCTCGCATCCGGAGTTGCTCCCAAAGCTTTCCGCTGCCCGGATCGCCGGTGTCCGTGAGTTGATGAGCCCCAGTCTCATGTTCGGGCTGATTATGATTTCAGTGGCAGTTACCACTCAGGGCCCTATACTGTTGGTTTCTCGAGCCCTCGGTGGGGGAGTCGTGGCGCTCTTGGTGACGACCCGCACACTGGGGAACGTGATCCGAACGCTAATCGGAACGCTCAACGTCGCGCTTTGGCCTGAGTTGACGCGGCTTGACGCGACTGGCTCCGCCGTTTCCCTGCGTCTCAACCACCGTCTTTTAGCGTTTAGTTCAACCGCGCTGTGTGCATCCTTCGCGGGTGCTCTGTGGTTCGAAGGCGGAGAAGTAATCTCGATCTGGACGCAAGGACGCCTGACTCCCGATATTTGGCTGCTCCGGTTGTTTTTGTTAGCCCTTGTCCTTCAGGCTCCATGGTTGGCGAGTTCAGTGTTTACAGCCGCGAGCAATCGTCATGGCAAGCTGTCATGTTCTTACGCGGTTTCTGCCGTCTTGACTTTGGCAGCAACTGCCATTCTTCTTCGCCCGTGCGGCGTGCTTGCGGTTCCACTTGGAGCTATTTTGGGAGAGGCGTTGGCTTGCTATCACTTTGTTCCAAAGGATACATGCGCCGTACTCGATGAAGACTATCGCAGATTTGCCGTCCAACTCTGGATTGGAGTCGCCGCGATGTTGTGCGCCGCCTGGGGCGCCGCTTGGGTCGGGCACTCCATCGCCGTCGGTCCGGCTCCGGTCCGCTGGCTTCAAGTGGGGATGTTGACTACGGTGGCTTCGTTCCTATCAGGATGGTATACCGGGCTGCGGAGTGACGATCGTGCTATTCTTGTGCGCTGGGGAATATCTCAATGGTCAAGGCCATATCCTGAATGATTACTGGAATGTGTGTCGGCGGACTATTCCTTCAGCAGAGCGATCGGGATATGGTGCTGGACCGGTTGCTGACGGGTATTGGGGTCAAAAAGGCGCCGATCCCGGAGGCCATTAGGTGAAAATCAGCAGCATGGATATTGATACCATTGCAGAAAGGAGTTGCTGAATGCTAAAGAGAGCCTACAGCATATTGAAACGCCGCTATCTTAATTCTCTTGGTTACCAGGTTCCAGAGAAGTACCAGTCGACTTTTGTCTGTTGGGGCGGTGCTGCAGAAGTGCAATACATCTATGGAAGATTTCTAAAAGAGTTGCCATTTGGAAGCCGAATCCTGATCGTCGGCGTGATGGGAGGGCGTGATTACTTCTATTTTAAGAATCTGGGGTATAAGGTTACGGCATTAGATTTGGGGCTCCAACCCGAAATAGAGAATATTGTAATCGCAAATGTTGAGGAACCGCTGCCCTTTCCCCCCGATTACTTTGACGCAATCATACTTGGAGAAGTTCTTGAGCACCTTAAATACGATGTGAGAGCCCTAGACAACCTCAGAACGGTGCTTATGCCTTCCGGATTGCTGATTGTATCTTTGCCATTCTTTCACGATTCCGAAGAAGGTCATATGCGAATACACTCCCCCAAGTCAGGGCGACGCTTATTGAGCATGGCAGGGTTTAAGGTAGTGGACTATCTGGAACGCCCAGGATTGATGTGGTGGAATTCAATTCAGAACATCGTCTTGCATTCGATATGCCTGTTATCGTGGGCACTCTTAAGGAAAACCGCCTATAAATGTGAAATTGCCCTGATTGGAAGGTTTGAGTGGATAACTGGACATCTACAGTGGCCACGGATCATTAGGCGTCTATCGACGAAATACGGCGGATACTATTTGTGCCAAAAAGACATACAGTTTGATCACCTTTCTCTCAATCGGACGCTATATACTTCTGCAGAAAAAGCGGAGCCATCCGTAATAGCAAGCAGCGTCATGTGCGATGATCCGGGCGCGAATATCAGAGCAGAGGTGGTTGACGGTAGTACGGCTTTCTTTAATTGATCGACATAGCAGATGATATCGCAGGTCAGAGGGCTGGAGGCCCTGATTCTATGAGTTCGATGTTAGTGCGCTCTCTTGGTTTTCCAGCCACTCTTATTCATGGCGATACTTTGGTACTCGATCGCTGGCTATGGTTGAAGAAGCATCTCCCCAGAGTTGCTGGCGGGTCGAAGAGATTGCTTGACGTGGGCTGTGGTTCAGGCGCTTTTTCAATTGGCGCGGCGAGCCGTGGTTACCGTTCGCTGGGATTAAGTTGGGATAAGAGAAACCAGGAAATAGCCGGAGAACGAGCAGCGATTTGCGGGCTCACGCATGCGAGTTTTGAGGTCCAGGATGTCCGAAAACTGGACGAGCGAACGGACCTGTACGGCGAATTCGAGATTGTTATTTGTTGTGAGAATATTGAGCATATTCTGAACGATCGAAAGCTGATGGTTGAAATGGCCAACTGCCTTAAACCGGGCGGTACGCTGCTACTGACAACACCCAATTCTTCTTTTAAGCCTATGTATGGCGATGATGGAGTGGTTTCAACGACGGAAGACGGTGGGCACGTGCGACGCGGTTACGCTGAGGAAGATTTGCGTAGCCTTTGCCGAAGCGCGCATCTTCAAGTGTTGGAAATCGGCTATTGCGGTGGATTTGCCAGCCAGAGAATAACCAGCCTACTTCGTCTTCTTAGTAGAATCCATTCTCTGCTTGGTTGGGTGCTGATCCTTCCTCTCCGTGTGATTCCACCTCTCATCGATCCCTTGATTGCTCGGTTTACGCGATATCCTTTGTATTGCATCACTCTTATCGCGAAGAAACCCAGTTTGGGCGTGTAGAGGGCGCGAAGAAACCCGCCATATGGATTTCTAGCACTTTGCATAAATGGTAAGCCGGAAGATCTAATGCGAGCGTTGTCAATCGTCTAATTTGGTTGAGAATAGAGTTTAAGCGGATACTGGAGGGTATCGTTGTGCTATCCATCGGCCAATCGTTTAACACAACTGGTAACCTAATGCGGCCAACAATGACCAATTCCCAGCACAAACGGCAGCCAATCAAAGCTGACGGCGCGGCTCCGGCCGTGAGTGTAATCCTGCTCACATATAATCGCGCTGATTTATTAGATGCAGCGATTGAGTCGATCCTCAGCCAGACGATGGCGGACTTCGAACTGATCATTGCCGACAACGCATCTGCTGACCGTACTTCCCAGGTTTGCCAGAAGTGGGCTGCAATTGACAGCCGCATTCACTATTACAGGCGGCCAACCAACGTGGGCAGGACGCAGAACATGAACCTCGGCATCCTGGCCTCGGTTGGGGAATACGTAGCGATCCTGCACGACGATGATGTATACGATCTCGACTTATTGACGGAGTGGAAGGGATTGCTCGACAAGTACCCGGATGCGGCGTTCGTCTTCAACGCCTACCGGGCGCTCGATGCTCAAGGCGAGACCCGCACCGTGCATCGTGCTCCCCTCCCCCTATGTTCGCCCGGATCGGCGTTCCTCGAAGGAATCCTCTTCAAGCGCTGGCGCTTCGATTCTCCTGTTCGCGGCACGGTCATGATGAGGCGCCGAGCGATCGACCAAGTGGGAAGATTCAACGAGAGATTTGAGTCCTGGTCCGACGTGGATATGTGGATGCGATTGGCTGAAGACTTCGACGTCTGCTATACAGACAAACCGCTCATTACGGTGCGGGACGCCGAAGTGGCGCCGCACCAGTTCGCCGACAGCATTGGCCACGTTCAACCGCTGTTGGAACGAATGTTCTGGGATGCCCGCATGCGTCATTACCATGCTCGTCCAATCCGACGGTTCAACGAGGCCATTCGTCACTGGAGCTTTGTCGCTGCTGCACGTGCTTGGCACTTCGCGTGCGCAGTAAACCGCAAGCTGCGCTCAATGCGCCGCTCTGAATCCATATGTCTATAACGCTGATTTTCGGCCTTCTGCTTCAGTTAGCGGCTCTGGCTATTGTTCTACGCCAGGTCCGTTCTCGTCTATTAATGTTCAATGGCGCAATTCTAATCGTGATGCTGTGCATCTTTCATGGTCTCCCGGAAATCGCAAACTTGCTTTACCCGGGCATAAATCACAATCTGGTGCTTGTCGATCAAGAGGCTGTTGATCGCTGGGTTCTCATCGTCGGCTTTGCCATACTCCTCTTCTCGGTCTTTTACTCCCGGACCCTGAAGCGCAACCGGAAGTCTCGGTTTGAGAGCCGCGCTCAAACCCCACCCAAGGTAAGTCTGCCAGCGCTCTTCTCAATGGCAATTCCAGCCTTCATAATCGTAGTTATAAGTGGATTAGGAAATTATAGTACTTATGGGTACTGGATCACAGGGCTCTCCCAAGAACTATTCCCTTTGTTGATGGTCATGTTTTTCAATATTTCGATCATGCATTTGCCTCGACGGTGGACACTGTTTCTCGTCGTAGCCGAGGTACTCTTGTTCACAATCGTCGGTAGTAGGATCTACGTGTTAGCAGTCTTCGTCATGACCGCAGGAGCTCTTACCCGGTATGGTCGACCGCTCAAGTTCAGGAGCCTCTGCATTGGGTTTATGCTCTTCGCTACTCTAAGTGTATTGATCTCCTCGTCCCGGTTCTACTATGGCCGGGAAACGTACCGCGCCCCCATTGGCGTGCGCATTTCAAATATCGCTCGGTCCGCTTCTACGGCGATGGGCGATTCCGAGTTCGATATCAAAGGTGATTTCATCTACCGTTTTGACGGCAATATTTTCCCCACAATCGTGAATGAAAAATTCCGTGAAGGTTATTCAGGTGTCGGTCTGAGCTCGTTCGCGAACAATTTCTTCCTCTATATTCCGAGTTACTTCTACAGAAGTAAGTTAGACACCGCACTTGAATATCGAGATGAAAGGGCGTACACGCAAACTCACTTTGGAATGTGGTTCAATAATGACCTAGCGACCACACTGTTCACAGTTCTTTTTGGGTACTACGGCGTCGCTGGTCTGATGTTATGCGCCGCTGGACTCGGGGTCGTCTTCGCCTACCTCGACCGATGGATGAATTCCACTAATACCATTCTGTCATATGTTACAGGATTGGGATTAACTTACTGCTGCATCATTACGGACCAGGGAGTATCCGTGTACTTCTCTACCTTCCGAACTGTTTTTGTTCTGTTCATAGTGCTGAGTGTAGTTTCCCGTTTTCGCCTGCGTGCAGGAAAATTCCAGAAGTTCCACAGCAGCAGAGTCCTGGCTAATGCGTATAGCCGGAGGTCTATCGGTGATGGAATTACAGGCTAAAGATCTCCGTTATAAGAACGACGGTAATCCGTTGTTGTTGGATCTGCTGCCTTCGCCGCCAGGAATTGTGCTGGACTGCGGCTGCGGCGCCGGTGACAACGCACGTATACTCTGCGAACGGGGATGGCGCGTCCATGGCGTTACGTGGGACACACTGGAGCGCGATTTTGCGTCTCGTTATTACGAAGTGTTCTTGGCCGACCTGAATAATGGCTTGCCGGAAGACGTTAAGTAAGAACAGTATGATGTAGTGGTTATGTCACATGTTCTTGAATACTTAGTTAATCCTGGTGGTTTGTTGTCGGATGCGGGCAAGGTCTTGCGACCGGGAGGTGTGATCATGGTTGCTCTACCCAATGTTGTGGCATACACGAACAGGCTTCGAATCTGCTTAGGCAGATTCGACTATCAACCCTCTGGAATAATGGATGAAACGCATTTGCATTTCTATACCTTCGAATCGGGAGCGAGATTTCTGAGAAACAATGGCTACGAAATTGTACAAGCGAAGGCGGCGGGAGCATTCCCACTTTGGAGAATTCGCGCATTTCTGCCAGCGCGCGTGGTGAATTCATTGAACGATATAAGTTGTCGGTTGTTTCCTGGGGTTTTTGGTTTTCAGTCAGTTTACATTGCGCGGCCGACTGCCTCCCTAGTCGGGCATGACTGACTTCATTGAGGCGAGGAGCATTGTGATGGAGTGTTGCGGCGGAATGTTCAGGAAGTTAGCGCGGTGTTGCGAGGAGTATGAGTTCATATGGAATCACTAGCCAAATGTGCAAAGACCTGGGACCAGGTCGAGATCGACAGCGCCTTTTGTTTAGTTAAGCAAGAGATAGAGCGCAATGGGGGCGCGCAGGATCTCGGGTATTTCGGCCATGAAGCCAGATACAGAAGAACGATAGGTAAAATTCTGGAATTGGTGTCGCCGGGTGCCACCATTCTGGACGTTGGTAGTCACTTTCTCCACCAGGCAGCAGTTTTAAGTTATCTTGGTTATCGTGTACTCGGTATGGACGTTCCTGAATTTGCCGATCTTCAGCAGATTAAGAATCGCGCGTTGAAATTCAATATTCATAATTGCGTCGTCGACCGGTTTGACCGCGGGGATTTTCTCGCTGGGTATGAAGATCAAATCGATCTTGTAGTGTTTACGGAAATCCAGGAACATATCACCTTCAATCCAATTCAGTTTTGGCACCGCATCTGGCAATTGCTGAAAATCGGAGGGAAGATCTATCTAACCACACCAAACAGCCTGACGGTGTGGAAGATAGCGAGTGCATGCAAGAAGATGCTATTGCTCAAAGGGATTGGGATCGGTATCGAGGATATTCTCAGGGCAGTGACCTATGGGCACCATTGGAAGGAGTACTCGGCTTATGAATTACGACTTCTGTTTGAGATGCTGTCTCCCGATTGGTCCATAGAGATAACACCTTATGATCTCACGCCGCTGGGGAGCGGCAGTAAATGGGAGGATTTGAAAGGTCTAAAGCCGCGTGTGCGAGAAATCGTTCGCCGAACATCATCGCTTATGCCGCGATTCAAAGAGCAACTAGAGGCGGTCATCACACTGAGACAGCGGTCAGTTTGGCAGACCAAGTCGCCGGACTATTTCTAAAAACGTGTTTCAAATTGCGTTTGGAGGATTCGCGCATTTATGCCAGCACGTATAGTGAAATCCTCGAACGCGACAAGTTGCCGGTTGTTTCCCGGTGTTTTTGGTTTTCTATCAATCTACATTGCGCGGCTGGCCGCCTCCAAGGTTGGGCATGACTGATTCCCTCGAAGCGAGGACTGACGTGACAGGTGTTTCTCCCCAGGAGCCAGTGCTGCGAATCGCTATTTCTGCCCTTGGCCGCTTTCATATGTTCGACCTGGCACGCCAAATGCTGCGGTTGGGGCAGGAGGTCGACATCTTCACTGGGAATCCGAGGTGCCGCGTGGATCGGGATCTGAGGTCCCATACCCGCACGCATCCATTTCTTCACGTTTTGGCCGCCTTGCGCTACCGCATTCCACCCGCGCCGAAGACGACGTGGTGGCTGGACCGGAATCTCCAGCATTTTGGCTGCTGGCTTGCCCGTTCTGTGGATACGGAGACCACGGATATTCTGGATGGCCTCGATGGCCCGGGGCCTGCAGCTGGCAGGCTGATGAAAAGCCATGGTAAAGCCTGGGTCTGCAACCGCGGCTCTGCACACATCCTGACGCAGAAGGCCCTTCTTGAGGAGGAACACCAGCGTTGGGGGGCGCCAATACCCTACTTCAGTCTCGATGGGCTGGAGCGGTGTCTCGCCGAATATGCTGAAGCCGACGCCATCGTCGTTCCTTCGAATTTCGCCAAGCGCTCCTTTGTTGAACAGGGAGTCCGTAGCGAAAGAGTTTATGTATGCCCCTACGGCGTTGAGCTTTCCATGTTTCATCCAATGCCAAAGGCGGACTCAAAATTTCGCGTGCTTTTCGTGGGAAACGCGTCAATACGAAAAGGAATTGGCTACCTGTTTGAAGCGCTACGGCCATTGATCGAAAAACAACTTTGCGAATTGTGGCTGATCGGAGGGGTAGACAACTCCGCGAAAGCTCTGCTGGCAAAGAATCAGGACCTCTTCGTTTACAAGGGCATTCAGCCGCGAGCGGCGCTCGCTTCCATGTACAGCCAAGGCTCAGTACTGGTGCTGCCTTCCATTGAAGAGGGCCTAGCGCTCGTGCAAGCGCAGGCGATGGCATGCGGGCTGCCTGTGATCGCCACAACCAATACCGGTGCTGAAAACCTGTTCAGCGATAGCGTTGAAGGCTTCATCGTTCCCATCAGGAATCCCGTGGCCATTCGTGACAAGGTCGAGTGGATGATCGGACACCCGATAGAGCGTACTGACATGGGTGCGGCAGCTTTGCAGCGAGTGAAGAGCTTTGGCGGGTGGAACCGCTACGGCGAGCAGTATCTTGCCATGTACCGCGAAATCTTGGCTCGCAAACGCAGGGCGGCATGAACGCGACATCGATGCAGAGTATTGACGCCCGGATTCACCTCGATTTGCAAGGATCAACGGCAAACATGCCAATCTTGCGAGAGTTACGATTGCTTCTGGTCGTCAACCCCGGCATTGTGCATGTAGGAGCGCATCTTGCCCATGCCGCTACGGCAATGGGGATACCTGTTCAGCTTTTGGATGTGACGGGTGCGTCATCATCAAACCTCTGGGTAAACCGATTCCACTTCCACTTCAATGGAAAACGACCAGTGCATTTGCGGCGATTCAGCGAACTCGTGCTGCACACATGCCGAAGCTTCCAGCCGACGGTGCTTCTGGCAACCGGCATTGCTCCTGTTGAATCCGTTACGCTTCAGGCAATCCGCAGACTTGGGATCCGTACCTGCAACTATCTTACCGACGATCCTTTTAACCGAGTTCATTACGCGCCGTGGTTTCTGTGTGCACTGCCGGAGTATGACCATATATTTTCCCCGCGCCGCGCGAATATGGCCGATCTTCACGCGGCGGGCTGCTGCGACGTGAATTACACGCCCTTCGCCTACGCTCCCGATATACACTTTCCGGAACCGCCGTCAGGGTCGGCCGAAAGGGCCAGGTTTTCGGCGGATGTGTTCTTTGCTGGCGGTGCCGATAGGGACCGGATTGCATACATATCCGCAATGATCAGCGAAGGATTCACGGTGGCGCTCTATGGAGGGCGCTGGGAGCGTTATCGGGGGACCCGGACGGCGGCACTGGGACTGGCTGACCCTCAGACTGTGCGTAACGCCGCGGCGGGGGCGCGTGTTTCTCTGTGCCTTGTACGCCGGGCCAATCGCGATGGTCATTCGATGCGGTCGTTTGAGCTTCCGGCCATGGGCGCCTGCATGGTGGTCGAAGATACGCCTGAGCATCGCGAGATCTTCGGATCTCCGAACGAGGCTGTCGTGTACTTTCAAAGCATCGAAGGGCTGCTGAGGACTGTAAAGCAATTGATTGGCGACGAGGCGGAACGGAAGCGGCTGGCTGCGGCTGCTCATGCCAGGATATGCAATGGCCGCAATACATACAAAGACCGCTTGGGCGATATGCTCGCGTACGTTGCCAATACTCCTTAAAACTCTGCATGCCCATTCTTGAGGGATATCGCCACTCGTTCTTGAAGATCCTTAGTCCCAAACCAAACCCGAGCCGCTTTCTTGGCTGCATGAACTCGGGAGTAAGCCGGGCACTCGCGTCGGGCCATATGATGCTTTGCGGGTCCACGGCTCTACAACTTCGCAACAGCGATATGCAGATAGTCCACTTTGAACGAGAGCCAATACCGGAGAACCATAGCATCGAACGAGTATTCGAGGTGGTTCGAGGGGCGCTACCGGGAGATTGGGAACGTAAAGTCGTGCATTGCCCTACTCCGCACCACTCGGTTTTCTGGCTAATAAAGGGTATCCTCCATGCCTGGGCCGAAAAGGGAGAAGTGAACCATATCGTCGGTGATGTGCATTACGTTGCGCTTGCGCTACCGAAGTCGAAGTGCATCCTCACTGTTCATGACCTCAACCATTTATATGATCTGAAAGGGCTAAGGAGGATACTGTATCGTTTGCTGTACTTCAGTATCCCGCTCAGGCGCTGCGCGGTGATTACGGCGATTTCAGAAGTGACACGAGACCTGATTGTGAAAGAGTTTCCTTTTACTTCCAACAGAATCATCGTAATTGCGGATCCTCTTCCGCGGGGCTATGAGTATCGCCCGAAGTCCTTCAACTCAGATTATCCGTGGATTCTTCAGGTCGGAACCGCTCCGCACAAGAATGTTGGCCGGCTGGTTCAAGCACTTAGTGGATTGCCTTGCAAGCTGCATATGATTGGTCTGTTGAATAACGAGACACGGAGATCTCTCGAATCGAGCCGCATTGACTTCGAGAACTCCGTGAATATTACGGACGCGGAAATGGTGGACGCGTACGAAAGGGCGGATCTTGTGATCTTTGTCTCGCTCGCCGAGGGATTCGGAATGCCGATTATCGAAGCGCAGGCAGTGGGCCGTCCGGTGATCGTCAGCAATCTGTCCCCAATGAAAGAGGTTGCCGGTGAAGGCGCACTCGCGGTGGACCCGTTCGACATTGAAGCTATAAGAAGCGCGATTCGCACCGTCATCGAAGACGGCCAGCTCCGGCATAGGATGATTGCGGCAGGGCTGGAGAATGTGAAGCGCTTCAACGCGGAAGTTGTGGCAGGGCAATATGCGCAGCTTTATCGGAGTATTGCGAAATGCAAGTAAACATCACGGAAGAGGCGAAAAACCTCATCAATGCGGTGCCAGTACCGCGGGCGCAATGGCTGAAGTGCGAGAGTAGTCGGACGGTATCCTTGATAAACGGGGACGCTCGATGAGCGATAGCAGTGTGGAGGCTCCCACTAGGATCGCAATCGTGGTGAGCCATCCTATCCAGTATTTTGCGCCGTGGTATCGTGCCCTTGCTTCGACTCCGGGAGTTGTCTTGAAGGTGTTCTTCTGCTGCAAGCGGGGAGCTGAGACATACTACGATCGTGATTTTGGATCCGAATTTAAGTGGGACATCCCACTGCTTGAGGGGTACGATTGGCAATTCATGACGAGCCGGAAGGAGATTAAGTCGCTCACATTCTGGGAGGTAGATAACCCGAATGTCGGGGAGCTGCTGGCGGAGTTTCATCCGGATGTCGTGCAGATTCACGGCTATGCTTACCGTACCATCTGGCGTGCGGTGAGATGGTCTCGGCGGAATCGAGTGCCAACTCTGCTATCTTCCGATTCTAACGGGACCGCAAGGCGAGCATATTGGAAGCGTGCGGCAAAAGCAGTCATCGTAAACCTGTTCTATCGTCACGTCGACGGAGCTCTCTGTTGTGGAGACAACAACCGTAAGTATCACAAACAATATGGTATTCCGGATGTGCGATTATTCGCGAGTACAATGCCCATCGATTACAAAAGGTTGGTCGCCTCAGTTGGGGACGTTGCAGAGACTAGACGGTTGTTTCGACAAAAGTATGGGATTCCTGGCGATGCTTTTGTTGTGATCTATGCGGGGAAATTGATTCCTTTGAAGTGCACGTTACACCTGGTGGAGTCGATGCGACGCTGCGCCCTGCAAGGGTTGAACGTTTGGGGGCTTCTAGTTGGCGAAGGGTCCGAGCGCGAGGCATTGGAAGCTTTCATTGCCGAGCACAAGATGAACAATGTTGTGTTGTCGGGATTCGTTAACCAAAGCTCGATTGGCAAGTGCTATGCGGCTTCAGATGCCGTGGCGCTGATGTCATGGTGGGAACCGAAAGGGCTTACCGTACCGGAAGCGGGCTGCTTCGGATGCCCTGCAATCCTAAGCGATCGAGTGGGCTGCATTGGTCCAAACGACAGTGCTCGGCCCGGCGAGAATGCATTGGTTTATCCGTGGTCGGATATCGACGCGCTGACCAACTGCATTGTCCGCCTGTACAAAGACCATTCGCTGTATTGTTCCATGTCGAAAGCAGCGCAAACAATCGCCGAGTCGCAAGATATTGCCGTGGCGGCGTTGCAATTGAAAGAGGCAGCGTTGCAACTCAAGAGAATGGGTTGTCGATAGTAGTGCTGGTATTTGTGTTCTTGTGCACGTAAACCAGAAGACAGAACTCGCCGCGTGTGTTGCAAAATTCATAATGGGCAAAGAATCCACGATCCGATCCATCATGGCAGCAAAATTACGTGCGGCGTGGATCACTCTCGTTTCGTTAAGGTAGCCGGTTTGTCATGACGATGTCTTCCGAAGAGAAAGAGGCCCTGGGGCGAAGCGAATGCGCGAACAAGCCTGCTCGTCCGGGGGGGCCAATCATTCTCGTATTAATCGGTACCTATCTTCCCGGCTACAAGGCCGGTGGTCCCATTCGCAGCGTCGAGAATCTTGTGCGGGTGCTAGGCAGAGAATTTCATTTCAGGATAGTGACGCTGGATCGAGACTACGGCGACAAGTCGCCATATCCGAATATCGTTGTGAACAGGTGGTTACCAGTGGGCGATGCGGAGGTTATGTACTTGCGTCCGGGTCTCCGGAGCCTTATGCATCTGTACACTCTGCTTCGCTTGCTTGACCGGGATACGGTCCTCTACCTTAACAGTTTTTTTTCCCGAGTCTTCTCGATGTTTCCTGTGCTCATGCGGTGGCTCAACCTCTGTCGGGTGAAGTGTTTGGTGCTTGCGCCACGCGGTGAATTTTCGCCGGGTGCATTGCGGCTCAAACCCATACGAAAGAGTGTGTATATCAGGATCTCTCAGTGGTTTGGACTGTACGATTACATACTATGGCACGCCTCCAGCAATTTTGAGGAGAACGACATACTGCGTCAGTTTAGGCTGTTGCTGCAAGTCGCCAATGCAAACGTCATTCCTAGCTTGATAGCAAGCGAGGAGGCATTGCAAAAGCGCCAAATCGCGGTGGCGCTGGATATCGCAGGCTTCGTACCTACGGAACGAGAGCAGCAGCGACTCAAAATGCCAGGGCGGCTTCGCGTCGTGTTCGTTTCGCGGCTTTCCCGGAAGAAGAATCTGGCTGGAGCGCTACAGATGCTGCGTGGGCTCTCGGGAGACGTTTCCTTTGATATCTACGGCCCTAAGGAAGACGCGGTTTACTGGAAAGAATGCCAAGGCCTGATCGCCGCGCTCCCGGTGAATATTCAGGCAAGATACTGCGGCCAAATTGAACACGCTAAGATTCACCAAGTCTTTGCCGATCACGATCTGTTTCTGTTTCCCACTCTGGGCGAGAACTATGGGCACGTAGTCTTCGAGGCGTTCGTGTCGGCTTGCCCGGTACTCATCAGCGACCAGACACCATGGCGTGGTCTAGAGGCCCTGAAAGTGGGGTGGGACCTTCCGCTCTCCGAGCCGGAACGGTTTCGCGAGGTCCTTCAGCAGTGTGTCGATATGGGGTCGGAAGAGCACTCTGCGATGTGCGTGCACGCTGCTGAATTCGGGATACGCTGCATCAATTCCCCAGATGCGATCGAGGCAAACCGGAAGTTGTTTCGACGGGCTCTCAGAATGGCAACCTCACAATAATGCGTTCGTGACAGGAAGCCGCATACCGCGCCATGGTCTGCACCACCAATGGTTCGGAGTTCCCACGTTGCAGCTATAAAACGGAGTTGTTATGTTTAAGGGACGCACTCTATTAATTACCGGCGGAACTGGTACCTTTGGCAACGCCGTGGTCCGGCGCTATCTGAAGACGGACATTGCCGAAATCCGCATCTTTAGCCGGGACGAGAAAAAACAGGACGATATGCGAAACTCCCTGCGCAACGAGCGGCTAAAGTTCTTTCTCGGCGACGTTCGCGAGCCGAGCAGCCTTCTGGCCCCAATGCGCGGCGTCGATTACGTTTTTCATGCTGCCGCTCTGAAACAGGTTCCATCGTGCGAATTCTTTCCGCTAGAGGCTGTTCGAACCAACACCCTGGGCGCGGAGAACGTCCTCAGTACCGCTCTGGCCTGCGGCGTCAAGAACGTCATCGTGCTCAGTACGGACAAGGCCGTCTATCCAATCAACGCCATGGGAATGTCGAAGGCGCTTATGGAAAAGCTGATGGTAGCCAAGGCCCGCTTGCATGGCGATAACGGCACCATTTTCTGCGGTACGCGGTATGGCAATGTCATGGCATCGCGAGGCTCCGTTATCCCCTTGTTCATAACCCAGATTCTAGCCGGCAAACCGCTGACTGTCACCGATCCGAACATGACTCGATTCATGATGACGATAGAAGATGCAGTAGACCTTGTCGTGTATGCGTTCCAGAACGGCAGCCCTGGCGATATCTTTGTGCAGAAGGCTCCTGCTGCTACGATTCTCACACTAGCGGAAGCTTTGAAGGAGATATTCGAGGCTGATAGCGAAATTCAGATTCTAGGTACCCGCCACGGTGAGAAGTTGTACGAGACGTTGCTCAATCGGGAAGAAATGGCCAAAGCGGAAGATCGCGGCGGTTATTACCGCATTCCGGCCGACATTCGGGATTTGAACTACTCCCTCTACTTTACTAAAGGACAGATAGATGTCTCGCTGGCCGAGGAGTACACCTCGCAAAACACGCACAGGATGAACCATGCCGAGATGGTCGAACTTCTCCTGAAACTCGAATGCGTGCAGCAAGCCTTGAAGACCCGGACGGTCACCATATGAACGTACTGGTAACGGGTGCTCACGGATTCATCGGGCGAAACCTTACCGCCCATCTCAAGGCGCGCGAAGGCTGCGTCGTGACCCTTTTCGACGTTGATGACTCGTCGGACGATCTGCGTGCAGGACTGGAAACAGCGGATATTGTCTACCATTTGGCGGGGGTCAACCGCCCGCAGATCATCGAGGAATTCGAGACAGGAAATGCGGGTCTGACGCGTGAGATTTGCGAGATATTGCGCGAGCTTGGCCGCGCGCCCGTGATTGTGATGTCTTCTTCCGTCCAAGCCGAACTTGATAATCCGTACGGAGTCAGCAAGCGGCGCGCGGAGGTTGTACTGCGCGAGTTCGCGGCTCAGAGTGGGGCACAGGTCTGCATCTATCGGCTGAAAAACGTGTTCGGGAAATGGTGCCGGCCAAACTACAACTCCGTTGTAGCGACGTTTTGCAGCAACATAGCGAACGATCTCCCTATTCAGATCTCCGATCCGAGCCGCGAACTTGAGCTCGTTTACGTGGATGATGTTGTGAAGGCTTTTATAGCCGAGATGCCGACCGATTCCGGGTCAAACGTCCATGCCGACATACCCTCCTTCAAGTTGACGCTCGGCGATCTGGCGGGCCGCATACAGTCGTTCCACGACATGCGCACGAACCTCATCACGCCTGACTTTGCAGTCCGGTTCAACCAGCAGCTTTACGCAACGTACCTATCCTACATGCCCGATGACGCGCGCCGCCAGCGACTTGAGACCCACTCGGACGGTCGCGGTTGCCTGGCCGAGTTCATCAAATCGAACAGCTCTGGCCAGATATTCATTTCACGGACGAAGCCCGGCGTCACCCGCGGAAACCACTACCATCACACGAAGGCTGAAAAGTTCTTCGTCGTAGAAGGGGATGCCGTGATTCGGATGCGCCATATTGAAAGCCAGGAAGTGGTGCAGTATAGGGTTCGCGGCGATGCGTTTCAGGTAATAGATATTCCACCGGGATACACGCACTCCATCGAAAACATCGGGTCCGGTGACATGATCACGCTTTTCTGGGCCAGCGAGATATTTGATCCTGACAGACTCGACACCTACTTTCTGCCGGTAGTGACGCCATCTGAAAATCCTGCTACGGTTAAAGCATGAAGGTTGCAACGGTTGTAGGCACCCGCCCAGAGATTATACGGCTTTCCCGCGTCATCGCAGCGCTGGATCGGCACATGGATCACGTGCTGATTCATACCGGGCAGAACTACGACTACGAGTTGAACGGCATCTTCTTCGAAGATCTGGAGATTCGAAAGCCTGATCTCTTCCTAGAGGCGGCAGGTAAGTCCGCCGCAGAGACCATCGGCAACGTGATAGTAAGAAGCGACGAAGCGTTCGGCAGAATTCAGCCGGATGCCGTGCTCGTGTTGGGAGACACAAACAGTTGTCTTGCCGTGATCGCAGCGAAGCGCCGGAAGATTCCGATCTTTCATATGGAAGCCGGGAACCGCTGCTTCGACGAGAGAGTGCCGGAGGAAATCAACCGGAAGATCGTCGATCATATAAGTGACATCAACATGCCGTACAGCAACATCTCCCGGGAATACCTCTTGCGAGAGGGTTTCCCGCCGGACCGGATTATCAAGACCGGGAGCCCAATGTACGAGGTGCTGCATCAATACCTGCCGAAGATCGAGGCATCTACCGCGCTCGCGCGACTCGGGCTCAGTCCCCGCAAGTACTTCGTGATCAGTGCGCACCGCGAGGAGAACATAGACTCCCCAGACCAGGCGCACAAGCTATTGCGGGTCTTGTGTGAGCTAGCCACCCGATACGCCCTGCGGATCATCTTTTCCACTCATCCTAGGACGCGGAAACGATTCGAGTCAATGGGGGCCAAGTTGCCTGCGGAAGTGGAATTGCTGAATCCGCTCGGATTCTGCGACTATGTGCACCTCCAAATGAATGCCATGGCGACTCTATCCGACAGCGGCACTATTACTGAGGAATCGTCAATTCTGAATTTCCCAGCGCTTAACATCCGCGAGGCGCATGAGCGTCCGGAGAGCATGGAAGAGACCGCCGTCATGATGACCGGGTTGGAGTGGGGGCGCGTAGCCGAAGGTCTCAATATTCTGGAGCACCAAGGCCATGGGGACGAGCGGACCCTTAGAATCGTCGAGGACTATACCGTGCCGAACGTCTCGGAGAAGGTTGTGCGCGTGATCCAGAGTTACACGGATTACGTGAACCGGGTGGTGTGGAACAAGGTCTGATTCTCACCTGTTCCAGAACGTAGTGATTATGGCTAGAATCCTCATACATTCGCTCATCTTTGCGCCGGACGGAGTTTCCACGGCCTATCTCTATACCGACCTCGCCAAAGAGTTGAGGAAACTTGGCCATTCGGTCGAGGTGCTCACGACAACACCGCACTACAATCGAGTTGAAGAGGAACTTCGCAGACAGCCTCTGGTCAAGATTGCTCCAGGTTTCTATAAGAGTTCCTGCTCGGGCATAAGCGTATGGCATGTGTCGCTCGGCAAGAGAACGTCCGACGCACGAGTTCGCACGCTCGCCTATTTACGCTTCCATCTGCTATCTCTACTCTGGTGCCTCTTCCACCGCGCGCGATACGACGTCGTTCTGGCGCCGTCTCCTCCGCTGTCAATTGGAGTGATAGGCTGGCTTCTTGCCCGACGCTACGGTGGAAGCTGCGTTTACAACATCCAGGAGCTTTATCCAGACATCGCAATCAACCACGATCTGATCAAGAACGCAATTGCGATCAGGGCCTTTCGCGCTCTTGAGCGGTTCGTGTATCGAAGATCGGACGCAGTTGTCACAATCGCAGACAGATTTGCGGCGATAATTTCCAATCGAGGAGTGAGCAACGAACGCATCACGACCATCCCCAATTTCGTTGATACGGGATTCTATCGCCCTCTTCCACGCGATAACCCCTTTTCACGTGCGCATGGCCTTCTCGAAAAATTTGTAGTCTCCTATGCAGGTAACATCGGAATCGCTCAAGACTGGGGGCCGCTCCTGGCAGCCGCTCAACATCTGGCGGATCGCCCCATCCAGTTCGTCATCGCCGGCGAGGGGACTCAAAGCGCGTGGCTTCGCGAGCAGATTCGACAACTGAATTTGCGAAATGTCTTGCTACTGCCCTATCAGGCCCGCGAAACGATACCCGAGATGAATGCCGCCTCCGATGTAACCACGATATCAATGAGCCCGTCCGGCGGTCGAGATGGCTTCCCCTCGAAGATTTACACTACGCTCGCATGCGCCAAACCCAGCATCATCAGCGTTGCGGAAGATTGCGAACTGTGTGCCATTATTCGCGATTCGCAGTGTGGATGGACCGTTCCAGCCGGCGACTCCGAGGCCTACACTCGTGCCATTCTTGCAGCAATGAGCCAGCGGGAGAACCTGCGCGAGATCGGGCTACGAGGGCGCGATTACGTGGAACAAAGATTTTCATTGCAGGCGGTAGCCAGACGCTACGACAAGCTGATCCGGCACCTTACAGCGTGCAAGGCTCAGGGGCAGCCAGCGGACTCATCCGTTAGCCAGCATGGATTGTAGGTGGGAACAGGCATATGACAGACCGAGTTCTCATCACCGGGGCAGATGGCTTTGTCGGCAATGCGGTCTGCCGCAGGCTGCTCGAATCTGGCTTGACGCCGCGCGCTGGCCTCCGGAATGCCAGCCTGTGGCCGGCGTTGCAGGCGGCTACCCCCGGACTGGATGAATTTGCGGTGATCGGCGACCTGGGTGCAAATCCTGACCTGCGCTCTGCCCTCGAAGATGTATCGGCGGTTGTGCATCTTGCAGCGCGTGTTCACATCATGCACGACAGCGCCCTTGATCCCCTCAACGAATTCCGACGCGTGAACGTCGGGGGAACCGTGGCCATGGCCCTCGCCGCTGCAGCAGAGGGTGTGCGCCGATTCGTATTCGTGAGCACGGTAAAGGTGAATGGCGAGTCAACCGCCGGGAGACCATTTACGGAAGGAGACTTGCCCGCCCCGCAGGATCCATACGCAGTCTCGAAGTGGGAGGCCGAAGAAGTGTTGCGTGGCATCTCTGCGGAAACAGGTCTCGAAGTCGCAATCATCCGGCCGCCGCTCGTGTATGGTCCCGGAGTGCGCGCAAACTTCTTGCGCTTGATGCGCCTGGTGGAGCGGGGGCTCCCTCTGCCACTGCCCAACACCAACAACCGGCGGAGTCTGATCGGAGTCGAGAATCTAGCCGATTGTCTGGTTCGCTGTGTCATGCACCCCGGAGCCGCCAACCATACCTTCATGGTCAGTGATGGCCAGGACGTGTCTACCCGCGAACTGGTGGTCCGGCTGGCCCCGTCCCTCGGGCGGTCCGCCCGGTTCCTGCCGGTCCCAGAACTCGCCTTGCGCCTCGCTGCTCGGCTGGTCGGGAAGCAGTCTGCAATCAATCGGCTATTGGGGTCGCTCGAGATTGACTCCAGCAACGTCCGGCGAACACTGGAATGGGAGCCTCCGGTCACGTTCAGTTGCGGGCTGGAAGCCACAGCCCGTTGGTATCTCGATTCGTTTAAGCAATTGGTGTGAATGGAAAAGTCTTGTGCTCACATTCAAAATCATGGATATTTTCCCCAGGTTGGAGATACGCGGTGCAACTTACAAAGCGAATCTTTGATATAGCGGTTGCATTGCCGCTCTCGTTGCTCTTGCTGCCTCTTCTGCTTGCACTTGCTTTGCTCATCAAGGTCACATCGAAAGGCCCCGCCATTTATTGGTCCGATCGCGTGGGCAGAAACAACCGGATATTCAGCATGCCTAAGTTTCGCAGCATGCGGATCGACACCCCCCAGCTTCCGACTCACCTATTATCGGATTCCGCGGTCTACTTGACCCCGATCGGCAGTTTCCTCCGCCGAACGAGCCTCGACGAACTGCCCCAGTTGTGGAGTATCCTTGTGGGTGACCTGAGTCTTGTCGGACCGCGCCCGGCCCTGTTCAATCAGGATGATCTTGTCGCACTCCGGACTGAGCGGGGCATTCATGTTTTAGTGCCCGGACTGACCGGATGGGCCCAGGTCAACGGGCGTGATGAGCTGCCGATCCCTGTCAAGGTACAGTTCGATTATGAGTATCTGCATCGGCGGTCTCTTCAATTCGACCTCGCCATTATTTGCAGGACCATCGGCAAGGTGTTACATCAAGAGGGTGTGCACCATTAGCGAACAGGTCCGCCGGCTCTTGGTGTCTTAGCGCAAGAGTACATTGGCGCCGTACTCGCGATTATCGGGCAAGATTGGCCTGAAATGAACCTTGGTACTACTGTGTTGCGCCTTTCCACGGCGCAAAACACAATAATAATAATTCGATGAGCCTGTTCAAGGAAGACCAGTTACAGGTCATCAATTGCGTCCGAAGGACGGCCGGCGCGGACGCGTTGACGCAGATGGTCCAAACAGAGTGTCTCGCGGAACCCGGACACTAGGGGTTCGCGGAGTAAGGAAGCAGAATATGCGTAAGACGTGGGGACTTAAAGACCGCTTCGAGGCAATGCGCCGGGCTCTGGTGTGGGCGGCGGAGATTGGATTGTTCGCAATCTCCGGGGTGGTGGCATTTCTACTGCGATTCGACCTCAGCCTGCCGTCGGCGTATCGTATCTACCTAGCCTATGCACTTCCGATCTGGATTCTAGTTAAGATTGCAGTTTTCCACGTCGCGAAGCTTGATCGCGGCTTGTGGCGCTACCTGTCCGTAGGCGATCTTTCCCGGATAGCCTACGGCAACCTTACTGCCTCGGTCGTGAGTTGCATTCTAATCAAAGTGATTGCGCCGCGGGGATTCCCGCGATCGATCTACATACTCGATTTGATGATCTGCTTCCTGGCCACAAGTGGGCTTCGGCTGATTTTGCGCTTGATGTTGGAAGTCACCTCGAATGCCCGGAGCACGAAGGGCGTTGAAAAGACCACGCTGATCTACGGGGCGGGTGACGCGGGGATTACTCTGCTCAGAGAGATTCGGAACAATCCAAGATTGTCGTATCGCGTTTTGGGCTTCCTGGACGACCGGCCAGACAAGAAGGGCCTGCGTCTTGCGGGTGCACCGGTACTCGGAGGTGGAGACCAGGCAGAGTCACTAGTAACAAGGCACAATGTTGAGACGATTCTGATTGCCATCCCTTCGGCCTCGGGCGTCGAGATGACCCGGATACTAGAGCTGTGCCACAAGGCGGGGGTGGAGTGCAAGACTGTGCCAGGGTTGGCCGAGGTAATTGAGGGGAGCGGCCTCGCTAGTCAGATCCGCGAGGTGGCAGTCGAGGATCTCCTGGGACGGACCCCTGTACGCCTTGAAGAAGACCAGATTCGTGGCACGCTCGAAGGCAAAGTCGTCCTCGTTACCGGCGCGGCGGGATCCATCGGTTCCGAACTTTGCCGACAAATCGCACGCTTTCACCCTGCCGGGATTGTCGGATTTGAAATCGCCGAGTCCCCGTTGTTCGAAATCGATCGCGAAATGCGCCAGATGTTCCCGCAGGTCCCGTTTCATCCGGAGATTGGCAGCATTCAGAATCGCGCTCGCCTCGACGACGTGCTGCGTCAACACAAACCATCGGTTGTCTATCATGCTGCGGCTTATAAACACGTCCCCCTCATGGAAGCGCACGTATTCGAGGCGATCGAGAACAATGTCTTTGGGACCTACAACGTGGCCGTGGCCGCAGCTGAGCACGGGGTCGAACACTTCGTCATGATCTCCTCCGACAAGGCCGTCCGGCCGACCAACATCATGGGCACCACCAAGCGGGTCGCCGAACTTGTTCTCCTTGCCTTACAGAACGGTTGCACCAAGTACGTGGCCGTTCGCTTCGGCAACGTACTTGGCTCCAGTGGCAGTGTCATTCCCATTTTCAAGAAGCAGATCGCAGCCGGTGGACCCATCACCGTGACGCATCCCGAGATGCGCCGCTTCTTCATGACCATTCCCGAAGCTTGCCAGCTCGTACTCCAAGCCTCGGCAATAGGGAAAGGCGGCCAGATTTGCGTCCTGGATATGGGCCAACCGGTAAAAATCGTTGATCTTGCCAGAAACCTGATTCTGCTGTCGGGACTCAAGCCAGATGAAGACATCAAGATCGAATTCACCGGCATGCGCCCAGGCGAGAAGCTCTACGAAGAGCTCAGCACGCTTTTGGAAGACACGGTTCCAACCGAACACGAAAAGATCCGCATCTTCATTGGTGACGGCATGCTGGAGAGAGACATCCAAGGCTGGCTCGATTCCCTTCACGAGATTTGCGAGACTCGCGATACCGGCCGCTTGGTGGTCGCTCTCAAAGAGATTGTTCTCGACTACAGCCCCAGCACCCATTTGCTAAAACGTGTGATCAAAGCTCGGGATCGCGCTGTCGCCGTAGCCTCAGACTGATCACTTATGAGTAACTGATCGGAAATGCCTGAGAAGTCTTTGCGCAAGACCACCTCGCGCGTTCCGTTCGGATAAACTATTGTCCACTGCATAAACAATGCAACAATAGATATTGAGGTTCGGAACACGTATGCCCAGACTGAAGGGGAGCGCCGATCTTCTGGAGGACCGGCGTAGGCGCGCTTTGGCGCTGCTGGATGATGGGTTATCTCTCAACCAAGTTGGGTGGCAGATCGGATGCAATCCGAGTTCGGTGATGCGCTGGCGGGATGCGCGGCGGCACGGCGGCCTTGACGCATTGCAAGTGCGCTTCTCTCCAGGCCGTCCCTTGAAGCTGGTAGTCGCCGAGAGAAAGCGTGTCTGGTCCGCCTGCTGCTCAAGGGACCGATGGCGCAGGATTACCGGACCAATCTGTGGACCACGGCGCGCATTGCCGAGATGGTCGAGCGCGAGTTTGGTGTGCGCTACCACCGGGACCATATCGGGCGCTTGATGCACAGCCTGGGATGGAGCCCCCAGAAGCCAGAACGGCGTACGTTGGAGCGGAATGAAACAGAGATCAATTACTGGATGGAAAAAGACTGTCCAGATTTTAAAAGAAGGCTGCGCGGTTGGGCCCCATATCGTCTTTGCTGATGAATCGGGCTTCCAGCTGATTCCGAGCGTGGTAAGAGCCTGGGTGCGCAGGGGCAAGCTCCCATCCTTTGTACCGTCCTCCGTTCCATCGGCAACATTCGCACCTCGCGGGGGAAGTCTCAACGGCTCAATTTGGCAGTGTGAACTGTTTTTTGTATCAGGTCGTTGCATTCTTTATGCAGCACAGAATAGAGAATCTGGCGTGCATGTGGCCTGAGCCGCGCTATGTTCCCCAAGGGTCAACACCCAAGGCGCTTCTGGTGTCCATCTCTATGGTCTGAGCGCCGGATAAAGTGGTTCGGCCGCAATAAATTGGGTGGAATCCGGTGTCTATATGGGCTTTAGTAACAATCCGCACCCTTATGATTATGCGTGTCTTATCAAGATTCCAAAGGATTTTTGTTGTAACATGGCGGAGAGGGAAAGCCAATCCGCCAAGGGCTACCTCTCCCCCCGAAGAGCAACGTCAAATCGGTTGTGCTGAGTGAAGAGGGCGAGGCGTGGATGTGCGAGCAGATCATGTATTCGGTCGGCATCCAGGACCCGGTCGCGGCGCGCGCGGTGCTTGTGCGCTGTTCTGCCGGTTCGAAACGAGCACCACGTGTTGGCCGAATTTTGTTCGTGCATTTCGCATGGCCGTGTAATCGGACTAAGTGGCATTCTTTATCGGGCGCTGCCCTCGCGGCGTAAGTTCATCCAAAAAGAGGATGGGCGAGAAAGGCCGCTTGGGATTGCTGCGCTGGAAGATAAGATCGTCCAGCGTGCCGTAGTGGAGGTGCTCAATGCGATTTACGAACAAGACTTTCTAGGCTTTTCATACGGGTTTCGACCAGGACGCGGCCAGCATAATGCGTTGGACGCACTCGCGGTAGGGATTACGTACACGAAGGTGAGCTGGATAGTAGACGCCGATGTCCGATCATTTTTGGAAACGTCGTCATACTGCCCCCATGTTCATGAAATGCTCTCAAACAGGTCAGGTTGATTGTCTATCACTTTGATTCGTAAGCCTTTGCGTCGTCCTTTGATAACCAGTACAGCTTCAAG